>Ga0070707_100002824_pt1 | contig 16527 bp, 16 predicted proteins | sample KBSK5502metaG_FD_65468 | JGI IMG/M metagenome (GOLD analysis project Ga0070707, IMG submission 65468) | Corn, switchgrass and miscanthus rhizosphere microbial communities from Kellogg Biological Station, Michigan, USA - KBS K5-50-2 metaG | ecosystem: Host-associated > Plants > Roots >... | reverse complement strand
CCGGCTCCTCGCGCTTCGGTTCGGTACCGCGGCGGTGCGCGCGATCGCCGACCACTCCTTCGGTGTGATGGTCGGCGTCAACGGACCGACGATCACTCGCGTACCTCTGGGCGAGGTCGTCGGCCGCACACGCAACGTGCCGCTGGATTCCGACATCCTTACGACCGTCCGCGACCTCGGCATCAGCCTTGGCCAGTGAAGGGCTCCCGATGAGCTCGACGGCCGTGCCGACGCGCCTCGCCTATCCGCCGGACCGACGCGAGGATGTCGCGGACGTGCTCCACGGCGAGCGCGTGGCGGATCCCTATCGCTGGCTCGAGGACGGCAACCGACCGGAGACCCGCGCGTGGACTGCCGCGCAAAACGCGCTCACCGAGGCGTACCTGGCCGGCGTGGCCGCCCGGCCCCGGATTCGCGAGCGGCTGGAGACGTTGCTGGCGATCGGCAGCCTGAGCGTTCCGAGTCCCGCGCGCGGGCGCTACTTCTATCAGTACCGCGACGGCCGGCAAAACCAGCCGGTCCTCTACGTGCGTGAGGGTGCCGCCGGCTCGGATCGGGTGCTGCTGGATCCCAATCTCCTCAACGCCGACGGAACCACGGCCCTGGACTGGTATCATCCGAGCGAGGACGGACGCCTTCTGGCGTACGGCCTGTCGGAGGACGGGAGCGAGCAAAGCGTGCTCCACGTGCTGGACGTCGGGAGCGGGGCCGCGCTCCCGGATCGCATCCCCCACACGCGGGCCGCGGATCTCGCCTGGCTGCCCGACGGGTCCGGCTTCTACTACACTCGCTATCCGGCGCCCGGCACCGTCCCCGAGGGCGAAGAGCCGTACCACCGGGCCGTCTATTTCCACCGGCTGGGATTGGATCCGGCGGCGGACCCCCTGGTCTTCAGGCCTGCCGCGAAGGAGCACTGGCCCGGCGTGAGCCTGTCGCCCGACGGCCGGTGGCTGTTGATCGGCGTGGCCCGCACGTTCGACCAGACCGATCTCTACCTCCAGGATTTGGCCACCGTTGCTCCGCTCCTGGCGGTAGCGAAGGACCTGCCGGCGCTGTTCGAGGGGCAGGTGGTCCAAGGACGACTCTACGTGCGGACGAACCTGCACGCGTCCACCTACGGCATGTACGTGCTCGATCCGGAGCGGCCCGACCTCGCGTCGGCGACGGAGCTCGTCGCCCCGCGGCCCGACGCGGTGCTGGATGGCGCCACCGTGGTCGGACGGCATCTCGCCCTCAGCTACCTCGAGCGGGCCACGTCCCGGCTTCGCTTGGCGCGGCTCGACGGCACCGACGTCACGGAGCATCCGCTGCCCGGCATCGGCAGCCTGTTCGGACTGGGCGCGGAGTGGGACGGAAACGAGCTGTTCTACGGCTTCTCATCTTATACCGTTCCTCCGAGCGTGTACCGGATCGACCTGGAGGCCGGCACGGAGATGCTTTGGCGGCGGGTCGAAGCCGATCTGCAGCCGGACCGATACGTGGTGCACCAGGTGACCTATCCCTCGGGGGACGGCACGCCGATCACGATGTTCGTCGTGCACGCGCGGGACCTCACGCTCGACGGAACGAATCCGACCTACCTGACCGGGTACGGGGGGTTCAACATCAGCATGGCGCCGGCATTCTCCCGGTCGGTCTTCGTCTGGCTGGAGGAGGGCGGGGTCCTCGCGGTGCCTAACCTCCGGGGCGGTGGCGAGTACGGTGAGAACTGGCACCAGGCGGGGATGCTGGGGAACAAGCAGAACACGTTCGACGACTTCGTCGCGGCGGCGGAGTGGCTGATCGCGAACGGATACACCCGCCCGGACTGGCTGGCGATCGCGGGCGGATCGAACGGCGGCCTGCTCATGGGCGCGGTTCTCACCCAGCGTCCCGATCTGTTCCGGGCCGTGGTGATCCAGGTTCCGCTGCTCGACATGCTGCGGTACCATCTGTTCCTGCTCGCCCGCCTCTGGATCCCCGAGTACGGATCGCCGGACGATCCGGCGGAGTACGCCTGGCTGCGGGCTTATTCCCCCTACCATCACGTCCGGGACGGCACGCCCTATCCCGCCGTCATGCTCGCGACGGCGGAGAGCGACACGCGGGTCGATCCGATGCACGCCCGGAAGATGACGGCGCGCCTTCAGGCGGCCACCGGCTCCGCGCGCCCCGTGTTGCTGCGGCTCGAAGCGAGGGCCGGGCACGGCGCCGGCAAGCCGATCGCCAAGGTGCTGGACGAGCTTACCGACACCTGGAGCTTCGTTTTCCACGAACTGGGACTCGCCTGAACCCAAGGACCTTGCCATGTCCGATCGCTCCGCCAGCCTGTCGCACCCCGCCGAGTGGCTCGTCGTGCTTCGGATCGCCGTCGGTCTGTACTTCGTCAAGGCGCTGGTGACGAAGATGTCCCTCTTGCTCGCCGGCGGCGTGCTGCCGGTGCCGGTCGTGTCTGATCGCTGGCTGGCGACGATGCCGAAGATCGTGGCGAAGCAGGCGTCCGAGAATCCGATCGCCTTCTACAAGCACTTTCTCGAGCAGACCGTGCTCACGCACGCCGACCTGTTCGCCCACTTGACGGCCTGGGGGGAGACCGTCGCAGGGCTCGGGCTCACGCTGGGGCTCTGCACCGGCCTGGCCTCACTGGTGGGGCTCGCCCTTGTGATCAACTACGGGCTCGCGACCCAGTGGATGTCGGCCGGCCAGCAAGGGTTCCACCTGCTGCTCTTCACCCTCATGGTGGCGTTCTTTTGGAGCCGGGCCGGCCGGCGGTGGGGGCTGGACGGGGTGATCGCGGCGCGGAACCCCGGGTCGTGGCTGACCCGTCGGCCGCTGAGCTGAGGGCCGTCTAGTAGCTGGTTCCGGTCTCGGGTCCCGCCACGAGGCTGCCCGAGTCACCCTCGGTCTCGCAGTGCGCGTCGGTGGGGCTGTAGAGGAGGCAGAACACGCCGTCGGCGGCCCAGCGCTTGAGCCAGAGCCGCATCACTCCCCGATCCGCGCCCGAAAAGGTCGGATAGGGGTGTCGGCCGTCGCGGTGCGCGATGTGGGTGTGGACCGTGCCGAACCAGTCCGGCGGCCCGCACTTTTCGATGGACACCGCCGCGGCGATCCCCATCGAGTCAGCATCCGCAGGATCCAGGACCAGAACCCGGGTCACGCGGGCGACGCCGCCCTCGCGGACGCCGCCGATGCACGCCGCCCGCTCCGCTCCCGCCGCCACGCTGGATTCCCAGAGTGTGTGGAAGACGCCCTTCGCCTCGGCGCCGAGCTCGAATCGTTGCACGGGGCCGGGCGCCCCGACGCCGTAGCGCGCGTCTTGCGCGGGGAGCGGCGCCGGCCCGGCGACTAAGGCGCCGAGCAGAGCCCCGACGAGCCAGTTCCACGAGGTGCGGTCCACGCCCGTTGGAACCCCGCGCCGGGGCAAGTGTTCCACGCGGGCACTCAGCTCGTGGCGCCGCCCGTCGGCGCCGGTGCCACAGCCACCCCCCACGGAAGGTTCCCTACCGGAATCCGTCCGATCACCTTGAGCGTCTCCGTGTCCACCACGGACACGTCGTTCGACGGTCCGTTCGCGCTGAAGAGTTTGGCGCCGTCGGGCGTGAGCGCTATGCCCCACGGCCGCTGGCCGACCGCGACCGTGCCGGCGATGGCGTTGGTGGCCGCATCGAGCGCCACGACGTTGCCGCCGCGGCCGGTCGAGACATACACCCGTCGGCCGTCCGGGCTCGCCGCCACCCCCATGGGCTTGGAGCCCGGGGGCATCGTCAATGTCGCGACGCTCTTTCTGGCCCGGGCGTCGATCACCCACACGGTCCCATCCACCTCGCAGGTCACGTACGCGCGCGCGCCGTCCGGTGTGAACGCGATCCCGCGGGGCCGTTTACCGACCTCGACCGCGCCCAACACCTTCCCGGTCTTGGTATCGACGATGGTCACGTTGTGGTCGGTCTCGCCGGTCACCCAGGCGGCCTTGCCGTCCGGCTGCACGCGGACGCCCTCGGGCTCCCGGCCGACCTTCACCGTCGACAGAATCTTGCCCGAGGCGATGTCGACGATCGAGGCGGTGCCCGCGTCCTCGTTGGAGACGAACAGACGGGTTCCGTCCAGGGAGATGTCGAAGTTCTCCGGGTCGGACCCACCGGGTAGAATCCGCTCCACCTTCCGGCTCGCGGCGTCGACCATGGCGACGCCGTCTTTGCTCTTGTCCGCCTGAAGCTTCTCGCACTCCGCATCCGGCATGCTGGGCGGGCACTTGGGCGAGCCGCTCAGCGCGACGAACACCGTGCGCCCGTCGGTGGTGGCGCGGACCCCGCGCGGCCGGGTCCCGACCTCGATGGTGGCCACTACGCGGCTGGTCGCCACATCCACCACGCTGAGCTCCCGGGAGTCCTCGTTGGTGACATAGGCCAGGTGCGTGCCGGTCGTGGCTGACGCACGGGGCTCGGCCGCCGTGGCAGCAGGCGCGGTGGCGGACGAGTCCGCGGCGCGCGCGGTGTCCTCGCGCGATCCGGGGGTACAGGCCGTCGCGAGCCCGACGGCCAGGAGGAAGAGTCTATTGTGCATCGAAGATCGCCTTGTCTCGGTTGCGGGTCTGGGTGAGCCCTTTCGCCTGCGCACGCCCGATCGTGCCCCTGAAGATGGCGCCGTTGATGTCGGCCTTCGCGAAATTGGCGCCGGTCACGTCGGCCTTGGAAAAGTCGGTCTGCACCAGATCGCCGTTGCTCAGGTCGGCGCCGACCAGTTTGGCGCCGCTGAGGTTGGCGAACGAGAAGTCGGCCTTGAACAGGTTCGCTCCCGACAGGTCCGCGCCGCTCAGGTCGGCGCTCACGAATGTCGCGCGCATGACGCCCATCGATTGGTTGCCGGGGTCGGCGCCGGCGTTGGCGTTGCGGAGCGTCGCGCCCGCGAGATTTGCGTTCTTGAGGTATCCGATGATGCGGGTCTTCGTCAGGTTCGCGCCGCTCAGATCCGCTCTCTCGACGATCGTCGCAAACAGGCTCGCCCCCTCGAGGTTCGCACCGTGCAGGTTCGCCCGGCGCAGGACCGTGCCGTCCAGGTTCGCCTGCCGCAGGTCGGCGTCAGCGAGCACGGCGTCCGTGAGGTCGCAGGTGAAGAGGCTCGCCTTGACCAGCTTGGCGCCGGCCAAGCGGGCCCTGGTCAGGCTGGCGCGCCGGAAGTCCACCCCGCTCAGGTCCAGTCCGCTCATGTCCACCCCCGAGAGATCCGGGGGGCTCTTCTCCGTGGCGGCGGCCAGCCGGGTCTTGACCTCGGCGACCGTCAGGCGCTTGGCGGGCGTCGGCGTCTGTCCCGGCGCCTCGAGCGCACCGACGGTCAGTGCGGCGGTCGTGGCGACGAGAGTGGCGAAGCGTGTCATCATGGGAGGTCCGAGCGTGTAGGGAGGTCCGGAAAGCCGACGGGACCGCCCGGCCGGACGGTCCCGTGGTCGGAGCCGGGATCAGCTGTCGGACTTGCCGGGTGCGCCCGGCTTCGCGGCCGGGCGGCCGATGTGGATCTTGCCGTCCGCCCGGCCCTTCAGGTACGCGTAAATGTTCTGGATCTTGTCCATCTCCAGGCCGAGGGCGCACCACGAAGGCATGCCCTTGTCGGGGCGGCCGGCGCAGACCGTCTGGATGAACAGTTCTTTCGTGTTGATGGTCCCGCTGTCCGTCAGCGAGACGACCAGGGCGGGAGCGAAAGACGAGCCTACGCCGAATTCGCCGTGACAGCGCGAGCAATTGAGCTCGTACTGCTTCCAGCCTTGGTACGCTTCGACGCTGATGGTGTCACGGGCAGCCGGATGGTACGGGTCGGCCGCCTGCGCATGAGCGGGTCGCACGCCCCAGGCAAGCCCCAGCAGGGCGAGCGGGAGGGTCACCCGAGCGAACCAGGAGGTCGAGAGAGTGCTCATCTGGCGGACGATCCTTTCACGCGACGAAGGGTCGAGGGAGTTAGCGCGACCGGCTCGGAGACGGCTGCTTCGCCGGCGCCGGCGCGTCCTTCGCGGGTGACGTCACCGCTCGTCCGGAATCGGCGGCGACCGGGAGGAGCGGCACGGAGTAATCGCGCAGAATCGCCTCGATTTCCGGCCGCTTGCCCTCGATCACGCGTTGCAGGCTGTCCCGCAGTTCCCGATCCCGTCGCCGCACCCCCATCGCCATGTCGAACGCAAATGGGATGCGGGTGACCGAGTCGGAGAGGATCGGGTTGAGGACGAGGGGGACGCCCGACCGCTTGGCGAAGTAGCCGGCGATCGGGCCCCACACTATTGCGGCGTCGATCGTCTTGTTGACCACGGCGTTGACGATGTCCTCGGGACGATCGCCACCCTCGCTGAAGAACGTGGGGAACCCGACCAGGTTGCCGACGACGCCGTGGGCGCTGAGCGCCATGGCGGGCGGGGTGTTCTCCGCATCGGCGTTGAGCAGGTTCACCCCGATCTTGAGCTTCTTCCAGGCCGGATCGTCGAGGGACGTAAGGTTGAGCCCACTGTCCTTGCGGTACACGATGAAGTAGGCCGACCGGAAGTAGGGCTTCGTCGTGGCCGCCATGTCGAGGCCTGCGGGCGCCGTCATGGCGACATCGCAGTAGCGGCCGTTGAGCGCCCGGGCGAAGAACCCGCGGCGGACCGGCCACCAGGCATACTCGACGGTCGAGTGCCACTCGTTGGCGATGAGCTCGGCGATCTTGTTCTCGTACCCTTCGCCTTTCTGGTTTGACGCGGGCATGTTGTCCGGATCCGCGCAGACCCGCAGGACGCCGACCGACCCCGTGTGCGGCCGCAGGGTCGCATCTTGCGCCGTCAGGGGCACCGCGGCGAGGGCGAGCGCGACAACGCCGGCGACGCCGGCTGAAAGCCATCGTTGTGACATCGTTTCTACCTCGTTTTCGAGCAAACGGCGCCGGAGCGGTCAGCGCCCCGACGCCGTCGCCGTCCTTCGTAATCTAGACCCGGCACCGGCCGGCGGAGAACCCGCCGGCCGCTACCGGCCCTGCTTAAAGCGAAAACACCGTCATGACACCACCCTGATTGGTGAAGTTCCCCGCATCGCCGAACGCGCCGAGCGCGCCCAGGCCCGCGGTGGGATCTTCGGCCCCGATTCCGGCGGCCACACCGATGCCGGCCCAGCCACCGATGCCCGAATACACGGCCACGTACTGCTTCTTGTCCGGGCCGAGGTAGGTCATGGGACTGCCGATGATGCCGGAGGGGGTCTTGAACTTCCAGAGCTCCTTGCCGGTCTTCTGGTCGAGCGCTTTGAGCCAGCCTTCCATGGTGCCGTAGAAGACCACGCCGCCGGCGGTCGTGAGAGCGCCGCCGTACGCCGCCAGGTTCTCCTTGACTTCCCACTTCACGGTGCCGGCCATCGGATCCCAGGCGATGAAGCGGCCGCGATTGCCGCCCGGGCCCGGGAACATCCGCACGATAGCACCCACGTAGGGCTGGCCCGCCGAGTACTTGACCTCGACGCCCTCGTAGTCCATGCAGATGTGGTTCGTCGGCACGTAGAACCAGCCGGTGATCGGCGAGTACGCCGACGGCTGCTGGTCCTTGAAGCCGATCGCCGCGGGGCAGATGCCCTCGGTGTTCTTCTTCGAGGTCGTGCCGTATTTCGGATCCTTGACGGGAACGCCCGTGGCCACGACGCCCTCGACCGGGGTGCCGGTGCCCTTGTTCTTCGCCCAGTTGATCGGGCCGTAGGCGTTGGCGACGATCACCTTGCCGTTGGTCCGGTCGAGCGTGTAGCCGATGCCGTTACGATCGAAGTGGGCGAGCAGCTTCTTGCCGCCGCTCTCGAAGAGCACGTTCTCGTTGACGCCGTCATAGTCCCACTCGTCGTGCGGCGTCATCTGGTAGGCCCAGACCACCTTGCCGGTATCCGGCTTGCGGGCGAAGATGGTCATCGACCACTTGTTGTCGCCCGGGCGCTGATCAGGATTCCAGGTCCCCGGGTTGCCGACGCTGTAAATGAAGAGGTCCAGCTCGGGGTCGTAGGAGTACCAGCCCCAGGTCGTGCCGCCGCCGCGCTTCCACTCGTCGCCCTGCCAGGTCGAAACGCCGAGATCCTTGCCCTTGTGCGACGCGTAGTTGGCGTTGGCATCGCCCTCGATGCCGACTTCCTTGTCGGGACCGGTGCTGTACATGGTCCACTTGTGCTGGCCCGTGTTCACGTCGAACGCGGACACGCGGCCGCGGACGCCGAACTCACCACCTGAGATACCGGTGATGACGATGTCCTTGATCACGATCGGGGCGACCGTGATCGTGGCGCCCTGCTTGTACCCGATGGCCTCGACGCCGGCGTCGGAATGATCCGGGTGCTTCGCCTTCCAGAGCTCCTTGCCGGTCTTCGCGTCGAGCGCGATGAGCTCACCCTGGAGCGCGTTGATGAAGACCTTGCCGCTCGGGTGGTACGCCGTGCCACGGTTCACCAGGTCGCAACACGCGATTGGAATCGCGTCCGGCGACTGGTTCGGCACGTACTTCCAGATCATCGGCGCGCCCGGCTTGGAGAGGTCGAGCGCGTAAACGATGTTGGGGAACGACGTATTCACGTACATCACGTTCCCGACCACCAGGGGGTTGCCCTCTTGGCCCCGGAGCGTCCCCAACGAGAAACTCCAGGCGGCCTTGAGGTTCGCCACATTCGCCGTCGTGATCTGCTTGAGCGGGCTGAACCGCTGCAAGCTGTAATCACGCCCGGGCATCTGCCAGTCGCCCTCGGGAGCGGTGCGGGTCCAAGCCCCGCCGCGCGCCTCCTGGGCGTTGGCGACCGCCGCGAACGCGAGGCCCGCAGCGACGCCGGACAACACCTTCCGGGTAAAGCGGTTCATAACTGACCTCAGGATGAAGGGTGATTCTACTGCGACCTACACCTTCGTGGGGTTGCCTGTGATGCCCCGGGAACACGGAGCCGCCCGCCAGGGCCGCTCATCCCGCCCGGCACGGCGCTCACGCGCGGGCGGCCGGCGGGCCGCGCTCGATGGTGGGCGCCACCCAGAAGCCCCCTGCAGAGGGGCTCCGCACTGGGATACGCGAGAACGGGACACCTTGGATGTACGCCGGGAAACGCCGGACCGCCAGAGGACGGGTGCCGGCGAGCTTCGGGATCGGATCGAACCTGGGTGGGGTGAGAGGGGAATGGAGGCGCAAGCGCCAGTCCGGTCCGCGGACTCGCCCGGACCGGACCTGAGCAGCGCTGGCTGCGTCCCACGTCGTGGCAGCGAACGGGAAAACTCCCATTACACCCTCGGCAAACCGCCACCCAACAATTGTCGCGAGAATCAGGCACGCCACAGAGCACCGGGAGTGCCGTGGAGTCGCGTTGGGATTTCCTGGTATTCAACGACGACCGCTGCCCCCAAGAAAGGCAGTCTTCTGGACCCACGCTTTCTGCATATTGCCGGGCTTCAGCGATTGTGTTCCCCGCGGGCCCCCCGGGACCACTGGCGGGGCGTGTCGCTGTTGAATTGGAACGTGGGGCTAGACTATACCGCGCGCCGGCTCAACTGTCAATCAGCCAACGCGTTTGTCGAACCGCGCCAGATGTGAGCCCCCCTGTTCAGAAACGCCCCCTCGAAGACCGAGCCGCGCGTGCCCAGCCACCCGCCCGCCAGCCGGGCGAGCTCCCGCCCCCGCTCCGCGCCATCGACGATGGCGTAAGCTGTTGGGCCCCAGGAGCTTTGCCCAACACCGGCCGCCCCGGCGGCCGCCAGCCGCTCAACCAACGGCCCGGTCGGCCCCGGCGCGAACACGCTCCCCTGCGCCTCGGCGAACCAGCCCCCGGTAATGCGCTGGATCTCCGACAGGGCGCTCCCGAATGCCTCCAGGTCGCGCTCCACCAGGCCCGGCAGGAGCCGCATCAGGACGAGATGGGCCACGTGCTCCACGTCGCGGATGTCGGGGAGCGGAAGGCGACGGAAGGCTTCGGCTTCGGCGTCGCCACTCAAACCCGGCGCCGCCGCGGGGATCGCCACGACATAGCGCCACGTCGGTGGGACCTCGTAGCGCGCCAGCAGTGGAGCGACCTCGTCGGTGCCTGGACGGCGACCGCCTTCCAGAATGAACCCGCCGGACTCGAAGGCCCACGTGCCGATCGCCGAGCGCCGGCCGCGGTCCACGGCCCGGGCGAGCTCGCGGGTCGCGGTCGGAAGCTCGTAGAGCTCGGCCACCGCCCGCGCGATGGCCAGGCCAAGCTGGGTCCCGGAGCCGAGGCCGACGTGCGGCGGGATCGCGCGATGCACGCGAAGCCGCACCCCGCCCCGCTGCCCGTGCAGGGCCAGCACGCGGCGCACGAAGCCGGCGGCGCGCTCGGCGTCGGGTCCCGCCACCTCGATCTCGGACGCCCGAGACGCCTCCACCAACAGCGACGGCGTCGGGATAGCCGCGCCCATCCCGCCGAACCTCCGGCCCAGCCCGCCGTGCAGGTCGAGCACACCGAAGTGCAGGCGCGCCGGGGCTTCGACGAACACGCTCGTGTCCGGGCGGCCGCTCATGCGCGGACCCCCGCGCCGAGCCTCGACTCGACGTATTCGCCCACGAGGGCCCAAGCCTCGCGCTCGCGAGGCCCCGCCGTCTTGTCGACCAGGACCTGGAGCCGGGCCAGCTCGTCCCGGATCTGCGCGGCCGGCAGCAGATGCACCCGGGTGGCGAGGATGGCGGCCTCCAGCACCGCGTGCCGCGCGCGGTTGAAGCCCACGAACTCCCGGCGAACCCCGCGGTGCACGACCCGCGCCTCGATCCGTGAGCGCGGGGGCGTGGCATCGAGCGCAGCGACCTCGATCTCGCGCCAGGAACAGGCGGCCTCGAGGACGACGCCCGGCACGACCGTCGCCGGGGAGGCAGGGAAGGTGGGATTGCCGATCGCGCTCTGCGCGATGAGGAGCACGTCGTCCGTGAGGTTCACGACCGCGACCCCGGTCGCGCTCACGTTCCGGAACGTCGTCGTCTCGAGGAACGGCTTGAGCACGATCACCTCGTCGCCCCATTCGACCCCCATGGGCGCGAAGTTGGGCCGGCCATCCGCATCCAGCGTCGTCACGATCGACTCCACGATCAGCGGCATGCGCTGCTCACTCTGCCCGCACGGGGAGCACCACACAGGACGGGTGCTCGGCGGACCGACAGATCCGGTGGATCGCCGCGCGGAGGTCCGCGGAGCGAGCGGCGAGCGGAGGCGACAGGGGGAAACGCATGGGCCGAGCTGGTCCCCTCACGCGGTGGGGGGAACGTACCACGGGGCTTCATGCGCCCTGGGCGCCCGCCGGCGGTCCAGGCCCTCCGCCGAAGGCTGGTACCCGATTGCGGAGAGCCCGAGGCCGCCGTCGGCGCCGACCGGCAGCGTCTCCGGCCCGGCGGCGCCGAGAAAGCGCGCGAGCATGCGGTATCCGTATTCGGTGAGGACCGACTCGGGATGGAACTGAACCCCCGTCACAGGGTGCTCACGATGCTGGACCGCCATGATCTCCCCATCCTCCGAGGTTGCCGTCACCCGAAGCTGGTCGGGGACCGAGCCGGGGGCGATGACCAGAGAGTGGTAGCGCGTGGCGGAGAACGGGGTCGGAAGGCCTTCGAAGATGCCGCTCCCGTCGTGATGGATCTGCGAGGTCTTCCCGTGCATCGGCCGCCCCGCCCGGACGATCTCACCGCCGTACGCCGTGCCGATGCACTGATGTCCGAGGCAGACGCCAAGGATCGGGACCGTGGCCCCGAACCGGCGCACGACGTCGGTCGAGACGCCCGCTTCCTTCGGGGAGCACGGGCCCGGCGAGATGATGATGTGCGTCGGACCGAGGGCGGCGATCTCCTCGAGTGTGACGGCGTCGTGACGGCGCACGACGGGGCTGGCCCCCAGCTCGCTCACGTACCGGGCGAGATTGTAGACGAAGGAGTCGTAGTTGTCGATCAGCAGGATCATGGCGCGGTCGGCGATGCGCGGTGACTGTCGGCGAGTGCCTGGATGATGCCCCTGGCCTTGTCCAGTGTCTCGCGGTACTCCGCTTCCGGCTCGGAATCCGCCACGATGCCGCCGCCGGCCTGAAAATACACGTCGCTGCCTCGGACCACGGCCGTGCGGATCGCGATGCTCGTGTCCATCTCGCCGGTCGGGCTCAGGTAGCCGAGCGAGCCGCAATAGACACCGCGCCGCGTCGGCTCGAGTTCCGCGATGATTTCCATGGCGCGCACTTTGGGCGCCCCCGTGATCGAGCCGCCCGGAAAGGCGACGCGCAGGAGATCCACCGCGTCCCGCCCCGGCTCGAGCTCTCCGACGACCGTGGACACCAGATGGTGCACCGTCGGGTGCTGCTCCAGGGCGAAGAGCTCCGGCACCCGCACGGTCCCGGCCCGGCACACCCGCGACAGGTCGTTCCGCAGCAGATCTACGATCATGACGTTCTCCGCGCGGTCCTTGTCGCTTTCGGCCAGTACCCGACCGAGCAGGGCATCGTGCATGGGACCGAGACCGCGGGGACGGGTCCCCTTGATGGGGCGGGTCTCGACCCGCCGGCCGGAGAGCCGGAGGAACCGCTCCGGCGACACGCTCAACACCGCGAAGTCGCCCACGTCGAAAAAAGCGCCGAACGCCGCGGGGTTAGTCCGGCGAAGCCGGCGATAGAACGCGAGCGGAGGCTCCGCCAGCCCGGCCTGAAACCGTTGCGAGAGATTCGCCTGGAAGATGTCGCCCGCGAGGATGTACTCGCGCACCCTGGCGACGGCGCTCAGGTACCCCCGATGAGTGAAGGTGGAGCGCAGGCCGATCGCTTCCGCGTCGTCGACGTCCAGAACCGGGTAGGAAGGCGCGCCGCCGGTAGTGCTCCCGGTCAGGCCGCGATGCCGTGCCGACTCCCGCCGGGCGGCCAGGCGGCTCGCCAACGCCGGCGGTTCGCCCGGGGAGCCGAGCCGGGTCCGCACGGCGGCCAGCCGCTCCCGGGCGGACTGCTCACGGCGGCCGCCATCGGGCGGGATCCCGGTCGAGATGATCCACGCCGCTCGCTCGCAGTGATCCCAGGCGAGCACCCAATCGTAGAGTCCCAGGACGACGTCGGGCAGCGCCAGGTCGTCGTGGCGAGCCTGCGGCAGCCGCTCGAGTGTCGCGCCCCAATCATATCCGATGTAGCCGGCGGCCCCGCCCTGGAACGGCGGGAGGCCCGCGACAGGGTTGGTCGCGAGCGGCGCAAGGGCGGCCCGCAGGGCGCTCGAGACGTCGCCCGCCAATGGCGTCCACGTCTCCTCCCCCCGACCAAGTCGCTCCGCCGAGCTGCCGCGGCTCCGGATCACGGAATAGGGGTCCGCGGTCAGGAAGGAATAGCGGCCGGTGCGCTCCCGGTCCGCGGTGCTGTCGAGGAGAAGCAGGAACGGGAGGTCGGCGAAGCGCTCGCCTACGGCCGCGGCGTCGGGGACCGCGGCGAGGCGCTCGACCAGCGGGAGGCGCGTCATTCCGGCTCGGTCGCCGCCCGACGCCGCCGGCGGGAGCGTTGGGTGAGCTTCACGTGCTCGGCGCGAGAGTCGTCCGGGGGCGTCAGATAGCCCCAGGCGAGCGCCCCTTCCTGCCGGTAGGTCTTCCCCAGCGTGAGCGCGAGCTTGGCCTTCATGAGCTCGCGGCCGAGATAGAACGCGTGGGTCGCCTCGTCCACACCAAGTCGGTGGAAGATCTCCTGAATGTCGGTCCCCCGCACGAACAATTCGTTGTTGAAGACGGTGATCGCCTCTCGATCGGCGAAGATCCGGAAATTCGGATCGGTGACGGCCGCCTGGAGTTGCCGCAGCTCGGCTTCGGAGTACGCGAGCACCTCCGGATCCTTGACCGTGACGAGGCGGTCGTCGATCCCCTTGGGCACCCGCTTCTGCTCCACCGCGTAGTGCATGAGCCGGCGGGCGACGTCGATCTCGCGCACGGCGCCGCGTGCCCAGGGGATCACCTCGGTGGTGAGCACCGCGCGGACACCTACTTCCTCCGCTATCGCGAGCAGGACGGCGTTGACGCCGGTAGTGTCGGCGGCGGTGAGCTCAGTGATGTTCCCGACGCCCATCAGCTGTCCTGCAGTCGGGTAGCGTCGGTGCGTGTCCGCGTAGCGCTCGAGCGAGGCCATGAAGCCGAACCCGATCGGCTCGAGCACCGGATCGATGAGATACGGGACGCCCCACGCCTCGAGGCGCTCGATGTTCCGATCGAGCGATTCGGGGCCGGCCCCGAAGTCCGGAATCACCACTACGCGGCCGCCCCGTGCGGCCACCTCCCGCGCCACCTCCAGGTTGGAGCCGTTCACGCTCAGCGCGAGCTCCGCGCCGGCGCCGACGGCCCGGCGAATCTCGTCGGGGTCGAAGGAATCCACGCTCACGCGGAACCCGTCCGCGCGAAGGTCGCGCACGACGTCGCCGAGGCCGGGGAAGGGCACGCCCGGCGTACAGCCGAGATCGATGAGGTCGGCCCCGCTCGTCCGATAGGTCTCCGCTGCCCGCCGGAGGACCTCGCGGGAGAGCTTGGGGGCGTCGTTGATCTCGGCGAGGATCTCGATGGAGTAGCCGCCATAGTCGGGCGCGGCGGCGGCCTGGCCGAAGTACCGGGGGATCTCGCGCAGGTCCTTGGGCCCCTTTTCCGTCCGGACGCCGACCTGTTGCTCGACGACGGACGCCTCGCCCTCACACAGGCCGGGGATGAGGACGAGGTCCGTCTCCGGAGGGACCGTGAGAAAGCGGGCGATCCACGGCGTCGTCATCAGCGCGGCCACCGTGATCTTGAGCACCGCCACGTCGGCGGCGAACGAGGGCGCCATGCCGGCCAGCGTCCGCCGGAGCGCCGGTTCGGCGAGCTTGCCGGTGACGAACAGGACGCGGCGGGGCGGAGCCGCGACTGGCCGGCCTATCGCGGGTCTCCGGGCCGGACCCACTTGTTCGGCGTTCCCTCCAATGCGCCGCCGCTCGGCCGCCAGAGCACGTGGTCCTCGATCTTGCGGGCGAGCTCGAAGTCCTTGTCGGAGATGCCCCCTGCCGCGTGGTTCTGCAGCTTCACGACGACCCGTCCCCAGGTGACGGTGAGGTCCGGATGGTGGTACGCAGCCTCGGCGAGATACCCGATCGCGTTCACCAGCATGAGCGTCGTCGGCCAGCCGTCGGTCTTGTAGACCCGGCGGATCCACCCGTCCTCGTAGTACCAGCCCGGCAGCGCCTGCAGCCGCTCGGCGATTTCCGCATCATTGTACGTGCGTTCTTTGGTCGTCGGCATCGGAACCCTCCTCGAAAACGCTGACCTACATCACCACGCCCCCGTTCACCATAATCACCTGTCCCGTGAGAAACGCGGCTTCATCCGAAGCGAGGTAGACCGCGGCTCCCGCCACGTCCTCCGGCGTGCCCCATCGGCCGAGCGGCGTGGCGTCGATCACCCGTTGGCGCCAGCCGGCCGGGGCCTCCTGTTCGAACGCGGTCGCAATGAAGCCGGGGGCAATCACGTTCACGCGGATGGCGGGCGCAGCATCGCGGGCCAGCGACCGGCTGAAGCTCAGGATGCCGCCCTTCGCCGCCGAGTAGAGCAAGGGGTTCTCGCCGGCCATTCCCTGGCCCACATGGTCCCAGGACATGTTGATGATGACCCCGCCGCCAGCTTGGGCTCGCATGAGGTCCACCGCCGTCCAGGAGGCGAGCACCGTGCCCCGGAGATCCACGTTCAGGACCAGGTCGAGCTTGTCGCGCCGAGATAGGTTCTTGAATTCGCGGGTCAGGATGTCCGCCCCCGCGTTATTGATCCAAACGTCCACTCGGCCGAGTCGGGTGCGGAGGTCGGCCGCCAGGGCATCCAGCTCCTCTGCATGGCGCAGGTCCAGCGGGCGGACCTCGGCGAGGCCCCCTGCGGCCCCCACGAGTTTCGCGGTCTCCGCCGCTCCGACGGCATTCTCACGATAGGTGAACGCCACCCTGGCGCCGGCCCGAGCGCAGGCCACCGCGATCGCCCGGCCGATCCCGGTCGACGCGCCGGTTACCAGCACGACCTTGCCCGCCAGGCGCCGGTCCCTCGGCCCTCCGTCATCCGCCCGCTGCGCCACCCGCACCTCCCGCCGAAGAGCTCGGAGGAATAACTTCTAAGCGCTAACATATCATTGTGTTAGCAACTCACAAGGGAGACCGCCGATGGAGCTCTTGATCAGTGTCCGAACCCCGAGCGAAACGGCTACCGCTCTCGCCGGTGGCGCCGACATCATCGACGCGAAGGAGCCGGCCCACGGAGCGCTCGGCCCCGTGGCTCCGGAGATCCTCATGGCGATCGACCACTCGGTGCCGATTGACCGTCCCCTGAGTGTCGCGCTGGGCGACGCACGGTCCGTGGCCGGCGTCTGGGCGGCGGTGTCCGCCCTGCCGCTGCAGCTCCGGAGTAGGGCGTACGTCAAAATCGGTCTCGCCGGAGTTAGGGCGGGGCCGGAGCTCCGGATCCTTCTCGTGGCGGCGGCGGACGCCGCGGCCTCACATCCCGCGGCGCCTCGTCTCATCCCGGTGGTCTACGCGGACGAGGAGGGCGGCGAGGGGCTGGGGCGGGAGATTCGCGTGGAGGCGGCGCG
>Ga0070707_100002823_pt1 | contig 16528 bp, 14 predicted proteins | sample KBSK5502metaG_FD_65468 | JGI IMG/M metagenome (GOLD analysis project Ga0070707, IMG submission 65468) | Corn, switchgrass and miscanthus rhizosphere microbial communities from Kellogg Biological Station, Michigan, USA - KBS K5-50-2 metaG | ecosystem: Host-associated > Plants > Roots >... | reverse complement strand
GTCGAATCCGAACCGGTAAGCGACGATCGATTTATAACCGACCGCACCCGTGGCTGCCGTCTCGGTGGCGAGTACCTCGGCGAACGTCGCCGCCCAGTCCGCCGCGGTGGTCCCGCCCCTTGCCACCTTCTCGGCCACTGCCTCAAGCCTGACAATGTGGCTGGCCGGCGCCCCGCTCGCCAGCACCATCTGCTCGGGGGTGGTCACCTGGTCGCTCTGGTAGCCGGTATCGACCAGCCACTGCCCGATCCCGGCGGCCGTCAGCAAGCGCCTGTTCACCTCTACCGTGCCAAGTTCAGCGCGGCGCCGCAAGTAATCCTCCGCCGCGGCCGAAGGCTCTAGATCAAGCACGGGGGCGCACCTGCGCCGCATGGTGAATCCGAGCTGGCTGTCAAATATCGTCGTGCCCGGCGCGGGCGGCCCCGACGCCTCGGTCATCAGCAGCTCGAACCCGGCCCGGTCCAGATCGGCGGTGACCACGCCATGGACGTGGTGGTCGATCAGGGCCAGCGACTCGGTTGTGGTCATGCTTCCTCCCCGTCTGCTTCGTCAACCGTGCCCGCATACAGCGCGTCGTATCTCGCCATCCTGGCCAGCGGCCCGTCGCCGAGCCGGTCGACGACCGCGGCGATGACGGCCTCGACGAGCGCGAGCGCCGGCGTGAGGGCGTCGAACGGCGACGGCGACTGCACGCTGGAGGTCAGGATCACGTCCGCGCGGGCGGCCAGCGGCGAGAGGTAAGGATCGGTGAACGCGATCAGCGTCGCGCCCTGGTCCTTGGCCATAGCCGCGGCCCGGACGGTGTCGTGCTGGTACCTGCGGTAGTCGAAGGCGACCAGGACATCCCGCCGTCCGATGTCGAGCAGCGTGCTGCTCCGGTCGGCGCCCCTGGCCGAGATGACGTGCACGTCCGGCCGCAGCACCCGCAAGTGCGCTGCGAGGTACTCGGCCAGCATCGAGCTGAACCTGCCGCCGATCAGCGTCACGCTGCGCCGCTGCTCGGCCAGCAGTCTGACCGCCTGCTCGAACTCGGCGCGCGGCACCCGGGCGAAGCTTGCCCTGATGCCGTCGCAGAACAGCTGCTCGGACCGGCTCAGCGCATCGCCGTCCGCTGCCGACCGCCCGGCGTGCATCGTGAGCGGCGAGAACAGGCGAGCGGACACCTCGGACTTCAGCGACCGCTGGAACCCGGCATAGCTGTCGAACGACAGCTTGCTGACCAGCCGCACGACCGTGGGCGCGCTGACGCCGGCCGCCGCCGCGAGCTTGGCGACCGGCTGGAGTCCCCGGACGGGGTACTCGGCCATCAGCGCCCGCGCGACCTTCCGCTCAGCCGGGGTGAGCTCGGCCAGCTTGAGCTGCAGCCGCTCGGCGACGGTCACGTCGGCATCGCTGGCCGCCGACAGTGCTGCCTCGCCCGGCTCCGCCGGTGGTGCCATGGCCGTCACCACCGCCAGCGGGTTCTGGCCACCACGTCCGCCGGGCTGGCGCCGGCGAACAGCTCGATCTCGGCTCGGCGCACCGCGAGGAACGCCTCGAACATCGGGTCGCCCATCGCGTCCCTGAGCACATCGCACGCCTCGAGTGCGCTGACCGCGTCGTCCAGCGTCTGCGGCAGCCTGCGCGCGCCGCGCTCCGCTAGGTCGGCCTCCCGCAGCCCGACCGGGTCGCCTTCGGTCTCTGGCGGCAACGTCGCGCCATTGTCCAGGCCAGCCAGGCCAGCCGCGAACAGCGAGCCGACCACCAGGTACGGGTTGGCGGACAGGTCGAAGCACTTGACCTCCAGGTTCGCCCGGACGTCCTGCTCACCGGTCGAGCCGGTCACCAGCCTCAGCGCGGCCTCCCTGTTTTCCTTGCCCCAGCACTGATAGGCGCCCGCCCAGTGCGAGGGAACCAACCTCAGGTAACTGGCCACGCTCGGCGCTCCGACGCCGACCAGGGCGGGCAGCGACGACAGCACTCCTGCGGCGAATGCCTCGCCATCAGCGGTCATGGCGTACCTGCCCGGTCCGCTCGCGAGCAGGTTCTGCCCGTCTCGCCACAAGCTGAGGTGCACGTGGCCGCCGTTCCCGACGCCGCCGGCGACGACCGAAGGCGCGAACGAGGCCTTCAGGCCGTGCCGCTGCGAGACGGCCCTGATGGTCTGCCTGACCAGCACACTGTCGTCGGCCGCGCCGACCGGGTCACCGGGCGCGACGGAGATCTCCAGCTGCCCCGCCGCGTATTCGGGGTGGAACTGCTCGACCACGATGCCCTGCTGCTCGATCGCCTCGACGACCTCGCGCGAGTAGTCGGAAAGCTCGATGACCCGCGTCATCCCGTAGCCAGGCCCTTCGCAGGCCGGCACGAAGGTCCCGTCCTGCTCCGTTCCGGCCGCCCATTCGATCTCGAAGGTCGCCTGGGCTGACAGGCCGTGCTGCGCGGCTCTGGCGACCATCTTCTTGGCGAACGCGCGCGAGCAGCCGACGTACGGCTGGCCCTCCTGGGTGTAGCGGTCCACTGGCACCCAGGCCCAGCCAGGCTGGGCGGCCAGCGGGGCGACCCGGTCGAGATCAGGGATCAGCCGCAGGTCACCGCCTGGACCGCCGATGTGCTTGCTGGTGGTGATGCTGTCGTCGACCACGAACACGTCGAAGACCGGCGACATGCCGATGCCCCATCCGGCCGCCCGTTCCAGGCGCCCGGCCGGAATGGCCTTGACCCGGGTGATCCCGGCGTTGTCCACCCAGCAGAGCGCCACCATGCTCACGCCCGCGTCGGTGAGCCGCTGCGCCACCTTGCCGCCCAGCTCCGACCTCCTTGACCGCTCGCTGAGATCGAGTACCGCGCTCTGCGGCGTCTGCGTGCTCACGGAGCACCTCGCTTCGGCTGGCCGCGCGGAGGGCGCGGGATTGTCAGGAACGTTACACAGGGGGCCAAGCTCGCGCCTACGCGTAACAGAAGTATCAACCGCAGGAGAAGAAAAGTGAAGGCCTATGACCCGGCCGGCTACCAACCGCGCAGGTCGATCGGCCAGACGTCGACGATGTCCTCGTCCGAGCAGACGTAGGCCCGCTCGTGATAGGCCATCGTCGGGTCGATGTGGGCCGGTACGAGCCTCACCCGCTGACCAACCGGCCTCGGCGCCGAGAACGTGGTGTGCTCGTCGGAACAGAACCAGACCGTGGAGCCCTCGAGTTCCGGGTTGCCGTGATCCATGCCGAATGCCTTGAGCCCGGCGTCGGCGACCGACCATTCAGCCGAACTGGATATCACCGTGGCGAGCACGGACAGGGCCTGGCCGAACGGCAGCCCGAGCTTGCCGTAGGCCGTGTCCATCAGCGCGTACGACCCGGCCTGGATCTCGCTGGCCCAGGTGTTGCAGGCGTAGGTTCCGGTCCCGCCAGCCGAGACCAGCGTCCCGCCGACGTCGGCGTGCGCGGCCATGAGCGGATCCATCGCGGTCTTGGTCTTCTCGGCCCGCTCGGCGGCATCGGTCAGCCCCACGACGTGGCCTTCGTAGCCCATCACGCCGCGAACCTCAAGCCCGGCGGCGCGGGCGAGATCGGCCAGCCTGCCCGCATCGGCCGGGTCGCAGCCACACCGCGGCATGCCGACGTTGACGTCGATCACCACCTCTCGGACTCCGCCCGAGACCGCCGCTTCGATGGTCTGCGGCGAGTCCACCGCCAGCGTGACCCGGGCGCCGGCGGCGATCAGGGCGCCGAGCCGGCGCGCATCGAGCACCTCGTTCGCCAGCAGCAGGTCCTGGCCGAGGCCCGCGGCCGCCATGCCCTCGCACTCCCGGATGGTCGCGCAAGTGAATCCCTCGTGCCCGGCAGCCGCCTGCCGCCTGGCCAGGTTCGTGCACTTGTGCGCCTTGACGTGCGGGCGAAGCCGCGGCCCGGGCAGCGCGGCGGACATCTCGGCGATGTTCTTCTCCAGCACCGCGGCGTCGATCAGCAGCGCCGGTGTCTGCAGGTCCGCGATCCGCAGCTGTCCCTTGCCGTTCATACCTACCTCCGCTTTTACGTGCCTTGGCGGACTCGCAGGCTGCGCGAGCTCCCTATGGCAGCGGCCCTGATGGTCCCTAACACGGTACGCAGTGCCGGATCTCCGCCGGCAGCCCGGCTCAATCAGCCGCGAGCGCGGTGAGGAGGTCGAGCCTGGCCGCTCGGCGCGCAGGCGCGATCGCCGCCAGGATGCCGGCCGCCGCGGTGGCGACGATGTAGATCGCGATCTGGGCGGCAGGGATCGCGACCGTGGCGGGCCGGGTGAACGTGCCGGCCAGCGCGGCGCCGAGCGCGAGCCCTAGTACGGTACCGAGCACGGCGCCGATCACCGCGATGATCACCGACTCGGCCGTTACCATCTGGGCGAGCTGACCGCGGCGCATCCCGATCGCCCGCAGCAGGCCGAGCTCGCGGGCGCGCTCGACCACGGAGAGCGCGAGCGTGTTGACGATCCCGAGCAGCGCGATGATGATCGCCAGCACGAGCAGCGCGGTGATGAGGTTGAGCAAGTTGGCCAGAGCGGCGCCGCGGCTCTTGGCGAACGCCGCCTCATCCATGAGCTGGGCGCCCGGGTAGGCGGTCAGTGCCCGCCGCAACGTCCCGCGCGCAGCCGGATCGGCCCTGACCAGGTCCACGCTATCCACCCGGCGGCCGCTGTCCGCCGTGAACGTCGCGTTGCTCAGCACGTAGTCGCTGAGCGGACCAACGTTCGCGAACACCCCGCCGATCCGCAGCGTCGAGATGCCGAACGATCCGAACTGGATCCGCAGCCTGTCGCCTACCCGCCAGCCGCGGCCCGACGCGGCTGCCTGGCTGACCAGCAGCCCGCCCGAGGTCAGCGAGGCGACGCTGCCATGGAGCACGGCGAGGTCGGTGAAGGAGCCGATTGCGGCCGGGTCGACGCCGTCCACGTTCTTGTGGGCGGAACCGGCGACGGTGGCATCGGTCGCCCGGACCTCGGTCACCTGCCGCACTCCGGGCTGAGCCGCCAGCACGCGAGCCAGCTGCGGCGCGAGCCCGGTGTCGGTGCTCGTGGCTTGCACGTAGAAACTGGTCTTGGTGGCCATCGCGATCTGGCGGCCCAGCATGGTCCGGCTGGAGTCGACCATCACGGCGGCGGCCACGATCAGTGCCAGGCCGATCATCAGCGCGGCCGAGGCGGCGCTGGTTCGCTTCGGGTCGCGCATCGTGTTCCCGCGGGCGATCGCGCCGGTCCCGCCGCGGAGCAGGGTAAGCGGGAAGCCGATCACCCGGGCGAGCGGCACGGCGGCGAGCGGGGCGAGGACGGTGATGCCGATGAAGCACGCCACCGCTCCGGCTCCGGTGAGAGCCACGGCTGCGCCGGTGGACAGCCCGGCCAGCACCAGCGCGACGCCCGCCGTCGTCACGGCCAGCCCCGCAGCCAGCCGGCGGGAAGAGAACCCGACGGGACCGGGCACCGCGTCACGCAGCGCCTGGACCGGGGCGACCCGGGTGGCCCGCGAGGCGGGCGCTATAGCCGCGACCAGCGTCACTGCGAGCCCTGATCCGGCAGCGAGCGCCAGCTGCCAGAGCGGAACGACAAGCCCGGTGACCGGTAGCGACAGGCCGAAGCCCGAAAGCAGCGCGACCAGGCCCTTCGACAGCGCGACACCGATGCCGACCCCAGCCAGCGCCGCAACGGTCCCGATCAGCGCCGCCTCGGTCAGCACGGATCGGAAGATCTGACGGCGCCCCGCGCCGAGCGTGCACAGCAGCGCCAGCTCCCTGGTCCGCTGGCCGATCATGATGGAGAAGGTGTTCCAGATCACGAACGCGCCCACGAACAGCGCGACGCCTGCGAATACCAGGAAGAACTTGGTGAGAATGGAAAGCTGGCCATTCACCTGGTTCGCCTGATTCGCGGCCGCGCTCGCCGCGGTCAGGGCTGTCACCCCGCGCGGAAGAATCCTGGCCACCTGGTCGCGCAGCTGCTGAGCCGATACCCCGGCGGCCGCTTGCACCTCGATGCTGTCGTAGCTGCCGGCCGTGCCGAACAGCCGCTGGGCGGTGGGCAGGCTGAACAGGGCCAGCGAACCGCCGGCGAAGCTGTCGGCGGAGCCGTATCCGGTGATGCCGCTGATAGTGAACACCCTGGCCCGCCCGGCCAGCAGGATCGTCACCGGGTCGCCGACCGCGAAATGGCCGGTCCGCGCCGATGCGCGGTCGATCATGACCTGGCCGGGGCCGGACGGCGGCCGGCCATCCCGCCGGGTGAAGGTGGCCTGGAACGCCGCATCGGCCGGCCAGCTGGTCGCGATCGTGAACTGGCCGGGCAGGGTCTTCCCGTCGCGGCCAAGCAGCTGTGCATGTCCGGTCACGCCGCCGTCGGCCGCGGCAACATCACGCAGACCGCGGATGCTGGCCAGGATCGAGGCGGGAATGGGCCTGGGCGAGCCGCTCCCTGCGCCGAACCCGCCGCCAGGGGAACTGTGCTGGACGATCACGTCGGTGCCCGTGCTCGCCTGAGTGATCAGCGAGTCAAGGCTGTGCGTGAGAGTGGCGGTGAACACGAAGCTGCCGGCCATGAAGCCGACGCCGAGGGCGATCGCCAGCGCGGTCATGACCATCCGAACCTGGTGTGCCATGAGGCTGCGGAACATTGCACGCATCATCGCTGCTCACTCCCCAGGGTCTTCATGTGGTCAAGGACGGCCTGCGGTGTGGGCCGGTCAAGCTCGCCGACGACGGCGCCATCAGCGAGAAAGACGACCCGGTCGGAGTAGGACGCGGCCACCGGGTCATGGGTGACCATGACGATCGTCTGGCGGAACTCGCCAACGCATCGCCGAAGCAGGTCGAGCACGTCGGCGCTGGCCCTGGAGTCGAGATTGCCGGTCGGCTCGTCGGCGAAGACGATCTGCGGCCGTCCCGCCAGCGCTCGGGCGATGGCCACGCGCTGCTGCTGGCCGCCGGATAGTTCGCTTGGCCGGTGCGCCAGCCGGTCGCGTAGCCCTACCGTGTCGATGACGATGCCCAGCCACTCGCGGTCCGGGCTACGGCCGGCGATGTCCAGCGGCAGCGTGATGTTGTCGGCCGCGGACAAGACGGGCAGCAGGTTGAACGCCTGGAACACGAATCCGACGCGGTCGCCGCGCAGCCTGGTCAGCTGCCGCTCGGGCAACCCGCTGATCTCCTGCGCGCCGATCCAGGCCTGGCCGCTGGTCACCGAGTCCAGACCGGCCATGCAGTGCATCAGCGTCGACTTGCCGGAGCCCGACGGCCCCATCACCGAGGTGAAGGTCGCGGCCGGGATTTGGATGGACACCCCGGCCAGCGCGGTCACCGCGGAGACACCGCTGCCGTAGGTCTTAGTGAGGTTCTCGGCGCGAGCTGCTGGCGCCCTGGTGGTCGAAGTCATGCCTGAAACGTAGATTCAGCGCCAAGCCCAGATCATCCATCCGGGGATCGGTTCTGGGTCTGCATCTGGGGATCTGCATCGGGTTTGGCTCCATCTCAGGATGTAGGCCGGCGCTCGGTCAGTCCCGCGTCATAGGCGAGGACGACCAGCTGCACCCGATCCCGGACGCCGAGCTTGGTCAGCAGATGGTGGACATGCGTCTTGATGGTCGTCTCAGTAACCACAAGCTCGGCCGCGATCTCTGCGTTCGACAGCCCGCGGGCCACCCGCGTCAGGACCTCCCGCTCGCGCTCGGTCACGCCGGCCAGGCGCTGGCTGGCGGTGCCATCCGGATCTGACTTCCTGGCCGCGGCCGGCAACCGGTGCGCGAACCGATCAAGCAGCCTCCGGGTAACCACGGGGTCCACGATCGCGTCACCGGCGTGAACAACCCGGATGGCCTCGATCAGCCGGCCAGCGTCGACGTCCTTGAGCAGGAATCCGCTCGCGCCGCTGCGCAGCGCGCCGATCACATTCTCGTCGAGGTGAAACGTGGTGAGGATGAGCACCCGGCCGTGCCCGGCAGCAGCGATCTGCGCCGTAGCGGCGATGCCATCGGTGATCGGCATCTGGATGTCCATCACCACCACGTCAGGGCGCAGCCGCGCCGCCTGCCGCACGGCATCGGCGCCGTCGCCCGCCTCGCCGACGACCTCGAGACCGGACTCCGACTCCAGGATCATCCGGAACCCGGTCCGGACCAGTGGCTGGTCATCGGCCAGCAGCACCCTGATCACGGTTCCTCCAGCGGGATAACGGCGTGCACGCGGTACCCTCCGCCCGGTCGCGGGCCAGCCGCCAGCTTGCCGTTCAGCATCGCCACTCGCTCACGCATGCCCGCCATTCCGTGCCCGGCGCCAGGAAGTCCAGCGGCCAGGCTGGCCGCCGCGCCGCGACCGTCATCAGTCACCTCGATGTCGAGGGTGTCACCGAACGTCAGGGTCACCGTGGCGGCAGCGGGCCCGGCATGCTTGACCACGTTTGTCAGCGCCTCCTGCACGATCCGGTAGCCGGTCAGGCTCACATCCTCGCGGATGTGGCCAGGCTTGCCCACCGTGTGCACGGTCACCGGCAGGCCGGCGGAGCGCAGCTGGATCGCCATTGCCCTGATGTCCGCCAGCCCAGGCCGCGGCATCCTGGCCTGGCTGACGCCCGGAGGCCCGTCCGGAGGCTCGTCGAGATCCTCCGGTGGCTCACCAGACCGCAGCAAGCCAAGCAGGCTGCGCATCTCCTCGAGCGCCGTGCGCCCAGTCTGTTCTACCTGGCTCATGGCAGCCAACGCCCGATCGGGATCCCGGCCGATGATGCGCTGCGCACCCTGCGCCTGGATCACCACGACGCTCAGATGATGAGCCACGATGTCGTGCAGTTCGCGCGCGATGCGCAGGCGCTCGGCGATGGTGGCCTGGCGGGCCTCGTCCTGCCGCCGGGCGGCGGCCAGCTCGGCCCGTTCGGCCAGGACCTCCAGATGCGCGGCCCGGGCCGCGAACTGGCCGCGGATCACAAAGCCCACAAGGCAGGCGCCGCACGCGGCGAGCACGACCGGAACCGCCGCCTCGGACCGCAGCGACGTCGCGCCGAGCGCGGACGGGATCCCCAGCCCGATCAGCACGAGCACAGCGCCCGCGGACAGCGCGGATGCCAGCCGCCTGCCGCCGTAGACCGCGGCGCTGTACGACGAGATCAGGACCGGGATGAAGGCGCCACCCAGCGACGCCCGCACCGTGGCGAGTCCGGCGACGAGGCCGGCCATGGCCGCAAGCACGGACCCGGGGAACCGCCGTCTTGGGTACAGGATCAACCCCATCGCCACCTGGATCGCCGCCGCGGCGGCCGCAGCGTGCCCGTCGTGATGCCGCGCGGCGAGCGCGCCGCCAGCCCCGAAGGCGGCCACGGCCAGCGCGATCAGCGCGTCAGCCACCTTCGCGGAGACCCGAGGCAGCCGGCTCATCGCTCGCGCCGGCGATTGAGCTGGTCGAGCAGCGTCGCGCAGGCGTGAATGGTCTGGACGTGCGGCACGGCGATGCCAAGCCGTCCGGCCAGCTCGGTCACCGCGCCGGTCATGCACCCGATCTCGAGCTGCTTGCCCGCCTCGAGGTCCTGGAGCATCGACGTCTTGTGATCCCCGACTGCTAGGCCGGCCTCGAGCCGCCGGTCCAGCGAGGTGGGCAAACTGATCCCGAGCCGCCCGGCGACCGCGGCGCACTCGACGAATACGGCCTTGAGCAGGCAGGTCATTTCTGGCGCCGTTCCGAGTTCGCCAAGCGTGGCCCGGGTCAGCGCGGTGACCGGGTTAAACGCCACGTTCCCGATGAGCTTCAGCCAGATCTGGTTCCGCAACCTGGTCTCGACCGGGGCCTTCAGGCCGCCGGCCGCCAGCGCCTCGGAGATCTGCGCGCAGCGCTCGGTTTTCGCGCCGTCTGGCTCGCCGAGCGTGAACCGTGTGCCCTCGATGTGCCGGATCACCCCCGGCTCAGTGATCTCGGTCGAGCAGTAGACCACGCATCCGACGTTGTGCTGGGGGGCAATCGACTTCGCGATGATTCCGCCGGGATCCACGCTCTCCAGCCCGCTCCCGCCGGCCGGTTCGGGCAGCGACTGGAAGTACCACCACGGGATCCCGTTCTGCGCCCAGATCGCGGCCGCGCCGGGCGCAAGCAGCTCGCCTAGGCGCGGCGCGATCGCGGGCAAGCTGTAGGCCTTCAGGGCCACGAATACCACCTCAGCGCCTGCCACCGCGGCTACGTCGTCGGTCACCGGCGGATGGGCAGCGAAATCGCCGCGCGGCGACAGCACGCGGACGCCGTTCTCGCGCATGGCCGCCAGGTGCGCGCCGCGCGCGATCAGCGTGACATCGGCTCCGCCGCGGGCCAGCGCGGCACCCACAAACGCGCCGACGGCCCCGGCGCCGAGCACGGCAAACCTCACGGCTGGGCCGGCCGGTCAGTGCTAGCCCGGGGGGACGACCCCCCGGAGCCCCCCGCGGTGCTAGCCCGGGGGGACGACCCCCCGGAGCCTCTCGCAGTAGTAACGAACTCGGCGACCCGCCGCCGCTGGATCTTCCCGGTCGCCGTCCGGGGTATCTCGTCGAGGACGTGGATTGTGGCCGGGACCTTGAACGGGGCCAGCCGCTCCCGGCAGTGCCCGATCAGCTCCGTCGCGTCCGCCTGAGCCGACAGCGTCACCGCAGCCGACACAAGCTCGCCGTACTTGTCGTCGGCGATGCCGAAGCAGACCGCATCCCTGACCGCGGGATGCGACAGCAGCGCATGCTCGACCTCGGCGGGCGAGATATTCTCCCCGCCGCGCAGGATCATCTCCTTGAGCCGGCCTTCCAGGTAAAGGTAGTCATCGCGCAGCACGCCACGGTCCCCGGTGCGGAACCAGGCGCCGAAGAAAGCCTCGGCGGTGGCCGCGGGGTTGTTGACGTATGCCGACATCACACCGGGACCGCGGATCACCACCTCGCCCGGGATGCCCTCCGGCAGCATGGTGCCCTGCTGATCGGCGATGCCGATCTCAGTGCCCGTCGCCACGCCGACCGAGCCGGCAATCCGCTTCCCCGGCGGCAGCGGGTTCGACGCCATCTGGTGGCTGGCCTCGGTCATCCCGTACGCCTCGAGCATCGGCACGCCGTATCCGCGCTCGGCACGCTCCATCAGCGCGGGCGACAACGCCGAGCTGCACGACCGTGCGAACCGCAGCGTCGCAGGCGCTCCGCCGTCGTCGGCCCGCTCCAGGATCATCTGGTGCAGCGTCGGCCCGGCCGACAGCCAGGTCGCTCCGTGCTCGCGCGCCTGCCGCCAGAACCGCTGGGGGGTAAACCGGCGCGGCACGATCACCGACCCGCCGCCGGCCAGCGCGGCGAACGTCGACGCGACCAGGCCGTGGACATGGAACAGCGGCATCACACAGAACGAAACGTCCGCCGACCCTAGTCCGTAGTGCGCGGCGACGGTCCTGGTCGACGCCATCAGGTTGCGCTGTCGCAGCGGCACCTGCTTCGGGCGGGATGTTGTCCCGCTCGTATGCAGCACGACTCCCACATCGTCGGGCTGACCGGACTCGAAGCTGGTCGCGGGCGAAAGCTCCTTATCTTCAACCAAAATCACGGGCGGCCCGTCACCGGCAGCCAGCGCCGTCAGGACCGTCATCGAGCATTCCTCGGCCGCGCTGGTTGCCGCAGCGGGCCGGCTCGCCGGCATCACGAACACCCGCGGCGCGATGTCGGTCAGGTAGAAGACGTACTCGCTGTGCGTATAGGCCGGGTTGAGCGGTGCAGCGGCCGCGCCGAGCGCCGTGATCGCGAGCAGGAGCTGGACCACGTCGGGGCCGTTGGGCAGCGCGAGCGCAACCCGGTCGCCGCGCCCCACGCCTGCCGCTGCGAGGGATCCCGCCAGGCTAGCCGCCCGGTCAGCGACCTGTCCGTAGGTCAGGACCTGGCCGTCCTCGGGAACGACCAACGCCGGGCGATCGGGATGATCGAGGATCGCGGTCAGCGCCTCGCCCGGGTTCTCCACCAGCATCGACCGTCCTCCAGCGCTTTGTTAGGACACCTGGCCTTCAGTCTGCCGTGTCCTACGGCCAGCCAGCCAGGCTGTCTCGGCCTCGCCGATCGGGGTGGAGGCCGGGCCGCGGACGAATGGCCAGATCTCCTCGGCGATCGAGCGCCAGTCCGCCGTGGCCGACAGCTCGCCGAGGACGGCGAACAGACCGAGGTTGATCCGCTGCAGCACGACATACGAGCGCGGGATCGACACGTACTCGGCGACCGGGCTGCGCACGTCAAAGAACCGGCGCACAACGGCCGAGGAGTAGTCGGGCTTGATCGTCACCGGCCCTCGCTCGCGGATCGTGGCGTAGAAGACGGCCAGGTGCTCGACGACGTGCTCCGTGCGCAGCGGCGCGCCAGGACGCAGGAACCCGGCGATCTCCATGCTGCGCCTGAACTCCTCGGGGTCGTTCCGCACGCACAGGCTGCCGGCCATCTGCATCAGCGGATACAGCTCGTCGGTGCTGAAGTGCTTGACCAGGCCGAAGTCGAGGAATGTGACCCGGCCGTCGCCATGGAACAGGTAATTGCCAGGATGCGGGTCGCCGTTGAATGCGTGCAGTTCGTACAGGCTCCTGAACACGAACCGGTAAATAGTCTCGGCGGCGAGGTCGCGCTCGTGCTGGGACATCCCGGCGAGGTCGGAGAACCTTGAGCCGACCGCGAGCTCACTGGTCACCATCCGCCTGGTGGACAGCTCGCCGATCACCCTGGGCACGCAGATCGTGGGATGGCCGTCGTAGAAGTTGGCGAAAAGCGCCTGGTTGGCGGCCTCGCGCCGGTAGTCCAGTTCCTCCAGCACTCGTTCCCGCAACTCGGCGAGAAGCGCGTCGACGTCCTGGGCCGGCGCGGTGATGCGCAGCATCCGGCGCAGCAGGGCGACGTTGTCGAGGTCGGCGGCGATCGCCTCGGCGATGCCCGGGTACTGGACCTTCACCGCGACCGCCCGGCCGTCACGAGTGATCGCGCGGTGCACCTGGCCGATCGATGCGGCCGCGATCGGCACGGGGTCCCACTCCGCGAACGCGCGCTCGGGCGGAATCCCGAGTTCTTCGGTGATGACGCCGGCGGCCAGCTCGGCGCTCATCGGTGGCACGCTGTCCTGGAGCCGACTGAGCGTCCGCCGCACGCTGGGTGCCAGTCCCTCATCGACGTAGCTGGCCATCTGGCCGATCTTCATTAGGACGCCCTTCATCGCCCCGAGCGTCTGAGCGACGTCTTCGGCTGTCTCCAGCGCGAGGTCATGGCGCAGCAGCTGCCGCTGCTCGCCGGCTGCGGCGAATAGGCGCGGTGCACTCCCGGCATAGCGCATGCCGCCTCTGGCAACGAGTTGCAGCGCCGCAAGTCCCCGCTGCAGCCGCACCGGGCCCACCCGGCTCCGTACCGGGCTTAGCCTGCTCCGCGGCGGCCCCGGCCCCAAGCGCTTGCGCCGGGCCGCCACGCCCAGGCCGCAAAGAACGATGCCGCCCGCGATCGCTGCGCCGGCGAGCAACCGGCCGCGCGATCCGGTCTGTGCTCGCGGCCGCCTCATGCTCGCTGCGCCGCGCGCACTCGCGCGGCGATCCGCTGCCTCGCCTCAAGCACACCTGGCTCGCCGATGAAGACAGCATCCAGCACGCCAAGCGCCTGCCGGATCTCGGTGCGGCGGGCCTCGGTCAGCGGCTCCCGCTCGAAGCCGTACATCCGGGCAGCCCACTCAGGCAGCGCGCCGACCGCGCCGTCCCTGATGTCCTGCCAGATCTCGGCGATATCCTCGTCCAGCCCGGCCGGGTTGAGCAGGAAGGCCATCGACTGACTGGCGGCGGGCGTGCACGCAAGCTCAGGCCGCACCGAGTCGATGTAGCCAGCGAGCTCAGCGACGCTCGCCGGAACCATGTCTCGCCGAACCCCGACGAGCTCAGCGGCGACCACCATCTCGGCGACGTACCTGTCGGCGTCCGGGGCTGGCAGCGACGTCCCGAAGAGGGCCCGGGCTGCCAGGTTCGAGTCGATCAGGCCGGCGTGCACCCAGAGCAGCAGGGCCGGATCGCTGGCGGCGTACGAGCGCCCGGTGACCTGATCGACGCCGCTGACCCTGGTGTGGATCCTGCGGACCCGGGCAGCAGCCCGCTCGGCCGCCGCCCGCTCGCCGAAGCTGACGGTGGACAGGTACGCCGACGTGGCCGCCAGCCGCCCGACCGGGTCCTCCCGCCAGTTGCTGTGCTGGTCGACTCCGGCCATCGCGAGCGGGTGCAGCGCCTGGAGCATCAGCGCCCGCAGCCCGGCCACAGGCCCTGACAAGTCGCCGGTCGTCCGCCAGGTGACGCTCGCCGGGCCGAAGAATCCGTCATCCGCCGGCTGCTCAGGCACGCCAGCGGAATAGGCAGCAGCCGACCGCTCGACCAGACCGGTGACATCCGGGTCGGCGCTCATCGCGCGGTCGCCGCCCAACCGGGACTCGCGACGTGAAGGGTCATACCAGCCAACGTACGCTAGCCGACCCCTATTGCCATGCCCGCACCGGTCGGCCGGACTGCAAGGCTGCGCGCGCCTTAACCAGCCATCGCCGCGCAAGAAGTTCCTTAGCGCGGATCTCCACGCCAATTCTTTCTGCTGACCGTCGGGGACGAGAGCGTTCAGACGGTGAGCATCGCGGAACCGATAGGCGGTCTCGGTTCGGGCAGGTTGTGAGCGATCTTGATGCCGTACATCAGCGCGCGCTGCAAAGTGTGCCCGATGGCCGGCCCGGCGACGGCCATTTTATCGGCACCGGACTGGCGTGCCGGGCTCGGTAATTGCCGGTGGGTGGTGCTAGTATTCGAGCATAGGTTCTAGAGAGATGGCATCACCGGGATAGGTGCAGATAAAGGCGTCCGGCTCGTAGAACTCCCCGTTGACGGGAGCTGATGTCCCGGCTGAGTGGCCCTCCGTTCCGCGATCACCGCGGCGGCCATCGCGCGGCCGCCCGCCCCGAGCTTCACCTCGCCGGCAGTTCCCGTTCCGCGTCCGCCGGCTTGCCCGCATCGCGGCGAAGGAGGTGCCGTCTTGGCGGCTGATCCCGCGCCCCGGCCCGACGGGCTGCCCGGCCGCCCGGCTTCTCGCAGCCTGCTCCGGCCGGGCTCCGGCGGCCGGATCCGCCGGACGCTGCCCGGCCTGATCCCCCAGACGGGTCCGGCGGGGCGGCGGGCCGGTGGCTCCCGCCGCTGGCCGGCCCGCCCGGGACCGATGCCCCGGCGCCGCCTGCCTGCGATGCCGATCCTGGTGCGTCCCGCCCGGGCGCCCGCGCGGCGACCCCGCCGGGCACCGGCCCGGCGGGCGCGGGCCCGGCCGGCGCGGGCCCGGCGGGCGCGGGCCTGTCCGGGGGGCCGGCGGCGCCGGCGTCGGCGGCGGAGGCGGTGCGGATGGCGCTGGCCGGGCTGGGCTGGCTGGCCGGCGCGGACGCGGCGGAGGTGCCGGTGCCGGCGCTGGCCGGCTGCCTGCGCGGGCTGGAACAGGCCCTGGCCGTGCACACCGCCGCCCGGGCCCGGATCCTCGCGGCGTTCACCGCCCGGCGCGGCCACGAGGACGACGGGCAGGGCTCGCCCCGGACCTGGCTGACCTGGCAGACCAGGATCACCCGGCCGGCAGCGTCCGCCGCCGCCGGCTGGATGCGCCGCCTGGCCGGCCACCCCGCCCTCGCCGCCGCGCTCGCCCGTGCCGAGATCTCGCAGTCGTGGGCCCGGCAGATCGCCGACTGGACCGATCAGCTCCCGGCCGGGGCCCGGGCCGACGCCGACCTGATCCTGCTCGCCGCCGCGGCCGGCCGCGCCGGCCTGGACGCCCGGGCCGGCCTCGCCGAGGAGATCCGCCGCCGCGCCGCCGGCCCGGACCGCGACGATGACGGGTTTCACCCACCGCGGCCTGCGGAAATGCGCGGTGTTCTGACGCTGGCTGACTACGCGTAGCCGAGGCGGTGGGTGACGCCGAGGAGCTCGAGGGCCTGGCGCTGGATCGGGGTGGGTGTGGTGATCAGGGTGAAATCGGGCAGGCCGCCGGCCGGATGGATGCGGTTGGCGGTGATGGTGGCCAGGTCTTCTAGCAGGGTGGCGAAGCTGTGCGCCGGCCATCCGCCGGGGGTGGCTTTGTTGGCGGCTTTGGCCAGCGCCGCCGGTGAGCGCTGGGCGGGGGCGACCGGGCTGGGCCGGGGGGCTTTGCCGACGGCGGGGTCGTCGTCTTTGAACAGGATGGGCGCGAGCCGCTGCTGCATGTGCCAGGTGATGTTGGGCCGCCCCACGTTTTCCGGACAGCCCTTGGTGTCGCCTGCGCCGACGCCGTACCGGCGTGAAAATGGCTGGTGGTACTGCCTGTGACGTCGTTTTCCACTTGGTGCGGTTGAGGCCGCCGGACAGCCTGACGCTGGGAGCCGGTTCCCTGAGGGGCCGTTCATTGTTGCTTCGAGCACGCGGGTCAGTTTCTTCCGCTCGCCCCCGGCTCCCCGGGCGGTGCCGCCTCGCAGGCTAACAGCCCGGGACGGGCAGAGGTGGAGGACGCGTGGACGAGGTGAGAGACGAGCCGCTGTACCGGGACCGGGTGTGCGGCATCGACATC
>Ga0070707_100002821_pt1 | contig 16531 bp, 14 predicted proteins | sample KBSK5502metaG_FD_65468 | JGI IMG/M metagenome (GOLD analysis project Ga0070707, IMG submission 65468) | Corn, switchgrass and miscanthus rhizosphere microbial communities from Kellogg Biological Station, Michigan, USA - KBS K5-50-2 metaG | ecosystem: Host-associated > Plants > Roots >... | reverse complement strand
GCCTTGACGGGACCGATCAGACGAGGCGACGCGCAGACCGTGGCGCGCCACCTCGAGGCAGTGGACAACGCGGATCTTTATCGTATGCTCGGCCTGGTCGCGCTCGAGATCGCAAGAGAGGCGGGACTCGATCCCGCGGCGGCCGGGCGGACCAAAAGGGCGCTGACCCGAGATGTGGCAGCGACCCGAAGGAGAGGTCGTCGATGACCACGGTGCTGGACGTCCAGCGATTCAAGGACGAGGGCCGGCGCTTTGCCATGCTCACCGCGTACGACTACCTGAGCGCCAAGATCCTCGACGAGGCGGGGATTCCGATCCTCTTGGTCGGCGACAGCCTTGGCATGGTGATGCTCGGTTACCCGACCACGCTGCCCGTGACCATGGACGACATGCTCGTTCACGCCAAGGCCGTGGCACGTGGCGCGCGTCAGGCGCTGCTCGTCGGGGACATGCCTTTCATGTCCTACCAGGCGTCGACGGAGCAGGCGATCATGAGCGCCGGCCGCTTCATCCAGGAGGCCGGGATGCACGCGGTCAAGCTCGAAGGCGGCGGCCCCGTGATCGAGATCACGCGACGCCTGACCGAGATCGGGATTCCAGTGATGGGCCACCTCGGCCTCACGCCCCAATCAGTCCACACGATGGGCGGTTTCAAGGTCCAGGGCAAAACGGACGCGCAGGCGGCGCGCATCCTCGCCGATGCGAAGGGTCTCGAGCAGGCCGGCGCCTTCAGCATCGTGCTCGAAGGCGTGCCAAGCAAGCTGGCGGCCACGATCACGAACGCCCTGCGCGTCCCGACCATCGGGATCGGCGCCGGTCCCGCGACCGACGGGCAGGTGCTCGTGCTGCACGACATGCTCGGGCTGACGACCGGCAAGCCGCCGAAGTTTGTCAAGCGCTATGCCAACCTGGCGGAGGACATCGCACGCGCCGCGACCGCCTACACCGATGACGTGCGCGACGGCAAGTTCCCCGGTCCGGAGCACGAGTATTCGGCCAATGGATCGGCTCCGGCAAAGGACAGGGAAGAGGTTCGGTACGGCGGATGACGGCCTGCTCGTAATCGAGCAACCCGGCGCGATGCTCGAGGCATCGCGTCGGTGGCGACGCGACGGCAAAACGATCGGGCTTGTGCCGACGATGGGCGCGCTGCACGCCGGCCACCTGAGCCTGGTCGAGCTCGCGCGACGTGAGAACGAAGTCGTTGTCGTGAGCATCTTCGTCAACCCGATACAGTTCGGGCCGGGCGAGGACTTCGCCCGCTACCCACGCGATCCCGGCCGCGACGCGCGGCTGCTGCATGAGGCGGAGGTCGACGCGATCTACGAGCCTTCGGCCGGGGTGATGTACCCGCCGGATGCCGGCACGCGAGTCCACGTGGGCGACGTCGCCGAACCTCTCGAAGGCAAGGCGCGGCCCGGCCATTTCGAGGGTGTGGCCACGGTCGTGATGAAGTTGTTCGCCGCGGTCGAGCCAGACCGCGCCTACTTCGGCCAGAAGGACGCGCAGCAGGTTGCTGTGGTGAAGCGGCTGACCCGGGATCTCGATCTCGGCGTGGAGATCCGAGTGGGGCCGATCGTGCGCGAGCCCGACGGGCTGGCGCTGAGCTCACGCAACGTGTACCTCGACCCTGCCGAGCGCAAGGCCGCGGCAAGCTTGAGCGCCGGCCTGCGCGGCGCGGCCGACGCTTACGCCGCAGGCGAGCGGGATCCGAACGAGCTTCGCCGAGTTTTGTCGGCGCCTATGAACTCCGAGCCACTGGTGCGTCTCGAGTACGCGGAGGTCGTCGACCCGGCTACTTTTCAGAAGCCTGGGACGCTCGCCGTGCTGGCCGCTCGGGTGGGCAAAACCAGGCTCATCGACAACCATGACCTGAGGCTTCCCTTCCTCGGGTAGATCTTGATCACGGGGGAGGCAGGCCTCCCCCGTGGATCCGGCCTACAGCTCCACTTCGTCAGCCGGGTAGCTCTTCACAACTGCGTTACAATTGACGTTCATTTTGGCGGAGGCCGTTCTGACGACCAACACCACATCAATAATCTCCAGGGGGTTCGTAATTTGTCCGCTGAGTCCGGTGCCGTCCTGACCGAAAACAAGGAGGGGACCGACCAGGAATCATCCGCAGCGATGACCATGGAGGACTACCTCCACTTCGAGGAGGAGGCCTTCAAAACCCCCAACCACGGGGACATCGTGGATGGGATCGTCGTACGAGTCGACCCGGACGAGGTCCTCGTCGACATCGGGGCCAAGGCTGAAGGCGTCATCTCGAGCAAGGAGCTCGGCCTGCGCGGAGATCTCGATTCCGCCGGCCTCGAGCCCGGCGACCAGATCAAGGTCTACGTCCTTCAGCCCGAGAACGAGGAGGGCAACGTCGTCCTCAGCCTGCGCCGGGCTCGCGCCGAGACCACGTGGATCGTCGCGGCCGAGAAGCAAACCGATGGCACGGTCATCGACGCCGATGTCCGCGAGCAGAACAAGGGCGGACTCATCGTCAACATTCTTGGCCTGCGCGGCTTCCTGCCGTCGAGCCAGGTGGCGCGCGCTTACGCGGGCAGCCTCGAGTCGCTGGTCGGCAAGCGCATCCCGGTCAAGATCCTCGAGGTCAACCGCAAGCGGAACCGGCTGATCGTCAGCCAGAAGGCGGCGGAGGACGAGGACCGCGCACGCAAGCGGGAGGAGCTGTTCAGCCGGCTGCAGACCGGAACCATCGTGAAGGGCACGGTGTCCGGGATCACGAGCTACGGCGCATTCGTCGACATCGGCGGCGCCGACGGCCTCATCCACATCTCCGAGCTGTCATGGGACCGCGTCTCCAAGGTCACCGACGTGCTCCAGCTGGGCGAGGAGGTCACCGTCAAGGTGATCAAGCTCGACCCGGAGCAGACGCGCATCTCGCTGTCGCTGCGTCAGCTGCAGCAGGATCCATGGGAGCGCCTCGTCCAATCGATGCCGGTCGGATCGATCGTGGAGGGCCAGGTCACCAAGACCAAGAAGTACGGCGCCTTCCTCCAGATCATGCCGGGCATAGAAGGCCTGCTCCACATCTCGGAGCTTTCATGGGATCACGTGGAGCGGACCGAGGACGTGCTTAAGGTGGGCGAGACGGTGCAGGTCAAGGTGATCGGCATCGACACCGCGCGGCGGAGGATCTCGCTGAGCTTGAAGCAGCTGTCGGCCCCGCCGGCGAGCCTGGCCGCGGCGCGGACGGACCACCGTCACGACGAGTATCCAGAAGAAGACGAGTAACTAGAGGCCCAGCCGCCCCACTCGCACGGCTGACGCCAAAGACGCGGAATCCGGAGCGGTCAAGTGAGCGGTTGGCGTCGGACGTGCGGAATTTGGCGGGGAGGGGTCAGCCGTTGAGCGCAGCGAGGTGCTGCGCGGCCGGGCTGTAGTAGGGGTCGATCTCGAGCGAGCGCTCATACGCTCTACGTGCCTTGTCGCGGTTGCCCAACTGCAGCTCGTGGTCGCCGAGCACGACGTAGAAGCCGGGCTCGGCCTCGCCGAGGGCGGCGGCCTGCCGCAGCTCGTCGATGCTTCCCAGGGCCCAGTGGTACTGCGCCTGCAGCGGGTCGACCCTGACCGCGAGGTCGGAACGGCCTTTGAGGTACCAGACGTCGGCGAGCGCCGGGAAGATGGCGAAGACGATCGCGGAAAGCGCCAGCACCACCGCGGCGATCGCTCGCAATCTGCCCTGGCCCCTCACCCCGGCCGGCTCCCCTGAGCGGATCGGGAGTGTTGCCGACCACAGGGTGCCGGCGAGGAGCCAGAAGGCGCCAGTGGCGGGGGCCCAGTCGAAGTTGAAGAACACCCACACGGAGAATCCGACCAGGGCGGCGCCGAGCCCCGCGACGTAAGGCTGCGACCTGCTCCGCCAGGCTGCTCGGAACAGCACAAACGCGACCCAGCCAAGCGCAGCCAGCCCCAGTACGCCCTGCGTCGCCGCGATGTCCAGCGGCCCGGAGTGGATGCGGTCGAAAACCACCAGGCCCGCGTAGTCCTGGCTCAGGAAACGCCCGAACGCAAGCCCCGTCGCGTCTTCGCCCCAGCCGGTGAAGGGACGTGCGGCGACGAGGCGTAGACCGTCGCCCCAGAGGTGCAGTCGCAGCTCGGGCGGGTCGTCATTCAGGACACGAAGGGGGGAGGCGATCAGCACGACCAGCGCGCCGCCCGCGATCGCTGCGGCGGCGCCGCCGACGGCCAGGGCAAACCGGCGCGGGACGGACAACACCAGCAGGGCCAGGCAGCCGGCGAGCAAGCCGAGGAAGCCGCTGCGCGACGTGGTGACGAGCAGGCCCGCCACGATCACCACGACTGCGCCGGCCCACGCCGCGGCGAAATTCGTGCCGCGCCGGGCGCGGTCGACCGCGAGCGGAGCGGCCATGACCGCCAGCGCCGCGAGCAGGTTGGCGTTGCCGAGGTCGCCATCGGGTCGAAAGGCGGCGTGGCCGAACCACTGAAGCCAGGCCTTGAAGCAGGCGATGGAGGTGCCCAGCACGAAACCGGCAACCAGCAGGTCGCGCTGGCGCGTGGTGCGCAGAAGCCAGACCGACGAGGCCAGCAGGCCCAGGTACGCGAGGCGCACCGGCAGCGACTCGTATCGTGTGTAGGACCCCGCCAGGCTGAGCGGCCAGGAAACCGAGGTGATGAACGCCAGCACCGCGGCGCCCGCGGCAGCGAGGAGGGGCCACCGCAGGCCACCAAGCCCGGGTCCGCCGGGAGCAAGGAGGGCGATGCCGGCGCCGAGACAAGCGCCGGCGATGACGATCGACGTGCGGGGAAGGATGTAGGAATCGCTTGCGGTGGGTATAAGGACGATCGGCAGGGTCAGGCCGATGACACCGGGGAGGTAGCCGCCGAAGCGTTCCAGGAGGTGCTTCACAGCACCGTTCTTAACCGAAATCCAGTTCCGGAGTTGGACGTTATATTAGGTACGGAGGTGCCGCCGGGGTGCCCCAAGCAAACGACGAGGAGGTGCTGGCCCCACCTAAGCAGCAGAAAGGAATCCAGGAGGAATAGGGACCTTGTATCCGTTTGAGAGATTCACTGAGCGGGCCAAGAAAGTTCTGACGCTCGCTCAAGAAGAAGCAGAACGATCGCACCACAGCTATATCGGCACCGAGCACCTGCTCCTGGGACTGCTCCGTGAGGGTGAAGGCCTTGCCGCCAAGGTTCTGAACAACCTTGGCGTGGAGATCGGCAAAGTCCGTCAGACGATCGAGTCCGTGCTCGGTCGGAACGAGCGGATCATCATCCAGCAGATCATCCCGACGTCGCGCGTGAAGAAGGTGATCGAGATCTCCTTCGAAGAGGCGCGGCGCATGGGCCACAACTACGTCGGAACCGAGCACCTTCTGCTCGGTCTGCTCATCGAGGGCGAGGGCATCGCCGCCCACGTGCTCGAGGACCTGGGCGCGAACCTGGAGAAGGTGCGCGGCGAGATCGAGAGGCTGCTGCACGACTCGAGCGCCGAGACCGAGGCGGAGCCCGCGCCGAAGAAGCCCTCCAAGACCCCGCTGCTCGACCAGTTCGGCCGCGACCTCACCGAGCTCGCACGCCGCAACCAGCTCGACCCGGTGATCGGTCGCGAGCAGGAGATCGAGCGCGTGATCCAGATCCTCAGCCGGCGGACCAAGAACAACCCGGCGTTGATCGGCGAGCCTGGCGTCGGCAAGACCGCGATCGCGGAAGGCCTCGCCCAGCAGATCAACCTCGGTAACGTGCCCGAGTCGCTGCAGCACAAGCGCGTGCTGACGCTCGACATGGGCGCGCTGGTCGCGGGCACCAAGTACCGCGGTGAGTTCGAGGAGCGCTTGAAGAAGATCCTCGACGAGATTCGCTCCAGCCGCGAGGTCGTGCTGTTCATCGACGAGCTGCACACGCTGGTCGGCGCCGGCGCTGCAGAGGGCGCGATCGACGCGGCCAACATCCTCAAGCCCGCGCTCGCGCGCGGCGAGATCCAATGCATCGGCGCGACGACACTCAACGAGTACCGCAAGTACATCGAGAAGGACGCGGCCCTCGAGCGCCGCTTCCAGCCCGTGTTCGTCGACCAGCCGACGATGGCCGAGACGATCGACATCCTCAACGGCGTCAAGTCGCTATACGAGAAGCACCACCGCGTCACCATCACGGACGCCGCCGTCCACGCCGCCGCCGTGCTGAGCGATCGCTACGTCAGTGATCGCGCTCTGCCGGACAAGGCTATCGACCTGATCGACGAAGCGTCGGCGCGCGTGCGCATGAAGCTGACGACCACACCCGAGGACCTCAAAGAGCTCCAAAAGGAGATCCGCAGGCAGCGCGCGGAGCAGGACGACTCCGTCAACAAGCAGGACTTCGAAGCCGCGGCCGGCGTCCGCGACAAGGTGAAGAAGCTGCAGGACAAGCTCGCACTGAAAGAGGCCGCGTGGCGGGACAAGCTCGGCGAGACTGTGCCCGACGTGGGCGAGGAGGACATCGCTCAGATCGTGGCCGCGTGGACCGGCGTGCCTGTCTCACGGCTGGTCGAGGAAGAGAGCGCTCGCCTGCTGCGCATGGAAGAAGAGATTCACAAGCGCATGGTCGGGCAGGACGAGGCCATCGTCACGGTTTCGCAGGCGGTGCGGCGCGCTCGGGCGGGCCTGAAGAATCCGCGGCGGCCGATCGGATCGTTCATCTTCCTGGGACCGACAGGGATTGGAAAGACCGAGCTGGCGCGTGCGCTTGCCGAGTACCTGTTCGACTCGGAGGACGCGCTGATCAAGCTCGACATGTCGGAGTTCATGGAGCGCCACACGACCGCTCGGTTGGTGGGATCGCCTCCTGGATACGTCGGCTATGACGAGGGCGGCCAGCTGACCGAAGCTGTGCGACGCAGGCCCTACTCGGTGATCCTTTTCGACGAGATCGAGAAGGCGCACCCCGAGGTCTTCAACATGCTGCTGCAGATCCTCGAGGACGGCCGGCTCAGTGACGCGAAGGGCAAGATCGTGAACTTCGCGAACACGGTGATCATCATGACCTCGAACCTCGGCATCCGCGACGTCAACCAGGCGGGCACCGCGTTGGGCTTCCAGCCGGCGGTCGTCGACGAGAAGGACGAGGTCGAACGCCGACACCTGAACACGAAGCAGAAGATCGACGACGAGCTGAAGCGGATGTTCCGGCCCGAGTTTCTCAACCGCGTCGATGCGGTCGTGGTTTTCAAGAGCCTGACCACGGGTCAGATCCGCGAGATCGTCGACCTGCAGCTCAACCGGCTGAGCAAGCACCTGGCGGAGCAGCAGATCACGATCGAGGTCACCGACGCGGCCAAAGACCTGCTGGCCAAGGAAGGTTACGACCGGACGTATGGCGCGCGGCCGCTGCGGCGCGTGATCACGAGCCGGATCGAGGACCAGCTGTCAGAGCACCTGCTGCGCGGAAAGATCGCGCGTGGCGACGTGGTGCAGATCGACGTCGAGGGCGAGGACGGGCTGAAGTTCACGCCGGTGAAGCACACGAAGAAAGAGCCGGCGGCGGCGGGGCCTGCCAAACCGTAGCTCGTTGTCGGAATCCCCGTGTTGCGCATGTCTGACGTCAGACGTGCGCTAGGAGTCGGCTGCAGGCGCGTCGCTGACGCCAGAAGTGCGGAATTGCGTTCGGGTGGTTCGTCTTTACACGCTGGGTTGGCGGAGCTCAGCGAGCGCGGCATCCTGCAGAGGTGGCCCGCAGAGCGCGCATACCGACGGAGCTGACCAAAGGACCGTTCTGCCTGGAAGAAGCACGGAAGGCAGGCGTGACGCTGAGCATGCTGAGAGGCAAGGCCTGGAGGCGGCTCGGCTCGAAGCTCTACTGCCGGAGCGGGATGCACGAGGACCCCTGGAAGCTGCTGTTGGCGCTGCGTCGCGGTCTGCCAGGCGAAGCTGTCTTCGCCGGAGCCACGGCTGCCTGGCTGCATGGTCTCGACCTGCATCCGGACAATCCGGTGGGGATTGTTGTGCCGGCGGATTCCAGCGTCCGCACACGGCCTGGACTCAACGTTCGTCGCGCTGAGATCTCACCCGGAGAGATCGTGTCCGTCCGAGGGTTTCGCGCGACATCGCTGCTTCGCACTCTCACTGATCTGTGCTTGCTCTGGCCACCGATGGAGGCGCTCGTCGCGATCGACATGGCTGTTGCCTCGCGCCTGACGGACGCGGACTCTCTAAGCCGACACGCGGATGCGATGAGCGGTCGCCCGGGGGCTCGCCGGCTTCGGGCGCTGGCTGCTCTCGCTGCACCTGCCGAATCGCCCATGGAGACTCGCCTCCGATGGCTGCTGATCCAGGCTCGGCTCCCGCACCCGGAGGTCCAGAGGGATCTCCGCGACGGCGACGGTCGTTTCGTCGGTCGAGCCGACCTTTTTTACCCTGCGGCGCGGCTCGTGCTGGAGTACGACGGAGACAATCATCGTTCGCGGTTGGTTGAGGACGACCGCCGCCAGAACCTTCTGCTCGGCGCGGGTTTCCGTTTGTTGCGCTTCACCGCTTCGGACGTCCATCAGCGTCCAGATGTGCTCGTGGCACAGGTGCGGGCGGCCCTGGAGCCACGACCAACGAAGCGCACGGCTGACGTCAGACGTGCGCTAGGCGCGGCCTAAAAGGGAGCGGCTGGCGTCGGACGTGCGGAATTCAGGGATAACTTGATTTCAGCCAGTCCTTCAGGCGCCCAGAGAGGCGGCCCGGCGTCGTCTGGCTCTTGATCAGGTGGTCTAGGGCGCCGAGCTCGACTCCGCGCTCGACGAGCTCCTTCTCGTTCCAGTTGGACAGGATGACCACCGGGATGAAGGCCGTCGACCGGTCGGCCCGGAGGCCTTCCAGCACGCCGAGGCCGTCGAGCTTCGGCAGCCTCAGGTCGAGAAAGATGATGTCCGGGCGATCTCTCCTTGCTTTTTCCAACGCGAGGAGACCGTCGCCGGCGACGTCCACCGTGTAGCCGTCCAGCTCGAGCTTGAGCTGGTACATCTGAGCCACAGAGGGGTCGTCCTCGACGAAGAGGACTCTTACGTCATCGTGTTGCCGCTCGGCCCGTTGACTCAAGTCCCATCCCCCCTTTCGTGCAACGCTTAAGCGCGTGCGTTTACCAAACCGCCGAGGTTCGGGTACTTGAGCGTATCGGTCCCGTTACGCCTCCGGCCGCTCGAGATCGGCGACCTGCTCGACGAGACGTTTCGCATGTACCGGCGGCATTTCCTTCTATTCGCGGGGATATCGCTCCTCCTCGCGATCCCTTCGGCGGCGCTCTACGGGCTGGCTTTCGGGTGGTTCTCCGTCGCGCTGCAAGGCACCGCATCGGACCTCAGCTTCGTGGCGCCGCTCCTCGCTACGGCCGGCGCCGGTTTTCTGGTCACGATCGTGATCATGCCCTTTACCAACTCGGCCGTCATGTACGCGGCCTGCGAGTCCGCGCTCGGCCGGTCCGTGACGCTGGGCGGAGTTTTCTCCGGGATCCTGCGCCGCTACTTTCCGCTGCTTGGTTACTGGCTGCTCTTCACCCTTTCCGGGTGGATCGCGTTGCTGCTCTGTGTCGCGCCGATTGCGCTCTGGACGTGGATCTTCGTCGGATGGATCCTCGTCCTGCCGGCGATGTTCATCGAGAACATCGGCCTGGGCGAGGCGATGCGGCGCAGCTGGCAGCTGGTGCGTGGACGATGGTGGAGGACGTTCTTGATCCTGTTCCTGATGCTGATCGTCTGGTACGTCGCCCGGCTCGCGCTCGACGCTTTCCTCCAGCTGGGGCAGTTCCTGCTGGCGATCGTCCTGTCGCCCTACATCGTCGCGGGCGTCACCCTAGCCAGCGCGGAGCTCGTGAGCGCGCTGGTCAGCCCGGTCCTTCAGATCGTCATCGTGCTGATCTACTTCGACCTGAGGGTGCGCAAAGAGGCGCTCGACCTCTTCCAGATGGCGTACCGGCTGGCGTCGCCGGCGCCGGCGCCGGCGTCCTGAACACCGCTTGAAGGCTCTCGTCGCGGCGGTAGCGGGCCTGTCACTTGTGCTGCTCCTGCACGGGAATGCGATGGCGGACCCCCCGCCCCCTCCGACCTATGCCGCCGCGCTGCAGCGGGCATATGACATCCTGCAGGGCGCCTCGGGTTCGAACACGGCGCCCGCAACCGCGGCGCTGCGGGTCCTGGTCGACGGAACGGGGACGAGCCAGCCGGAGATCATCGCCGACCTGAGGGCACGGCCACCTCTGTACGAAGACGCGAGGACTCGTCTTTCAGCCCTGATGAAAGCGCTGCTCGATCCGGTGCAAACGGCCGATCCCGAGCTCGCGGGGCAGCGCCTGCACGACGTGATGTCGATGAGCCGGTACGACGCGCTGCATCGTCCGCCGTCTCCCCTCGACCGTTTCGTGCAGTGGGTGCAGGACAGGATCCGCGCCTTGCTCCGTCTTCTGTTCGGTTCGAGTGGCGGTGGTGGGTCGCTCGCTTGGTGGTACTACCTCGCGGGCATTGCGGTCGTGACGGCGGTCGCGATTGTGCTATTTCGCGCGGCGAGAGGGCGCTTCGACGCGTCGATCGCCGCCGAACCCGAGGGCCCGCGGCCCGCGGCCGACTATTTCGCGGACGCCGATCGCTTGTCCGCCGCGGGTGATCGTGTGGGTGCGATTCGGGCTCTGTGCGCGGGCGTCGCGGCAACGCTGGCGGGGGAGCGGTCGTGGGAAGGCAGCCCGCTGACAGTCCGCGAGATCTTCCACCGCGCCCCCGACCACGAAAGCCTGCGCGCGCTCCTGCTTCCGTTCGAGGCCGCGGTCTATGGCGGCCGAGACGTGGATGAGGCGACCTACCGGAAAGCGGAGCAGGTGGCGGCGGCGTATCGCGCCAAGCCCGCGCGGGCGGCCGCGTGAAGGGAGCGCGCGGCTGGTTGGTCGCGGGGGCCATCGCGGTCGTGATCGCGGCGGCGGCCTACCTGCTGCAGCCGCGCCAGGACTCTCCTGAGCACAGTACCAACAGCGACGCGGCCAATGGTGCCTCGGCCGCCCTGCTCTTCAGCAAGGCCATGGGCCACCCGACGGACCAGATCACGCGCAGCTTCGCGGCACCGGCGCAGCGGTCGGTGATGTTCGTGTTCACGCCAACGAGCCCGTACACGGCCGACGAGGCCGATCGCATCCGCCAGTGGGTGCTGGGCAGCGGAGGCATCCTGATCTACGCGACGGAGCAGGGCGACCCGGAGCTGGATCGCGCGTTCAGCGTCACGCGTTTTGGCGGGTTCGCGCCCGGCGTCGAGTACAGAGGCACGCCTGTGATCGATGGGGTCGACCGTGCAGCGGGCGGGACTGATGTGATTCCTCTCGATCCTTCGCCGAACCAGGTGCCGATTCTCCGGACCGGTGACGGTTATGTCACGGGATACGTCCAGAGCATCGGGCTCGGCAAGATCGTTGTGCTCGTCGATCCCTTGGTGATCTGCAACGGCTACGTCGAGCGTGCGGACAACGGCCGTCTGCTGGCGGACCTGATGAGCATCGGAGGCGCGGACACACACGTCGCGTTCGACGAGTATCACCACGGTCTGACGGTGAGCGACTTCGCGCCGCAGTCCTGGGTCAGCACCCCGTGGGGCGCCGCCCTGCTGTGGCTGCTGGTGGCGGTCTTCTTCGGACTGGTGCTCCGCGGGCGGAGGTTTGGGCCGCTTTTGGAGCGCCCCGCCGAGGTCGCGCGATCCGACGCGGAGTGGTCGGTGGCCGTGGGCCAGCTGTTGCGCCGCTCGAGCGCGCGCGGCGTGACGCTCGGCCTTCTCGCCGGCGCCACAGAGCGCGCGGTGGCGGCGAGGACCGGTATTCCGCTGCACCCGCGCGAGCGGTTCTGGAATGCTCTCTGGGTGCGCGCACCGGAGGTGGCGGGGGAGCTGGCCCAGGTCGAGAGCTCGTTGCACGCGTCTTCATCGACCGAGCGCGATCTTCTGAACGCGGCCCGACGTCTGCACCAGATTGCACGCCCAGCCCCTGGCGGGCGCCGGTGACGGCCACGGATTTCTTCGGGCGCTTTCGCGAACAGCTCGCGAAGGCGATCGTCGGCCAGGACGATTCGATCCGCCTTTGCGCGATCGCGCTGGTGGCGCAAGGCCATGTCTTGCTCGAGGGTGTGCCCGGGACCGGCAAGACGCTGCTCGCCAAGTCGATCGCCCGTGCCCTGACGCTGGATTACGGGCGCGTCCAGTTCACGCCCGACCTTATGCCCGCCGACATCCTCGGCACGTCGATCTACGACCTGTCGACGCGCACGTTCGCGCTGCGCCGCGGGCCGATCTTCACGAACGTGCTGCTTGCGGACGAGATCAACCGCGCTCCCGCCAAGGTGCAATCGGCGCTGCTGGAGGCGATGGAGGAGCGTGGCGTCACGCTCGAGGGTCAGCAGCTCGCGCTGCCCGCGCCGTTCTTCGTCATGGCAACGCAAAACCCGATCGAGTACGAGGGCACGTACCCGCTGCCGGAAGCGCAGCAGGACCGTTTTCTCTTCAAGGTGCGGCTCGACTATCCGACCCCGGCCGACGAGATGGAGGTCCTGCGTCGCTGGGAGTCCGGGATCGAGCTTCGCGATCCGGTCAAGGCGGGAGTCGAGCCGGCGCTGGGCGCCACCGACATCGAGTCCTGCCGGGCGCAGGTCGCGCAGGTGGTCCTCGACGAAAAGATCCGGCGGTACGTCGTCGACCTCGCGTCGGCGACGCGTGTCGCTCCGGAGATCGCCCTCGGCGCGAGCACCAGGGCCGAGGTCCTGCTCATGCTGGCCGCGCGCGCGTACGCGGCGTTCGACGGCCACGAATTCGTAACACCTGACCACGTCAAAGCGCTTCTCGCGCCGGCGTTTCGCCACCGCCTGATTCTTCGCCCCGAGGCGGAGGTGGCGGGCCAGACGCCGGACAGCGTGCTCGACGCGGTGGCGAGCCGGGTCGTGCCGCCGCGCTGAACCTGATGCTTACGAGAGGAAACCCAGATGGTGTCCTCTCATCGCGCCGCCGGCAAAGCCGACCCAGCCTTCGGCCGGGCAAGCGGCGCTGCTCTATTTCCGAAAAGGTTTGATCAACTTCATCAGGGGTCTCGCGCCGCAGCCGAGGCTCATCTGGGCCGCCGCGATCGGCGCGGGCTTGATCGCGCTGGCGGTCGTCTCCCCGGTCCTCGGCTTCGTCGCGATCGTCTTCAACGCCGGACTGGCCATCATCGCGGCGCGTGACCTCGCCCTGCTGCCCGGCCGTTCCGGTTACACCGTCCGGCGCACGATGCCCGAACCCTTCTCGCTCGGCGAGCCCGAAGACGTCACGGTGGTGGTCCAGAATCGCGCAGCCGCGAGGTTGATGGCGAGGATCGCAGACCACGCGCCGGGGACGCTGCGGCCGGAGCCCGGCGCGGTCTCAGGCCGCTTCGACACCAACGGCCTCCTGAGATTGAGCTACCGGACCTACTCGCCGAAGCGTGGCGCTTACCGATTCGGACCCGTCGATTTGCAGGTGTGGCGCGAGGACGGCTGGTGGAGGCGCCAGGTTCGGCTGCCCGATCCGCAAGAGGTCGCGGTGTTTCCGAACGTGGTCGCGATCAAGCGCATCCAGCTGTCGCTGCGCCGCGGTCTGCGGGCGATGGCCGGCATGCGGCGCGCGCGACCGCCGGGCGCGTCGACCGCGTTCGCGGGCCTGCGCGACTACGTGCGCGGGGACGACGTCCGGCGCGTGAGCTGGACCGCAACCGCTCGCCGCGACCGTCCTGTGGTGGTGGAGGTCGAGGCGGAGCGCGGGCAGCAGGTGATCATCGCGCTCGACTGTGGACGCCTGATGACCGCGCCGGCAGGCGACCTGGACAAGCTCGACCATGCAGTCAACGCCGCGCTGATGCTGGCCTGGGTGGCGCAGGCGTTCGGCGACCGCGTCGGCATGATGACCTTCGACGACCGGGTCACGAATTTCATCAAGCCCGAGCGTGGCGCGATCCAGCTGCGGCGCATCACGGAGGCGCTCTACGCGATCAAGCCCGAGTACGTGGAGCCGGATTTCGGCCATGCCATGACGCATCTGGCGCTGCGTGTCGGGAGGCGCTCGATGGTCGTGGTGCTGACCGACGTGCAGGACCCCGAGGCTTCGCGTGAGCTGGTCGCGCATGCCCTGCGACTGGCGGCGCGGCATCTCGTGCTGATCGTCGCGATGTCGGACCCCGCGGTGCTCAGCGCTCGCGATGACCCCATCGAGAGCACGAACCGCGCCTATGAGTGGGCCGCGGCGGAGGAGTTCGTGGCCAGCCGGCGGGAGAGCTTCGAGCTGCTGAGGCGGGGCGGAGTGCTCGGGCTCGACGTGGTGGCCGGGACGCTATCGCCCGCCCTGGTCGAGCGCTACCTCGAGCTCAAAGAGCGTGCGCTTCTCTAGGTTGTGATCTCCGTCCGCTGAAGATCAGATACGAGTAGAAGAGCGCGCCCGTCGTCAGGCCGATCGCGAGCTTGACCACGAATGGCGCGCTGGATGGAGAGATGTTGCCTTCGATCGTCCCGGCGACGATCAACAGGGGCGCGAGACCGAGCAGCAGCGTGAAGGCGCGGCGGGCCGCGATCACGAGCGCATCCGAACGCTTGCGGTTGCCGGGCGAGATGAGCGCCCAGCCCATCATCAGGCCTCCCGCGCCCTGAGCGATGACGATCGAGAGCTCGATCACCCCGTGCCCGATCACGAACTCGAAGAGCCCGCCGGCGATCCCGTAGGCGGCGGTCAGGCCGAACAGACCGCCGAGGCTGATGCCGTTGGAGATCATCACCCACATCACCGGGAGCCCGAAAGCCACGCCCAGCGCGAAGGCGAGCATCGAGACGTAGATGTTGTTGACCATGATGAGGCCGGCGGCCTGGACGCGCTCGTCGGACGGAATGTTGGTCCAGAGCTCGTGCCGGTGCACCTTGTCGATGAGCCTCGGATCGACAATCGCGTACGCGGCATCGGGATGCGCCAGCACGACGAAAAAGCTGATGAACGCCGGGACGAACAGGAGCGCGCCCGCCGCGAGCAGGAACGGCCAAGCCTCTCGGAACGTGCGCGGCAGGGTCTCGACGTAGAAGCGGCGGATCCGCTTCCAGACCTCGCCGCCCCGCCGATAAACGATGCCGTGGCCGCGTGCCACCAATCCGTTCAGGTAGCGCTGGACAGGCTCCCCGGGCCAGTCACGCTGCGCGCGGGCGAGGTCGGCGGTGGCCCGCCGGTAAAGCCCGGACATCGTCAGCACCTGAGCGGGCGTGAGCGCATTCATGTGGCCGGCCCCCGCGCGTGAGAGCAGGTCCTCGAGCCGGTTCCAGTCGTCGCGCCGGAGCGCAATGAAATCCTCGGATCGCACCCCCTGATTGTGAGTTACTTAACTGCATGGACCAGTCGCTTCCGGACACAGACCTCGTGGTTGCGACGCCCGAACGGGTGTCGTTCGACTACCAGGTTGCGGGTCTCGGCACCCGAGCGATCGCGCAGATCCTCGACCTCCTGATCCTCACGGGCGTGCTGATGGGTCTCTATTTCGCGGCGATCGCGGTGGGCGCGGCGGGCTTCGACGTCGTCGCCTACCTCATCGCGATCATCGGCAGCTTCGTCATCATCTTCGGCTACTTCTGGACCTGCGAGGCGTTCTGGTCGGGTCAGACCGTGGGCAAAAGAGTGTTCCGCCTACGCGCCGTCGGGGATCGCGGAGAGCCGATGACTTTCGTCCAGGCCGGGATCCGCAACGTCGTGCGTCTCGTCGACTTCCTGCCGTACGCGTACGGCGTCGGCGTGGTCGTTCTGTTCATCAACGGCAGGGGCAAGCGCCTCGGCGACCTCGCGGCGGGCACCATCGTGGTCAAGGATTCGGACCGCGTGATGTTGTGGCAGCTGCCGGGTGGGCGGCTTCCGTCGGCACCCCCTCCGCCAACGGTCAGCGCGCCGGCTCCCGCGGCCTTCGCGCCGGCCACGACGGAGGAGCTGATGCTCAGGCGGTTGGATCCGGAGCTGAGGCGCTTTGTGACCTCATACGCGCGCCGCCGCCCCGCGCTGCCGGTGTATCTGCGTTCGGAGCTGGCGGGCATGGTGCAGGCCAACCTGCAAGCGGCGGCGCCGGACGAGTTCGCGCAGAACGGTCCGCTCGCGGCGCTCGACTACCTGGCCGACCTCGAGCGTCCGCCGGGCTCTCCGCCACCACCGAGCTCGCCGCCGCCCACTCAGTAGAGCCAGTCGCGGAGCTGCTGCTCGGTCAGGTTGCCGCCGGTCAGCACGGCCGCGACACGCTTTCCCTGCCAATCGCGAGAGAGATTTGATATCGCGGCGACGCCGGCAGCGCCGGCCGGCTCGATCACGAGGCCTGCGTCATCGAACAGCCGGCGCATCGCCTCGATCATCTCGTCATCGCCGACCAGTGCGACATCGTCAACCGTGCCGGCCATGATGCCGACCGCTTCCGATACAGGGACGCGCACGGCGATGCCGTCGGCGATGGTCGTGCTCGGCGCGTCGATGGGCTTGCCCGCCTTCCAGGAGAGCGCCATCGACGGTGCGCCCTCCGCGCACACCGCGATGACCTGAGTCAGCGGGGA
>Ga0070707_100002819_pt1 | contig 16536 bp, 9 predicted proteins | sample KBSK5502metaG_FD_65468 | JGI IMG/M metagenome (GOLD analysis project Ga0070707, IMG submission 65468) | Corn, switchgrass and miscanthus rhizosphere microbial communities from Kellogg Biological Station, Michigan, USA - KBS K5-50-2 metaG | ecosystem: Host-associated > Plants > Roots >... | reverse complement strand
TTGGGCTTGAGCCACAACACTCCACACCAGCACCAGAACGACCGCTATTGCGAGCGCACGTGCCAAACGCATACATTCTCCTTTTCTTCGACTAAAAGTTTTGGGTATGTCTCCAAGATTACATTCTCGGATACCGGTCCCGGTGGAGTTTCGCCTTCCGTTTTCGGTCCGCGCACGCCCGGTCTCCATTTCGTCGCGACATGTTTTTAAACTTAACCATAATAGGTAAAGTATAGTTCGAATGCAATACACATTTGCATAGATAATAAACTATATTTAGTTAAGAATGACTTATGTCGGAAGTGGTTGCAAAGCATCTGGCTGGTCTTTAGGGTAAGTGGATGAAGCAGAGCAGATGCATTCTTACATTACGGGCGCTCGTTTGTGCAACTAACAGCCGCCGCCGGTTGCAAATTCAACAAACACCGACGTGTTCGCTTACGGACGGAAGAACAACCCATGCACACTAACGCCACGCTCGACCAGCTGGTCCCGAAGCGCGCGAGCATGGCTACCGGCGACGGCTCTCGACCATAGGAAAGGAAAACATCCGCTGGCATGCCCTATCCTCGCCAACAACAAAGCCTCAGGCTATGGCTTCTTTTCAACAGGTTTGAAGCTTGCCGCGACGGTATCAGAATATTTCCGGCCAGGAAAACGTCAGAATGTTATTGACGGTACCATCGGGCGGGCGGCCATCCTCTTTTTCCCCCGGTGCACTGATGATGATTTCCTTGTGAACGGGATCCAACGCGATGCCTGACGCCTGATATCCTCCTGTGCTTGCTTGAATCGGAATTGCCCAACGGGGAGGAACGTTCCCGTTATCGGTGATGTTCCAGGCACAAACCGCATTCGTCACCGATGGATGGCGGGCGCGATCGCATCCGCCAATGACTAATCCCTTCGACGGAAGGACCTGCACTGTGTTGAGGCCCGCTACACGACTCTGTGGTCCCTGGATGACGGCTTTCGGCTTCGCATCGCCGCTCGCGGTACGATCATAAATCGCCATCGAATCGCGGCCGTTGACGATCAGGAGGTCATGGACTGGATCAACAGTGATCGCACCTCGAGCTCCATTGAGAACTCGTTTCGGAGCGACGTCTCCGTTCGCTTCGCGAGGAAACACCAGAATCTGCCCCGTTGAAATCGGAAGGTAAATCTCCCCATGCACTCCATCGACGCTGACCCGGTCCAGTCCGCCATAACCGGTACCCAGTATCTGGGTATGCGTGCCCTGAATGACGCGAAGCGGCGGTTCCTCTCCATTTGCGCCTCCACGGAAAATCAGGATTGCCTGCGTGAGAGGTCCCGTCACCACGATTTCATCGTGAACCGCATCGTATCCAAAACCGTGCATCGTGCGGCTGATCAACGTTTTTTGACCTTCGAGCGTGCGGACCGGTGGGGTATTCTCCTTCGCCAGCCTGGCGAAAGCCGCAATCTGCGGATGAACCACTCAGTTGGGCACGAGTATTTGTTCGCGTTTGCTATCGTAAACCAGCGTTTGTGTCTTGCCGAATTTCAATGAGACTTTTCCTACTGGTGCGCTGCGGATGGTGCGCAGAGGCGCAGTGTTTCCATTCGCGATCACCGGATAAACCGTCGCTGACGCATTGCCCAGGTTTGCAACCCACAATTCCTTATTCCTCGCGTCAACAAACACTCCCACCGGAGAACTCAGACCAGTCCGGTTTCCTCTGAGAATTCGCGCGGGCGCTACATCGCCACTGTCCGTCCCTCGAAAGACAAGGACCGAATTGCCCACGTCATTGGCAACATATAGATCGCCCGTCTCTGGATCCAGCGACATGGTTCCGGGCCAGTTCAACTGGGTTTTAGGGCCCTGAATGACGCGCAGCGGAGGAGCGTCCCCCTTTGCATCGAGCGCGTAGATGGAAATTGAAGGAGGTTCGAAACGGCCTGTACCGACGACGTTGGGGTCGCTGATATGGCCCCAGTTGTTGACGAACAGCAACTTCTTCTTTTCATCGATGGCGATTCCATGAGAGTCCGACAGCCGGGTGCTTTCGCCCTGGATTACGCGCAGCGGTTTCTCATTTCCGGACGCCGTCTTGCGGTAAACCTCGACCGCGGGAGGATACTGCACGGAAACGAACAACTCCTGCTTTTCTTCATCAGCAACCATTGCGTAGGCACGATGGGTAACGTGCAACTCCCGGATGGGCGCCACGTTTCCTTCGGCATCTTCAGAGAACACAACAATGCTGTCGCCGATATCGTTCTCTACCGAATAGATGTCGCCATTTTGGGGATCAATATAAATGCACGTGTTGAATAAGAGGTTGGTCTTCGGGCCCTCTATCACACGCTTGGGATTCGTCCGGGCAACCTCAGCCGGCGTGTTGTCCAGACGATTGAAGACGCGGATGCTCCACGTGTTGGCGTCCTGCATGAAGACTTCGTTCCGGCGCGTATCCACGGCAACATAGCTGTAAATGGGATCGGTATCCCGAATCTTGCGAATCGGAAGCCGCGACGGTTGATTGGTCTGTCCCGTATCCTGCGAAGCGGCATACACATTTGGTTGCCGTAACGCCGCAAAAAGATTTTCCTGCAGGGCTCCGATCGAGTAGTTCTCGCCCGCAGCGGATTGCGGCAGGCACATTTCTGCAAGTTCCGGCAGTTGCTGGATGGAAACCAATCGAGCGGAACCCGATTTGTTTTCCATTCGTTGTTGTATTCCGGCAAGGCAAAGGATGCCAATTCCAAGGACTGTGAGCGAACCTGCAATTTGGCTTCTACCGTTTGGTTTTCTCATCCGCATGAACAACCTCCTGAGCGCCTGATCAGAACACGAATTTCAGCGCCAGCTGCATGATCCGCGGATCCGCAGCGGACTGGATCCTCCCAAAACTGGCATTGCTCAAAATCAGAATGGGAGGACCGGGATTCACGTGATTCGACACATTGAAGGCTTCCGCACGAAACTCGACTGATTCGTTTTCGCGAACTTGAAACCTTCGCGTCAGTCCCATATCGATCCGGATACTTCCGGGCCCAAGAACATTATGAGATCCGAAGTTTCCGTAGGTTCCTAACGCCGGCTGAGCGAATGCTGCCGGGTTCAGCCACACATCATTCGTTTTGTTTGGAGAGTAAGGACTGGAAAGTACTAAATTCGGCCGTTCGTCATTGGTCGCCGTCAGGGCGTTATCTAAACCGGAGAGAACTGAAAGGTATGGTCCGGACAACGCCCGGACGATCGCGGAGACCTGCCAGCCTGTAGCCAGAACGCGAACCTTCCCATTTGAAAATTGCGGCACCTCGTACACGGTGGACATATTGAAATTGTGCCGCCGGTCCAATTCACAATTGCCGCGGTCTTGTCTCCGCCGGTCGGCGGGTCCCCGGCTGGTATTAAATGAAGCGACCGTCCCATCATCGATGCAATGCGACCAGGTGTAATTCGCCTGGATGGTGACTCCTCTGGCGCGCCGGCGCTGGACGGAAAGCAGCATCGCGTTGTTCGATCGCGTTCCGCTGTCGTCCACCTGAAAGATGTTGCCGTAAAACAATCCCTGCGCGGGGTTCTGCAAAAAGAGCCGCCGCCGTTGCGTGGTATTCGATGTCGAAGAGCAGGGATTGTACGGTACTCCGTTGATAACGCAACTTGCCTCCGGCAGATAAACAGCAGGATTCTCTTCAACCGAGACCATCTGATGAATGACGCTGCTGCCCAGATAGTTTCCGGCAACCAGCCAGTCCGAGCCGATCTGCCGCTGCACGCTCAGATTCCATTGATGGATGTACGGCATTTTGAGATGGAGCGGGATGTTGACGTACGTTCCCGACGTTGGAAAAACGACGTTCGGGCTCAGCAACAATGGAAACGGATTTCCCCCGGGGTAACCTTGCCACGGGTCGGCAAAACCGCCTGCCGGGTTTGTCAGTGTCACGCGAGCTGCCCACGGCGGAGAGTCCTTAATATTGTCGTACTGGAACAGGCCGGGGTAGTCAAAGAACAATCCGTACGCTGCGCGGATCGTCATTTGATTGTTGCCTTTTGGATCCCACGCCAGGCCGACGCGCGGTGAAAATTTCAGAAACTGCGAAGCCGTGAACGAACTGCTGCCGGGAACGCCGGCATCGCCCGGATAGAGGAGTCCCGCGGGAGCGTTCTTGAACACCGTGCTTCGGATGCCCTGCGAAAACGCGCTTTCCGATATATGGAGAACGTGGCCGTGTTTCTCCCATGGCGACAGAGAAGGTTCCCATCGCACTCCGCCGTTGAGCGTCAGGCGTGACGCCGCCCTCCACGTATCCTGAAGGTACATGGCGACGAAATTCTGGCGGAAGTAGTAAGAAGTGATGTTGCTCTGGTCATATGTAGACAACCTTCCCACCATAAAGTCACCCAGGCCCATGCCCGTGTTCGTTGCGGCGAACGCGACATTACCCGGCACTCGTGTGGTTGCCTGCAGGTTCATCATCGTGCGGATAAAGTTCACACCGAAACCGATTTGATGACTACCACGGCTCAGGCTGAGATCTTCGGAAAGTTGCAGGCCGGTCGAATTCGTGAAACCGGGCGTTCCCGGTGCCGAATAAATGCTGAATCCGCCCGCTACTGTGATGATTGGAAGTTTCGGATAGTTCGGCTGGCTGTAGACGTTCTTTACTCCCAGGTCCGTTAACGAAAAATAGTCGCGGGAGTTTTTAGGATTCGTCGTTCTCAGGATGGACCCACGGAAGGAACTGACTGTACCGGCGCCAATAAGATAGGTATCTCCAAGGACGAAGGATTTGACCTGGCGGTTGTAGTCCGCCTGACTGGCCGAGAGCAGGTTTGTCCCGTCATAATCTGTCGGTGTAATCAGGCGAGCAAGCTGGTACCGTCCGAATAATGAATGCTTCTCGCTCCTGGCGTAGTCCACTTTTCCAACGGCAATCTGTTCGTCACTATTGCTCTTGCGGCCGAAATGGATGGCGCCACATGGATCGTCTGTCGTCGGCATACGTTTCAGCAGATTTAGAGACGGTACGCTGAATTGAGACGGATCGATCCGATTGTTGAGGAATGGCGATCTCAACGTGATCTGCCGGCTGCCATTGCATTGAGGCGATGCGATGGTGGTCCAGTCACCCGTGAGCATCGCAGCGGTGGGAATAAAAGCGATGTTGTCTGTCGGCGCCGACCGCTGAGTTGTGGCCTGGAGGCCCCCGAAGAAAAAGAGCTTGTTCTTCAACACCGGTCCACCAACCACACCGCCAAACTGATTGCGTTTCAGTGAATCTCTGCTTACCGCAAATGCATTTCGCGCATTAAGCGAGCCGTTACGCACGAATTCAAAAAGGTCACCATGTAACTCATTCGTGCCGGACTTCGTTACGGCGCTCACGGCGCCTGCGGAGTGCTGTCCGTACTGCGCCGATACCGCGCTGGTTTCAACCTTGAATTCCTGAAGCGCATCCGGAAAGGGCATCGGCAGGCTGAGATTGTTAAACGGATCGTTGTAGCTTCCTCCATCGAGCAGGTATGTCACGCCGTTATTGAGCCCACCGCTGACTGAAATCGACGCGGTCGGATAATTTCGATTGGTGGGTTGAGCGCCTCCATCGACCGAAGCCCCTGAAAGAAGAATGAGATCACTGACCTGGCGTCCATTAAGAGGCAACTCCAGGACGCGCACGTTGTCGATCACTTGACCAACACCCGTATTCCGGGTCTCCACCAGGGCTGCGTCGGCCTGGACCTCGACGGTTTCAGAAACCTGGCCAACAGATAGATTGATGTTGATCACGGGATCAGCGCCGATTGTCAGTACAATGCCGGTCCGCACAAATGTGCTGAAGCCGGGCAGCATTGCCTCCAGCTTGTAGGGACCGACCGGCAAGTTCGGCATCGCATAGGAACCTGTTTCATTGGTTACCGCGCTCCGTTTGACACCGGTGTCGGTCTGCGTCAGTGTGATTTCCACTCCCGGCAGAACGGCGCCGCTTTGATCGCTGACCCCGCCGCTGATCTGAGCGGTGGACTGCGCCCAACCCAGCGTGCTGGCCATCGCAATGAACAGTAATCCAGATAACAGGCTTTCTGAAACCCGGCGTTTCATGCGTCATCCCTCCACGGCCGCGTCGGTGCGGCGTTCAGTACAAGTTGTTGAATCTCGAAATTTGCGAGCAACTATCGATGCCCATCAAAAGTGTGTCAAGGGAATTTTGATTTTCTGTTGACAGGATCGGAGTGACCTACTTATCGTTCGACCAACAAAGACCGTAAAGCGCAATCCATACAACTCGCGAGGTGCAGCAAGAATGAGGAAATATCTTCTATTCGTCCTGCTGATGACGAGCCTGGCGTTGCTGCTGCTACCACAAAGCAGGCCAGAAAATCTCGCCTCTACGCTCCAACCGTCAGGCGGCTCCGGACAGTTGATCTCTATCGAACCATTGCCGGACGAAGGAGAGCTGTGCGAAACCCCGGCAACCGCGCCTTTCAACCTGATTGCGGCATTGCAACAGGACACGGGGCGCGGTCAGGTTCGCACCGCTTCGTCGAGAAACGGCCGGGCAGACGTCTCAGAGCGTCCTCCCATTCGGGTTATCCATGACAAGTACCCCGCATTCAGTGCCGTTTCCGTCGATCCCGTTCGCAATGAGGTCGCTGTAACGGATGAAAACATGTTCTCGATCATGGTCTATGACCGGCTCGAGAACACCGCATCCGGTACAGCTGTATCAAAGCCGAAGCGCGTCATCACCGGACGAAAGACCAATATCCAGTTTACGTGCGGAGTTTTCATGGATCCGCAAACGGGAGAAATTTACGCGCTGAACAACGATACACAGGACAAGCTGGTTGTGTTCTCTCACGAGGCCGAAGGTAACGTTGCTCCCGCACGCATGTTGCAGCCCCCTCACGCGGCTTTCGGCATTGCTTCTGATAATGACGCGGGTGTGTTCTATCTGACGATCCAGCACAGTCACTCTGTTGTCGTCTACCGCAAAGGAGCAGCGGGCAATGACGATCCAATCCGGCTCTTGCAAGGAAACCACACGCAGATGGCCAATCCGCACGGAATCGCCATCGATACGAAGAACAAATTGATGTTCGTAAGCAATCAGGGCGATTCCCGCACTCTCCTGCCACCCGGCAATCGACCACAGGAAACGGAGGATGGAAATGTAGAACCGGCGCCCGCCGCAAGGAAGAACTGGCCCACTCAGAGGACCGAGAACGGCTCCGGGCACATTGAGCCGTCCTCCATTACTGTCTACCCTCTCGACGCGGAAGGCGACACAGCGCCACTTCGCGTGATCAAAGGCCCCAAAACCCTGCTGGACTGGCCGATCGGCCTTGCAGTGGATCCCGACAGGCAGGAGCTCTATGTCGCCAACGATGTCGGCGATTCCGTGCTTGTGTTTCGCACGGAAGACGACGGAGATGCAGTTCCCATACGCATGATCCAGGGACCGCGTACGGGCATCAAGAATCCGACCGGGTTGTTCCTGGATCGCATGAACAACGAGCTCTGGGTTGCGAGTTTCGGCAAACACTCCCTGACGGTCTTTCGTCCTACCGCCGATGGAGATGTAGCGCCGATGCGAACGATCCGAAGCGCTCCGGCCGACGAGCCGTCATTAATGATCAGCAACCCGGGAGCGCTCGCGTACGACACGAAACGGGAACAGTTGCTGGTCGCTAATTGAGTGGCCCATCCGCAGATTGCGGCATTCGCCAGGTTGGCGAATGGAACAGTGAAAGCAGTAAGGAGCATTTCGGGACAAAAAACGTTGCTCGGCCGTACAACTCACGAAATGGCTTATAACCCCATTCGTGATGAGATCGTTGTTCCCCAGGTTTTTGGACAATCCATCCTCACGTTTCGAGGGGCGGTTTCAGGTGAGGAACCTCCACTACGCGTGATTCAAGGTCCGCTGACCCAGCTGCGCGGAGCGTCGATGCTGGGAATCGACCCTGTACACAACGAAATTTTCGTTCCCGAAGGCAACCAAATCCAGGTCTTCGACCTGCTTGCCAATGGAAATGTGAAACCAATTCGAGTTTTGAAGGGACCCGACACCTTGCTCGGCGCGGCCAACGTCGCGATTGACCCCGTTCATGACCGGCTGATCGTTACCGGCTCTTTAGGTACTCGGGCGAAAGCCGAGAACAACGCCATTCTGATTTTTGATCGCCTGGCGCAGGGGAATACGAAACCTCTCGGCGTCATTAAAGGACCCAGAAGCGGCGTGAATGGAACTTTTGGCGTGCGGCCGCTGCCCCAGCGAGGACTCTTCGCGACGAGTGTGAACGGCACACAATATACGGATCCCAACGATGCATCCTACGTCGGAGTCTGGAGCATTTATGACAATGGAGACGTTCCGCCACGCTACACCATCGGTGGACCGTACGGTAAGTTAAAGCAGCCGCGGGGAATTGATTTCGATCTCAGGAATAAAGCCGTTCTGATCTCCGACAAGTTACTCAATTCCGTGCTGACGTATTCTGTTCCGGAAATATTCTGACACCCGTTACGCTGCGTCGCTCACTAACGGTTGCGGCGCGGACCAGCGTTTGAGCTTGTTCAACAGCGCCTTGTAACAGATGTTCAATCGGCGGGCTGCCAATTTCCGGTTTCCACCTGTCTCTTCGAGAACACGGCGGACGATTTCCTGTTCTGCACGCTCCGCCGCTCGCGCACCGACTTCCAGCAACGAACCTGGATTCCCTAGAGGAGTCTGGACGATATCGGCATGCTGTTTTCCCTGAAGTTCTTTGTTAAATTCCAGCATCAACGAATGGTGATCGGGTAGCACGAGGAACCGGCGAATATAGTTTTCCATTTGCCGGATATTCCCCGGCCAGGAGTAATTGATAAATGCATTCAATAACTCAGCCGGAAGCTGCGCGCCCGGATTGTAGCGAGTAGCGTATTTCGACATGAGGTAATCGCAAAGCGCGGGGATATCTTCACGGCGCTCGCGAAGCGGCGGCAGATCGACGCGGATCACGTTCAGCCGAAAGTAGAGATCTTCGCGGAATTTTCCCTTCGCGACGTTTTCCTCGATATTGACGTTGGTTGCAGCAATCACGCGCACGTCCACGCGCGTGTCTTTGCGGGCGCCAAGTCGGCAGAACGTTCCATCCTGCAACACATGCAGGAGTTTTGCTTGAAGCAGGGCGCTCATCTCGCCGATCTCATCCAGCAGTAATGTGCCGCCGTTGGCGAGTTCAAACTTTCCAGGCTTGTCATTCACCGCACCGGTAAACGCCCCTTTTTCGTAACCGAAAAGTTCCGATTCCAACAGCTCGTGCGGCATCGCAGCGCAATTCACCTTGACGAATGGACGGTCGTGCCGGCCTGAGTGCACGTGCGCGTATCTGGCCATGACTTCTTTACCCACACCGGATTCGCCCGTGATCAAGATCGGTACATCCGTCGCGGCCACACGTCGAACGATTTCCGACAGTCGTTGCATGTTCCCATTCGCTGTGACGAATCCGCTCGAATCGTTCGCGACCGCGGCAGAACGACGCGAGCCATCTTTTTCGGGAGGATGCTCCAGAGCCTTTTCAATCGCGTCTTCAAGGGCGCCGTATTCAAACGGCTTCATCAGGAAGTCCGCGGCACCCAATTTCATCGCCTCCACAACCGTGCGCACCTGGCCCATTCCGGAGAGCATGATGACGGGTGCGGTAATACCCATCTGTCTGATCCTGGCCATGACCTGGATGCCATCGCTGTCGGGCAGCAAAACATCAAGCAGAATTATCGAAGGTATGCTCGACGAAGTTAACTTCGCGACAAGATCGTTACCGGTTTCGATGCCCGTGGTCTCGTATCCTCGCCCGGCCAGCATCGTCGTGAGATAGGATCGAAAACTCGCCTCATCGTCTACTACGTAAACAGAACGTTTCATCATGTGTGCTTCTTGCGCGCTTCCTTTGAAAGTGATTCAGCCTGTCAGTAACGCCGCCGTTGAGTTGTCGTTCCGAGGCTGACACCATCTATGCAATTTCGGCGCCAGCGCGCAAAACCTGAAGAACTGTGCCATTCAGGTCACGTTTGCGCGTTTTTGACCCAGGATTTGCATATAACGTGGGGTTCATCGCCATTTGCGCGGAATTCGGTGACCACCTAAAGAGGAAATTTTGCTTCTTGATCGGACAATTCTGGCCGGGCCTGGATCACCGACTCGATCGTCGTGGGCTAGCAGCCCGTGGCAGAACTGTGAGGGGGCGCGCGCATGGCGCTTGCGGAATTGCGTCCCCCTCACAGTTCTGCCACGGGCTGCTAGTTCTTCTGTTCGGGTGCCGGAGGCGCGGGTGTTGGCGCGGCGCCAGGAGCGGGCGGCGGCGGCGGTGGGGGCGCCGGCGCCGGCATCTCGGCCATGCCGTCCAGCGCGAACACAAACAGCATCGGCGGATGGTCCACCTGTGCGTTGTTCGGCGCCACGACTGTCGCAGCGCGACCCAGCCCGCCGCCGAAAGCGACATATTGCTTGCCGTCCACTTCGTAAGTGATCGGCGGAGCCATGCCCGTGCGTCCTGTCTTCACCTCGTACAGAATCTCGCCGTTGTCGGCCCGGATCGCACGGAAGCGGCCATCGTTGATCGTCTGAAAAACGAGGTTGCCCGCGGTGGTCACAGTGCCGCCGCCGATGCCGCCGCCACCTTCCACGTTCCACTTCAGCTTCTGGTTCAGCGGATCCCAGGCTTGCAGGCCGCCGCGCGCGTCCTTTATAGGTTCCGGACCGAAAGATGGTTCAATCGTTTTTGTTGGACCCGAAGGGCGAACGTAACCGGTCGTGCCTGGCTTGAGTTCTAACTGCGCCTGGTAGGGGAAGCTCTGATACGACGACGGAATATAAACGAGCCCCGTATTGGGATTGTAGGACATGGGAGCCCAGTTGTGAGCGCCGCCACCGGTCGGATACACCGAGATCGGATCCTGGTCGTAATACGCAGCTGGATTCACCACGGGCCGGCCTTTTTCATCGATGCCCAGCGCCCAGCTCACCTTCACGAATGGTTGCGCTGAGATGAATTCGCCGGTCACGCGGTCTAGCAAATAAAAGAATCCGTTCTTGGACGCTTGCGTGATGACCTTACGTGTACGCCCGTTGATGTTGAGATCGAGCAGCATCAACTGCTGCACGCTGTCGTAATCCCAATTGTCATTGGGGACGGTCTGGTAATGCCATTTGAGCTGGCCAGTGGTGAGGTCGACCGCGAGAATCGAGCACGTGTACAGATTGTCGACATTCTGCGCGCCGCGGAATTTCTGAACCCACGGCTCGGCGTTTCCCGTGCCGACATAAACGAGATTGGCCTCGGGATCATAAGCAAAGCCATCCCACACGGCGCCACCGCCGCCTCTCTTGTAGAAATCGCCGCCCCAAGTTTTCGCGGCAACACGCATTGCTTCGTTTTCGAACGGTTGCGATGGATCACCTGGCACCGTGTAAAAGCGCCACGCAATTTGACCGGTCTGCGCATCCACTGCCACGAACTGGCCTCGCGTCGGTTTGTCACCACCAGAGGCGCCGATGATCACTTTGCCGCCCGCGATGCGCGGCGCCATGGTCAACGTGTACAGATCCTGCGGATACACGACGCGCGTTTCCCACACCGGTTTGCCCGTCACCGCGTTCAGTGCGAATAAGCGGCCGTCGATCGCCGGCGCAATGATCATGCCGTTATAGAGCGCGAGGCCGCGATTCACAACGCCGCAGCAGATCACGGGGCGCACGGTGGTCTGATTGACCTCGGGATCCCAGCGCCAGAGTTCCTTACCGGTGCGGGCGTCCAGCGCGAACACAACGCTCCACGACGTGATGCCGTAAAGCGTGTTGTTCCACATCAGCGGCGTCCCTTCCTGATTCCCGCCGCCCGCGCCCATCACGTACGACCACGCCAAACCCAGCCGCTTCGCGTTGGTTGTGTCGATCTGCTTGAGCGGACTGTACCGCGTTTCGCCTTGCGTGCGGCCATAGCGCGGCCACTCTCCAGACGCCGGCTCACTCTGTTGTGCATACGTGGCGACGCTGACGCTCAGCAGAACCACAAAGACACGAAGACACAAAGAAAGCCGGCAATTAAAGCTCATTTGGTGCCGGCTTTCTTTGTGTCTTCCTGTCTTTGTGGTTCCTTCATCAGGGATTCGAGCAGCCCGACCGTCTCGGGGTACGGTTCCCTCGCTGCAGTCCGAACGCCGGGTACGCCGACACCGCGGGCGAGATCGAGCGCTGTTCTGCCGTCGGCATCCTTTGCCTGCAGATCGGCGCCATTCTCAGCAAGGAATTTCACGAAGGCCGTGAAGCCTCTCTCTGCTGCGCCATGCAACGCGGTCTGGTGCGGCACGGCAAGCGCGCTCGGCACCTGACTGGCTCGCCCGCCACGGCCCGCGCGCGCTGCCGCGGTTGCGGCTGCGCTGTCAACAACGGCACGCCGGGGCTCGGTCACCATTCTTGCATTGATGTCGGCGCCGGCGTCGAGCAGCAATCGCATGGTCGCGAGGACACCTTCATTCGTGCGATTGCGTCCGCGCGTCACTCGCGTACCGAATTCAACGCCCGCGGCAGCCATCAGCGGTGTGACGCCTTCCTTGCTCGGCAGATCGACGAGCGCACCATGCTTCAGCAGAAGATCGACAAACTTCGCATCGCCTGCGCGCGCCGCGCGAAGCAATGGTGTTGCTCCCTGCGCCAATATCGTGTCGCCGCCGCGATCCTGCGGGACATCGCGATAGGGCGGGCGGCGCTTGAGCTGAATATTCGGATTCGCACCGTGTTCGAGCAGCAGCTTCGCGACGTCGAGCGCGGTGATCGAATCTTCGCTCGGTATCACGGCCATCGCACCGTTACCCTTCACCGGCAGTGTGCTGACATCGGCAGCCATGTACAGCGGCGTTCGGCCGAAGAGATCCCATTTGTCGACATCGGCTCCGGCCTTGATCATGTACGCAGCGAATTCGAAATGCAGATTGAGCAGCGACATGTTGAGCGGCGTCACGCGATCGGGATCCTCAAGATCAGGATCCGCCCCGGCCGCGATGAGGTTGCGCGCACACTCGACACAGCTTTCGCGGGCTGCATAGACCAAGGGCGTGAAACCACCCTTGTTCATGTCTTTCGGACGCGGCTCGGTGATGACCTTGCGCTCCCACTGGTGGATAACGCCGCGCGCATTGACGTCCGCGCCGCGTGAGGCCAGAAACTTCACCATCTCGGCCTGGCTCTGCGCAGCAGCCCACATCAATGCCGATTGTCCGCCCCAGCCTTCTTTCGCGTTGACGTCGGCACCTGCATCCAGCAGCACTTTCGCCGCTTCAATTTTGCCGCTGCGCGCCACGGCCATTAACGCTGTTTCGCCTTCCGGATTTTTCGTATTGGGATCGGCGCCCGCTTTGAGCAGCGCATCGATGACGGGAGCCCCGCCGATGATTGCAGCTTCGGTCAGCGCTGAGGTGCCAAACCGATTCATCAGTTTGACGTTGGCACCGGCTTTGATCAGTGCGCGGACCAGCTCGAGGTCGTTGTTCGCCGCCGCATACATGATGGCCGTGGTTCCGTCCGGTCCCACCGTATTCGGGTCTGCTTTTCCGGCCAGCAAGCGCAACGCAGTCGCGCGATCGCCGGACTCCGCTGCATCAAGTAACGACGTATTGGCGAATGCCGGGGAGGACCACAAAAAGCACAAAAGGAACACAAGAGGCACAAATAGAACTTTGTGCCTTTTGTGTTTCTGCGTTGTGCCTCTTGTGTTTCTTTCCCGTTCCATTTCAGACCTCCGAGAAAGTCCCGCCGCTGTCGCCGATCGACTTCACCGGGATCTCGTTTCGTTCGAACAGCGTCAGCAACAGATCGGCAAAGCGCGAGTCCTGGGGATACTTCAAGTGCTGGCCGCCCTTGATGCGGCCGTGCGCATGGCCGAGCACAGCCGATGGCAGCGGATCGTTGTTATGCCGGTCGCTGTTGCTCATGTTGCTGCCGAACAGGATCGTCGAGTGATCCAGTACCGTACCCTCGGCTTCCTTTGTTTCGAGCAGCCGTTTGACGAATCCTGCAAACACCTGCGTGTGGTACTTCTGAATTTGCACCAGCTTGTCCTGCTTTTCCGCCTGGTTCCCGTGATGTGAGAGAGGATGAAACGCTTCCGCGATACCCAGGTTCGTGTACGTGCGCATGCTGGCTTCGCGATCCAGCGAAAACGTAATGATGCGGGTGATGTCCGCCTGGAACGCCAGCGACATCAGGTCGAACATCAGTTTGAAGTGTTCCGTAATGTCGTTCGGCGTGCCGACCGGCGCGTCCGGAATGCCGAGCGAGGCCGTGTCCTGCTTTGCCGCCATCTGCACGCGCCGCTCGATCTCACGGACGGAATCCAGGTAGTCGCTCACGATGACACGGTCATGCACGCCAAGGCCGGCTTGCAGCCTGGCAGCCTGTTCCTTCACGCGGTCGAGGATGCTGCCGGTTTCGTGGAGAATCGCCGCCCGTTCTTTATCGGTGTCGCCCTGGCCGAACAGCTTTTGAAATACTGCGCGCGGATTGCCTTCCTGCGGCAGCGACTGTGTCGGCGTTCGCCATGCGACTCGCGCTCCCACCTGGGCAGTCGTCAGCTCGAGCGAAGGCAGACGCGTGTCCTGGCCGATATGCCGGACTGCCAACTGGTCGGCGCTGACGCCGGAGTCCGGACCGGCGACACCGAAGTCCCAGGGCTTCACACATGTCAGCCATGTGGGCTCGATATAGCCGTGGGGCTCGGGCGTTTCAGCCGGCTTGTTTCGCAAACCCGATACGATGGTCAGATGCTTGCGAAACGGCGTCAACGGCTCGAGGATCGGCGAGATTTCATAGTCGGTGCCGGTTTGTTTGGGAGACCAGCGGTCCATGATGGCGCCATGCGGAAATCCGATAAAGGCGAGCCGCTTCGGTGTCTTGCCGGCCGCTGTCTGGGCCCAGGCCGTCGAGGCGGGATTCATCGCATCGAGGAGCGGTAATGCGATGCTGGCACCAATACCCTTTAACACCATGCGTCGTGAAACGTGCTTTTTAGATATATACATTTCGCGTCTCCGTTATGAACGCGGGCTAAAGCCCGCGACTACTTTTTCGCCAGAGCCGGTTGAGGCACCCGGCGTATTCTGAACTGCTCACTCTGGACAATTGCTTTAACAATGGTTGAAAACTTGTACTCGTCCTTCGCCGCATCGCGAACAATCCGGCGCACGGTGGGCATATCGTAGTACTGCCGTGTGCGTCCGGTCGCGTATGTCAACAAACCCTCGGTGAATGTCTGCACGAATTGCTCGGGCCGACGCAGCAGCGCCTTGCGCAGATCATCGGGCCCTTTGAGCGGCGTGCCATCGGGCAACTCACCCGATGAATCGATCACGGTGCCCGCATAGCGATCACGATCTCTCCACATTCCGGTCGCATCAAAGTTCTCGAGCGCGAAGCCGAGCGGATCCATGACCGCATGACACGAAGAACACGTCGGGCTCGCGCGATGCTTTGCCATCATCTCGCGAACGGTGAGCGCTTTCGTCGTGCCGATATCTTTCTCGTCCAGAGTCGGAACGTTTGGCGGCGGCGTCGCCGGCGACACGCCTTGAATATATTTAAGGATGAACGAGCCGCGCAAAACGGGTGAAGTGCGATTCGGGTAGGCGGCCGCCATCAGAATGGCGCCTTTGCCGAGCAGGCCCCAGCGCGCGGATTGCTTCAGCTCGACTCGCTGGAACCGATCGCCTTTAATGTCGGTAATTCCATAGTGGAGCGCGATGCGCTCATTAAGATAGGTGTGGCTCGCTCTTAGCAGATCGACCACGCTGCGATCTTCCCTGAAGATGCTGTCGGCGAAAAGCGTGAGTTCCGTTTTGAAATCTTCGCGCGGATCGCCGCGGCCCGACGCATATGGGAACACGGCCGAGTCCGGCACGATCTCGTCGAGGCGCTTCATATCGAGCCATTGATGGACGAAATTGCTCGCCAGCGTCACCGAACGCGGATCAGCCAGCATTCGCTTCACCTGCTTCTCGAGCAGGGTGGGTTCGCTGAGTTTTCCTTTGATGCCAAGGTCGAGCAACTCTTCATCGGGAATCGTGTTCCAGAGAAAGAATGAGAGTTTCGACGCGAGTTCGAGATCGTCAATCGCGTAGGTTTCACCCGGGCGCAATCCTGCGGGAACGTGCTCGCCTCGATAGAGAAAGAACGGGCTCGCGAGAATTCCGGTGATGGCGCTACGAATGCCGCTCTCGAAGCCGCCCTCTTTCATGCCGTCCTGGTAATACGTGAGAAGCTCGGTCAGGTCCTGGTCCGAAACAGGGCGCCGGTATGCACGTTTCGCGAGAGACGTGACGATCTGTTTCGCGCACGCGTCATTAGACAGGTGGCAACTGAAGATGCGTTCACGACTCGGCGTCGGAGCGAGCCCGCTCGCGCCGAACGGGCCGAGGATTTGAAACGAACTCACGCGATACATTCGATCCTGTCCGCCGCCGGGCACGAACATCTGCAGCTCGTCGTCGGACTCGGCGAACGTTTTCCGTCGGAATG
>Ga0070707_100002818_pt1 | contig 16537 bp, 16 predicted proteins | sample KBSK5502metaG_FD_65468 | JGI IMG/M metagenome (GOLD analysis project Ga0070707, IMG submission 65468) | Corn, switchgrass and miscanthus rhizosphere microbial communities from Kellogg Biological Station, Michigan, USA - KBS K5-50-2 metaG | ecosystem: Host-associated > Plants > Roots >... | reverse complement strand
TCACCGTCGGCGACGAACATCACGTCGATATCACTTGAGTAATTGAGCTCTTCGCCGCCGAGCTTGCCCATCCCGATCACCGCGAAGCGCGCGCCTTCGGGCGGCGGATTCTGTCGCATGAGAGACGCGAGCGCCGCGCGCACTGCCGCCTCCGCGAGCGACGCCAGCTCGCGGCCGACTTCTTCGACGGTCACGCCTCCAGCCAGGTCGCGCGCGGCGATCCGCAGGAGCTCCCGCCGCTTCCAGAAGCGCAGCGCGCGGTTGAGATCGTCGTTCTCTGTCACGACGCGCATGGCTTCGTCCGACAACGAATGAAGCGAGCGGCCCTTGGTCAGATGGCGCGCGTCGATGAGGATGTCCGCGGTTTCGGGGTGTCGCGCGAGGAACTGGCCGAGCGATGTTGACAGGCCGAGCACCGCGGCCATGCGACGGAGGCCGGCTTCGTTCGGCACGCGTCCGGACATCGCGATCCAGCGGCACACCTGGGAGACGGCGAGATCGGGATCGGCCGCCGTCGCGCACGCTTTCGCAACGCGAACCGTTCCTTCGAGGCCAAGCGCGACCGCTTCGAGATGCCGCGCGGCATCGGCCGGCGAGTCGTACCCGAGTCGGGCAAGCGCAACGGGAAGATCGCCGACACGGGGAGCAGTAGCCACGGGACTACCTTAGGAGAATCGTCGGAGCCCTGCGACCGCCGTCACAAGAGCGGCAAATACCGGTTGAGCTCGAACGGCGACACGTACGTGCGGTAGCCGTCCCACTCGAGCCGCTTGTTCCGCAAGAACTCTTCGAAGACATGCTCGCCGAGCGCTTCGGCGACGAGCTCGCTGCGCTCCATCTCCTTGATCGCATCGGCCAGGTCTTCCGGCAGCGACGCGATGCCGCGCGCGCGCCGCTCGTCGGCGCTCATCGCTTCGACGTCGTCGTCGGCCTCCGGCGGAAGCTCGTACCCTTCTTCGATGCCGCGAAGTCCCGCGGCGAGGATCACCGCGAAGGCCAGGTACGGGTTGCATGCCGGATCCGGCGAGCGGATCTCGATGCGGGCGCTCGCGGCCTTCGACGGCTTGGCCATCGGCACGCGCACAAACGCGCTCCGAAGGTGCCGAGACCACGCAACGTACGCCGGCGCCTCGTAACCGGGGACCAAACGCTTGTAGGAATTCACCCACTGGTTCAGCACCGGGGTGATCTCGCGCGCGTGCTTGAGCAGTCCTGCGACGAACCCCTTGCCGACCTTCGAGAGGTGCGCCGGGCCCTTCGGATCGAAGAACGCATTGCGGTCTCCCTCGAAGAGGGAGACGTGGGTGTGCATGCCGCTCCCCCACTGCCCCTGGATCGGCTTGGGCATGAATGTCGCGTGCGCGCCTCGCTCCTGCGCGACTTCTTTCACGACGAGCCGGTAGGTCATGACGTTGTCGGCCATCGTGAGCCCATCTGCAAAGCGCAGGTCGATCTCGTGCTGCGACGGCGCTACCTCGTGGTGCGAGTACTCGACCGAGATCCCGATGCTCTCGAGCGTCTGGATGGCTGCTCGCCGGAAATCCTGTGCGTTGTCGAGCGGCGTCATGTCGAAGTAGGTGCCGGTGTCGAGCGGCTCGGGGGCATCCGCGGACTTGAAGAGGAAGAACTCCATCTCGGGGTGGACGTAGAACGTGAAGCCCATGGCGCGCGCGCGCTCGAGGTTGCGCCGGAGGATCAGTCGCGGATCGCCCGGGAACGGCGCGCCGTCCGGCGCGGCGATATCGCAGAACATGCGCGATTCGCGGACCCCTCCGTTGACCGCGGGCAGGATCTGGAACGTGGACGGGTCCGGGATGGCGACCATGTCCGATTCTTGAACGCGCGCGAAGCCTTCGATCGCGCTGCCGTCGAAGCCCATACCTTGGTCGAAGGCGGTCTGAAGCTCGGCGGGCATGATCGCGAAGGACTTCAGGAACCCGAGCACGTCGGTAAACCAAAGTCGGATGAACCGGATATCACGCTCTTCGACCGTGCGGAGAACGTACGCGATCTGCGCTTCTCGCTGATCTTCCATCGGGTGTGAGTCTATCCGGCCACCAGCGCTTAGCGACCTGGTAGATTCGAGGTGAAGTGCGCGCGCTGCGAGTGGCACTGGCGCAGGTCAACCCGACCGTCGGTGACCTGTCGGGCAACGCAGCCTTGATCAAGGACTACTACGCGCGCGCAGCCGACGCCGGCGCCGACGTCGTCGCGTTCCCGGAGCTGGCCGTTCCGGGGTACCCGCCCGAAGATCTTCTGCTGAAGCCGTCCTTCATCAAGCAGAACCTCGCTAAAGTTCGTGATCTCGCCAAGGCGCTGAAAGGACCTGCCGCCGTGATCGGATTCGTCGATCGCGACGAGGCGGACCGCTTGTACAACGCCGCCGCGGTCGTTTCGGGAGGGCGCGTGCGCGGCGTTTATCACAAGCAAGAGCTCCCGAACTACGGCGTCTTCGACGAAAAGCGCTATTTCGCCGAGGGCGACGAGCTCCCTCTCTTCGTCATCCGCGGTGTGCAGATCGGCGTCACCGTGTGCGAAGACGCGTGGATCGGCGATGGACCGGTGCAAGGTGTGGCGCGACACGGCGCCGAGGTCGTCCTCAACATCAACGCCTCGCCCTATCACCGCGACAAATCGTTCGAGCGGCAGGTCCTGTTCCGGCAGCGCGCGCGCGACAACAAGGTCTTCTTCTTCTACGTGCAAACGGTCGGGGGGCAGGATGAATTGGTGTTCGACGGCGATTCACTGGCGTATGCGCCGGACGGCAGGCTGCTCGCCAGAGGAGCGCAGTTCGAAGAAGAGCTGGTCCTGATCGATATCGAGCTGCCCGGCAAGACGCGCCGCACCAAGAAGGGCGCGGAGATCGTGGAGATCTCGAAGGCGTCGACGAGGAAGAGGCCGCCGCTGCCCGAGAGGCGCGCGCGCCGGCCGATGGACCCGGTCGAGGAGGTCTACCACGCGCTGCAGCTCGGGACGCGCGACTACATCCGCAAGAACGGCTTCAGGTCTGTGGTGATGGGCTTGTCCGGCGGCATCGACTCTTCGCTGACGGCGGTGATCGCCTCGGATGCGATCGGCGCGGAGAACGTCGTCGGCGTCGCGATGCCCTCGGGCATCTCGAGCTCGGAATCGCTGGAGGATGCGAAAGAGCTCGCGACGAATCTCGGCATCGAGTTCCACGTGCTGCCGATCGCCGATATACAGCGCGCATTCCTGGAGACGCTGACCGATCCGTTCGCCGGAACGAAACCCGGTCTGGCGGAAGAGAACCTGCAGGCGCGAATCCGCGGGACGATCTTGATGGCGCTATCGAACAAGGCCGGCCATCTCGTGCTGACGACCGGCAACAAGAGCGAGATGGCGACGGGCTACTCGACGCTCTACGGTGACATGGCCGGCGGATTCGCTGTGTTGAAGGATGTGCCGAAAACGTTGGTCTATGAACTATCGGCGTGGCGCAACGCGTACGGGTTGGCGGCGATCCCCGAGCGCGTCTTCACGAAGCCGCCGTCCGCGGAGCTGCGGCTGGGTCAGACCGACCAGGACGAGCTGCCGCCGTACGAGGTGCTCGATCCGATCTTGCAGGCGTACGTGGAAGAAGACCGATCGATCCGCGAGATCATCGCGCTTGGGTTCGACGAGAAGACCGTGCGCAAGGTCGTCGAGATGGTCGATCGCAGCGAGTACAAACGCAGGCAAGCACCGCCGGGCGTGAAGATAACCGCGCGCGCATTCGGTAAGGATCGCCGGTTGCCGATCACGAATCGCTTCCGACAGCCCGTCGACGTCCCCGAGCGCGTCACCGGAAGGAGGCGGAAATGAAGGTCTCGGAGATCATGAGCAAGACCCTGACGATCGTCGAACCGGAAGTGACACTCGGCGAAGCGGCGACGTTGATGGGCGAGCGGCATGTGGGTTCCGTCGTCGTGTGCGAGGACGACCGGCTCGTCGGGATCCTGACCGAGCGGGACATCGTGCGCGCGCTCTCACGAGAGCACGACGCGCCAGCACGGCCGGTCGTCGAATGGATGTCGAAAGATCCCACGACGACGGACCCGGGCACCGACGTCAAGGAAGCCCTGCGGACGATGGTCGACGGCGGGTTCCGCCACCTCCCCGTCATCGACGGTGGCAACGTGGTCGGGATGGTCTCGATCCGAGACGTGGCGGGCGCGATGGCCGATTAGGGCTGCTGGCGCGCGCATCCGGTAACTGGCACAATTCGTTACAAGAGCAGCTAGCCCGTGGACCCCCAATGCCGATGAGGCAGGGCCGCGAGGAAGGAGAGCCTGCTATGTCCGTTTCGATCCACGATCTTGCCGCCTACAAAGCGCGCGGCGAAAAGTTCGTGATGCTTACCGCCTACGACTTCCCCACCGCCCAGATCTTGGACGAGGCCGGAGTGCCCGTCCTGTTGGTGGGCGACTCGCTCGCGCAGGTCGTGCTCGGTTACGACACGACCATCCCCGTCTCGGTCGACGAGATGCTTCACCACACACGCGCGGTCTCGCGCGGCGCGCGCAACGCGTTGATCGTGGGCGACATGCCGTTCGGCACGTACGGCGGCGGCGTCGAACGCGGCATCGGGAACGCGATCCGCTTCATGAAAGAAGGCGGCGCGCACGCCGTGAAGTTCGAGGGTCCGCAGATGGATCTGGTCGAGCAGCTTTCCAAGATCGGCGTCCCCGTGATGGCGCACCTCGGCCTGACGCCGCAGTCGGTTCACCTGTTCGGGGGTTACAAAGTGCAGGGCCGCTCGGAAGAGCAAGCCGACAACATCGTGCGGTGGGCGAAGGAGCTCGAGGAGGCCGGGGCATTCTCGCTGGTGCTTGAGTGCGTCCCGTCCGACCTCGCGGCGCGCATCACGCGCGGGCTCTCGATCCCAACGATCGGCATCGGCGCGGGGCCGGAGTGCGACGCGCAGGTGCTCGTGATCCACGACCTTTTGGGGATGACTCCGGGAAAGCCGCCGAAATTCGTCAAGCGCTACGCGAACCTGCGTGAGGAGATCTCGCACGCGGCGCGCACGTACGCCGATGAGGTCGCGCGCGGCGAGTATCCAGGTCCCGAGCACTCGTACTCGTAGTGAGCGACGAGCGGCTCGAACGGGTGCGCGCGCACGTCGACGAGCGGCTGCGCTACTACGCCACGACGGTGCAGCAGCTGCGCGCGCGCCGGTCGGACCCGAGCGCACGCGGCGCGATGGAGGAAAAGAGTCTCATCGAGCAGATGCGGCCGTGCGCAGAGGTGCTCGCGATCATCGAAGGCGCGGAGGCGGACTCGATCATCGAGCTTTACCTCGACCAAGCCGCGCGCGACCCGTGGAGGCCAACCGAGACGAGTTGAGACCTTCCTTGGTGCGATAACGCCGTTCTATGACGCAACGTGCACCAACGAATCGAGGGATCTCCCCAGTTCAGCGCATCCAGAAGATGATCAGCACGATCCCGCCGAACACGATGACGAAACCGGCGAGCCACCACAACAGTCGCTGAAGCGGCGTCACCGGTGCGTCACGATGGCCGCTGATGTACGAGAAGACGCCGGGATATTGGGCCCCAGTGCTTCGGACGACGTGGTCGCTCGAGTCGGACCGAGTCCGGAGAGCGAAGCGGTGCCACCAGCGCGATCTCCCAGGCATGTCGCCGTGGTGGTGACCTTTCATCGGGTCGTGCTCGTGGTTGCTCATCGTTCGTGCAGCGGGGTGAAGCCGCCCTCCTCGTAGCGCGCGAGCACGAACAGCAGATCCGCCATCCGGTTCAGGTACTTCAGGATCTCGTCGTCCGGCAGCAAGCTCTCTCTTGAGAGGGCGACGCACCGCCGTTCCGCCCGACGCGCGAACGCGCGGGCGAGATCGATCGCAGCGCTCCCCTGGTTCTCGCCGGGGATGATGAACTCTGACGGCATCGTGAAACGAGACTCATGCTCGTCGATCAGCTGCTCGAGCGAGTCAACCATCCCCGCGTCGATCAGCGTGCCTTTCCTCACCTCGAGCTTCCGCCAGTTCTCCGGCGACGTTGCGATCTCTGCGCCGGCCGCGAAAAGCTCTCGCTGCAGCCGTAACAACAGATCAGCGAGACCCGGCGTCGTGCATGTGGCCCGTGCCAGCCCAAGGGCGGCGACGGCCTCATCGATCGAGCCGGCCGCTTCGATGCGGAGGTCGTTCTTGTCGGCCCGGCCCCCGTAGAGCAGGCCCGTCGTCCCGTCGTCGCCGGTCTTCGTGTAGATCTTCACGACAGAAGAGTCTAGGCCTTCTTCCGCACCGCCGGGACGCGCGCGGCCGGACACAGCTCGTTCACCACGCACTCCGCGCAGTTCGGGTTGCGCGCGAAGCACACGTTGCGGCCGTGATCGATGAGCAGGTGGCTGACGTTGAACCACTTGTCGCGCGGGAACAGCTTCATGAGATCCTGCTCGACCTTGTTCGTATCGTCGTGGTCGCTGAACCCGAACCGCCACGAGAGGCGATGCACGTGTGTGTCGACGGCGATGCCCTCGTTCTTCCCGAACGCGTTGCCCAGCACGACGTTGGCCGTCTTGCGCGCGACACCCGGCAAGGTCAACAGCTCTTCCATGGTCGACGGGACCTCGCCGCCGAAGTCCGAGATGAGCTTCTGCGACAGCCCTCGGATCGACTTCGCTTTCTGGTTGAAGAACCCAGACGCTTTGATGTCCTGCTCGAGCTCCCCCGGCTTCGCCTTCAGGAAGTCCTCCGGAGAGCGGTACTTCTGGAACAGCGTCACCGTGATGATGTTGACCATCTTGTCGGTCGATTGCGCGCTGAGCACCGTGGCCACCAGCAGCTCGAATGGATTCGTGTAATCGAGCGCCGTCCGCGTGCGCGGGTACAGCTTCTCCAAGCGGCGCAAGATCGTGCGCGCGCGCTTCTTTTTCTCCTCGAAGGTCTCCTTCTCGACCCAGGAGGCGCGCGGCTCGCCCTTGGGCTTCCCCACTACGACGCGGCGGCGAGCGCCGCGGTGACGCGCTCACGCCACGCCGACGCATCACCGAGGTACAGCTCGCAGAACTTCGCGCGCCGATAGAACAGGTGCATCTCGTGCTCCCACGTGAAGCCGATGCCGCCGTGCACCTGGATCGAGTCGTTGGCCACGATGCGCGCCGCATCCGACGCAGCGGCCTTCGCCGTCGCAGCGGCCAGGCGCGCGTCGGGCGCGCCTTCCTCCAGCGCCCACGCGGCGTAATACACGTGCGAACGTGCCGTTTCGGTGACGAGCAGCATGTCGGCGCACTTGTGGCTGATCGCCTGGAAGCTGCCGATCGGCCGGTCGAACTGCGAGCGCTCGCGCGCGTACGCGACCGCGCGCTCCAACTGAGCGGTGGCGACGCCGACGGCTTCGGCCGCAAGCAGAACGGCCGCGCGGTCCAACGCGCGCGCAACCAGCGGCCAGGCATTCTCGGCTAACAAGGCGTCCGTCGGAACCTCGACCTTGCCCAGACGCACATCTGCGAGACGACGAGCGCCGTCCAACGACGGCTGCGGTTTCGGCTTGGACTTCAATGCCTGCGCGGGCACCAGGAACAACCCCAGACCTTCCTCCGGGTTGCGAGACTTCTCGATCCGGGCAACGACGAGGATGAAGTCGGCGAGATGCGCCTCCGGAACGAGCGAAGCCGTCCCGCTGAACGTCCAGCCGTTCTCCGTTCGAGCAGCCTTCACCGACACCCCGGCGGCGTCGTACCGGCCGTCCTTCTGGCCGAGCGCGGCCGTCGCGCGCGCGCCGCCCGACGCGATCTCGCGCAAGGCTTCATCGCGGCGCGCCGAGCCACCGTTCGGCGATGTTTGCTCGAGCAATTGCCCAGCCAGCGCCACCGTCGAGAAGAAAGGAACCGGCGCCAGCGCGCGACCCGTCTCTTCCATCAGGATGACAAGCTCGATCAGACCGAGGCCCAGCCCGCCATGCTGCTCGTCGATCGCAACGCCGGCCCAGCCGAGCTCCCCGATCGTCTTCCACAGCGCGTCGTCGGTCCCGGTCTTTGAACCCATCGCCTTGCGATAGCCGGCCGGGCCTGCCTTGTCGGTCAGCACCTCGCGCGCGGACTGCCGCAATGCTTCCTGTTCGTCGTTGAATCCGAAGTCCATCGTTCGCTCCTACCGGTGACGTGGAAGGCCGAGCACGCGCTCGGCGATGATGTTGCGGAGGATCTCACTCGTGCCCGCTTCGATCGTGTTCCCGCGCGAGCGCAGCGCCGCGAATGCCCAGCGCTTGAGATCGTCGTCGCCTTTCCATTCGGTGGTCAGTCCCGCCGGCCCGTACAGCTCCATCGCGAGATCGGTCAGCCGCTTCATCGACTCGCTCCACAGCAATTTGCCGAGCGACCCTTCCGGCCCGGGGATCCCCGTCTTGATCACTGTGGATAGCGCGCGGTAACCGGTCAGGCGTAGCGCTTCGATCTCGACGTGCAGCTGCCCGATCCGCTGGCGGATCACCGGGTCTTCGATCGCCGGCTTGCCGTTCCGCTTGAGTACCTTCGCCTTCGCGATGAGCTCATCCAACGCGATGCGCGCCTGCACGCTGAGCGCGAACCCGAGCGTACCGCGTTCGTTCATCAACGTCGTCATCGCGACGCGCCAGCCGTCGTTCAGATCGCCGAGGATGTTCTCGCGCGGGACGCGAACGTCGGTGAAGAACATCTCGTTGAACTCCGCCGTGCCGGTCATCTGCTTCAAGGGCCGCACGTCGACTCCCGGCGACTCCATGTCGACCAAGAAGTATGTGATGCCTTTGTGCTTCGGCGCTTCGGGGTCGGTGCGCGCGAGGAAGATGCACCACTTCGCGACGTGCGCGAGCGTCGTCCAGACCTTTTGGCCGTTGATGACGTAGTGGTCGCCGTCCTGCACGGCGCTCGACCGCAGCGCGCCGAGGTCGCTGCCGGCACCGGGCTCGCTGAAGCCCTGGCACCAGATCTCTTCCGCCGACAGGATCTTCGACAGGTAGCGCTGCTTCTGATCCTCGCGGCCGTGCACGATGATCGTCGGCCCGGCCATACCGAGACCGATCACGTTGATCGGCGCCGGTGCTTTCGAGCGCGCCATCTCCTGATAGAAGATCGCTTGCTCCATCAGGCCCGCGCCGCGACCGCCGTACTCCTTCGGCCACGACACGCCGGCCCAGCCGCCTTCGTGCAGCTTCCCCTGCCACGCGCGCAGGTTGTCGATCCGCTCTTCCGGCGGGCCGACGCTCAGTTGCGTCTGCATCTGCGCGCGATCGAGGTTGGCGTCGAGCCAGTCGCGCACTTCCTTCCGGAACGCTGCTTCTTCGGGGGTGTCGCGGAAGTCCATGAAGCCTCCAGGCCGTGCGGTTACCCACAGGTAACTTGAGGCCGAGAGTGTAGCGCGCGCGTTATCGCGCGCCCAATTAGGCGGCCGGCTCGGTCTCGTCCCGCGAGGGTTCGGCGCCGACCGCGGCTAGGCGTCGCAGCAACGCCACGGCTCCACGCACGATCGCCAACGCTTCGCCGGGCATCGTCCCGATCACGTGGCCCACTTCCGCGTGATCGAAGCCGAGCACGCACGCGGTGGCCAACGCGGCCCGCTCGCGCAGCGGCAACAACATCAGCCCTTCGAGCGCGAGCGCACCGCCGCGCACGGCATCGTCGGTGATGTCGATCGTGCGCCCGCGCGCGCTTACTGCGGAGTAGACGACGCGGAACGGCTCCGCGCGATCCCCATTCCATCGCAACTCTGCGCGCGCAGCGAGCTCTGTGATCCATCGATCATCGGCCGCCGACGACGGCTGGCCGACCATGAGGCGCGCGAACGCCTCGAGCGCGTCACGGGTGTGTGGCCCACCGGGGTACGAGACCCCACGAAGTGCATCAAGCAAACGGAGCGTCGCGCCGTCCATCCTTCTCCCCTCGAGAAGATAATCCGGACCTGACGCTTCGCTCCGCTCCCCCCGGGGCCAGGGCCGTGGCCGCGAGGTCGGGGTGACGCTAGCAGCCACCCGGTCAAATACAAGGACGTTGGGAGCGTGCTACCAACCCCGTAGCCTGCCCGGCCTGCATCCTTGCCGCTCAGTACCCACGCGCATTGACTAGCCTCGTGAGAGGAGGACCCGTCCGAGCGGCGTGGCTTTGCGCCACGAAAGAACTGCGCCGCAACGCAACCTCCTGGCTCGGATTGGCCATCCTTTTCGGCCTGCTCGGCGGCGCAGCAACGCTGGCCGTTGAAGGCGCCGACCGAACCGGCTCGGCGTTCGATCGACTCGTCGCGCGAACGAGAGCACCGGATCTCTTCGTCTCCTCCGATTGCAAAGACAAGACGTGTGTAGCGACGGCGGACAAACTCTCGACACTTCCATCGGTGACCGCTGCGGCGCCGGTGGTCAACTACCTCGGAGCGATGAGCACGGCGGCCGGAAGGCCACTGTCGATCGGGGACGACGCCTGCTACACGGGATCGGGTGAGGTCGATCTCTTGGTACCTCCCGACAGCCGGTGGGGGTCGGCCGTCAATCGATTCGATCTTGCGCAAGGGAAGCTCCCCGACCCGGCTTCGAGCGATCAGGTTCTCGTCGCGTCCGAGCTCGCGCGCCGTTTCGGGGTCAAGGTCGGCGACCAGCTCTCGCTTCACGGAGACGCGTGCGATCAGCCGGCGGGTGTCGTCCCGCGTACCAGAATGCTGCGGGTGGTTGGCATCGAGCGATCTACCCTCGAGCAGAAACCCGAGGTCGGCTTCTACATCCTCGGAGTCCACGGGACCCCTGCTTTGTTCCGCGCATTGCGCGACGAAGGCACCGACCTCCACGGGGGGGTCGCGCTCCGTCTCCGCCCATCGGCCACCGAAAAGCAGGTGATCCAAGAGGCTGCGTCGGCGGGGATCAAGATAGACCCGCTTATCTCGCTCACGGACACCAGACGTGAGATAGCGAAGGGGACGCGCCCCGATTCGATAGGAGCACTGATCCTCGCCATGTTCGCGGCGATCGCAGCGCTCGCGGTAGTTGGTCCGGCTCTCATCCAACGCGCTTCGGCAAGCGGTCCGGAGCTCAGGACACTCAGGATCCTTGGATTGACCAGATCGGACGTCGCTCGCCTCGGCCTCGCCTTAGGCCTGCTCGTTGGATCGATAGGCGCAGCCGTTGCGGTCTCGCTCGCCATCGAGCTCTCCTTCTTGAGCCCGTTCGGTGAGGCCCGGAGGTTCGATCCGGCCGTCGGCACTTATGTGAGCGGATACGTCTGGGTGGGGATGGCCGGAAGCGTCTTGGCCGTGACCGCCCTGGTCGTCCTGGGAACCTCCGCGGGCGCGCGACGGACCCCGGTCGCATGGTTCAGGTCGGTGACGTCTCCGGCTCGATTGGTCAGGTCTCTTCGTCTTCGACCTGCCATGGCGACCGGCGTCCGGATGGCGCTCGAGCTTCGCGGGAACGCAGCATCCATCCTTGCCCTCGTAGGCGTCTTCGTGGGAGCCGTGGGCCTCGTCGCTGCCCTTGCCTTTGGTTCGAGCCTTACACATTTCGATCGAACGCCTTCTCTCGTTGGGTGGAACTGGGACGTTGCCGCCTTCGTATCGGGGGGAGATACACCCCCGACTCCGAAGATGCTGGCCGGGCTCAGAAGTCGTCTGCTATCGACGCCGGGTGTCGCCAAGGTCTCCTTGGTCACGTTCTTCCCTCCACAATTCCCGTTGCTCGATGTCGAGTCGTATCCGATGGCGTTCTCGACCGGCGTCGACTCGGTCCGCCCGACCGTTATCAGCGGCCGTGCACCGAGCGGACCGGCCGAAGTACTCCTCAATCCGATCTTGGCGAAGCGGTTAGGGGCACGGATCGGCGACCGACTCGACCTTCGGCGAGCAGATGCAACGGATCCCAACCGGGCGGGTGAAACAACGCTCCCCTTTGAGGTGGTCGGCCTTGGCACCGTGCCGATCGGCGACGGCCGTATCCAGCACGGCCTCGGCCTGACGCTCGACGGTCTGGAGTCTTTAGCCCCGGACCGAGGACCCGACCTCGCGGTCCTAACGCTGGACTCCGGTGCCGACGTGGGTCGAGTGCGGGCGGGGTTGATCGCCGCAGGGGTGAGCGAAAGCTCGGTGATCGATCGCACCCCATCGTCTTCGAAGCTCGTCCAGCTCGACACGCAGCAAGTTGCGGCGACTCCTCGGATCGCAGCAGGGCTGTTCGGTGTAACTGCGGCTGCCGTCCTCATGCGAAGCGTCATCTCAGCGAGTCGAAGACGGCGTCGCGAGCTGGCGATCTTGCGGACGCTCGGTCTTACATCACGACAAGCAACGCTTTCATCAGTCTGGCAGGGCCTAACGTCTTCGTTCATCGCTGTTGCCTTCTCTGTACCGGCCGGCCTTGCGCTCGGCTCGCGGCTGTGGGGTCTCTACGCGCAGAGCCTCGGTGTGAAGGTTGAGTCGTCTACGCCGGCCCGAAGTATCGGCGTCGTCGTTGCGAGCGGCATCCTCGGCGCGGCCGTGATCGCATTCTTGCCTGGGTGGAAAGCCGCGCGCCATGCCACCGCTGCCGCCTTACGCGCGGAGTGACCCGACCCCTCTCTCAAAGCAACGGCCATATGCGCATTTAGCGCTCCGTGCCGCATCCTTAGGTGCATGACCGCTACCGACGACGTCGAGCTCGACCTCCTCGAGCAGTGCAGATCCGGCGACCGCACCGCCTTCCGCGCGCTCGTCGCGTTCTGGGGCGACCCGGCGCTGCAGCTCGCCATGACGTTGACCGGCGACGAAGCCCGCGCGCGCGCAGCCCTCGCCGACTCGTTCGCGGCGTGCTGGCGCGAACTGCCGTCGGTCCATTCAGCGAACCCCTTCCGCCCGTACCTCCTGACCCTCGTCGCTCGAGCGGCCCTCTCGTACGGCACCGCCGGAGGGACCGGCTCGCTCGATCGATGCATAGCCATGTTGGATCAGGATGCGCGCGCGAACATCGTGTTGAACGGCCAATCGAATCTTCCGCCGCGGGACATCGCGCGCGCGCAAAACGTACCGACCGCCGCGACGATGCTTCAGCTTCGCAGCGCGATGCGCAGCCTCCAGACCTGTCTCGGCTCGAAGCCGGGGGAGGCGTTGCGCGCGGCGTGGAAAGACGTTCACCTGGAGCGCGCATTCTTCGACGACGTCTTGTCCGCGAAGCTGGATGACCCCTTCGTCATCGAGGTGCGGCGCATCGTTCAACGGCCGCCGCAAGACGCGTGGGGCGCGCTTACCGATCCGACTGCCATCCCCGCATGGGTTTCCGCCGATCACGCGCATGTGCGCGGCGGAGGATCGCTCCGACCGGGCGGCCACATCGCGGCGCGTGGACGGATCGCGGATCAGCGACGCTCGCTCGACGAGTCGATCATCACGATCGTCGAGCCGCCATCACTTCTGGCGTGGACGACGCGATCGCGCATCCAGCCTCTGCACGATCCGATCGAGTTCCGGTGGTCGATCGCGATCGCCGACGTCGAGGGCGGCTCGGAGTTGCATCACCGTCTTCGGGGCGTGGGATTCCCTCGCGGATTACCGGGACGGTTCTTGCGCAGGTCTTACGAACGGGTCTCTCACGGGATGCAACCAAGCATGCATCGCGGGCTCGAACGTCTCGCGGCCCTGGTCGAAGCGACCGCTCGGTAAGGGCCCTATTATTGACCGCCTATGAGCTCAACTCCGACGTGCAGCAAGTGCGGCCTCAAGATGCGTCAGCAGGGCCGGTACGCCGACTGGCGCTGCGAATGCTGTGACGACAGCGTCAACTGTCCGCACATCTCCAAGCTCGAGCGGCTGAAGCGGAAGATGTCCGGCCGTCGCGTCTAGGTTGGAGCTCGCCGGTCTCTCCGCTCTCGAGCTTGCCTCGCTCCTCGCGTCACGTCACGTCTCCCCCGTCGAGCTCATCGATGCAACGTTCGCGCGCGTGGACAAACTGAATCCGGCGGTCAACGCGTTCGCCTGGCTGCGACACGATGCGGCGCTCGAGGACGCGCGCGCGGCGGAGAAACGCTTCGTAGGCGGTGACGCGAGGCCGCTCGAAGGGATCCCATTCACGGCGAAGGACCTCGCCGCGATCGCCGATGGACCAACCAACCAAGGATCGCGCGCGTTCGAAGGACAGCGGCTCGGCGTCGACGCCGGCGTGATCGCGCGGCTGCGCGCGGCAGGCGCGATCTTGATCGGATCGACGACGGCGTCGGAGTTCGGCAATAGACCGACGACGGAGAGCGCGCTGTTCGGCGCGACACGGAACCCGTGGAATCTCGAGCGTACGAGCGGGGGCTCCAGCGGCGGCGCCGCGGTTGCCGCGGCCCTCGGGATCGCGCCGCTGAACCACGCGTCCGACGGCGGAGGTTCGATCCGCATCCCCGCTGCGTGCTGCGGCGTCTACGGCATCAAGCCGGCGCGCGCGCGCATCACGCTCGGCCCCCTGCTCGGCGAGGACTGGGGCGGCCTCGACGTTACCGGCCCGATCACGCGCACGGTCGGCGACGCAGCGCTGTTCCTCGACGAAACCGCGGGACCCGCGCCGGGCGATCCGTACTGGGCCGCTCCCCCGTTGAAGTCGTTCCTGTCGGCGGTGGACGAGCGCGCGCCCTTCACTATCGCGGTCGCCTATGAGCGCGACGGTGAAACCGTCGACCCCGAATGCATCGCGAAGGTCGAGGCGACGGCAGCGCTATTGCGCGCACTCGGCCACACGGTGACGGAAGCACAACCCGACCTCCTTCCGCTCGAGCAGCCCTACCTCGTCGTTTCGACGATCGGGATCGGCGTGCTCGACCTGACGGCCCGGCAGCTCGACCTGCTCGAGCCGCGAACGCGCGTGATCTTCGACGCGGCGCGCGAGATGAAAGCGGTGGAGTATGTGCGTGCGCTCAACGACATGCACCTCCAAGCGCGCACCGTGGCCGCGTTCTTCGAGGAATACGATGCGCTGCTGACGCCGACGCTGTCGCGTCCGGCCCCGCCGATCGGCGAGATCGGCAAGGACATCCACGGCGCATGGAACGATTATCGCAATTGGCTGTGCTGGACCTGGCCCTTCAACGTGACCGGTCAACCGGCGGCGACTGTGCCGGCGGGCTTTTCGAGTGAAGGGCTCCCGATCGGTGTGCAGGTGGTCGGGCGGGCGGCCGACGAGCGAACGGTTCTGTCCCTAAGCGCGGAGCTCGAGCGCGCGCGTCCGTGGCTTGACCGAAGGCCACCAACGTTCTGATGTCTCCCTACTGCTTCGGGGGACAAGGTCCCCTGACGTGGGCACCGCAGTAGTTCCGCACAAGCGGGGCGAGTTCGTCTAAGTAGGCGCTGAAAATCTCCCCCGGCTGAGCGCCCTCCGAGCCGTATAGCCCCTTGATCGTGTAGCCGTTGTTGACGGTCGAGCAGCCCTCGGCTGAGTACCAGAGATCAACGTCCGGCCTGTCCGTGTATGCGAACACGATGATCTCGTCTCGTACCGAGTCGCTCGGACACATGAAGACCCCGCGAGGGATCGGCTTCAGATCGTCGAGAACGACCGCGAGCTTCGTCGCTTCCGCGCGCGTGAGGATGCGGGCCCGATATAAGGCGCCGTGCAGGACGTGTGGATCTTGGATCCCTTCCAGCGGGGCGAACCGGCAGATCAGTCCCCTCGTCGGATCGATGGGCGCAAGCACCGAGTCGAGATGGTCCGGTTGAGGATTCGTCACGCCGTCCCCGTCGAGCCTCGACGGACAGCCGCCGGAGATCGTCACGCGGACGGGTTTGGTGCCTCGCTGGAGAGGCTTCGCGACGTGCACTTCGCGTGCAACGGCGATACCCACGCCGGCGAGTGCGAGCCCAGCCGCACATATGAGCAGGAGCCAGCGCCGTCCCGCCGAAGACGTGCCACCCATGCCTCGATGGTAGACCCTCTGCCGGACCCGGGCCCGAGGCACCACCTTGGGCTCCTTCCTCGGATTCAGCTGTTCGTTCCCCAGCGCGCGTATCTTCGTGGGAGCATGAACTCTGCACGAAGACGGCAGCGAGCATTCCAAGTCGCGGTTCCTGTTGCGCTCGCTGCAGCGGTCGCGCTGGCCGCGTTGTCGTACGTCGCAACACGAGCGACCATCACTCAGGGGCCCATGTTTGCGGCACCGGGGACGCGGGCAGCCGGAGACGCGTTGGTGGTCGAGTGGCGCACGGGCACCGATATCGCGATCATCGCGTCGTTCACTCCGTCGCGTTTCGTGCGCGTGCGATCGGTCACCCTGACCGGCCTCGATCCCAAGAACGCGTTCATCGCGTCAGCGCAATACGGCTTCTGGGACGGACAAACGTCCTTGCCTTCGTTCACATCCGAGACGGACCAGCTGCCCGCCGAATTCCATCCGCGCGCGCTCGTCGGCGCCTTCGCCGCACCTGCCCGCAGCCGCGTGTTCGTTAGGCTCCTGGTGCGCGCGATCTCGGATGCGAACGTTACAGAAGTCTTAACGGGCATCCGTGTCGACGCCGAGAGCTGGGCGTGGGCCCATACGACGTTCATCCCATTCGAGCAGCCGGTGACGCTCGAGCCCCCTCGATAGGACGCGCGCGCCAGGCTGACACTCTCCCGAAGCGCCGGGG
>Ga0070707_100002816_pt1 | contig 16538 bp, 13 predicted proteins | sample KBSK5502metaG_FD_65468 | JGI IMG/M metagenome (GOLD analysis project Ga0070707, IMG submission 65468) | Corn, switchgrass and miscanthus rhizosphere microbial communities from Kellogg Biological Station, Michigan, USA - KBS K5-50-2 metaG | ecosystem: Host-associated > Plants > Roots >... | reverse complement strand
GGGCCATCGCGATCATGACGTCCTCGGTGACGGCCTGGATGCTCGCCGCGATGTCCGCGTAGTACTGATTGCGTGCGAGCTCCTCCGCGCTCGGCGGGTTGGGGTCGTCGTAGAGCGACGTCTGGCTCGTGACGAACCGTGCCTTGGGGTCGCGTGGGGTGCCGAAGATCTTCTCGAACTTCCGCGTGAAGGACTGCTCGGTGTGGTACGGGAAGCTCACGTACGCCGGGTCCAGCCACAGGCTGCCGTCGTCGCGGAACTCCACGATGCGGCGGATGAGGTCCACGTACTTGGGCTGCCCGAAGGGCGCCATGCCCATGACCTTGTACTCGCCCTCGTTGACCTCGAAGCCGAGGAAGGCGGTGAACACCGAGTAGAGCAGACCGATCGAGTGGGGGAAGCGCAGCTCGTGGGTCAGGTCGATCCGGTTCTGGCTGCCGGTGCCCCAGTCGGCCGCCGCCCGTCCCATCGTCGCCGTCGTCCACTCGCCGACCCCGTCGACCGTGAGGACCGCCGCTTCCTCGAACGGTGAGGCGAAGAACGAGCTCGCCGCGTGCGAGGTGTGGTGGTCCACGAAGAGGATCCGATCGCCCGCCACCCGTAGCTCCTTGCGGATCATGTCCTTGATCCACATCTTCTCGGTCAGCCACAGGTGCATGCCGTCGCGGAACAGCCGTCGCGAGCGCGGAAAGGTGGCGAGGATCGTGGTCACGAGGCGTTCGGCCTTGACGAACGGCTTCTCGTAGAACGCCACGTAGTCCAGATCGCCCACCTGGAGCCCCGCCTTGGCCAGGCAGAACTCGATGGCGAGGGTCGGGAAGGAGGCATCGTGCTTCTTGCGCGAGAACCGCTCTTCCTGGACGGCGGCGACGAGCTGACCGTCCTGGAGCAAGGCCGCTGCGGCGTCATGGTAATGGCAACTGATGCCGAGTATATTCATCGGTCTCCTCGTCCGGGGAGCGCCCCGGCAGCTACACGTTCACCCTCGCTCTTGGGGATGGCCGTACGGAGCACGTTGTGTGTCAGCGCGTCGTAGAGCGCGTCTGCCGCCACCCGATGGCCGGCCACCGAGGGGTGGACGGGGTCATAGGTGATGGCGCCGTTGCGGAGAAAGGTTTCCTGGCTCCCGGCAGCCCGGAACGCAGGAAGCAGATCGACCACGGGGACGTCGTGCCGCGCGCCGAACTCGCGCAAGCGCTGCTGGGGCTCGCCGGTGAGCGCCTCGGGGCCCAGCGCTGTCCTGAACTTCCGGCGATAGAACTCCAGCCGCTCGTCGCTCAGCTGGACCTCCATGGGAAACACGCTGATGACGAACGGGTAACCTCGCTCGCGCGTGAGCGTCACCAGGCGGTCGAGAAGGGCCAGCGTGGACTCCCACGCCCGTGCCTGCTTGGCCGACGGGGTCTCCAGCGAGAGGAAATCGTAATCGTGGACGCGGTTGATATCGAGCACGCCCGCCCAGTACAGCACCGACTTCAGGTTGAGGTACGAGCTCTGGTAGAGCTGCGAGTTGTAGAGGAAGAAATCGTTCACGTGGCGGAGGACGCCGGCCGGCGTGAGGCGGCTCGGTTGAGACGCGACCCTCGGCGACGGTGGGGTGTACTCGGCGATGTCATTGAGGGCCAGGTTCACGAGCACGAGATCCGGTTCGATGGCGGGCGCGGCCGACTGGACGAAGCCGTAGTAGTAGTCGAGGCCCGTCGCCTCGATACCCGCGTTCACGACCTCGTAACGGGTGCCCGTGGGCGCGGCATCGTTGAGCCGGCGCTCGAGGATCTTCAGGAAGGTCTCGTCGAGACGCACGCCGTAACCGAACGTCACCGAGTCGCCGACGCCCACGATGCGCACCGTGCGCGGCGGCTTGGGCCGCTCGAGCTCGCGATCGCGGAGGCCGAGGCTGTTGATGGTCACGGGCGCCCCGATGTAGGACGCCTGGCTGGCGTTCGGCACCAGCTCCCACGTCCACCCCGGCCGCGTGGAGCGCCGGCGGAACTTGTCCGAGTTGAAGTACTCGAGCTGCCCGGGAGCGACCAGGCGCATGCCGAGCTCGAGGAGGCCGAGCGCGAGCACGACCGCGACGGCCGCGACGGCCAGCCCGCTCCGCCAGGAGCGCGGGCCGGGCATGGCCGAGGACGGCGGGACGGTGCCGGAGGCCGTCACTGCCGTCGGGCTTCGACGAGGGTCGGCGGCGTCTGCACGCGTGGGAGCCAGAAGCTCGCCTTGCCGCGGGCACCGACCTGCAGCGGATCCGCCGTGAGTCGGCGCACGAGGGCAATGGGACCGATGAGCACGAAGTAGAGCAGGGTGTAGATCAGCGTCGCCTGCTTCTCGCCCAGCCAGAAGGCGAAACGCTTCCAGGCCGCCCATGCGCGCTTCAAGGTAATCATGGGCGGCTCAGAACAGGGTGTAGATGAACGGCGCGAGCGCCGTGCTCTGGCCCAGGATCAGGAGGAGGCCGAAGAGGAAGATCAGCCCGAACATCGGCATCATCCACCAGAGCTTCTGCCGCCAGAGGAACTCGAAGAATTCCGCCATGATGCCGAACCGTTCGGTCGCACGCTCAAGCTTTGACACGCGATCCTCCACCGAAATGGTTTCGCCGACTTGGCACACCGCAAAATCTGTACCTGACCCGCGGTCGCGTCCCCGAGGGGCCTTCGCGACGATCTCGTGGCGCCTCCGGCCGCGGGTGGTGTGAACCGACTTGCCGTGGTTTCCCGAAAAAGGTCGCGCAGTGACGCCGTGGCTCCGCTGGCGGGCCCCGACCCGGTGGGCCCGGGCCCCGGGGGGAACGGGCAGGCCGCGGGCCGCCGCCGGATGCTCCCGGGCGTCACGGCCGCAAGACGTTACTCGGCCTGGAGACCGGCGTACCGGATTCATCGCGGGGCACGCGGGTGCGCGAGCCTTGGCATCCCCCTTGCGCCTGTCGAGCCGCGATGCGATCGCGGATCGGCTCTCCGATCTCGCTGTCTGGAGATCACCGCCTCGTCGGCCCACGCGCTGAACACACGCGGCGAGGACGGGACGGACGTTCCCGGCGAATGACGCGGTGGCTCGCGTCGGGCGTCCTCGCGGTGATCGCCGCCGCGATGGCGTTCCTCGTCATCGACGCCGGCCTCGGCGTGCTCTACCCGCAGGTACCGATCATCACGCTGGACACGCGGCTCGGCACGTTGCTGCGTCCCAACCTGTCCGTGCGCAAGGCGTTCGGTGGACACGAGCGTGTGGTGACCGTGACCACGAACACGTTCGGACTGCGGGGCGCCGAGCTGCCGGCCGCGAAACCGGCGGGGACGCGCCGCATCCTGGCCCTGGGTGACTCGTTCACGTTCGGTGACGCGGTCCAGATGGAAGAGACGTGGCCGCAGCAGCTCGAGGCGCGGCTCAACGGCGGCGGCGTCGCCCGGCCGTACGAGGTCGTCAACGCCGGCGTGGGCGGCTACGGAACCGCGCACGCGATCCTCCTGTCCAGCATCCTCGTTCCGTCGGTCCAGCCCGACCTCGTGGTGCTCGGCTTTTCGGTGGTCAACGACATCCTGGACAATCTCTGCGTCGACGAGGCGTCGTACGGGCCACGAGGGAACGCCCCCTGCTTCCGGCTCGACGGCGATCGCCTCGTGCTCGCCGAGCCCGCTCCGCTCGATCGCCCACGCCCGCCGTCGAGGACCTGGGGGACGCCGGGCTCGCGCGCCGCCGAGTTCTTCTGGGGCCAGCTCCGGCGGCTGACGCTCTGGAACCCTCACGTGCTCGACGTCGCTCGGCGTCTCGGTGTGCGCCTCGAGCTGCCGTACATGCCGGCGACGATCGCCAGCTGGTACGACGAGCGGTACAGCGAGCGGGGATGGGCCTTGACCCGCCGGCTCCTCGTCGAGCTCCACGACCGCCTTACCGCGCGCTCCGTGCCCCTGATGGTCCTCATCATTCCGGGCTCGGTGCAGGCCGAAGGCGCTGATGGCGCGAAGAAGGCGATCCTCCGCTCGCTGGGCGGCGAGCAGCGTGCGATCCGCGCGTTCCTCGAGGATCCGACGAAGCCCCAGGGGCTCATCACCCGGTTCTGTGTCGAGGCGCGCATCGAATGTGTCGATCCGCTCCCGTCCCTCCTGGACGTGGAGCGCAAAGGGCAGCACGCCTACTATCCGCTCGATCAGCACTGGACGCCGGACGCGCATGGCGTCGCGGCGGACGCGATCGCGGCGCACCTCCGCCGGATCGGCTGGACCGAGGCGGTCCGGACGGTGACCGACGCGTCGTGCCCGACTTGCCGCTGATCGGCCGGCGCCAAGGCGGTCGCGGCTGTCGCGAGGGTGTGAATGGGCGTGCCGACGTCCGGGGGAAAACCGTTGCGCAGCGTGTCCCAGGGGACCGACACCTGACGCCGCCGCCCGTCGCCGCGCCGGGCGGGACCGGCCCGGTACGACTCTTGCCCCACTAGGCGCCAGGCAACCACGTTCCGACCGACGAAGCGAGGTGGACATGTTGTACGGCAGAGAGAAGGCGTGGGGCGAGTCGGACTGGCGACGACGGCTCGGATACCTGCTGCTCGGCGAGCTCCACATTCCCGGCCGGCTGCGGAGCTGGCACATCATCCGGGCCCTTCGCGGGCTCGGGCTGTGGGACGCCACCCCCCGCGCGCTCTACGACGCGGGCGGCGGCGAGGGCGCCTTCGCGTTCCACGTGGCCCGTCGTTTCCCCGCCTGGCGCGTCGTCATCGCCGACAACGAGGCCCGGACGATCGAGCGGGCCCGGCGCATCAAGCGCGCGCTCGGTCTGGACAATCTCGAGATCCGCGACGTCGATCTCCGTGAGCCCGGTGAGGAGAATCGCTACGACGTCGTGATCTGCGCCGACGTGCTCGAGCACATCGAAGAAGACGCTCGCGTGATCGGTCATCTCGGCCAGGCGCTCAAGCCCGGCGGTGCGCTGCTGGTCACGTCGCCGAGCGTTCCCCAGCCACGCCATCTGCCCCTCGTGGCTTGGCGTGAACGGCGGATCGGCTTCGATCCGAGCGACTACGGTCACGTCCGGCAGGGCTACTCCGAAGCGCAGCTGCGGGCGCTGTTCGAGACCGCGGGGCTGGTCGTCGAGTCCGTGCGCCGCACCTTCGGGCCCGCCGGGACCCTCATGTTCGACCTGTTCTTCGTCACCGGCGACAGTCGCCCGCACCCGCTGGTCTACGCGGCGCTCTTCCCGCTCTACATGGCGCTGTCGACCGTGGACGTCGTCGCGCCCGCGGGCGGCGGCGCGGCGGTCTTCGGCATTGCGCGCAAGCCGGTGATGCCCGTCGAGTGGTCGTCCGCCGCGGCCCCGCGCGACGCGATGGTCGAGGCTCGCCCGACCTCCTGAGTGCAGCCCCCATGGGCGCGGTGACATCCGCGTTCGACGCCCGGCGGCTTCGGGCCGTCATCGTCGATGTCGACGGCACGCTCTACCGGCAAGGTCCACTCCGACGCGCGATGCTCTGGCGCCTGATCCGTGCACATCTGGCCGCCCCCCGCGCGGGCGTCGCCACCGCGCGCGCGCTCCGGGCCTATCGCCGTGCGCAGGAGGCGCTGCGCGGGGGCGGGGAGGACGTCCCTGATCTGGCGGCCGCGCAGATCCGGCTCGCGTGCCATGCGAGCGCGCTGTCCGAGGGGCGGGTCGCGGCCTGCGTGGCGCGGTGGATGGACGCTGAGCCGCTCGTGCTCGTCGCACGGTACCGGCGCGAGGGCGTCGCCGACTTCCTTCGCGGCGCCAAGGGCCGCGGTCTGCGGCTCGGCGTCTTTTCGGACTATCCGCCGGATCAGAAGCTCGCCGCGCTCGGCCTGGCCGGGCTGTTCGACGTCGCCGTGTGCGCGCAAGATCCCGAGGTGGGCCGGTTCAAGCCCCATCCCCGTGGCCTCGAGGTGACGGCCCACTCACTGGGCGTTGATCCCGGGCAGGCCGTGTACATCGGCGATCGCCCCGACACCGACGCCGTGGCCGCGCGAGCGGCGGGCATGGCGTGCGCGATCCTCGGTCGCCACCGCCCCCGCCGCGGGGACGCCTGGCTACCGGTCGCGGATTACCCGGCGCTTTCGGAGGCGATCCTCGCGGCTTGAACGGGCGGGGCGGCGGCGCAAGGCGTTACCGCGCCTGTGCAGCGCCTTACCCAATTCCGTCTCGCACATCGCCGCCGCCCCGGTGGCCCGTCTCCGGATCTCGGTTGCCACGGCCTGTCGCGCTTGGCACCCCGCTTGCGCCTGACGGGGTCGAGAGGACAGACAATTCATGTTGCGAACCAAGCCCCAGCCAGACGTCGTCGCGATCCCGGCGCCCACGCGCGCCACCCTCGCCGGTCACCTGGCCATCGCTCGCATCGATCACTGGTTCAAGAACGTGTTCGTGCTGCCCGGCGTGGTGGCCGCCCTCGGCATGGACCCCGCCGCCGAAGTCGGCCACGTGCTGTGGCGCACCATCGTCGGCCTCGCCGCCATCGGCCTCGTGGCGTCCAGCAACTACGTCATCAACGAGGTCATGGACGCGCCGTTCGATCGTGAGCATCCGACGAAGCGCAACCGCCCCGTACCCTCGGGCCTCGTCAATGTGCCGCTGGCCTACGTCGAGTGGCTGGCGCTCATGGCGGCCGGCGTGGGGATCGGCGTGCTCGTCTCGACGCCATTCGCGCTCACGCTCGTCGCCCTGTGGGTGATGGGCTGCGTCTACAACCTGCCGCCGGTGCGCAGCAAGGATCTGCCCTATATCGACGTGCTGTCCGAGGCGGTCAACAATCCCCTGCGGATGCTCGCGGGCTGGTACATCGTGAGCGCCCTGGTGCCGCCGGCGTCGCTCCTGCTCTCCTACTGGATGATCGGCTCGTACTTCATGGGCATGAAGCGGTTCGCCGAGTATCGCGAGATCGCCAACCGCGCGGTGGCCGCGGCCTATCGCCGGTCGTTCCGCTACTACAACGGCCGCCGGCTCCTCGTGTCGATCATGTTCTATGGCTCGGCCGCCATGCTGTTCTTCGGGGCCTTCATCATGCGCTACCGGCTCGAGCTGGTCGTGACCTTCCCCCTCGTGGCCTGGATCATGGCTATCTACCTGTCGCTGTCGTTCAAGAAGAACAGCGCGGTCCAGCAGCCCGAGAAGCTCTATCGCGAGCCGCTGCTGATGGCCGCGGTCGTCGGGTGCACGGTGATCATGACCGTGCTCCTGTTCGTGGACGTTCCGCTGCTCTATCGGGTCTTCGCGCCCACGGTACCCACCGCGAGCGGCTGGCTGCATCTGCGGCTCACGCCGTGAGGCACGCCCCCGAGCGGGTGGCCGTCGGGCGCCGCGCCGGCCACGGCGCCGCGCTCGGCGGGCCGGCGCTCGCCTGGCAGGTTCTCGCCGTCCTTGCCGTGTGGGCCTTCCTCCTGGCCCTGCACTGGGGCAACGACGGCCTCTGGTATCAGGGCGACTCGTCTCGGCACGCGGCCAACGGTCTGTTCTGGTGGGATTTCCTCGATCGCTTTCCCACCAACCCCCTGGGCTTCGCGCTCTCCTACTACGCGCGCTATCCCGTCATCAACCCCACGTCGTGGCCGCCGCTGTTCTATCTCCTGGAAGGCGCCGGCTACCGGATATTCGGCGTGTCGCCCTTCGTGGCCAAGGGCCTCGTGCTCCTCTTCGTGCTCGTGGCGACGCTGTACCTGCTGGCCTGGCTGCGACGCTGGGTCGGGCCCTCGGCGGGCTGGGCGGCGCTGCTGCTGCCACTGCAGCCGGGGATCGTGGAGTGGGGGCATGCCGTCATGCTAAACGTGCCCTCGATGGCCCTGGCCGTCGCCGCGCTCTATCACTGGCGGCGCTGGCTCGAGGCGCCACGCTCCCGGCATCTCGAGGTCGCGGCCGCGCTGGCGGTGGCGGCGGTGCTGACGTACGCCGCGGTCGCGGTGATCGCCCTGGTCATGCTGGTGTGGGCCCTGGCCGAGGGCCGCGGCCGGGCGCTCATCGCCCCGCGGCCGGTGCTCGTGGGCATGGTGGCCGCGATCCCGGTCGTCGCGTGGGCGGTCGTCGCGTTCCGCTGGGCGCCGACCCATCAGGCGGTGGCGCTCTATGCCGGCGACTATCCTCCGTGGAAGCTCGCCGGCTGGACGTACTACCCCGAGCACTTCTTCCGGCTCGTCACGATGCCGTTGCTGCTGGCCGCGCTGCTGGCCCTCGCGGTCGGGCTCTTGCGGGGCCGGGCACGACGGGAGATCCGCCTGCTGCTCCTGTGGTTCGCCGTCTGCTACACGTGGTTCTCGATCATCACGATCAAGGAGGCGCGATACGTCCTGCTGCTCGTCCCGCCGCTCGTCGTCCTGGGCGCCGTGGGGATCCGCGAAGCCATGCGTCTCCTCGTCGCCGTCGTGCATCGCCCGGCCGCCCGCCTCGTCCCCGTGGCCCTGCTGGCGATGCTGGTGCTGCACGTGGGGCTCGCCGCCGCGGTGCCGGTGCGGCGCGTGGAGGGCTTCCGCGAGATCGTCGACTGGGTCGACCAGAACGTTCCCGACGGTCGCGTGTTCTACGAAGGCTTCTACAGCGGCGTCTTCACGTTCTACGTGCGCCGCGAGGACCCCGGCTGGCATCGCGCCGTCACGCTCGGGAGCAAGCTGCTCTACGGCACGAAGATCTCTCCGCGCTTCGGGCTCGTGGAGCACGTCCACGGCGTTGCCGACGTGCGCCCGCTGCTCGCCGCGTGCGGCTGCCGGTATCTCCTCGTCGAGCGAGAGATCAGTAGCCCCGACGTGGACTTCCCGGCGGTCCGCACCCTGCGCGCGGCGCTGCGCGGACCGGGCTTCCGCCTCGTGCGCTCGTTTCCCGTCCACACCGGCGGAGATGTCACCGCCGTCGACGTTTACGAGCTGCTCGATCCCCCGTCGGGCCGCACGGTCCTGGACCTGAAGTTCCCCGTCCTCGGCGACGACGTGCACTTCGAGGTGACGCCGATCCAGCGATGACCCGCGGGCCGTCCTCCGGTCCGCGGCGCGCCGGAACATGTCGAGACGCTTCGGTCGCTGGGATTGTGATCTGCGTCAGAACGGGGAGGCCGGCGACGACGTCGAGAGGGCTCGCCGGCTCGCTTCTGGGGCAAAGCCGGCGAAGCCCCTCTCCGGGCTTATTTCGCGAAGGCCGCGGCGCCACCGCCGTTGACGATGTAGATCCGCGCTTCGTAGGGGCCGAACGTGTCCTCCCACGACGTGCCGGCGACGGTCAGGGCGCGGTTGTCGCGGGACTCGACGACGCGGGTCAGCGGCTGGCGCCACGTGAACTTCACGGGCGTCGGGCGGTTCGTGTAGTTGTACGCGAAGACGTAGCCGGTGCCATCGACGACCTTGGTGAGCGTCCGGATCGTCGCGGCGTTCTTCAGCATCGGGGAGGTGCTCGTGTTGCCGGCGTTCAAGGCTTCCAGCTCGGCACGGTACGCGACCTTGCGCGAGTACAGCCACTCGACGGCCATGTTGTGCTCGAGCTGGGTCTTGCGCGCGGCGAGGGGGTCTTTGGCCAGCGTGGAGTTGCCGACGAGCGCATCGGACGCCGTCGGCGCCACGAGCGCGGGCTGCAGACGGTTCAGCTCCGTGACGAGCTCCCGCAGCGCCGCCATCTGGCGCCCGACCGTTCCGCCGTCTGCCTGGCGCAGGCCGTTGGAGCCGATCTCCCACCACAGGATCCCCTGGGCGCCCTCGACGACCGACATGATCGCGTGGCTTCGCAACTCCTCGTAGGTCGGCTGTCGCGAGTCGGTCGTGAACTGGAAGAACTGGAGCACCGCCCAGATCGGCCGTTCCGCCGGGACGGCCGCCCGCAGTCTCGCGACCGAATCCGCGACCGTGAAGTGGGTATAGCCCGCGGCGGGCTCCTTGCCGTACAGGGGATAGGGGTTGATGGCGAGCATGTCGGCGGCGTTGACCCAGCGCGCGGGGTCGCGGTAGGCGGCGGCGATGGGCACCGCGAACGTGATGCCGGCCGGGTCGAGAGCCTTCAGGTGGCGATGATGCTTCTCGGTCTCCTCGACCAGGGCGTCATCGCACTCGTCCATGATGTAGTAGCCGGCGGCTCCGGGATGGCGGGCGAACTGACGGACGTACCCGTCGTCCATGATGGCGAACGACCCGGGCCCGTATCGCGTCCAGCTCCCCTTGGTGAAGCAATTGCCGGTCTGCAGGTACATGATCTTCCGCTTCCAGAGCGTGTCCATGAGGGCCTGCACCGCCGGCACCGGCGCGCGGCCCAGGTGGTAGTTGAGGTACATGTTGATCGGCAGCCCCTCGAGCTGGCGGGCGCCGCCGCGCGCGAACAGCATCTGCTCCCACTCCGCGCGGTTCATCGTGTAGCCGAGTCCCGAATCGTAGACGCCGAGCACGAAGCGCGGCTCCCCGTGGACGAGGAGCCGGCCCTCCGGGCTGACGGCGATGCGTCGCGTCTCGCTGGCGGCGGAGGCCGAGCCGGGCGCGGACGCGCATCCCGAGACGAGGAGCGACAGCAGGACGAGGGCGGTCGCCCAGCGATGGGCGGGTGCGACGTTCAGAATGCGAGGGCCGAAGTCACTCATGCCCACGATCGGAGCACGTTCCGTACCAGACCGAGGCTCGTCATTCGTCGTCGCTTCGGGGGATCTCGATGCAACAGCATGCCGACATCCGGCATCGATCTACCCGATCCCGGCCCCGTCGCTCGGTCGTCCGGGGACGGGCGGCCCGTCGAATCCGGTACGAGTCTTGCGAGGTCACTGGGCATGCTTTGGCTCCTCCTCCTCATGGTCATGGTCATGCCCTTCGAGATGAGCCCCTACCTCTACCTGAGTCCCAGCTTTCTCGGGGTCATCCCGGACTTCACGGTCATCAAGCTCCTCGGGATGGTCGGATTCGCGTGGGCCCTCCTCAAGGTCCTCGCGCGCGAGAGTGGCCCGATCTTCGAATCGCCGCAGGCCAGGCTCTTCGTGGGGTTCCTCATCGGGATCGTGATCTCCGCGTCCCTCAACGAGAGCGCGTTCGCGGCCATCATCAAGTACACGGTGTTCGTGTTCTTCATGCCCATCGTCCTCATCAGTGTCCGTACCCATGAGGATCTTCGCCGCATCATGTACGCCCTCGGGCTGACCATGGTGATCGTCATCCCGTATGCGATCCGTCAGACGATCCGATTCGCGGGGCCCATGGGGGTCGGGCTCTACGAGCCGAACTACCTCGCCGCGAACCTGCTGCTGTTCATTCCGATCCCCCTCGCGATTGCCAGCTACCAGACGACCCTGTGGAAGCGATGCTGGTGGCTCGCGGCCAGTGTGGTCCTCGCGATGGGCCTGGTCATGACCTCCTCGCGCGGCGGATTCCTCGGCCTGCTGACCGCGAGCCTCATCTACGTCTACCGGCGGCGCGGAATTCGCGCCGCGATCGGCGTGTTCGTCCTCCTCATCCTGGCCGTGCTCCCGACCGACCTCGGACGGCGCGCGGGGGCGACCCTCGATCCCGACGGGGCCCCGCCGCCGCCGGGGCTCGAGCAGTCGAACCAGGCGCACACGGCGCTCTTCTGGGGCGGCCTCAAGATGATGCACGATGCGCCGTTGTTCGGGGTGGGTCCGCAACGCTTCAAGGACTACAGCCGCCGCTACTCGGGGCTCAAGATCGCCTACATCGCGCACAACACGTATCTCGAGCTCGCGTCCGAGGCCGGCCTGCCGGTGTTGCTGCTGTTCCTCTTGATGTGCCTGACCGCGATCGTGGTGCTCGGCCGCGTCGCGCGGCTCGAGGGCGGGCAGGAGGTCCGTGAGCTTGCCGCGTGGGCCGAGGCGTTGCGCAGCGGCATCATCGGCTTCGGCGTCGCCGGCTTCTTCATCAGCGCCCAGTTCGAGAAGTTCTTCTGGGTGGTCATGTTCCTCTCGATCGTGATCGGTCGCCTGGCCCAGCAGCACATCGCGGCCGCCGAAGCCCCCGTGGCCGCTCCTCTTCCGACAACAGCTTCCCAGTCCCCGCGATTCGCGTAGCCTTCCGAGCGCGGGCTTTCCTCGCGCACGAGATCCGAGAGCGAGACAGCGAAGCGGGGAAAACTCGCAGGCGGCTGAAAAAGGTCTGGGCCTTTTTCAGCCGCCTGCGACGCCGGCGCGCGACGAGATGAAGCGGCGGCCCGAGCTGATCAGGACGGTCCAGTCGCGAGCGTTCACGGCGCCGAGGACCACGCAGGCGACGGCGTAGGTCAGGAACCCCGCGGCCGTGCCGATCAGCAAGGGCAGGACACCGTGACCCGCCCCGGTCGTGGAGGCGGCCAGCAGCGCGAGCACCGCCGCCGTGCCGATGCGCGCGATGTCGCCCACGGGAAAGCCCGGACGCTTCATGGCCTGGATGGCGACGAAGGCCCACACCGCCAGCGTGACCTGGGCCACCGTGTTCGCGATCACCGCGCCCCCCGTCCCGTACGGCCGGACGAGGAGCGCGGCGAGCGCCAGGTCCACGAGGGCCGTGACGGTCGCCGCCGTGAGCGCCGCGCGCCGGCCGGCGGTGGCGCGCAGCGCCGCCCACGCCACGTCGCGCAGCACGCCGAGCAGGCTCACCCCCACGAGGATCCGGAACAGCAGCACGACGGGGCCGTACGATTCGCCGTAGAGCAAGCCGACGAGCGCGGGCGCCACGCCCGCGCTCACCGCCGCGATCGGCGCCCCCACGAGCGCCACCGAGCGAAGCGACGTCCGGTAGACACGGGCGAACTCCCGATCGTCCCCCGCACCGTGCAGCGACGCCAGAGCCGGCAGCAGCGCGCCCACGAAGATGGCGGGGAGGATCATGGCCTTGCTCGCCAACCCGAAGGCGAGACTGTAGAAGGCGATCTCCGACGAGGGCAGCCAGAGCTTGAGGAACAAGATTTCCGAGCGGTCCCACACGAAGGTCTCGAGCACGCCCACGAGCGAGAAGGAGACGACGAAGCGGCGCACCTCCTCCCGCATCGCCGGCGGGACCGGCGCGGCCTGCGGCGGATAGAGGGACAGCGCGCCGCGGGTCTGGAGCCCGCACGAGACCACCGTGCCGAGGCCCTGGGCGAGGAGCACGCCGAGCAGGCCCGCCCCCATCAGGACGGCGACCACCGAGGCCGTCAGCAGTAGCGTCATCTTGATGGTGCTGACCTGGGCCGTGAGGTCGTAGCGCTGGGCCCCGTAGGTCGCGCGCATGAAAAAGCTCTCGGTGGCCACGGGAATGACGGTGACGGCGACGACGATCATGGGCCAGCGCAGATCCGACCCCGAGAGGGCGAGCGTCAGCCCCACGGTGCCGATCACCACGACCGCCACCGACACGAGCTGCCAGCGGAACAGCAGGCCGATGAGCCCCCGCGCGACGGCCGGCTCCCCGCGCGCCAGAGCGTCCGCCGAGTACCGCACGAGGGCCACCCCGAACCCGAGCAGGGCCGCCGACTCGAGCGTTCGCGACATCCAGGTGAGGAAGGAAAAATCGCCCATGAGCGCGGGGCCGAGGCCGCGCGCGAGGACGACGGACATGGTGAGCCCCGAGAGTAAGCCGACGAGGGTGACCAGGCCGTACCAGAAGGTGTTGCGGAAGAGCGCGTCGCGGACGGTCGGCAGCGTCACGCCGCGCGCTCGGAGACGCGCGGCCCGCGTGCGGCCTGTCCGGTCGGCGCCCAGACCGCCTGCGCGCCGCCGCGGAGATATCGCGCGAGCCCGCCGATTCCGGCCGCGCTCACGACGCAGAAGTAATACGGCAGGGCCGCACGCCCGAGACGGAGCCCGGCGCGTTCGGCCGCGAGCCCGCCGAGGGCCAGCGCGTAGAACGCGCCCTGGGCGGCAACCGTCAGGGTATAGAGCGGGTGCGTGCCGAGCAGCGCGATGTTGCACGCGAGGGCCACGCCCAGCATCGGCGCCGTCGTCCAGCGCAGGATGCGGTGCGAGAGGAGGACCCACGCGAGGCGCCAGCGGCGAGCGGCCACGACCCGCGGCAGCCAGTCCGCGAGGAGCTGGGCGTTCTGGGCCACGATGCGCACGTGCCGACGAAATTCCTGCCCGGCGTGGGCCGACGGCGGCTCGATCGTGTAGGCGTCCGGATCGAAGCGCCCGGCATAGCCGTCGAGCGCCGCCTGGATGGCGTGCGCGAGATCGTTGACCTCGGCGGGGCCTAGATCGCGGTAGATCGTCCGGCGCAGCGCGTAGATCGCGCCGTCGGCGCCGCCCAGCACGTCGAGGGCGGTCTCGCGCGAGCGCAGGAAGGCCTCGAAGCGCACATAGCCGTTGCCGACCGCCTGCGCGTCCCGCCCACCGGGGGCCGCGTAAAGGCCCTGGCCGCTCACGAGCCCGACCCGCGCGTCGGCGAAGGGCGCCGCCAGGCGCCGGAGCGCCTCCTCGGCGAACAGCGCATTGGCGTCCGTGAAAACGAGGACGTCACCGCGCGCGCAGCCGATCGCGCGGTTCAGCGCGGCCGATTTCCCGGCCCGCGGCTCCTGGCGGATGAGCGTCACGCGCGGATCGGGCTCGGTGGCGACGATGTGATCGGTGTCGTCCGTCGAGCCGTCGGACACGACGATCACCTCGATCCGATCGCCCGGGTAGCCGGGGCCGAGCGCGCTGGCGAGCTTGGCCCGGATGCACGCGGCCTCGTTGTAGGCGGCGACGATCACCGACAGGAACGGCCAGGACGCGACCGAAGGGACCGCAAGGCGGCGTCGCGCGGCGAGGGCCGCGAGCACGAGCGGGTACAGGATCCACGGATAGGCCGCGAGCCCGGCGGCGAGCCAGAACACGGCCGCGACGATGGACTGGGTCATGCCCCGGCGACCTCGCGATAGACACGGGCGGTGGCCTCGACGTGCACGTCGATGTCGAAGCGCTCGTGAGCCCACCGGCACGCCTCGCGACCCATGCGCGAGGCTTCGGCGGGATCTCCGAGAAGCGCGAGCAACGCCCGCGCCAGCGCCGGCGGGTCGGAGGCCGGCACGAGATGCCCGGTCTGCCCCTCGCGCACGACCTCCGGCGTGCCGTCGACGGCGGTCGCGACCACCGGCCGGCCGGCCGCCGCGGCCTCGATCACCGTCAACGGCATGCCCTCGTGGAGCGAGGGAAGTGCCAGGACGTCGATCGCATCGAGGATTCGCGGCACGTCGGCGCGGTACCCCGTGAACATCACGGAATCCGCGACGCCGCGCCGGCGGGCCTGGGCGGCCAGCGGCTCGCGCAGGCTGCCCTCGCCGACCAGGAGCAAGCGGGCGTCCGGGTGCGCGCGCATCACGTCGGGCCAGGCGTCGATCAGGAAGACGTGGCCCTTCTGAGTCTCGAGGCGCCCGACGACACCCACGACGGGCGCGCCGCGGTCGATCCCGAGCTCTTTCCGCACGGCATCCCGATGGCTTCCGGGCACGAACCGCGTGAGATCGCGTCCGTTCGGGATCACCACGATCTTGTCCGCCGGGTAGCCCTTGCCGCGCACGAGGAAGTCGGCGGCGCCGCGCGAGACGGCGATGACGCGGGTGACGAGCCGCGCGACGAGGCGGTCGGCGGCGAAGCCGCCGCGTAGAGGCCCCTGCCGCCAGGCCTCCCGCCCGTGGTAGGTCTCCACGACGCCGCGGATTCCCGCGACGCGCGCGACGGGTGCGGCGACCGCGGTCGATCGGAACAGATGGGGGTTGACGACGTCGGGGCGGACCCGGCGCATGAACGCGAGGAGCCGGTTCACCTGTCGGATGCGCAGCAGGCTCTCGACTTCCACCGCCAGCGTGTCGAGGCCGATGCCGGTGAGATCAGGACCGAGCGCGCCCAGCAACGCGGGCGGCGCGGCCAGCGAGAGCCGAAACTCCGAGGGGTCGAGGCGTTGCAGGAGGCCCAGCACGACCTCCTCGACGCCGCCGCGCACCGCGGACGTCAGCACGAACATGACGCCGATGCGTCTCACGCGACCACGTCCCGCGCCGGCGCCATGCCGAGCTCTGTCAACAACAGATCATGGATGCCGGTGATGTGATCGACGTCCTTGTCGAGAGCGGTGGTGGAGAGCAGCACGGCGTCCGCCGTCGGCTCGCTCGGATGGTAGCCGTGCATGCCCGCGAAGCGGTAGTTGCCCATGTCGCTCGGATTGAGGAGCACGCCCGGCTTCATGAGGAAGAGGAGGTGGTAGTAGCGCCCGTCGTCGAACCAGACGCCGAGACGCCCGAGCTCCGCGGGATCGAGGAGCTGGCCGCAGGGATGGTCACTGAGCAGCTCCGTGAGGCGCTCGCGGGCCCGATCGTTCCAGACCCAGAAGCGGGCCATGGTCGAGTCGTAGGCGGCCAGATAGTCGCCGGGCTCGGACAGCCCGAGCGGGGCCACGTCCCGCCGCAGGTCGTAGGTCCAGCGGATGGGCGTCATGCCATGATCGGAGAAGATCAGCATGCGCGTCTCGCGCGTCTGCCGCGCCGCCTCGAAGACCCGGCGCAGCCCCGTCTCGTACCACCGGAGCCGCTCGCGCACGCCATCGGCGTCGTGGATGAAGGTGTGCAGGTAGCGGTCGAGGTCGGAGAGATACAGGAACAGGACGCGCGCCTCGGACTCGACGGCCCGGCGGGCGGCCAGGGCCAGGATCTCGGGATCGGTA
>Ga0070707_100002814_pt1 | contig 16544 bp, 17 predicted proteins | sample KBSK5502metaG_FD_65468 | JGI IMG/M metagenome (GOLD analysis project Ga0070707, IMG submission 65468) | Corn, switchgrass and miscanthus rhizosphere microbial communities from Kellogg Biological Station, Michigan, USA - KBS K5-50-2 metaG | ecosystem: Host-associated > Plants > Roots >... | reverse complement strand
GTACGCCGTCGCGCCACCTGTCCGCGCATACGCACGTCGCCGAAGGCCAGCGTGCGCACCCCGTCCAGCAGGATCGCTTCCTCCGCGGGGGACACGACGTCCTCGTGGTAGCGAAATCCCTCGGGAAGATCGGCCGCTTCGGGGAAGAGCATCGCCATCGACCCCCAGCATACCGGGTGCGCCGCTGACGCCATCGACGTCCTCGACGCGGGCTAGACCCACGCGTCCGTTGCGGTAGGATACCGGCCACCAGAGGAGGTTCTTCCATGGCCGAGACCGCGCGGATGGCCGTGTTCCACGGGACGGGCAAGCCGTTCGAGATCCGCGAATACCCGGTGCCGGAGCCCGAGCCCGGTGCCGCGCTCATCAAGATCGCGCTCGCAAACGTGTGCGGCTCCGATCTGCACTACTGGCGCGGTGAGCAGGACTATGCCCGCATGGGTCGTCCGCTGCCGCTCAACACGGGTCACGAGCACGTGGGCACCATCGCCAAGCTCGGCGATGGCGTGACGACCGACGCGGCGGGACGGCCGCTGAAGCTCGGTGATCGCGTCGCGTATCGCTACTTCTTTCCGTGCGGGCGCTGCAAGGCGTGCCTGGCCCGCCATTTCAAATCGTGCCCGGTGCGCCAGGCCAACTGGCTCGTGTCGTGCGAGCAGTGGCCGCACTTCCAGGGCGGCTTCGGCCAGTACTTCTATCTGCGCCCCAACCACGCGATGTTCGTGCTGCCGCCGGAGATCACCGACGAGATGGCGGCGGGCGTGAACTGCGCCTACACACAGGTCTACGCCGGACTCGACATCGCCGGCCTCAAGGCCGGCCAGACGGTGGTGGTCCAGGGCGCGGGCGGGCTCGGCGTGTACGCGTGCGCCGTGGCGCGCGAGATGGGCGCCGGCCGCGTCATCGTGATCGATGGCATCGACGAGCGGCTCGAGCTGGCGCGCCAGTTCGGCGCCGACACGTTCGTCGATCTTCGTGAGTTCACGACGGCCGAGGCGCGTGTGAAGCGGGTGCGCGAGCTGACGGACAACTGGGGCGGCGACGTCGTGCTGGAGCTGGTCGGCCATCCCGGCGTCGTGGACGAGGGACTGCGCATGACGGCTCCGGAGGGCACCTATCTGGAGATCGGCAACATCAACGTCGGCTGGAAGGCCGAGTTCGATCCGTCGTGGATCATCTTCGGCAACCGTCGCATCATCGGGCTGGCCCATTACGAGGCCGAACACCTGCGCGGCGCGCTGGATCTCATGCAACGCACGCTGACGAAATATCCGTGGCGTCGTGTCGTCTCCCACAAGTATCCCCTGGAGGAGATCAACCGCGCGTTCGCCGAGCAGGACAAGGGCCACGTGACGCGCGCCGCGATAGTGCCCAATTAGGATCGTCGGATATCGAGGGGCGGCCCGGCTTTGCCGGGGCGCCCTGAGCGCCGGGGGTGTGGGGGGCCATTTCGGGGCCCCCCACGTTTAAAGTCGGTCGCCGAACTCCCGCCATGACCAGAGCGCGTTCTTCTCGATGAGCGTATTCGCCGTCACGTAGAGGGCGAGAATGCGCTCGATGCGCGGGGCGGCGGCGGGGTCGTCCGGGAGGAGCCGCCGCGACGGCCCGGCGAGGGCGAGATCGATGTGGTCGAGGGTCCGACGCGCGAAGCTATAGAACCAGAAGCCGTCGCGATCGGCGAGCCCGGCGCCCTCCTCATAGACCTCGCTCAGATAGGCGTCGCGATCGGACAGGCAGTCCCTCGCCAGCGCGCAGCTGACGTCGCGTCCGCCGAACGGCGATACGCGCGGCGTCAGGCCCGCCAGAGCGAGGATCGTCGGCGTGATGTCGAGCTGACTGACCATGCCGGCCGCGGCACGCGCCCGATAGGACGGCGCGCGCAGCGAGGGATCCAGCCACACGCCGAGCGGGACGTTGAAATGCCCCGCCGCGTTCTCGGTGTCGTCGGGGGCGAGGCGCTCGTGACGACCGTGATCGCCGAGCACCAGGACGACCGTGTCACGCAGCGCCCCGTCGCGCTCGAGCCCCCGGAAAAAGCGCTCGAGCTCGAGGTCCAGATAGCGCAGGGCCGGGACGTAGTGATCGGCCTCGGCGCGCAACGCGACCACGTCCGGATGGCTGCTGGGCATCCCGAACGGATGATGTGTGCCGAGGGTGAGCGTGGTCAGGAAATACGGGCGGCCGCCGGCACGCAGCGTGTCGATCTCGGCGCGTACGCGATCGAACAGCGCCCCGTCGGCGATGCCGAGGCCCGCGCGCGGCGCCGTCGGCGGAAATCCGCTCTCGTCGATCAGCTCCTCGAGGCCGTTGCGCGCCATGAACAGGCCGAGCCGCGAGTGGCTCTGGTCGCGGTTCTGGCCGAGCACCATCCGCGTCCGGTAGCCGCCGCGCGCGAGCAGCGTCGGAAGGCACAGGTAGTCGTTGTCGTAGCGCGCCTTCGTGGCGGCCGTGCCCTGGCGCGGCAGCGACGAGCAGAGGGAGGCGAAGAGCCCGTGGAACGTCTGCGCGCCATTGGAGTGGAATTGCGTGAAGGTGACGCTGTCCGCCAGAAGCGTGTCCAGGAACGGCGTGACGCGGCGGCCCGCGATCGTGCGGCCGAGGAAGCGGCGATCGAGCGCCTCGATGAACAGGACGAGGACGTTGGGCCGCCGCGGAAGCGGCGATGGCCGCGGGTCCTCGAGGTGCACGAGCGGGAAGCGCGCCGAGAGGAACCGCGCGCCGGGGGCCAGGAGCTCACGCGCGAGTGGAATCGCGCGCGACTCCGGCATCGCCTTCTGGATTGCGCGCGGGATGGTTGTGGGCCTGGTCGCCGTCACCACCGACGTCTTGACGATCCAGATCGGGCTCTGCGCCAGCGTGTAGAACGTCGAGCTCGCGATGGGCGCCGACTGCACCGAATCGGGGCCATCGGGATGCGTGCCCCAGGCGCCGACGGCGACCAGAGCCGGCAGCGCGACCGCGGTCGCCCGCGGCCACACCCCCAGCGTCGGGGCGAGCGCGCGCCGAAAGACCATGCGCCAGCCGAGGATCGCCGCCGTCAGCAGCAGGGCGTACCCGGCGATCCGCGCCGCCCACGTGCTCACCTCGCCCAGCTCGGCGGCCGTCTGCGCGCCGACCTGACTGCCGCCAAGCTCGCCGTGGCGCCCCTGACCGAACATGTCCGCGACGTATTCCATGAAGACGGCGTCGAGCCGGTGGCCACTGTAGAGGTAATAGCCCATGTCGACGGTGAGGACCGCGACGTAGGCGACGGTCAGCACCGCCCCCGCGACGCCCAGCGTTCGGGCGAGAACCGCGCGCGCCTGGCGGCGGTCACGCAGCGCGAGGAGGGCGGCCCCGAGGAGCGCGACGACGAGCGCGGCGAGCATGCCCACGCTGGCCGTGATGAGGTCCGCACGCAGGCCGGTGAGGAGGGTGAGCCCGAGCACGCCCGGAGAGGGCAGCTCTCGCCTCGCGGCGGCGATCACGAGAAACACTCGCTGCGCCTGCTGCACGACCACGAGCAGCAGCCACCAGAAGACAAAGCGCGGGGCCAGCGCGAGCCTCACGGGCGTCGAGCACCATATCACAGCGCGGGTGTAAGATCGCCGCGCAACGCGAGGAGGAGCCATGGAACGTGAGTTGTGGCGGTGGGACGCGGTCGATCTGGCCGCCGCCATCCGTACACGCCGGATCTCGAGTCGCGAGGCGACGCAGGCGGTGCTGGAGCGGCTCGCCGCCGTCAACCCCGCGCTCAACGCCGTGACCGTGCTGCTCGCAGACCAGGCGCTGGCCGCCGCCGATCGCGCGGACGCCGCCGTGCGCCGCGGCGACGTTCTCGGCGTGCTGCACGGCGTGCCGGTCACCATCAAGGAGAACGTCGATCAGGAAGGCGTCGCCACGACCAACGGCGTGCCGGCCTTCAAGGACGTCGTCGCGGCGAGCGACAGCCCGCCGGTGGCGAATTGGAAGCGCGCGGGCGCGGTCATCGTCGGCCGCACCAACACCCCCGCGTTCAGCCTGCGCTGGGACACCGACAACGAGCTGCGCGGCCGTACCTATAATCCGTGGAATCGACGCCGAACGCCGGGCGGCAGCAGCGGCGGCGCTGCCGCCTCACTGGCGGCCGGCATCGCGCCGCTCGGACACGGCAACGACCTCGGCGGCTCCGTCCGGTATCCCGCCTACTGCTGCGGCATCGCGGGCATCCGTCCAACCCTCGGTCGCGTGCCGTCCTACAACCAGACGGCCGCTGACGAGCGTCCGCCGGGAACGCAGCTCATGTCGGTGCAGGGCGCGCTCGCACGCCGCGTGCGTGACGTGCGGCTGGGCCTGGCGGCGATGAGCGCGCGTGATCCTCGCGATCCATGGTGGGCACCGGCGCCGCTCGTCGGCGAGCCGGTCGCGCGGCCGATCCGCGTGGCGCTGACGGTCGATCCCGCCAAGCAGGGCGTCCACGCCGACGTGGCCGCCGCCGTGCGGGCGGCGGGTAACGCGCTGGCCAACGCCGGCTACGCCGTGGAGGAGGTCGAGCCGCCGGACGTCGCGGGCGTGGCGGCGACGTGGACCACGCTCTGCATCAACGAGATGCGCCACGTGACCCAGCCGTTCATCCGCACGTATGGCGGCACGGACATCAATCGTTCGCTCGACCTCACGCTGGCGGCGGTGCCCGACGTGGATCTCGACGGCTACATCAAGGCGCTGGGGCTGCGAAGCAAGCACGTGCGCGACTGGACGTTGTTCATGGAGCGCTACCCGCTCGTCGTCGGGCCCGTGTCCACCGAGCCGCCGTTCGAGATCGGCTTCGACACCACCGGGGCCGAGCGGCATGCCGAAGTCTCGCGCGCACAGCGTCTGCTCGTGGCCGTCAACCTGCTCGGCTTTCCCGCGGTGGCGGTGCCGACAGGGATGGCGAGTGGCCTGCCGACGGGTGTTCAGGTCATCGGCGCGCGCTATCGCGAGGATCTCTGCCTGGACGCCGCCGAGGCCATCGAAGCCCAGCGACCGCTGCCGACCCCGATCGATCCCGTCGTGTGACGACAGAGGAGGACCACCATGGCCGGCGACAGCATCTATCGGGTGACGGACCTGGTCGGAACCAGCAAGGTGTCGTGGGAAGACGCCGTCAAGAATGCGGTGAGCACCGCCGCCAAGAGCCTGCGTGATCTGCGCGTCGCCGAGGTCACGCGCTTCGACGTCACGATCGAGAAGGGCAAGGTGACGGCGTTCCGCGCGCGCGTCAACGTGTCGTTCAAGTACGAGAAGTAAGCGGCCGGCTCAGCCGGCGGGGACCACGTCGACGAAGCAGGTGTTGAACGTCGCCGCGGCCGCGGGCGACGCGACATCAGCGGTCAGGACGTTGGCGCAGCCGTGAGTATCCTCGCCGCGCGCGTTCGGCCTGAACCAGGCGCCCTCCTTGATGGAGACGACGCCGGGGGCCACCCGATCGGTCACCCGCGCGGGCAGCGTGGTGGCGCCACGCTCGTTGAACACCCGCACGGCCTGGCCGTTCGCGATGCCCCGGGCCGCGGCGTCGGCGGTGTTGATCCAGACGTCGTCCCGGTCGGCACGACTGAGGATCGGCTGGTTGTCGTGGATCGAGTGCGTGCGGGCCCGCGACTTGGGCGTGAGCAGGCGCAGCGGATACCGCGCGTCGTGCGTGTCGGGGATCCACGTCGGGATGGGCGGGATCGCGCCGAGGCCGTAGGGATCGGGCTTCGCCGCGATGGCCATCGAGTAGATCTCGATCTTTCCGGACGGCGTGCTGAACGGGTAGCGCTCCGGATCGCGGATCTCCTTCGCGAACGCGACCGCGTCGTCGGGCGCGGGGAGCCGGGCGAGGCCCTGGGCACGGAACGTGTCGAAGTCGTCGATGGTGTCGCGCGTCAGCTCGCGCAGCCACTGCTCTTCGTTCTTGTCGCTGTAGTCGTCGATGCCGAGCCGCCGCGCGAGGTCCGCGCAGATATCGAAGTCGTTGCGGCACTCCTCCACCGGCGCGATGGCCTGCTTCATATAGATGACGTAGTGCCCGGCGCCCGCCCACGGCGTGTGGACGTCGTTGCGTTCCCAGAACGTGGTGGCCGGGAGCACGATGTCGGCGTAGCGCGCGGTCGGTGTGATGAAGTGGTCGTGGACGACCATGAACTCGAGCCGCTGCGCCGCGGCCGTGGTCTTCGCAACGTTCGGCGCCTGGTTGAACAGGTCGCCGCCCACCGAGTAGACGAGCTTGATGTCGGCGGGATAGCCGCCAGCGCGGCCGCGGTCGAGCAGATCGGCGAGCAGCGGCGTGGCCACGCGGGCGTTCGCCGGATTGGGACCAGGCGGCAGGCTCTTGATGCCACCGCGGCCGGTGGCGCCGTTGCTGACGCCGGAGTTGCCGCCCGGCACGCCGACGTTGCCGGTGATGGCCGCCAGCGCGTACGCCGCGCGATGGAATTGCTCGCCGTGGGCGGTGCGTCCGGGGGCGTAGCCGCACTGCAGGGCCGCGGGCTTCGTCGTCGCGTATTCGAGCGCGAGGCGCCGGATCGTCTCCGCGGGCATGCCCGTGATGGCCGCCGCCCACTCCGGCGTCTTGCGCACGCCGTCGGCGAGACCGAGCAGGTATGAGCGATATGAGCCGCCGCGCGGCGCGCCGGCCGGCAGGTGGTCCTCGTCGAAGCCGAGCACGTGGCGATCGAGATAGGCCTGGTCGTGCAGCCCTTCGGTGACGATCACGTACGCCATCGCGATGAGCGCCGCCGCGTCCGTCGAGGGCCGGATGAAGACGTGCTCCTCCGCCAGCTCGTAGCTCGTCCGCGTGAGGCGCGGGTCGACGCACACGATGCGCACGCCGTGCTTCTTCGCGAGCTTGAGGTACTGCAGCGTGCCCGTGCCGAAGGTGCCGTCTCCCGGGCTCCAGCCCCACATGATGATCAGCCGTGAGTTGACGTAGTCGCTCGGCTCGCGGCCTCCGCTCTTGTAGTCGGCCTTGGCCCCGTAAGTCATGTGGACGGCGAACACCTCGGCCTCCGCCGAGATGTTCGACCACAGCTCCGTGCATCCGCCGAAGCGATGCAGCAGACGCTGCGCGGTGACACGCGCGTTGTGCAGCATGGACAGGCTGCCTGTGCGTGAGCAGTCGAGGATGGCGGCGGGGCCGTAGGTGTCGCGCACGCGCCGCATCTGCCGAGCCACCTCGTCGAGCGCCGCGTCCCACGAGATGCGCTCGAACTCGCCCGCGCCGCGTGGTCCGGTCCGCCGCAGCGGATGGGTCAGTCGGTCCGGATGGTTGACGCGCTCGGCCTGGCCGAAGCCCCGCACACACGCGTGCAGCGGAGGAACTTCGGGTGTCCACTTGCGCGGATCGGTGCTGATCCGCACGATGCGGCCATCGCGGACGTGGGCGTTCACCACGCAGCGCCCACCACAGTTGTGTCCGCAGGTGCTCGTGACGACGCTCTCGCCGGGCGCAGGGGCGACGCGAGGCGCTTCGTAGAGAATGTGACGAGCCATGGCGCCGCTCAGGATACCATTGCCGCGTGTCTCGAACGCCCGGCCCTCTGCGGCTGTCCGTGATCGCGCTCGCCCTCGCCGCGTGTGCGTCGCCGTCGCCGAACCGGCCGCCAGGCGAGATCCGTGCGGTGGACGTGCGCGCCGTGGACGAGTGCCACGATTTCGCCGAGCAAACGCTTCCGAACGCACCGGTACGGGGCAACGGCAGCGGGCGATGGACCATCTACCCTTCACGCAATGCCGAGTCGCTCCGCACGCTCTTCGACCTGTGCATGCAGGCGAAGGAGGCGCTCAAGTAGGTCGCCCTTGGACATCGACAATGTCCCACGCACCGCCACCGTGCGCGCGCGTACGGCCTGCCTGCTCCTCGTTCTCACGCGCGAGGATTTTCTTCGTGTGCTCGAGGCGTCGCCCGAGCTGCGCGCGCTCTTCGAGCGCGCCGCGCATGCGCGCCGCGAGGCCGACGCACGGAAGCAGCCGGAATGAGTCGCTGATCAGGACTCCCGGTCTGTCACTTCGCTCGCGCCGGAACTTTGACCCATGCCTCCGGGCACGTCGGCACGCTTGGATAATAGCCGTTGGCGCTCGGGCAGAAGTACCACTGCGCGACTTCGCCCGACGACGCCGTCGGCGCTGACGACGACGGGGCCGCGCTCACCGGCGGCGGCGGTGCGGCCGGTGGCGGCGGCGCCGCGGAGTCCGCAGTGGGCGCCGCGGGCGGCGGTGGTGGCGGCGGCGACCCCACCGCTGCCGGAGTCGCCGATGCAATGGGAGGTGCGGGCGCCGATGCAACAGGCGGCGGTGTGGGCGCCGCGCCCGGCACGACCGGAGGCGGCGGCGGAACAGCGACCGGGACGGGGCTGACCCAGACCCAGTGATACGGAACGTTGAAGCCGTCACCGGCGAGCTCGTAGTACCCGGTCGGATAGCGGACGATCGTCACCGCTGGAACCGGACGAAGCACGACCTGGCCGCCGCTCCACCACCAAACGTAGTAAGGCGACCAGACACCCGGCGTGATTTCGTAGCGCCAGCCGAAGCGAGGCGCAAACGCCCAGCCCCGACGCTCGAAGCGGCGATCGTCACGCCGTTCCTCGCGGCGTTCGAATCGCTCATGGCGCTCTTGCGCCACGACGAGGCCGGGGAGACCGACGAGGCTCGCGAGCAGAACCGACGACGCGACGACGAACGATCGCACCACGCGCAGCACCCTCCTCCAGACGTTCGCAGGGGCAATGCACCTGGAAAATCCGCGCCACTCACTCGGGATTGAGACGATCGAGCGGCCGGATGCATTTGTCGCAAACGCCGCGCACGGGGAAATAGGAGACGGACTCGCGCCGTCTGCGTTGGTGGAGGGGCAAACCATGAGACCAATCCACCTCGCGCGCGGCCTTTCGGTAGAACTTTCAAAGGCAGTCGTGAGCCGCTTCACCGCGACCGTGCTTCTCGCCGTGGCCGTCGCGGTCGGAACCGGGGGTTGTCTGCTCGTGCCGTTCCCGGTGCCCGTCGGCGGCGGACACCACCATCACCGATAGCGTTCGTATTGTTGCTGCACGGTGTCGGATGGAACCACTTCGCACGCTGGCGCCGCTGGTCTCGCCCTTGCGTGTGGTCAGGGATAACGTTGGAACCAATTGCGTTCAAAACCTCAACAAGGAGGAGAGTCTGATGGACGCCCGCAAAATGACGGCCGCCTTCCTGCTCGCCGCCGCCGCTCTGGCGCCCGGTTTCGTGTTCGTGGGGCCCGCGGCCGCGCAAGAGCAGACGAAGGAGAAGAGCGGGCACAAAGGCCAGGCGATGACGATGGACCAGCTGCCTCAGCCCGTACGGCAGACGATCAATCAGGAGGCGAAAGGCGGCACGGTCGGAAAGATCAAGCAGGAGACCTCTCGCGGCAAGACGTACTACATGGCTGAAGTCACCGACACGAACGGCAAGAAGCATCACGTCCGCGTCAATGAAGATGGCACGCTGATGAGCGGTCGCTCGGCGCGCAGCTCGAAGAGCTCGACTGAGACAACGACGAATACGACGAAGTAGCTTCTGACCCGCTGTCGCGGACGCCGCGAGTTTGCCGCGTCCGCGACAGCCGCTTCTGCACTTATCCTCGATGCACGCTTACGCCGCTTTTCTCCGTTGGCGGCAGCCACGCATCGCGCGCCCGTTTGCGGTTATTTGCGCCGCCGGAAGAAGGCCGCCGCGCCCGCGCCGATTCCGGTGAGCAGCAGAACCAGACTTCCGGGCTCCGGAACCGTAACGGTGAAGTCGGCATCGGCTAAATCGGCGTTCGCCCACACGGCACTGGTGACGGATAGAGAGATGGCCATCGTCAGGATCGCCAGCCTCAGGACACGCATAGTCGCCTCCAGAAGAATGAGGTCAGCGGTGGACGCGGCTGCACACATCACGCCAGTCCGCGGAAGCGAGTAAAGTCCAGCGTCTGAGCCCACCGGGCGAACTGGGCCCGCCGGGAATGACAATTTCTCCGACACCTGCTGCGTCGGACGAAGCGGTTGACCAGCCGCTTCGCGGCGGTGTATCGAGCCCCGTATGCGATGTCGAGTGTGGTGGTGCCTCGTCGGAGTCGCTGCTCTCGCGGGAATTGCGATCGGCGTGGGTCGCGTCGCGGCGAGCGACGACGAGCGGCTGAAGCACGCCGTCGAATCCGTCCGTCGCGCCCAGGCTCCCTCAGGACTGTTGCTCTACGATTTCGACTTCCTCGCCGGAGCATCGTCCGGGCAGAACGACCCCGTGCGGCAGGCCGGCGTGATCGCCTTTCTCGCCGAGTATTTCGTCGCGTCAGGCGATGCGTCGATCAAGCCGATGCTGACCAGGGCGCTCGAGCGCTTCGACGCGCTCTCGCTGCCCATTGGAAAGAGCCGCCTGCAGGCACTACTGGAAGGGACCGGCCTTTTTTCCGTGCCGACGGGCCGCCATACGGTGGCATCGGCCCTCGAGCGAGTGCACCTGCTGTATCAGCCGGCGGGTGACGGGGCCGTCGTGGGGCTCGAGAAGGAATACGCGCAAATGTCGGCCGGAGCCACCGCAATGGCCCTGTTCGCCGAGCTCCAATACGCCGAGGCGTCTGGGGATCGTCGATTCGAGGCCGCGCGTGCGCGATGGCTTCAGGGGCTTGCCGCGCTGCACGTGGCGGGGCTCGGCGTCCGCATGAGCCCGACCACGCTCCACGTATCGCCGTTCGCCGATGGTGAGGCTTGGTTGGCTCTCGCCTACTACGAGTGGCGCCGGCCGGGCCACCGCACGGTCCGGTCGCTCTTGACGGCGCTCGACAATCACCTGATGGCGCGTTATGCGGCGTCGTTTTCGATTCCGTTCTATCAGTGGGGCGCGATGGCGGCGGCCGTGCGCTGGGACACGACGAAGAATCCGCGCTTCGCGGCATTCATCGAGCAGCAGACCGTGAACGCGATGAAGTGGCTGAGCGAGCCTCGACCGAACAACACCTGCGCCACCGTGGAGGGCCTGGTGACCGCCGCCCGCGTTCTGCGTGACGCCGGCCGTCCCGGCGATCCTCTACGGACGATCGAGCAGCAGGTCGCCACCGAGATGCGGAAGAACTATCAGTTCCAGATCCTGCCGAACGCCGGTCGACTCTCTCTGGGCAACGGCGTGTTCGTGGTATCGCCTCGGCTCGAGGAGTTCGCCGGAGCGTTCTTCCACGAGCGGTATCGACCGTATACGCGCATCGACTTCACGGGGCATTGCCTGTCCGTGATGGTGAAGCTGCAGAAATAATTCTTTCACTGTTGATAAGTCCCGGCCCCGTTTCGGGAAGAGAGGCGGTCCGATGACAGCGACGAAAACGATCCCGCCGACCCAAGCATATGCGCATCCCGATTCGAAGTCCGCGAAGCTATGGGAGCGCGCGCAGCGCGTGCTTCCCGGCGGCAATTCGCGGACGACCGTCTACATGGCACCCCGGCCGATCTATGCCGCGGAGGGCGACGGGTGCTGGATCACGGACGTCGACGGCGACCGACGGCTGGATCTCCTCAACAACTACACATCGCTCATTCATGGACACGCGCATCCGGCGGTGACGAGCGCCGCGACGCAGCGCCTCGCCCGCGGAGCGTCATTCCCGCTGCCGACCCCAGAAGAGATCGACCTCGCCGCGCTGATCGTAGACCGTGTGCCGGGCATCGAGCACGTGCGCTTCACGAACTCGGGAAGCGAAGCCGTGATGATGGCCATCAAGGCCGCGCGCGGATTCACGGGCCGGCCGAAGATCGCGAAGTTCGAAGGGCGCGTACCACGGCTCGTACGATTGGGCCGAGGTGAGTCTCAGCTCGGGCTCTGGCGACTGGGGCCCCGCCGATGCGCCGACGAGTGTCGCGTATGCGAAGGGGACGCCGCCGTCGGTGCTCGAGGAGGTCGTCGTGTTGCCGTTCAATCGGACAGAGCTCGCGGTGGGCCGGATCGAACGTGAGGCCAGGAATCTCGCCGCGGTCCTCATCGATCCGATGCCCAATCGCGCCGGTTTGATCCCCGCGCGTCCCGAGTTTCTCCGCGCGATTCGCGAGGTCACCCGCGCGCACGGCATCTGCCTGATCTTCGACGAGGTCATCAGCTTCCGCATCGGCTATCACGGCGCCCAGGGCATGTTCGACGTCCAGCCAGACCTCACCACGCTCGGCAAGATCATTGGCGGCGGGTTCCCGGTCGGCGTCGTCGGCGGCCGTGCGGAGGTGATGGCGGTGTTCGATCCGCGGGGCGGAAAGCCGGCTGTCCCGCACGGCGGCACGTTCAACGCGAATCCGGTCACGATGGCGGCCGGCCTTGCCGCAATGCAGCTGATGGACGAGAAGGCCTTCGATCTCCTCGACGAGCTCGGGCGCAAGCTGCGGAGTGGCATCGCGGCATGCTTCGAGCGCGCAGGCGTGCCCGGCGCCGTCACCGGGCTCGGCTCGCTCTTCCGCGTTCATCCGGCGCTACGCACGTTCGTCGACTTCCGTAGCACCGCGCAGTCGGCGCACGAAGCGGCACGTCTCGCCCAACTGCATCGACATCTGATCGATCACGGCATCTTGATCTCGCCGACGGGGCTCGGCTGCGTCTCGACCGCCATGGGGGACGCCGAGGTCGAGTACTTCCTCGAAGTCCTGAATGCGTCTCTTCAGCTCGTGAGCGACGAGGGGGCGGGTAAATCGTAAAGTTGGCTCCCCGGGCTGGGCTCGAACCAGCGACCCCCTGATTAACAGTCAGGTGCTCTACCGACTGAGCTACCGGGGAATGTTCCGCATCGTAGACCACTTACGCGTCACCATCAAGCACGAGCACGGCCAGGCGCTGTTGATCTGTCGTCCGTCTCGATTTATGGTTGCCCCCCTGTAGGGGGTCTGGGGGTTCGGGAAAACGCAGACGCTCCGGGACAATGGGCGGGCCACCGGAAGGACCACTGACATGAAACAACTCGCTGCGGCGTTGATCACGGTCGTGATTTCCGCGACCGCTGTCGGAGCTCAGAGCAGCAGCACGACGCCACCGAGCGGCAGCACGCTCGAGATCAGGAACACCGCGGAGACGGCGATCGTGTTCGACATCAGTTGTGATCAGGGCAACAACTGGGACCCCATGAAACTCGACGCGGGCACGAACAGCACCTATTACTGCACGACAACCACGACGCCGCCGAGCTTGTGGTTCCGCCTCATTACTCAGCTGCCGGGACAACCGCGTCGAGAAGTGCGCGCGCCGCTGGTCTGGAAGAGTCGACACGAAATCGTCTGGGACCAGGGCCTCGAGATGTGGTTTCTGCGGCTCGTCAGCTCTCCGTAAGGCCGCGAGCGTCTCTAGGGCGCGGCCGCCACCGTCAGCGCAGAGGACACGCCCGTCACCTTCAGACATTCCGCCAATTCTCGCGCGCCGGCGGGACCGCTCATGGCTCGGTAGCGAATCAGGCCATTCGGATCGATGGAGGTCAGGGCGAGGTTCGCGGACTTCGGACACCTGTCCCACGCCGTGCGCGCAGACTGCTGCTCCGACGTCGGTCCGAGCGTCGCGCACCCCGAGAGCGCGAGCGTGAACAGCAAGAACGTGAGTGGGGTCGCGATCAGGATCAATGCGGAAGGCGACATGCGTCCGAGTGTCCCAAGTCCAGGACGCGTCCGCAAGCGCGCCGGTTACGTCGAGTCGGCGTGACCGCGGCGGGACTCGAACGCGTAGCCTCGTCCGGACACTCGACGACGGGTCAGCGTCACCGGGCTGCCGCGCCTGGCCCGCTCGCGCCGCCACAGCCAGAGCGTCAGCTCGCGCTCGATGCGAGTGACGATGGGTGACAGCAGTCCGAAGCCGGTCGCGAATTGAGCGAGCACGGGCACAACCCTACGGTCGAGCCCGGCGCGCGGCGAAGAAAATTCGTCAGCCGATCTCGCGGCGCCCTTCCAGGGCCTTCGACAGCGTGACCTGGTCGGCGTACTCGAGATCGCCGCCGACGGGGAGTCCGCGGGCGATGCGCGTCACGCGCACGCCCAGCGGGCGCAGCAGCTTGGCCAGATAGAGCGCGGTGGCCTCGCCCTCGACGTTGGGATTGGTGGCCAGGATCACCTCGCGCCCGGGCCCTTCCTCGAGCCGTAGGAGCAGCTCGCGTACCTTTAGATCGTCGGGGCCGATGCCGTCGAGCGGAGAGAGCGCGCCGAGCAGCACGTGGTAGCGGCCCTTGTACTCGCCGGTGCGCTCCATGGCGAGCAGGTCGTTCGGCTCCTCGACGACGCACAGCACGCCGGAGTCGCGCGCGGGATCGACGCAGATGCGACAGGGGTCCTGATCGGTGACGTTGAAGCACGTCGTGCAATAGACGATGCGCTCCTTCACGGCGACGAGCGCACTCGAGAGCTCGCGGACCTCTTCGGCGGGACGCTTGAGCAAAAAGAACGTGAGCCGCTGCGCGGTCTTCGGCCCGATGCCGGGCAGGCGCTGAAGCGCATCGATGAGGCGCGCGACGGGCTCGGGGTAGTACGCCACTACCGGCCGAGGCCCGGGATCTTCAACCCCGCCGTCAGCTTGCCCATCTCCTGCTGGACGAGGTCGCGCGACTTGCGCAGCGCCTCGTTGCAGGCCGCGAGCACGAGGTCCTCGAGCATCTGGGGGTCGTCACGGTTGATGACCTCGGGATCGATCTTGATCGAGGTGAGCTCCTGCTTGCCGTTGGCCTCGACCGTGACCATGCCACCCCCCGCCGTGGCCTCGACCTTCTTCTTTCCGATCTCTTCCTGCATGGCGAGCATCTGCTCCTGCAGCTTCTGCGCTTCCTTCATCATGTTGCCGAAGCCCTTCACTGGCCTTCTCCTTCCGGCAGGCGCGGCCGGACCGCGACCACCTCGCCCTGGAAGATCTCCTTCGCGGCCTTCACGGCGGGGTGGCCGCTCGGACTCGCATCGCTCTCGCCCTGCATCGCCACCTCGAGGCGCTCGGCGCCGCTCACGTGGCGCCGCACGAGCTGGGTGAGCAGCTCCTTGTTCGCCGCGTCGGTGAGCATTTCGCGGTGGAAGCCCGTGCCCGTCAGAACGAGCGTCAGCGTGCCGTTCACGAGCGCGCCGGGTACCACCTGGGCCAGCATACCGCCCAGCATCGGCTTCTTCCTGTTCACCTCGTCCACGACGCGCTGCCACGCGACGCCGATCTCGGCGGGTGGTCCGGGGACCTCAGGACGTTCCCCCGGTGGCGGCGCCACCGACGGACGCTGCGGCGACACGACGCGGTCAGGCGCCGCGGGCGCGCGCGGCGGCAGCGACTCCGCTCGGCCGCCAGCCGGCCGTGTCGTTGCCGGCCGCGGCTCATCGCCGAGCAGCGTGGCTTGAGCGGCGGAGGCAATCGGCGACGACGAGGCGCCGCCGCCCTGGCGCAGACGCTGCGCGGCATCGTCCACGCGCTTGAGGATGTCTTCGAGAGCCGGCGGCGCCGGCCGCCGCGTCGCGCGCACCGTGGCCATCTCGAGCTCGACGCGAGGATGAGGCGACTCGCGCATCGCCTCGTCGGCATCGAGGAACGCGCGCAGCACGTAGAGCAGCTCGTCCAGCGAGGCCGGTTCCGCGAGACGGCGCAGCTCGTTGCCCTCGGCAGGGCTTACGTCGGCAAGCTTCGCGGTCGGGGCCGCCTTGAGGACGAGCGCGCGGCGTAGAAGCTCGACGACGTCGCGCGTGAACGCCCCGAGGTCCTCCCCGTCCCGCACGGCACGGTCGATCGCCTCGAGCGCCGGCGCCGTCTCGCGAGTGAGGAGCGCGCCGGCAAACGCCCGCACGTCAGCGGGCGCGGTGGAGCCGAGCAGGCTCGCGGTGGTCTCAGCCTCAAGCCGTCCGTTGCCGTACGCGATCGCGGTGTCGAGCAGCGACAGCGCATCGCGCAGCGAGCCCTCGGCGGCGCGCACGACGGTGGGCAGCGCGGCGGGATCGAACGCGATCTTTTCCTTCGTGAGGATGTCTTCGAGCGTCGCCACCAGCGCGTCCGGCGCGATCGGGCGGAAGTCGAAGCGTTGCACGCGCGACAGCACGGTGGCGGGAATGTCGCGGGGATCCGTCGTCGCCAGCACGAAGACCACATGGGCCGGCGGCTCCTCCAGCGTCTTGAGGAGCGCGTTGAACGCGGGCTCGGTCAGCTGGTGGACCTCATCGATGATGTAGACCTTGTACCGCCCGCGCGACGGCGCGTACTTCACGTTCTCGCGCAGCGTGCGGATTTCCTCGATGCCACGGTTGGAGGCGCCGTCGATCTCGATGACGTCCACGGAGGTGTGGACGTCGCGGCACACCACGCATTTGCCGCACGCCGCGTCACCCGTGCGCTCCGGACACAGCAACGCCTTGGCGAGCAGCCGCGCCGTCGTCGTCTTGCCGACACCGCGTGGGCCCGCGAACAGATAGGCGTGCGCGACACGCCCGGACGCCAGCGCGTTGCGTAGTGTCCGGGTGATCGCGTCCTGACCGACGACCGCATCGAACGTCTGCGGCCGCCACTTTCGGGCGAGAACCTGATAACTCATACCCACGAATCGACCGCGGAGGAACGACCGTCCGCATCGGAACGGTCGGCGGCGTCGAGACGGTTGAAGG
>Ga0070707_100002812_pt1 | contig 16548 bp, 23 predicted proteins | sample KBSK5502metaG_FD_65468 | JGI IMG/M metagenome (GOLD analysis project Ga0070707, IMG submission 65468) | Corn, switchgrass and miscanthus rhizosphere microbial communities from Kellogg Biological Station, Michigan, USA - KBS K5-50-2 metaG | ecosystem: Host-associated > Plants > Roots >... | reverse complement strand
GCGGCTTTTCGATGCACAGGGCGCCCGTAGCTCATTGGGATAGAGCACCGGCCTTCTAAGCCGGCGGTAACAGGTTCGAGTCCTGTCGGGCGCGCCACGTTACGACGCGACGCGGCAGGCAGCAACAACGGTGGCTGTAGCTCAGCTGGTAGAGTCCCGGATTGTGATTCCGGTTGTCGTGGGTTCGAATCCCATCAGCCACCCCAATCTCTAGATCGTTACCAAAATCTAATTAAAACAGCGCACTACGTTGGCGCTCGCGCTAACGCGTGGACAGTCCACGGGGACGATATGGGGACAGTTCCCGACTCCCGCTTTGATCCGCGGGCCATGGTGACTACCTTTCCCTTAGCTCGTTGAGAGCGAAATGTCGAGACCTTATGTCAGGCTGATTCGCGCGCAGCTATCGAGTGATGCGGACACTTGGAGCAAATGGCAGGGCAGCGTTGAGTTATACCCTCTCGATATGCGCGATGTTTTCCCTGAAGGCCGCCTAGAAATTGACCCGAGGCTAGGCTTTGCGTCGTTCGCTTTTGATGGACCCGTGATCTTCGACGGCCTGACGGTGCCTGACGGCTTCTCGTTTCAAGCAACGTCCTTTCAGAACGTCTCATTCAAGGGCACGCACTTTGTGGAAGCAGTGAATTTTCATGTCACCACCTTTGGCCGCGAAGTTTCATTCGAACGGGCCAGGTTCCGGGGGCTCGCCGATTTCAATGGGGCACGCTTTGCGCAAACGAGTGCTTTTGCCGATGCAAGATTTGCTGCCGGCGCCAACTTTACTCACTGTCAAGTCGACAAAGAGCTACGGATTCTCGGATGCGTGATCGGCGGCGAGTTCTCAATGGCACCAGCAGGCAGTTGCGCGGGGCGTGTTACGTTCGCGGCAACAAGGTTTCGTGGGCGCGCTACTTTTGAGGCGACGAACTTCCAGCAAGCGGCCAGCTTTAACAATTGCATCTTTCGAGCGGACGCGCTCTTTCGGGACACGGCGTTCCACAGAAACGCGGACTTCAAGGGCACGAGATTTTACGGAGCCGCCGACTTTTCGTCCCTGAGCGGAGCGCCGTTCGGGGCGGCAGAATTCCGAGGCGCAAGGTTTCGCGGATTCACGAGCTTTACAAACCGTACTTTCAAAGGCATCACGCTATTCCGCGACGCACGCTTTGATCAGCCGCCTGAGTTTTTCAATGTGAAGCTTCCGCACGAGGCCGACTTCGAGCGTGCGACGTACGGCAAGGTGACGCCAAAGAACGCAAGCGCTGCCGAGCCCGCTTACCGAACGCTCAAGCTCAAGATGAGTGAACTGCAACATCATCGGTTGGAAACGGCCTTCTTCGCCTTGGAGCTTCGCGCAAAGCGCTACAACGATCCGTCTCGCGTCGCGCGCACGCTGTACGCGCTTTACTGCGCGTTTTCGAACTTCGGCCAGAGCTTTGCTTATCCGCTACTTTGGCTGCTTGGCGTGGCCGCGATGTCTGGGCTCATATATTTTACTGTTATAGACGGACCAACTCTTTTGTCCTGTGGAATGAGCGACCAGTGCAAGCTTGACTGGTCCAGGGTCGGTCACTTTGCGGCGCTCGCGGTCGTTGGGCTCGTGCCATTCTTAGAGTTCCCAAAGCAGATCGCCGTGCGTCAATTGGAAGCGTTGACCGGGAACAAGGATGCGACTTCGCTAGTGCTAACGATTGAGTCTGTCGAAACCGTGCTATCGCTCTTGTTCCTATTCCTTTTGGGTCTAGCACTGCGCAATCTCTTCCGGTTGAAGTAGTCGCGGAGATCGCTTTGCCCATTTGACGATGAACGCATTGAATCTCCATGGAGTCCACCTATGCATGCCGAATGGCAGGGCGATCACAAGATGCTCGGCGACGATGTAAAACAGGACTTCGAGCGCGAACTAAAGAAGCTCGGTTTTGACCCGAGCAAATTCCTTGTGGAGATACGGCGCGAGCCTGCTATCGAGGCAGCGAACGGACTGCACGCGATAAGGTACAACGTCTTTATCACCGACTTGGAGCATCCCGACAAAGAGACGTGGAAGCTCCACGGTGGGCACGGTGAGAAATGGATCGAGCAATTTAGCAAGATCGTACTAAGTCGCCGGTAGCTCGTTGCGCAAATAGCTCAACGCGGCGTCTTTGCGAGCGGCTGCCCGCGTTAAACAACGTAGGTCGTCAAGCCCGCCAAGCGAGCCGGCGGTCGAGCGCCCCCACGCCCCTCCCGGCTCACTTGACGAGGGCCACCGGGGGAGTTTCGACCGTAGCTGTTGTCCGATACCCGCTCACATTTTTGCGGCGAAAACACTCGAAGCCCTTGAAATCGGGCTGGGAGGACCCCAACTAACAGACGAATGTCAGTTAGCGACGGCGGGGCGGAGAGTCGGGACCCGATGGGACAAACCAAAAGGAGGAACGCGCTATGGCAGTTAGGCTCGAAGGCGACTACAAGTTGCTGGTACAGACTGGCGAGATTCAGGACTTTGAGCACGAAGTACGGCGCCGGGGGTACAACCCGGATGAGTTTCGAGTAACCGTGGAACGGTTGGCGCTCAACCCCTCGTCAGCGATCTATCCGATTAAGTGCAAGGTGATGGTCGATCGACTCAGTGCGGATGGGAATTCGTCGCGCGGCGCAACGTTCGCAGGCGGGCACGGTGAAGCCTGGGTAGCGCGGTTCGCCGACGCATTAGCAACCGGCCAGTTCGACGGGGTGTGATGATGAGCAATGATCCTATCGAGGAGTTCAATCAGGCGTCGCGCATTGATGCCGCTCGGGGCGTGATCAAGACGCACGGCTACGATCCTGACAGGTTCCGCGTTGAGGCTACTTCAGAGGGGGTACGCCTCTATGACCCGGCCTCGGGTATGCAAGGCGAATATCCGCTGGCAGAAGATGAGGAAGGGTGGCTAGCGAGTCTCGACCATGCGCTAAGTCGTGGTGATTACCCGAAGCAGACAACGCTCAAACCAAAGAGCCCTTGAAAATGTGTCCAACCCATTCACGCTAGGAGCGACTTATGGCAGAGACCGCTATCACTAACTGGCTCGCCCTCGCATTGGTATCGGTAACGGCAGTCTATGCTTGGGTAACGTTCCGCATCCTGCGCGCAAATGAAGCGCTCGTAGCTGAAATGAAGGAACAGCGGGATTCCGAGGTCCGTCCTTACGTGGTCGTTTGGGTGGAAATCAGAACCGAAACGAACCTGATCTACCTCTTCGTCAAGAATGTAGGACGCTCGGCCGCGGAGAATCTACGCCTTTCGATTGACCGTAATTTCTATCAGGATGGAAACAAAGCGGGAGGGCGGAACATCCGATCTTGGGCTGCATTTGCAAATCCAATCGAAGACTTTCCGCCCGGTACGCAACTGCAATTTCTACTTGGCACGGGGCCGGGACTTCTTGAGCAGGCTGAGCCGCTGCTGACCGTGTCTGCTGAGTACTCGTTCAGGGGCAAGCCTCTCACTCCGGAGCAAACGCGAGTAGACCTTCGCCCGTTCGACATGAGTGGAATCCCACACGATCCAGTCGTCGAGGAACTCCAACGGGTTCGCGAGTCAATCGACAAGGCTGCAAACAAGGTTGCATCGGCAATCGAAAGCTTGCCCACCGGCGCGGGGCGTTTAGTTACCGGACCTGTCGCGTCGGTACAACAACCTATGCAGTAGTGTGGGTCAAAGCTGCAAACAGGAGTCGAACGATGGCAATGTCGAAATGCGCCAAGTGTTCCGGGACGTTTTTTGAAGTAAGGGAAGCGGAACCGAGAGGTGCTCACTACAAGCAGATATTCGTTCAATGTTCTAGCTGTGGAACACCGATAGGCGTCGTTCCGTATTACGATCCGGGCGCACTTTCCAAGGACAATCAGAAGGCCATCGGTGAGCTGACCAAAGACGTGAAGGCGCTTCGGCGCGACGTGAGTAATCTACAAGCGCTGGTCCAGCAGCTCAGAACATAGGCGCGCAAACGGCCACGGCAATGCACTCCCGCATGTGTGGATGCAGTAGTGCATCTCCCCGACCGTGCGTCGGCTTTTCCTTGATCCCGTAGCACGCGCCTTGCGATCCTGAGTCGCCCGCAAACCGCTGGCACAACTTGAAAGTCCCCATGTTGCTCCGCTTTGCTCTACTCGAAATCGAAATCTCCGCGTTCTCCCTCTATGTCCGCATCGGACGGCGCGAATTGTTTCTCTGCTTTGGTCTGTCGTCGGTCACGTTGTAGGCCGCTAAGTAAAGAGGGTCCCTCCCGGTCCACCTGCAAGCGTCACCATAGGTTGACGACCACGAACGCGGACGCGCGACGGGTTCACGCCTCAGCGTGGTTGTCCGTCGCAAACGTTTATCGCTGGTCGGCTTACGGGTTTGCTTACAGGTAGCGGGAGGGGTTGGAACGAGTGTTTGCTGAAGCGGTTGGAGCGGGTCAGTTAGCGATGACAGGTGCACCCGCGCTCGTGCCTGCGGTCTGAATGACAAGGTGGCCGGCGGCATTGCGGATGTACCAGCCCTTCGCGATAGCTTCGCGGACTGAATACTGCTTGGTTCCAATCTCGAACGTCTCTACGTCTGGCGTACTCGCGTCGAAGCGCCAGGGTCCTACTTGCTGGTCACGAATCGGCATGATGGTTCCTTTATCCCTATTGGTTTGAAGTGTGCAGCGCGCAGAGTGTCCGCGCCTGTTGCTCGGGCAGCGCCCAAGCTGTTGCAAGCGCCCGCCAACTGACGTACTCACCGCGTTTGATTCCTTCGGCGATACGCTGCCTGTCAACGGCGCTCAAGTCGCTCGCTACTGGTCGAGTCCTAGCTGGCGTGAAGGCGTTGCGGAATGCGTGCGTCGCCATGACTAGATCAAGCCGGCACGAGCAGCGACCTTGCGGGTCATCGATATGCCGCCAATGACGATCATCTCGTCGTTGCGCCCAAACGTCTTGATTCCTGCCGCTCTAGTCGCTGCCGCTGTCGGCTCGTTGAGGCGTAGGAAACGCTCAAGTAGCGGACCGTAGGCGTCCGTCCGGTGCGTGTAGAAATGCTGGACGAGTGACCTTTTAAGTTCCGCAGCATTCTCGGGCAGTCGAGCAAAGTCATAGAACGCCTGCACGTTTTCTGCACCGACTGCTTCGGCGACCGTTGCATCCGCCGCGCTCTGGTAGTAGGCGATGGTGTCGTGCGCCAGGGCCGGTGTTCCCGCCAAAGACTCGGACGATGCGATGAGTTCATCGAGGTTTTCTCCAAGGTGAGAGATAGCGCGAGTGGCGAGCGTGTCGCGCGTTGCTTCGGAAATGCCGGCAGCGGTCAAGGCGGCGAGCGCGGGTACAGTTTCTACCTGCATGCTCTGCTCTGCCTCTGGCGCTTCCGGCGTTATACTTTTCCCGCGTCTTGTGCTCCACGTTCGGCGGCAGCCTTGCCGGTTTCCTCGTATACGCCCTCCCCGGTCTTTCTGAGGTAGCCCATCGAGCACGCGAGTTCAATCGAGACTCCGGGCATCCGTCCTTCGGCTGTCTGAATATCAACGATCGTCTTCGGCGTGTACGAGCGTGCCGGCGTCTGCGTCTGCGGGTTTCGCGCAGTGGCGAGGATGTCCAACGAGTTCACGTCGGCCATGCCGGCGTTTGGCGCTCTGGTGATTCCACCGATTTCAGTGATCCGGCCCTCGGAGTCAACACGCGACGCATGGTCTGCCCCGCCCACGACTCGTGTTTGTTCACGAGGCGCTTGCTCAGGCGCGGCAAGATCGACTTGCCCGCCAAGCTGTAGACCGATGACACCACCTGCCCGCGTGTACTCTTGGCTGTTGTCGTTGCTGTTGCTGTCGTTCTCACTCATTGCGTGTTGCTCCTATGCCGGCTCCTGCCGGCGGGTGTATTACCCGAAACCCTCGGGACGGGGTAAGGCGCGGCACGTCGCCGCTTGAAACTCTTTACTTGCGTGCAAAACGACCCTCTAGGATCGTCCAGGCTGCACGCTACGTGATGGCCCGGTACTGGTGGACCTAGTCTTTCTTGCTTTGCGGGCGGCCAACGTCGCCTTTAGCTTTCGAATCTGCGCCGCTCTTTTCTCTGGCGTCCTGACTGCCCAACGGCGTCTTGCTGCTTCGGACATAGTGGTCGTTGCGCGCCAGCGTCCCGCCTCTTGCCAAATGACGACGCGAGAGAGTAGGCGTGCAAGGCGTTGTCGCAGAAGACCGCCGACGCGCAGCCGGGCCATTGCTGTCGGGGATCTTTTTTTCCTCACGATGACGCACGCGCCAATCGTGTGATCGTAGCGGCTCCCGATGTTGACGAACGTGGTACGGCCGGCTGCGGCGATGAACAACGCGCTATCGAGTTCGTTTCCGTCGAGTTGTTTCCGAATATGCAGCCAACAAGCAATCACGTCCGCAACGATTTCCTTCGCCGTGCGCCCGGTAGCGGCGAGCCGTTGCGCTTCCAGGTCAGTGCAATCCGCGAACCACGCCTTGACCCAATCGAGTGCCGCTTGTACGTCCGCCGCTCGCGTTGGGTCTTTTCTGCGAACGTCCTTATTACGGAGGCTGGCGCGAATGAATGCCCGGACCATCGTGTGCTCACCAGCATAGGAGGATTTCAGGATGCGCTTACCGAGGGGCGCACCGTAAAGGCGGACACGACGCCAGTGAGTCGAACAGTACGGGGATGCCCGCCACTTGACGGTAGGCACCTTGCAGCCGGAAACTCGACAGCGTCGGGTGCGGGTAAGGCGAGCGATGGCTTCTCGCAGGTTTCTCACGCCGTACCGCCGCAGGTTCCGGGCGCGATAGTCACGCTTCTTTTTCATCGGAGTTCGTCCACTTCCAAGGCGAGGATGACGCGGTTCATGGATCGCCCAAGGTCCTGCGTAGACACACACAATTCTTTTGCGATATGTCGCCGCCAGCGCATTGTGATGTTGCCTTCGCGGTCGGTTGTTTCGTGCTTTCCCGATGCCAGATAGGCGCGCACCAGGGAGTCGAGTTCGTCGGGCGTTCGTTTGCCCATAAACGTGTCTCTCATGTCGAATTCCGAGCGCACGTCTCCATCGCCGATGACGCGATGAGCAAATTTGCTAGACGTGCTGAGTGTTTTAGATCAGGGACGCGCCTACTTCGCTGCGTCGGTATCGTCGGGTCCTTTGGTGACCCGCAGCGCATGCATCCGCGCCTCTAGGTCTAGCGTGGCCTGACTCTTTTCCGAGTCGGGACAGGGGACCGGGTTGGGCACGAACTCGCCACCGTCCGGGCCAGGAACGTAGGGCAACCACATTGCCACGCTCGGCGATGCTGGCGCTACTGCTGGCGATGCGGCCCGCGCGGGTGGCTTCGGCGCCGGCTCGAATAGCTCATATCTCTGTAGCACCCGCATGGCTTGCTGGAGTGCCGAGGCGTTCGCATTACCCTTCGCCAGCAACGCGCGAGCGTGTGCAATCGCCATAGCTCGCAGTTCGGTGAGGTCATCCCCGGAAGCGTTCAACGCCTGGGGTGAGGCTTTCACTTTGGCGCGAGACTTTCGTACACGTACTCGTTTTATGATGCTCATTCGTCTGTCTCCTGTTCGTCGTGGTCGTCGTCGTGGTGCGTGAACAGGTCGCGCAACTTCTGTGCGGATTCATGCTCGCCGATAGACGCCTTGGGCGGCTGGGCGTTTAGAGCTTCCATTCGCGTCGCGCTGCGCTCGGTGTCTCGTTTCGCTAGGCGCTCCGCTTTGCGCTTGCCCTTGTCCAAGTCGCGTTGTATTCGCTGCATGACGGTGGGCTGCTCGGCTCTGTGATCCGCGAGCAGGTCGACCAGTGGCCGCACCGTGCTCGTCGCACGCGCTCGCCGCAGGAGTTCATCCTGAGACATGGGCAGGAATTCGCCCTTGCTCGCGCTGCGTAGCTTGAATGCCTCGGCACGGCGAAGCATCTGACCGCGTTCGCCGACCTTGCGGATCAGGTCGTCGAGGTGTTCCGCGTAAACCGCGGTCATCCTGCGGACAAGGGCACTGCCGCTGCGCACCTGCGCCTCTGCGATGCTGAACCCGCCATCGGCTTCACTTGCGCCGAGTACATGGTCAAGCCACGCGATACGCGCGACCGTGGCCGGGCAAAGGTTGAACGTGCGACTGGCAATGCCAGAGCGTTTTTTCGACGTACTCATACTGCGTCCTTCGGCTGTAAGGGGAAATCGAAAGGGGTTGCCCAGGTGGCGACCCAAGTGGGCCGCGTGGGCTGGTCCTTCTGCTACGCTACGTACGTGCACGACATTGACCGGCCGGGAAGCCGCGTGTATACTTGCTGTCCAGCTAGTTCCGAATGTCGTCAATCTAGGGGAGCAGCGTGCCCAAGCGATCGCCCAAGCAGCGGGAAGCGTTCAAGGCGCTGGCTGAGGCGAGAACGGTCCGAGCGCACCGCTACGCCTTCCGGCTGGGTCCCTACGTTGCCGCGTGGCAGGCGGAACGACTATCGCAGCGCGAGCTTGCCAACGCCCTCAATGAGGCGGGCGCCCCGGTGCCCAGCGAGTACACAGGCGAGCCGTATGCCCCGGTGCCAGTGAAACAGTGGACGCTCAGGCAGGTGCAACGGTTGCTCGATCAAATCCCGGTGGCGCAGCGGAAGATGGCGTTTTGGGCGAAGCGCCACGGCAAGTCCAACGTGTTTCCTTTTGGCGACGGCGCCGGCCTATTTGCCCATCCGGAACTCGCGCCCAGGTATGCCCGCAACAAGTCGCGAGAGCCCTCGGCCAAGGAATTGTCACGAATGACAACCGCCGAGTACGCCCGACACATGGAGGAGGAGCTTGCCCGTGTTCGGCCGCGCGTTCAGCGGCAATTAGACGAGCTTGCCAATATGACCGACGAGGAGCGAGAAACGCGGGATGCTGACTTAGAGGCGCTCCACTACGAGCAGGCGACTCACTACGGTACCGAAGCCGGCAAGATTAAGGTCCGCTCTCCTCACCGCCGATAGCATGTAGCTCCAAGGTGGCCGGAACAGGGTGCTTGCAGGTCGGGGCGAGCGCGCGGCTCGTAGGACCCTCTCCGCTGGCAACTTGAGGGGTTGGAACAAGGGTCGGAGCGGGTCTATAGAACTTTCAGTTCTAACCGAATCCCATCGCGGACGGACACGGGCGGCACGTTGAAAAGTGAGCGCTCACTAATTTTATTCCTTGGTCCTTGGTCTACGCGGACCGCAGGAAACAGCCCCTAGGGCGTCCAGGATCGTAGGCGCGGGCGGGAGCGTGTGAGACACTCACTTTGCCGCTGCGTCGATTCTAGATGCGTTTCCTCAAGCGCACGACGCTCCTAGGCATCTTCCTGCGAGACCCGCAGCAACCCTAGGCAAGCACCCGCTGTGCGACGCTGACCCCGACGCCTAGGGTCCGCGCAATCTTCAGTTTGCCCATGCCCTTCGCGGCGAGCTTCCGTATCCGTGCCTCGACTGCCGGCGCCGTGCGTGGTCTGCCCAAGGTCTTACCCTTCGCCCGCGCTCGCGCAAGTCCAGCGTTGACCCGCTCCACGATCATCGCCCGCTCGAACTCGGCGAATACCCCGAGCATTTGGAACAGCATTCGCCCCGCTGGCGTCGTCGTGTCGAGTGCTTGCTGGTGTAGATAGAGGTCCACTCGCTTCGCCTGTAGATCAGTCAGGAACCCGACCAAGTCTTGCAAGCTGCGGCCCAGGCGGTCCACGCTCCACGCTGCCACCATGTCGAACTCGCGGCGGGCGACGCCATGCAACAGCGCATCGAACTTCGGGCGTTGCTCGCGTCCCTTCGACCCGCTTACTCCGTCGTCCACGTACTCAGCAACGACGCTCCATCCGTGGCGCTCGGCAACCGCGCGAAGCTGTAGAAGCTGATTCTCGGTCGTCTGCTGATCCGTAGAGACTCGGGCGTATAGGGCTACTCGCTTGGGCTTGCTTGTTGCTGCCATGATCTGCGCTCCGTTTCGGTAGTGACTCGCGGAGTCTGCGCCTAAGCCTATACGGAAGTCAATTGTTTTCCGTATATGCCGGTGGCGAGTCGATCCTCGGGGCTATGCATAGCCGGAATCGCGCAGGGATTTCCGTATGCCCTATGATCCTGCCGCGCGGCGTTAGTAAAATCAAAGCCGCACAACTAGGGAGACAAGCTATGTGGCAAGAATGGGAGATCGGGTTCGTAGTTGTCGCGCTCGGCATTGGCCTCTACGCGATCGTCGACGCGCTGCGTTCCATCAACAAGAACCTCATCCAGTGCATGAACCACTTGGCGAGCGTGGCCCCTATTGACCGGAGGCTTGCCTCGGCGATTGACGCGCTAGAGCGCATCCACGGGTCGCTTATCGGCTTGCGAAACCAACTACCGCACGACGCAGGCTAGGATCAGTCCCCCACTCCCGCCGCGGCTCGATTCGAGGGGTGGCAAGGGGGGAAGTCCCGTCCGTTGTCTGTTCGGAGGTCTCTCGCGGATTTGCGCCGCTTTTGAAAATGACCCGGCCCCGATTCTGAGCAGCCCGAGCGAGCATCGGTACAGCGGCGGGGCAGCGTCGGCCCCGGTCTCGTCTTAGACCCGCAAGGTCAGCATGGGGTGACACATAAGGTAGGACTTCAAGCTACCTGCTACGGTCTCGTCCTCATGCGCTCATCTGGTGGAGTGTTTATCGGGGAGCATCGGCGGCGAGGGCCGGTCCAGATGTGACGATGAGGGATTAGCTTGGGGGTCGACATATCCTTGGGAGCAGGTCGTCGACGACGACTGTTCCAGGGAGCAGGCTTTCGACCCATGCGTCTCTACAGCGGCGCTCTCGACATACCCATGCCATAGAGCTTGGGTCGGTGCAGGTGTGGCGAGAGTGGACTCTGTAGTGTGGGCCTAGGTGTCGACCGAGGATTGGGAACAGGTCGACGTAGTCAGCCTGGATGCTCACCTGCTCCTCCCCATGCCCAGACCCGGTACGGCGACTTGCGCCGACCACAGGTCCGCCAAGGTGGCGAAAGCAGGTTGCCAAGCAAGGATGCCCACCTAGTTAGGCTGCTCGGCCCCCAACGTGAGTGAAATGGACAAGCCCTATAGAGACTGTCTTATGGGCGAGTCCTTTTGGTTGACGATGTGGCGGAAGGGACTCGCGGCCCTGCCAACTAGCGGATCGGATGACTCTGGAACTGCGTTTTGCTCGGTGGCCGAGTTCGATCCGTTGCTCCCTCTGGCGCAGGGTGCCGTCAGCTCATGCTTGCAATTGTAAGCAAGTGCAGGTATCCTGCGATTTCGTGCGTCTAGCGCGTACGATTAGAAAGGAAAGGAGAAAACCTTGATGGCTGCCAAGGAGTTGCTGGCGTTGAGGATGTTAATGGACAACACTCGAGGACTGTACGGTTCGGAGTTCGTGCACCTGAGCGACGGCAAGCTCGGGCGCGGCACGATCTACACGGTGCTGGAGCGCCTAGTGGCGAAGGGGTACGTGCGCGAGGTCGAAGAGGAACCCACGAGCGCGCTGCGGCTGAAGCGGACTCGGCACATCATCACGGGCGCCGGTCAACGCGCCTGCCGTAAGTGGGCGGAGAGCATGGGCGTGGAGATCAAGAGCGGCGCTTTCAATCAGGGGATGGCATGAACACCGACGACGAGTTGAAAATTGTCACGGTAGGGCACGACGCCGTCGACTTGCTCCTTACGACGATGAGGTCCGACGGAACGCGGCAGCAGATCGCGGTTGAAATGAAGCACGGAAACCTTCGGGTAACCTCGCCCGACGCGGACCATAGAGTCACGATGGCGGACTTGGAGCGGTATTTGCCGGCGATTGAGCGTCACCTTCGAAGGGATATCGTGCACAAGGAGCCAAAGTCGCTTAGAAAGCGAAAGCCTTGTGAAACGCTGAATCGGATGACGTTGCTTGTCGATATGGTGCCGGTTCCCGGCCTGCGTAAGAAACTTCGGAAGTTCGTGGCGGACGAGGAACACGATATCCTGGAACTGTACAAAGCGAATCGAATCGGCCCGGCACGTTGGCGCGAGTGGTGCGCGTGGATATACGGCGTCGTCTACGTCTTGGCGTACCCGATCGCCGCGCTCGTGGTCGTGCTGATCAAGAAGATGTACACCGGCGGCTAGCCTCGACTGACAGTCGGCTGCTAGAGCAAGGGTGGGTTCGGACGAGTGATTGGCCCAGCCGGTCCCAGCCGTCGATAGACTGGACGGCTCGGTCGAAGGCTTTCCGTGCTCCGGCGTTGCCGGTGTCCAACCTCAGCGCCGTCTTGATCTGCGCGGTTCGAACCTTGGGCGCCACCTTGTCTACCGCATCGAGGTAACTCTGTATCCTGCCGGCCATCGTCTCGGTAGCGCCCACGCGCTTCGACGGCGTTAGATACTTCGGCGCCCTCGTCGACCATATCGCCCCCGGCATTACCACATCGAGCGTTCCTTTGATCCCTGCGTGGGCGTGAATGAAATAGAGTTGCATCGGGGCAGCGTGGCCGTTATTGATCCGCCGGCACGCTCCACGGCTTGCACCTTGGTAGATTAGGTGCGCAATTTCACTCTCGCTAATCTTGACCACGGCTTTGCGCGGCGTCCGCTTCTCCCGTCCGTCGTCGGGCATCTGTCCGCGCATCGCTCCCGAGAGTTCTAGCTTGTCCCGATGCAGCACCCCGGCCATGATGACTACGTCGCAGTGTTCGTATCCATTCAGCGCCGTCTCATCGCCCCATGTGAGAAATTGCAGGCGGGGCTTGCCGCCGCGCTCCTCGTCGATCCCGAATCCCTCGCGCTTCAGGTCCCGCCGTAGTGTGCCGACGATGTTCGTCCCCTTCTTTTCCTTGTAGGCGAATATCAGGATGCCTCGGGCTGTCTCCCAATGCTGGCGTACGAGGTCGATTACCTCAAGTGAGAGGGTGGCGGCTTTTTGATCCCGCTCCCGCTTGCTGGCCCTTTCCATTGAAGCCCTGCCGCCGTGCGCCATGATCTGCACGACTTGGACCCCCTCGTATGTCTTGAGTAAGTCCGTGTCGAAACTGTTTACAGGTGCGATGGAAGTATCGAGCTTGACCAATTCGCGGATCGTCTGCGAGGCGTCCAGTACTACTATGTTTCGCGCTTCCTTCGGGATTGCCGGCTTTGTCCAAACGATCCCCTTGCCCTCCTCGGTGACGAGTACCCGGAGCGTTTCTTGTGAGATTTGCAACAGATCATCTAATGCTTTGCTCTGCGCCTTCGACAACCCGCGGACGCTTTCAACCGTCGCACGATAGGCACGAATCTCGGCAGGCTTCCGATCGGGCAAGTCGACTTGCATCCCGACGCCATCGGGATCGCCCCGCTTGGTGAGTTCGCGGACCGCGCTGCTGACGAGTTCAGTGCATTGCGCGATGTACTTGTGCGCCTCATGAACCATCGGGCTTCCGTCGCCGTATTTGAGAATGCCGCCGAGTGCTCCAACCGCCGCGCCGAGGTCCATCGCTGTTAGGGTGAGCACGTCCGACCGGAATAAAGTCTCGTCATAGATCAACACTGCTCGGGGCCGCGCCTGGAATCGGGTGAATAGGTCTATATCCTTACCGCTGCGGAGGCGGGCGTGCGTTACCAGTTGGAAGCGGCGCGAATCGTCGCCCGTCGAGTGCTCCGTCGCGCGCTCCGGTCTGGCGTGTTTCGAGTAGGCATATACATGCTTGAGTCCGATTTGTTCGGGTGCAACCTCAAGACGGATTAGCTCCCGCTTGAGTTCGCACAATGCTTCCACCTTGGACGCAGCAACGGCGATTGCCGTGTTCCCAATCGGGTCCAGTTTGTAGAGTGCGGCGATGAACGCAGCAACCGCCGAAGTCTTACCCATGCCTGTAGGCAGTCCGAATGCCTTACGACCCCACGCCTTGCCCTCTATGTACTCGGCGAAAGCGTCGAGCAATTCCAGCAAGGCGGCTCGATGCCAGTCAGACAGTACGTTCCCGCGCGTTTCGAGGTCGCGGACCAAGATGCGGAATGCTTCGTCGACAGGCAGGCGCCCATGGGGCTGTATGTCGTTGCTCACTGTTTACCTTTCGTGGGGATTTGCCAACCGTCGCCGGTGAGATACGCTCTCATAGTTTCGTCATAAGGTTCCGCGATGATAGGTAATGTACTTCGAGAGCGGCACACTTCCGCCGTGCTGATGTACGGTCAGGCGATGGAGTTCCTGGAATCCGCAAAGCGCCTCGCCTCTAACGATACGCCCGCGCTATTCCTCGCGTGTCACGGGTTAGAACTCGCGCTGAAGTCTTACCTACGTGCTAAAGGTGCGCCGCTTACAAAGTTGCGGGCTATTCGACATTCGATCATAGCGGCACTCAATGACTGTGTCGCGCAGGGTCTTGTGACTCCGCCGCAAGATGTTGGGCAAATTCTAACGATCGTCGAAGGGCCGCATGCGTCATACGCGTATCGATACTGGTCCTCGTACAGGCAAATCATCATCGACCGTCGATTGCTTCTACACGCGGGGGCATGGGCGATGAGCGCTGTGCTGCCAGCCGTTGCGCAATCGGCGGGACTTGATACAAGCTCCGTACGGTTTCGTAAGATGCAACAAGCCGCTAAAGCATTAGCGCAGTCTTGAACGCTCGCTCTACCTTCCCCGGGTAGCGGATCGTCCGCGACTACGTTGGTAAACAGGGAGAAGACTATGACCGCTGGGATGATCGGCTACCTGCTAGGTGGGTTTGCATTGAGTGCGCTCTTTGCTGCAGTTTGGCTGCTCATCGCAAAGATGGTGCCGCCCCTCAAACGAAATCCGAAGCTGAGTTACGTCATAGCAATGATTGTGGGTTTCGTGCCGATGCTGCTTATTTCGGTCATCGAGTTCAATCCACTTAACCTGCTGCCGCCGATTGTATGCGCGGCTCTGATCTGGTGGCGCTACTCAGCAATGATCAAGCGCCAATCCCCGGGCAACGCGTAAACTCCGAGGGAGCCACGGGGCGAACTTCGCCCGTGGGTTCATCCGATCTCGGACGATTTCGCGGCGGAAACATTCGGGGGCTTACTTGATCCCGAGCGCTTTGCGGAAGGCGCGTTCGATGCTCGTGGGATAATGAATCTCTCGGGCGATCCTTCGGTGCCCCTCGTCGGTCGCCTTGGCGTACACCCCGGAGGTAACACCCGGCGGCTTGTGTCCGACGTAGAACTGTACTAATCGCTCGTGCAGTCCTTTGCCGATCAGCCGTGTAATAAGCGTGCGCCGCGTTGAGTGAGTATCAGTAGCGGTGCCAAGTCCAATCTTGTCGCGGTAGCGCCCGAGTGCCTTGCTCGGATACCACGCAAGGGACCGCGTAGGACCGCCGGGAATGAATTCCGCGAACAATTGCGCCTTGGGATCAGTCCGCTTACCGATGCGCTCGCGAAGGACCGCGACAGGGATCGGGTGCAGGATTGGGATTGACCGCACCCCCGTGTCCTTCTTCGCGCGTCGAATGTGGAGCAGGTATCCGCCCTTGATCTTGTCAACGTCGCCGAGCAGCCGTCCACACAATTCCTCGATCCGCGCACCCGTGTAGAACCCGAGCGCGTAGAGTTCGATCAAGGTCCGCTTGGGGTAACGCACGCCGTCACGCTCGGGCATCTCTGGTCCGTTGAGAATCGCTAGTATCTCGTCGTCCCTGTAGGGTCGCTTCTGGTCGGGATCGTCCACGGTTGATTTACGCTTGCCTGTCATCCGATGCGCCCGCCATGGGTTCGTGCCTGCGGGGACGATCTCGTGGTGTTCCAGGTAGTCGGACCAGAACGCCCGCAGTGGTGCAATGCGCGCATGCTTGGTCGCTTGCGCGAGCGGTCCGCCCCGCGCACTCTGCGCTCCGGTGTTCAGCCATCGAACGAAACCGCGTGCGACTTGGTTGGAGACCGCGGAGGGGAATGTATCGTGGACCTTCAGGAACGCGAGAAACTCCCGCAAGGCTTGCTCGTCCTTGAGTTTCGTCCGCGCATCGTGCTCATTCTCTGCGGACCATTGCGTCCACGCCTCGCGCAACGTTGGCTCCCGGTTGGCCGCGTGGTCGTAGAACTCCCGCGCCTCTTTGTCGCCAACTGCTTCGGCAATCTCGTATGCGCGGTCCCGTGCTAGGGATGCGTGTGTGTCGTCCGTGCCGTCAGTGTCCAGGTGGAGAGCCTCGCGCCACTCCAATGCCTCTCGAACGTGCGCGGGGAGAGCGGGGGAGTTACCGTCAGAGCTTGCTCGACGCCTGCGGGCTTCCAGATGCACAGCGATCCGCAGGTGCTTGCGCTCGTTCGCTTCGTCTAGGTCCGCGGTGTGTAGCGATTCCTCAACGTGCGTCCTATACTTCCCTGTTGGATTCCCGGCGCGGTCGGTTGTCGGGTAAAGGTGTTGGAATCTGCGGGGGATCGGTAGCTTGAGCCACCAAACCTCGCCGCGTTTCTTAAGGTGTGTCGGCATGAGAGTAGGTCCACGGGGACAATTCGCGGGGACAGTCTACCGCCTAACTCATTGTCCTGCAAAGCAATCATGGACTTACTCACTGCCGGGTTATGGTCCCATCAGCCACCCCATCTGACTTTCACGCACTCGCGGGCGCGAGGAGCGGTGTCAGCTGCTCCAGGGGCACCGGCCGGCTGAT
>Ga0070707_100002810_pt1 | contig 16549 bp, 17 predicted proteins | sample KBSK5502metaG_FD_65468 | JGI IMG/M metagenome (GOLD analysis project Ga0070707, IMG submission 65468) | Corn, switchgrass and miscanthus rhizosphere microbial communities from Kellogg Biological Station, Michigan, USA - KBS K5-50-2 metaG | ecosystem: Host-associated > Plants > Roots >... | reverse complement strand
AGTTATTCCTCGGCTCGACGGGTACTGGCGCTCCATACGAATTACCGCAGGGTGGGCAGACCGTAAAGCCGTAAGACTTAGTGTCAAATGTTGGGATGTCCAGTGAGCATTGTCAATTTGACAACGCTCACTGGACATCCCAACATCGCACATCTTGCGAAGGTCGCGCAGGACAACTGTCTCAAGCGGCGATGTATGGCCGAGGACTGCTGGCGAACGCGCTCGCGTCCGCCGTTCGCCAGGGCGCGTGCTCGATAGAACTCATGGTTCCAGTCTCTAAACATCACCACGAATAGCCTCGGCATCAATGGTGATTTTCACGGTATTGCCGACGACAACACCTCCCTTGTCGAGAGCAGAGTTCCAACTCACGCCAAAGTCGTGCCGGTTAATGGCTGTTTCCGCCACGAAACCGGCACGGGTTTTCGGCCCCTTGTCTACGCCGTCCTCCCACCAGGGCGTCTGCCACTGGCCGAGGTAGTGAACATTCAGTGTGACACGACGGGTAGTTTCCCTGATTGTCAGCTTGCCGGACAGCGTGTAATCGTGATTGCCGATAACTTCGACTTCATCACCCTGAAAAGTTATCGTCGGATACTTTTCCACATCCAGAAAGTCACTGCTTCGCAGGTGAGCATCGCGGTCCGGCTCGCCGGTCCAGAGGGCTCGGGCATCGATGGTGACGGCGACCGATGAATTCTTCGGGTCGTCCGGATCGAATTCCAGTGTGCCGTGCACGTTTTTGAAATGTCCTCGAACGTAAGTCACCATCATATGCCGCGCACAAAATTCGGCAGACGTATGTCCGGGTTCGAATGTCCATCTCGCCATTGTCGCGTTACGAGCTACGTTTATATTTCATGCGAATTTCGCCTTCGTTCTTCCTCGTGATGGATTCCGGCATTTCCTCATGCCAGAACCCGAGTTCAGGCCGATTGAGCCACTTGCCGATCCAGCCCACTAATACGTCCGACATAAATCCTTTCCATTCGGAGTGACCTAGCCCGGCAAGCTCGGCAACCGGACGGACCTCGGGGCCCTCCTCCCAATGGCGGTATCCGAGCGAAGGCGCGACCTCAGGCACGAGATCGGGTCGATGATTCTTGATGTGCGTGGGCCGCGTTGGAACGAAGCTTCGATTCTCCAGAATTTTGCCGATGACGACTCGATAGAGTGCCGGTTTACCCTTGGGTTCCAGCGCAGCAATGACCAGGTAGTCGGTCCAATCGGAAAACAAAATGTATGCGCGCTGTCCCACATACATCGCGAGAATGACGCGCCTGTTGGAGAATTCGTCGTCCCATTCGAATTCAACGAGTTCCTCCACGGGCCAGCGGTTCTGGAGGAATTGTGTGCGCGGAATCTCGAGCTCTCGTAACTCCTCGTCGGTTTCAGCTATGGACCCGAGCCATTCATCGATACTGAGGTGGCTCTCCGGAAGCCAGATCGTCCCCTCAGCAAATGAAACCTTTACGCTGAGGGCTTTTTTGAGCTTTTCTTCAATACCTTCCCACGCCATAGACACCTATATGTAAGGTTAGACGGCGCATGGCGGAGATTCAGATTGTCAATTCATCACTGACTTTCCGTGATTGCCCGTCACTTTTCCGGTTGCTTCCGATGGGAGTTGCCAGATTGACAGTAAGCTTCCGGCCTCCGAGATCTTTCTGGTGCAAATTCTTGATGGCATCTTCGGTCTTCCAGGCGACCCGCAATTCCACAAATCCGAAGCCTCGCGGTTGACCGGTCATTTTGTCCTGAATGAGTTCGACTGCAGTGACTTCATAGCCCTGCGCTTCAAACCACTGCTGAAGATCAGTTTGTGTGCAAGCAAACGGAATGTTGCCGACAAATAGCCTCGACATTTTTCCACCTCTCGCAAAAGACTTCTTACGGCTGTTCGCGCGCAACTGGCGATCCAATCTGAATCGCCCTTAAGTTGAATACCCACGTTGGGAAATGTCAGTTCATTCCCGACATGACGGACTGAATCGTTCCACCGGATGAACCTGAAGGATTACTCTATATTGTACGCGCAGGTGAGCGCCCGGTGCGCCCGTACGGTTATTCCCGGGCGGATGCGACGCCAGTTATGAGTCGCACAAAACAGGACATCAGGGATCAGGTTTGGCACGCACTCGAACAGTCCCGTGCCCGACGATTCCCGGGCGCGCGCGGGCGGATACCCAACTTTGTCGGCGCCGAGCGCGCAGCCGATCGATTGCGTGAATTGGATGTCTGGAAACGCGCGAAGGTTTTGAAGTGCAATCCGGATTCACCGCAACGGCCGGTGCGGCTTCGCGCGCTGAAAGAAGGGAAGCTCGTTTACATGGCTGTCCCGCGCTTGCGGGAATTGGAGTGCTTCATCGAATTGGACCCATCGCGACTCGGCAAAAACATAACGAAGGCGAGTTCGATCGAGGGCGCCTTCCGCTTCGGCCGCCCTGTTCGTCCAGACCGTATGAAGCGGATCGACCTGATTGTCTGCGGCACCGTCGCGGTGAATCCTGAGGGCGCGCGAATCGGGAAGGGCGGCGGCTATTCCGATCTCGAATACGGGCTCGCGCGGGAGGCCGGTCTGGTGCAGAGGAAAACACCCATTGTGACCACGGTCCACGATCTGCAGGTCCTCGATGAAGAACTGCCCGTCCTCGCTCATGATATTCCTGTCGACTATGTCATCACTCCAACGAAGGTCATTGAGACGCACACAAAACTGCCGAGGCCTGAAGGCGTGTATTGGGAATATCTGACGAATGGGCAGATCGATGCCATCCCCTACCTGAAGCAGATCCGTTAGGAAATTCGGGGACGGACGTCTAATTCACCTAATTTCTATTCAAGTCTCCAATCTGAAAAGAAATTAGGTGAATTAGACGTCCGTCCCCGAATTTCCACCCGTCAAAGAGAATAAGGAGTGACTCATGCGTCCAAGTATTCGGCTCGGTCGTCTTTTCGGTATTGAGATCGGAGTGCACTACAGTTGGCTGATCATCGCCTTTCTGATCGTGTTTTCTCTGGCGAGCAATTTCCAATTGACGAATCCCCAGTGGCCGCCGCAGGTGATCTGGTCACTGGCCGTCATTACTGCGCTCTTATTCTTCGCGAGCATTGTTGTTCATGAGCTCGCGCATGCGGTGGTTGCGATCCGCCGGGGGATGCCCGTGCGATCGATAACCCTCTTTGCGTTGGGCGGCGTAGCGAATATCGAAAAAGAATCGACCGACGCAAAGTCCGAATTCTGGATTGCGATCGTCGGGCCAATCACCAGCCTCGTCATCGGGATGGTCTTCCTGGGCCTGGCTTATGCAACCGGCTGGCGCCCTGAGCTCGGGACGCCGGCTTCCCCCATCTGGGCCGGCTTCGTCTGGCTCGGGTATATCAATATCGCTCTTGCCGTATTCAACATGATTCCGGGATACCCGCTCGATGGAGGCCGTGTGTTCCGCGCAATTGCCTGGCGTCTTACAGGCAGTCAGGATCGCGCGACACGGATTGCCGCCGGTGTCGGCCAGTTCATCGCCGCCGCGCTGATTATGTTTGGACTTATCCGGTTCTTCCTGGGCGCCGGCTTCGGAGGACTGTGGCTTGCATTTATTGGTTGGTTCCTCTCTCAGGCGGCTGCCGCCAGCTATGGGGAACTTGAAGCATCGGCAGCGTTGTCCGGCGTGCACGTCAGGGATGTCATGTCGGAAGATTGTTCAACTGTCGACGGGAACACCAATCTTCGAACATTCGCCGAAGAATACCTGTTACATACCGGACGGCGCTGTTTCGTTGTTCTCGCGAATGGGCGGCAATCGGGTCTGGTCACCGTTCGCGAACTGAAACAGGTTGAGCGCGAGCGCTGGCCAACCACGACGGTTTCTCAAATAACGCTTCCTTTCGACCGCATCCGCACCGTCTCGCCGGATACGGACGTGACGCAAGCATTACAAATCATGCTGCGCGAAGACATGAACCAGTTGCCTGTCATCTCTAATGGCAAATTGGCAGGTGTGATCAGCCGCGCGGACATACTTCAATTTCTCCAGACGCAGGCCGAGCTGAAGGCTGCCTGAACCGCTCTTATTCCGGCACCGTTTGCCTGTCCGCCTTGGCGACGGCCTCGAGCACGCAACCGCGGTGACCGCAATTGCAGGGCACTTCAGCGGACGGCCCGGCATCCTCGCAAAGAACACTGCAGTATTTTTCGCCTTCGGTCACCGGACAGTTACATGTCGGCCGAAGACACTTATTCGTGTGAGCCATGACTGATGGAGTGCAAGCAGATCGCCAAATCCTCTCTTGATCGGGCCTAATCTTGACATAAGAGTACAGATTGCCTAACTTGGATTAGAGGGGGTGTGAAATAGAGGCACTTATGTCGAAAGACCTGAAAACAATGGATGTGCTTACCCGTGAGTATCCCTACGGGTTTGTCACTGAAATCGAAGAGGATTCGGTTCCGGCCGGTCTGAGCGAGGGCATTATCCGCACGATTTCGACGAAAAAGAATGAGCCGGAATGGATGCTGGACTGGCGGCTTCGCGCGTATCGTCAGTGGCTGACGATGAAGGAGCCGACCTGGGCCAATGTGCACTATCCGCAGATCGACTATCAGGCTATTCGATATTACTCGGCGCCGAAGGGTCGCGGTGAGGGTGCGAAAAGTCTGGCGGAGGTCGATCCGGAGCTGCTGCGCACGTACGAAAAACTCGGAATTCCGTTGCAGGAGCGCGAACTCCTGGCCGGTGTTGCCGTCGACGCGGTTTTCGACAGCGTGTCCGTGGCGACCACTTTCCGTGAAAAGCTGGAACAATTGGGGATTTATTTCTGTTCTTTTTCTGAAGCCGTTCAGCGCTACCCGGACCTGGTTCAGAAGTACCTGGGATCGGTCGTGCCTTACAGCGACAATTTCTTCGCCACGCTGAACTCCGCGGTTTTCAGCGACGGTTCGTTCGTTTATGTGCCGAAAGGCGTGCGCTGTCCTCTGGAACTCTCCACCTACTTCCGTATCAATGCACGCGAGACGGGCCAGTTCGAACGCACGCTCATCATTGCCGACCAGGGCAGCTACGTCAGTTACCTGGAAGGCTGTACGGCCCCGATGCGCGATCGCAATCAACTACATGCGGCAGTCGTTGAGTTGGTTGCTCTCGATGACGCCGAAATCCGCTACGCCACTGTGCAGAACTGGTATCCCGGAGACAAGGAAGGCCGAGGCGGAATCTACAACTTCGTCACCAAGCGCGGGAAGTGCCAGGGTGTGAATTCGAAGATCTCGTGGACGCAGGTCGAAACCGGATCTGCGATCACATGGAAGTATCCCGGCTGCATCCTGATGGGTGATAACTCGACGGGTGCGTTCTACTCCGTCGCGGTGACCAACAATTATCAGCAGGCGGACACCGGCACGAAGATGATCCACATCGGCAGGAACACGAAAAGCACGATCGTGTCGAAAGGAATCTCCGCCGGTCACGGCCAGAACTCTTACCGGGGCATGGTGAAGGTTCTCAAGAGCGCCGAGAATGCCCGCAACTACTCCCAATGCGATTCGCTGTTGATCGGCGACAAGTGCGGCGCGCACACATTTCCGTATCTTGAAGTAAAGAACTCGACAGCGCGAGTGGAACACGAAGCGTCGATCTCCAAGATCGGCGACGATCAGATCTTTTATTGCCAGCAGCGCGGGCTCTCGGCTGAAGACGCGGTGTCCACGATCATCAATGGTTTTTGCAAACAGGTGCTGAAGGAGCTGCCGATGGAATTTGCGGTTGAGGCGCGCAAGCTTCTGGGCGTCAGTCTCGAAGGGAGTGTTGGATAAATGCTGCGCATTCGAAAATTGTCCGCATCCATCGACGGAAAGCCGATCCTCCGCGGCATCGATCTCGATGTTCGCGCCGGCGAAGTGCACGCCATTATGGGACCGAACGGATCCGGCAAGAGCACGTTCGCCCAGGTCCTGGCGGGCCGCGATATCTATAAGGTTGTCGCCGATGAAGTGACCTTTAACGGGCGGGATTTGCTTCAAATGGCGCCGGAGATCCGTGCAAGAGAAGGCATCTTTCTCGCATTTCAATACCCGATCGAAATTCCGGGCGTGAGTAACCTTTACTTCCTGCGCGCGGCTGTGAATGCCGTCCGTAGCCATCGCGGCCTGCCCGAATTGGATGCGGTGGATTTCATGTCGTACGCGCGCGAGCAGGCGAAGGCGCTGGGAATCGATGATGCCATGCTGAAGCGGTCGCTCAACGAAGGGTTTTCGGGCGGCGAGAAGAAGCGGAACGAAATCTTTCAGATGACGTTGCTCGAACCTCGCCTGGCGATCCTCGATGAGAGCGATTCGGGCCTCGATATCGACGCGTTAAAAATTGTCGCCGATGGCATCAATGCGATGCGCAGCCCGGAGCGGGCGATCATCGTCGTGACGCATTATCAGCGGCTGCTCAACTATGTCGTACCCGATTACGTTCATGTGCTTGCCGGCGGACGCATCGTGCGATCAGGCGGCAAAGAACTGGCGATGGAGTTGGAGGAGAAAGGCTACGGATGGCTGGAACATGAGCGGAGCGAATGCAAGCCCGATAGGGCGCAGCCATCAAAAAATGAAGCCGTAACGTCATGAGCACCGTACTGACAGAACAGAACATCTACGCGGCTCAATTCTCGAGCATGCGCGGGCGATTGCCGGGGAATCGTTTGCCCTGGCTCGAGCGGCTCAGACAAAAAGGAATGGACGACTTCCTTGCGCTCGGCTTCCCGACAACAAAGCTGGAGAACTGGAAGTACACGAATGTCGCTCCAATTCGCCGGATCGTATTCGAGCCGGCACAGGATCGCCCGCTGACACCGCTGACAGGGACCCTTGAAATAGTCTCGTCTGCAAGCCCACGTTTGGTGTTTGTTAACGGCTGGTTCTCTCCAACCCTATCCTCTGTTAACAGCGGATTGAATTTCCATCTGCTGAATATGGGTCAGGCGCTTCAGGATCCGGATCGGGCCGGCGTGATCGAGAGGCATTTGGGTCGATATACCGGCACGTCCGATCAGGCGTTCGCGGCGTGGAATACGGCTTTCTTCACGGATGGCGCCTACATTGAAATTCCTCGTGGAAAAGCCGTCGAACAGCCAATCTACTTCACGTTTATCTCGGCGGATGACGGTAAGCCGCGGGCGTGCTATCCGCGAAACCTGATTGTTGCCGGCGAGGGTTCCCAGGTTACTGTCGTGGAGTCCTTCCTCGGTTTCGATGATTCCGCCTATCTCACGAATACCGTGACCGAGATTGCCGCGGGACCCGGCGCAGTCATCGATTATTACAAGGTCGAATGCGAATCCCCGCAGGGTTTTCACGTTGCGGTGATCGACGCGCATTTGGAACGTGATGCGAGCCTCACATCGAATTCGACTTCATTTGGCGGCAGGCTGGTTCGCAACGATTTGAATGTCGCGCTCGATGGTAAAGGCGCGCACTGCACGCTGAATGGGCTCTTCGCCGTGGATGGACAGCGGCTTGTGGATAACCATACGCGCATCGAGCACATGCGGCCTCATGCATCGAGCCGCGAGTTGTACAAAGGCGTGCTCGCCGGGAATGCGGAAGGCGTATTCAACGGCGCCATCGTCGTCCGCGAGAACGCACAGAAAACGGACGCCGTGCAGTACAGCAAGAATCTGCTTCTGTCCAGAGATGCTCAAATCAACACAAAGCCTCAGCTCGAAATTCGAAACAATGACGTCCGCTGCTTCCACGGCGCGACGATCGGCCAGATGGATGCGGATGCCATCTTCTACCTCAAGAGCCGGGGCATTGATGAAGTAGAGGCGAGCCGAATTCTGGTGCGTGGGTTTGGCGGCGAAATCATCGATGCGATTCGTGTTCCCACGGTTCGCAATGAACTGGAGAGGTTACTTGATAGCTGGGTGGATTCTGGAGCGCCGGAGGCGCGACAGATCAAATATTGGGAGGCATCATGAGCGCACTGCGAGTCGTGAAATCAGCAGACTTTGATCTGTCGGCCGTCCGAAAGGACTTTCCGGCTCTCCACCAGAAAGTGCACGCCAAACAGCTTGTCTATCTGGACAACGCCGCAACGACGCAGAAGCCCATGGCGGTGATCGAGGCTCTGAATCGGTTTTACAAATTCGACTGTTCGAATGTGCATCGGGCCGTGCACGCCTTGAGTGATCGGGCGACCAGGGCCTATGAGGGCGCGCGGACGATCGTGAAGCAATTCATTAATGCGCGAAGCGAACGTGAAATTATTTTCGTTCGCGGAGCAACCGAGGCCATCAATCTCGTGATGAATTCATTCGGCCGGCCGCGCCTGAAAGCCGGCGGCGAGATTTTGATATCCGCGCTGGAGCATCACTCCAACATTGTGCCGTGGCAGTTGCTGGCGGAACAGACGGGAGCACGTCTGGTCGTCGCGCCGATTAATGATGCCGGTGAATTGATCCTCGATGAATTCGAGCGGCGTCTTGGCCCACAAACAGCGCTCGTTGCCGTAGCGCATATCTCGAATGCCCTTGGTACCGTGATGCCCGTGCGTGAAATTGTCCAGATGGCACATGCTCGAGGCGTACCCGTGCTTCTGGATGGCGCACAGGGAGTTGCGCACGTACGCGTGGACGTGCAAGAGCTGGATTGCGATTTCTATGCCTTTTCAGGCCATAAGGTGTTTGGCCCTACGGGCATCGGGGTTCTGTACGGCCGTGAGAACCTGCTCGAGGAGATGCCGCCGTATCAGGCTGGCGGCGACATGATCCGTTCGGTCACTTTCGAGAAGACGATTTATAACGAACTGCCCTACAAGTTCGAGGCGGGAACGCCGCATATTGCCGGTGCAATCGGACTCGGCGCCGCGCTGGAATACCTGTCGCACGTCGGAATCGACCGGGCGGCCGCTCACGAGCATGAGCTGTTGATTCACGGGACCGAAGCGCTTGGCGCGATCCAGGGCCTGCGATTGATCGGAACGGCGCGGGAAAAAGTCGGCGTGCTCTCGTTTGTGCTCGACGGTATCCACCCGCATGACGTGGGGACCGTTCTCGATCGCGATGGAATCGCCGTCCGGACCGGCCATCATTGCGCGCAGCCCGTGATGGATCGATTTGGTGTGCCGGCAACAACGAGAGCGTCACTCGCGTTTTACAACAGTAAAGCCGAGATCGATGCCCTGGCGAACGGCATTCGCCGTGTGCAGAAACTTTTTGCGACGTAAACATAAACATGAACGATATCGAAATTGCAGATCTCTATCAGGAACTGATTGTCGACCACAGCCGGCGGCCGAGGAACTTTGGCCAGCTCGAGCGTGCGACGCACCAGGCCGAAGGTTTCAATCCGCTTTGCGGCGACAAGGTCAGGGTGTACGTGGATCTCGAAAACAACATCGTCCGTGATGTGCGTTTCGAAGGCGACGGCTGCGCGATCTCCAGGGCTTCTGCGTCGCTGATGACGGAGAGCATCAAAGGTAAATCCAAAGCGGAAGTCGAGCAGCTCTTTTCCAGGTTCCGCGATCTGGCAACAGGAACCGGCGACACCGATGGAGCCGGTTTAGGCAAGCTGGCTGTGTTCTCGGGGCTGCGCGGTTTCCCAACTCGAGTGAAGTGCGCAACCCTGGCGTGGCATACGCTGCGCGCAGCATTGGAGGAAAAATCCGGTCTCGTCTCGACAGAGTGAGGATCTCATGGATTTCACGCAAAAGCAGATGTTGGAGCTGAAGGTCATCGACGCCCTCCAGACCTGCTACGATCCGGAAATTCCGGTCAATATTTATGAGCTCGGTCTCGTTTACGGAATCGAGATCAACGATTCCGATGAGCGGAGCGAATGCAAGCCCGATAGGGCGCAGCCATCAATTGATGTGCGGATCAAAATGACTTTGACCGCGCCGAGTTGTCCCGTCGCTCAATCGCTCCCAATCGAAGTTGAAAAGAAGATAGGCGCGATCGAAGGGGTAAAGAGCGCTCAGGTAGAGGTCGTGTGGGATCCGCCGTGGAGTCCTGAAAAGATGTCCGAGGGCGCGAAACTGCAGCTAGGAATGCTATGAAATTAACGGCACAAGAAGAGTACGGATTGCGATGTCTGCTCCATGTTGCCAGGGCCGGAGAAGGCGAGAGCCTGACGATTCCTGAAATCGGGCGCGCGGAAGCGCTGTCGATTGCCTACGTCGCGAAACTCATGCGGATCCTGCGGCAGGGTAAATTTGTAAAGAGCGTTCGCGGCCAGACCGGCGGCTACACGCTGGCGCGCAGCGCCGAGAACATTCCGGTCGGAGAAGTTCTGGCGGCGCTGGGCGGCCGGCTTTTCGAGGCCGGGTTCTGCGATCAATTCTCCGGCATGAAGCGGCTTTGCACGCATTCGGTCGATTGCTCGATCCGCTCATTGTGGCGCGCCGTACAGAGTGCGGTAGATTCGGTTCTGACCGAAGTCACGCTGCGCGATCTGCTTCAAAAAGAATCAGATATGAAAGTGCGGTTACAAGGTCAATACCGCTGAACCGCGAATTTTTCCGTTCCGGAAGAGATCCAGAGCCCGGTTCGCCTCGCTCAACGGAAACGTTTCGAAAAATGTTTTCACGGGCACCTGGGCTGCGATGGTCATGAAATCTTCGGCATCCTGCCTTGTCAGATTGGCCACCGAGCATAGAATGCGTTCGCCCCACAGCAGCTCGTATGGAAATTGTGGAATGTCGGTCATGTGAATTCCGCCGCAAACGACGATTCCTCCCTTGCGAACGGCTTTCAATGCAGGCGGTACCACCGCTCCGGACGGTGCGAAGATAATTGCGGCATCGAGTTTCTCGCCCGGCGAGTCTTCCGAATCGGCTACTTCGAAAACACCCAGTGATCTGGCGAACTCCTGGTTCTGCCTCGAGCGCGTGAACACGTGGACTTCGCGGCCTTCGTAAACAGCGACCTGCGTGATGAGAACCGCGGCGGCTCCGAATCCGAAGATGCCGAGCCGCTGCGCATTTCCCGTTTTCCTCCACGAGCGGAATCCGATCATTCCTGCACACAGCAAAGGCGCAGCCTCCACGTCACCATACACGTCGGGAATCGGGACACAAAAACGCTCATCGGCAACCGTGAATTCGGCATAACCGCCGTCACGCGTGTAGCCCGTGAACTGAGCGGAGTCGCAAAGATTCTCCTGGCCGGATTGGCAGTATCGGCAGGTTCCGTCGGTCCATGCCAACCAGGGAATTCCGATCCGGTCGCCGATCTGGAATCGGTGCGCGTTCGCTCCGCGATCCACGACGCGTCCCACGATTTGATGGCCGGGAACTAACGGCAGCTTTGGATCCGGCAAATCTCCATCGACAACGTGAAGGTCTGTCCGGCACACCGCACAAGCATGAATCTGAACGAGTATTTCACCTGATCCCGGTTCAGGCTTCGGCCATTCCATTTCACGCAGAGCTGGCCCGGCCGTTTTCGTTTCAGACAAAATCATGGCGCGCATGCTTTTCAACCTCTGCCGGGCGGATAATGTGAGTAAGGAGAGTTTTCATAAAGGAGCATTTCTATGATCTCCGCAAAACTCAAAGAATATCTGGACAATGCCGGGGTGGCCTACACAGTGCATCCGCATCGTACGGCTTACACGTCACACGAAATTGCGCAATCCGTTCATATACCCGGCCGAGAGATGGTCAAGTCCGTAATCTTAAAAGCGGACGAGGAAAAACTCATCATGGCCGTGCTTTCTGCAAACGATGCCGTAAATCTGGATATCCTGCGGCAGGAAATTGGATGCGGCGAGCTGCGCCTTGCATCGGAGACAGAGTTTCGTGATGCATTTCCAACATGCAATCCAGGAGCAATGCCGCCGTTCGGAAACATTTTCGATCTGCCCACCTATTGCGAAATGAATCTGTCTCGAAACCGTGAAATCGAATTCAATGCCGGATCGCACAACGAGACAATCCGCATGCGCTTTGAGGATTACGAGCTGCTCGCGAGTACGGAGATGATCCATTTTGCGCAGCCTTACCAGTTGGCCATGCAGCGACTGGCCGCTTGACGGAATTCCAGGGACGCACCCCGAATTCCTGTACTTCAGAATTCGGGGTGCGTCCCTGGAATTCCGCAGGCTTTAATCTGCACTTCACTCTCCAGAGTTTCGGTGTTAACGTGTCTGATTCCATTCGAATCCACGGTGAAGCCAGATGAAGATCCTCCTCCTTTCGATGCCCGATTCGTTTGAGCACATGCCGGAACCAGTCGTACGTATGCCCAATGGTGCGCTCACATCGCTTGCGGGCAATATCGATCCACATCATTCAGTAGCAGTTGCGGATCTGATTCTCGTTCAACGGCGAGTGCGGCAGACGGTTGAACAACTCGTCAAAGATTTTCAACCCGATGTTGTCGGTCTGTCGGTGATGACGTTTCAGCGGGAAACGGCGAAGAAAATCATTGCCCTCGTTCGTAAACTGCGTCCGTCAGCGCGGTTCGCTGTAGGTGGCTACGATCCCAGCCTGGCCCCGGAAGCGTATATGGCGGATCCCCACATTGATTTTATTGTTCGGGGTGAAGGCGAAATCACGTTCCGGGAACTCCTGCGGTCGATGGAAAGCGGAAACCGATACGAGCAAATCCCAGGACTGTCCTATCGATGCGGCAGTGAATTCCATCACAATCCCGAACGTCCGGTGAGCCGGCTTGAAAACGGGGCGATCAACCTGCCGAACCGTAACTCGCGCGTTCTGAGCGGCTACACGATCATTGGCCGCCAGGTCGATGTCGTCGAGACTTCCCGCGGCTGCACATTCGACTGCAGCTTCTGTTCGATTATCGAAATGCGGGGCCGCAATTTTTACATCTATTCGTTCGACCGCATACTTGCGGATATCCGCGATGCCGCTGCTCATGGCGCGCGAGCAATCTTTCTTGTCGATGACAACATCACGCTCAATGTTCCGAGGTTCGAGGCGTTATGCCAGGCCATCATCGACGCCGGCCTGAATTCCATCGATTACATCGTGCAGGGCATGACATCTGCCATTGCGAATCACGGCGAGCGCCTTGCTCCTCTAATGCGAAAGGCGGGATTTCGATACGTCTTTCTGGGCATCGAAAACATTCTCGACAACGACCTCGCCTTTCTTCGCGCGGTCTCGAAAAACACAAAGCGGGAAGGCGGTCAGAGGAGCAATGCCACCATCAAAGCAATTGATTACATCCATCAAAACCACATGTACGTCGTGGGTGGCCTGATCATCGGCAATCCCGACGACACACAGGAATCCATCGAAGCCAATCTCGAATTCGCGCGGCGCTATGTGGACTGGCCGTACATCCAGCATCCGACGCCGTATCCTCGAACTCCGATGACGAAGGATTTTCGTGAACGAGATCTGATCATTAGCGAAAAGCTCGAGGAATATGACGGGACGACAGCGGTCGTGCGGACCGAACACATGTCCGCGGACGACGTGGAGTTCATGAGATGGAAGGCGGAACGCTGGATGAAACTCCGGCATGTACCTAAGGCGTTTCTCCACAACCCTTTATTTATGATGACTGCGTGGCCGGCGATCCTGGCCCATACGTTTCGCGGATCCAGTGTCAAGTCTATGATCGGTCTTGAAGACGAGCGCCGCACATTCGAGCGTTACCGGGCTATTCGAAAAATTGAACGCGCCTACATCTGAATCACCGCGCTGCGGTGGCCTTTCGGAAGATCGCTTTGGGCATTAATGCGTGAATGCCCCTGGTACCATCAACGGCCTGCGTTACGACAAGATCCATCGTGGCACTGGCCAGCATATAAGCATCGTCGCGGCTGAGGCCTTTCATATCGACCAGCCAGTCCAGCATCTCACGTGTGGCGATTTTTGCGGCTTCATCCAGATCCGGGCTGAGCCCCATCGTGATGAAATGCGTTGGAGTCTCCGCTCGCGGTTGCTTCAGAGATTTGTTCTTGTGCAGGACGACCTGTATCTCACCTTTGAGGGACGTCTCAATGGCAGACAGGCATACTTCGCCGTATCCTTGCGCGGCATGACCGTCGCCGATGGATAACAGCGCACCGGGAACGAAAACCGGCAGATACAATGTGGCGCCCGCCACCAGGTCGCGGTTATCCATATTTCCGCCGAACATATTCGGCGGACCGCTGGGAACACGGCCCATCGCCGCCGGCGGGGCAACAGCGATCACACCCCAGAACGGCCTCAACGGAACGACGATACCGGGCGCATACTCGGCTGTTCTCTTTTTCAGATCCAGCCACAGAACCCGGTCTTTGCCTTTCGGAAAATCTTCAGGCAACAAACCGCGATTGGGGACGAAACCCTGTCCGGCAATCGGAAGCCTCAGATCGATCGCACGCAGACGTATTTCGAGACTATCGCCGGGTTCCGCGCCATTGATGTAAATGGGCCCGGTCAGTGTGTGGTCGCCACGTCCTGCGTTGTCGACGCCCTCGAAAACGTCATACAGCTCCGCGGGTATTTTTTCTTTCGGGACGCCGAGCTGCTCGAAATAGCGGGGATTGCCGGTTGCGGTTTCCAGCTTGACGATGTCACCGGAGTTGACCGTCAGCACCGGCTTCAAGGAAGCATCGAAGAACCCGCGATGCACTGTGCGAGTTGACGCTTTCAATTCATGAGTTTTAGGCGCAGTCTGTGCCTGCAGGGCGGTGGCACAGGTCAGGACACACGTAATCACAGTCGCAAGTCTTCTCATCTTGCCTCCTTTGGCGTTACGGCAGAACCGCTACGGCTTCAATTTCCACCTTGTATGCCGGGTCGGCCAGCTGCTGGATCTGCACAAGCGTATTCGCGGGTGGATTCGCGCCAACATACCTGGCCCGCACAGCAGCGACATCCGGTGCCCGAAATTCCGAGATGCTGGTCACGTAGGTTGTCATTTTCGCGACCTGGCTGAGATCTGCTCCCTGGGATTTCAGTGCTATCACCAGATTTGCGAAGACCTGCTCCACTTGCTCTTTCATACCGGGTCCAACGACTTTCCCCTCGGCATTCGTGGCGGTCTGCCCGGCAATGAACAGCAACTTTCCGGCTCTAATGACTTGTGTGTACGTGCCCGGCGCCGGTTTCGAAAGGCCGGCCGGATTCGCCTTCTCCAGCTTCTGAGCGGCTGCCGGTGTCACGGTCGTCAGAACCAACAACAAGAGTTTCGTCATGTTTTTCATGCGGTCGTTTTAGCACGCAGCATGTTTTGGTGACAGATATTTCGAACGGCGTTTCTCGTCGCATTTTTCGGTGGCGATTGATAGAGTCGGGTGCGAATATAACTTCGCTTCATGCAGCGTCCAGAGCGGATCGACCGATTCTACAAGCACGTTGTGTACGCAGCACGCCGATTTCGTCGGTCACCGGCCTTCTTCATCATCGCGGTTGTTCTCATCGCGATGGGAATCGGGGCCGCGACGACGATCTTCGCATTAGTAAATGCAATCTTACTGCGGCCGCTTTCTGTCCGTAATCCGGACAACCTTGTTCAAGTCGTCCAGGTCTTTGCTTCGAACCTTCGCCCGCAAGGTTATTTTTCTTCCGAACTCTATCGCCGGTTGACGGACAACGCTTCCACGCTCTTCGACGTCGCCGGGCAATCGGAAACAAGCGTCGCGCTCGATGCCGGCGCCGGCCCGGAACGGGCGTACGTGCAAATGGTGACGGACAATTTCTTTGAAGCGCTAGGCGTCGATGCGGTTCTGGGCAGCATCAGCATTTCAACGGACGCTCCCGTCGCAGTGCTTTCTTACGATGGCTGGCAGAAGTATTTCTTTCGCGATCCCGGCGTCCTTGGACGTGTTGTGCGCCTTAACGGTCAGCCCTTCCAGATCATCGGCGTCACGTCCCGGGGATTTAACGGCACCAATGCCGACATCAGCCCGGCACTCAGGGTTTCCTATCGGCTCGCCACCGCGCTGAGAGGACCTGAGAACGATTTCCTGGAGATCATCGCGCGGCTTAAGCCAGGCGTACCTCTGGTTGAAGCACAGAAACAAGTGACCGATATATGGAAGGCGCTTCCTGAGCCGATGCAGAGGAGTTTTGGAAATTCGCGACCGGAGCTCCGGTCTTTGAAACATGGCGCTTCTTACCTTCGTGATCAATTTCGCACAGCCCTGATCGTGCTGATGGCTGGAACGGGATTCCTGCTGTTGATCGTCTGCGCAAACGTTGGCGGCCTGCTTCTTGCGCGCAGTGCAGCGCATGCAAAAGAAACTGCTGTCCGCGTTGCGCTTGGCGCGAGCCGGATGCGAATCACAACCGAATGCCTGGTGGAGAGTCTCCTGATTGCTCTGCCCGGCAGTGTGGTCGGTGCAGCGGGCGTTGCGGCGGCAATTCCGCTGCTGATCCGGTGGATGCCACAACTCCCGTTGACGAGCTGGGATCTTCGAACGTTGTCGATCGACGTCAGCGCTCGTGATGTCGCAGTTGTCGCCTTCGTGATGTGCTGTTGCTGCATGACGGCGGCACTCGCCAGCGTGGTGCCCGCCTGGGACGCTTCACGCAAAGATCTACAGTTGCTGCTGAAACAAACCACCGGCGACATTCGCCACCACCGGCTGCAGTCTGCC
>Ga0070707_100002809_pt1 | contig 16553 bp, 13 predicted proteins | sample KBSK5502metaG_FD_65468 | JGI IMG/M metagenome (GOLD analysis project Ga0070707, IMG submission 65468) | Corn, switchgrass and miscanthus rhizosphere microbial communities from Kellogg Biological Station, Michigan, USA - KBS K5-50-2 metaG | ecosystem: Host-associated > Plants > Roots >... | reverse complement strand
GAACTGTTTCGACGAGGTGGTATTTGAAAAAGAAGCTAAAGGCTGAGAGCGCTCTTCCGTTTGACCCTCTCGCGGCAAGCCCTTACACTGGTCGGTAGTCTTCCCGCCACCCTTGCAGGAGGTTCTCCTGGGTTCTAGGTTTCGATGCTGGCTTTTTGCGGCTGTTTTCGGGCTGCTGGTGCAAGTGTGTCTCGCTCAGAACACACCGAAGGTAAGCCTGGATACCAGTGAAACTCTCTTTACTGTCCTGACCGCCATAAACGCCTGTGGCTACGACCAGGAGTTGGGTATCGCCGATTCATTGCGCGGCCAGATTCGCTCGGAAGTGGCAAAGAGCATCCAAGCCTCTGAGGAATCACAGGAGACTGCGAAGACAATGTGCGAGTTCTATCGGGAACATCAGCAACCCGACTCATCACGGGATTTAGCGCAATACGTGTCCTTGGCACTTTCCCTGAACGGCCCGCCCTTCGCTCCTAAAAGTAAGGACTCAGACTCGCCTAAGGGCAAAGAAGCCGAAACTGCTAAAGCCAAGGAAGCCAATTTCCCGCCGGATGCCAGCTATGTGGCGGGCTTTATTCCACTGATGCAAAAGTTCTATGAGACGGCGGGACTCCAGTCCATCTGGCAGCGCCATCGGGAAGCCTACTCGGCGCTGACCGATCGTTACCACGAGCCGGTCTCGAAGATGCTCTTCGCCGCGGAAATGTATTTGAAGCTGCCTTCGGCTGGATACCTGGGTCGGCAATTCACGGTGTATCTGGATGCCATGGGCGCGCCCGGCCAGACTAACGCGCGAAATTACGGCACGGACTATTACGTTGTGATTTCTCCTGGGTCGTCACTCAAGATGCAGCAGATTCGCCACACCTATCTGCATTACCTTCTCGATCCATTAGCGTTAAAAAACGGCGGGGGTATTAAGCGCCTGGAACCGCTACTGGATTCCGTGAAAAGTGCCCCGATGGACGACAGCTTCAAAAGCGACATCTCACTTCTCGTCACCGAATGCCTGGTGCGGGCGATTGAGGCGCGCACCATGGGATCGAGCAAGACCGCCGCAACGGAACGTGCGAAAGCCGTCGACGGGTCGGTGCAGGAAGGTTTCATTCTCACGCGATACTTTTACGATGCCCTGGCCCAGTTCGAAAGGGATCCCGCTGGTCTTCGCAACGCCTACCCCGACCTTCTTGGCAAAATCGATGTGGGCAGGGAAATGAAGCGGGCCTCGCAGATACAATTCGCCAGCCAGGCATCGCCTGAATTGCTGCATTTATCCCGGCCAAATGACACGCACCTTCTGCTAACCGCAGAGAAGCGCCTCTCGGCTGGCGATTTGGAGGGCGCCCAGAAGCTCGCCCAGCAGGCGCTCGATGAAAACCGCGAAGATGCCGGACGCGCGCTGTTCATTTTGGCGCAAGTGGCCACTATGAACCGCGACATGCAGGGTGCGCGCAACTACTTCGAACGCGCGCTCGAGGTCGCGCAAGAGCCAAAAGTTATCGCCTGGTCGCACATCTATCTAGGCCGGATTTTCGACTTGCAGGAGGACCGGGAAGCGGCTCTGAATCACTACCGGGCCGCCCTGACTGCCAATTCGCCTCCAGAAGCTAAGGCCGCCGCTGAACGCGGGGTGCAGCAGCCCTATGAGCCGCCGGCCCCTCCGCAGTGAGCAAATTCAGAGGATGAGAGATTAGAATTCTCGCGATTTAAGAAATCGCATCAAGGAGAGAGTATGAAGCGAGCAGCGATTGCAGGCGCAGTGCTGGTCTTGGCTATGTGGAGCTTTGCCCAGAGCAATAGTCAAAATCCGTCAACGCCCCAGAACCCGCCCGCAGCACAGCCGGGTACTGCGCAGCAGGGTACCGCGCAACCGGGCGCAACGCCGCAGGCGGAGCCTCAGGGAAAGCGTCCCCCACAAACCAAGACACAGGCTGAGTTCGATGCGTACAAAGCTGCGGCCACCAACACTGATCCCGCAGCGCTGGAGAAGGCCGCGAATGACTTCGCAGCCAAGTTCCCTGACAGCGAAGTGCGGATCATCTTGTTCAAGACTGCCATGCGCGCCTATCAGAGCGCTAACAATGCGGACAAGGCGCTTGAACTCGGGCGCAAAGTGCTGGCCATTGACCCTGATGATCCGGAAGCACTGGTCATCGTAGCCAGCGTACTTGCCGAGCGCACGCGCGATACCGACCTTGACAAGGATCAGCGCCTGGACGAAGCCATGAAGATGGCCCAACACGCCACCCAGACTGTCGACACGGATATTAGTGTTCCGGCGGGGACGCCGCAGGACAAAGTCGACGCGTACAAGGGCTTGCTGCGGTCCAACGCGTATTCGATTATCGGGACACTGGAGTTCAAGAAAGACAACTTCAAGGCCGCGGAGACCGACCTGCGCAAATCCATTGACGCCTTCCCGGCTCAGCCTGATCCCGTAGTCGTATTGCGCCTGGCCCTGGCCTTGGACAAGCAGGATAGATATCCAGAAGCGTTGACGTACGCCACCAAAGCGTCGGAGTTGACACAAGAGAATACGCCAGCAGGAGGGTTGGCCCGCAGGGAATGTGAGCGCGTGGCGCAGCTGGCTAAGCAACCGAAACCGCCCGCTTGCGGAGCTGGTGCACCCGCAACTCCGGCTCAGAACCAAGTGCCGCCGAAGCAGTAATTTGGCTGATTCCTGGCCGGACTGGGATTGAAGGATTACGGCTCCTACCCAGTCAGGAATGGACGCCTAAGCCAAGTGGCGGGAATCTGCGGTTTTCTCTTTAGCATGAAAGCACGAGAAATTGCGGCGCTCGAAGCTGTATTGGGATATCACTTCAAGCGCCCTGCGTTGATTGAACAGGCGCTGACTCACACCTCGGAGGCGCGGGAGCGAGAGGCTCTCCGCCCGCCGCAAACCTTCATCAGAGTGGGGGATAACGAACAGCTCGAGTTCCTGGGAGATGCAATTCTCGCGCTCGTGACCAGTGAAGAGTTGTTTCAGCGTTTTCCGGATTTTCGCGAGGGGCAACTCTCAAAGCTGCGTGCCCATCTTGTGAGTGAGAGACATCTGATCCGGGTTGCGCAGCAACTGGAACTGGGCCATTACCTGCGACTGGGCCGGGGTGAGGAGAAGAGTGGCGGTCGAAGCAAGACCGCTTTACTGGTCGATGCCCTGGAGGCTGTAATCGCAGCTATGTATCTGGATGGCGGGCTCGAGCCAACCCGGCAGTTTATTCTGCAATGTATTGTTGCGCCGGAATTGGAACACATGGATCTGGCGGCCAGTGGCCTGCCGGTGACCGACTTCAAATCAGCTCTGCAAGAGACCTTGCAGTCAATTGGGCATCCCCAACCTTCTTACGTGCTGGTTAAGGAAGTGGGGCCCGAACACAACAAAACTTTCACCGTCGAGGTGAGACTTGACGCTCCCGGCAGTCAAAATAAGCCAGAATTCACGGGACGCGCCGAAGGCTCGACTAAGAAAAGAGCGGAGCAGGATGCGGCGCGCCAGGTGCTCGAATATCTTTCTTCGCTCCCCAGAATGGTAGCCAGCAAGCATGCACGTAAGGGCCGAAGCAACGCCACCCAGTGAAGCCATGATCCCAGCGCACCAAAAGCCATCGAACACTGATTGGCCGAACTCGCTCCAGTCGCTGCTGACAACGGTTGTAATTGCGGTATTCGTTATCACCTTCGTGGTGCAAGCTTTTCAGATTCCCTCCGAATCGATGGAGAACACTCTGCTAATTGGCGACTACCTGCTCGTGGACAAACTGTGCTACGGCGGTGGCGGGCTATGGGATCGAGTCATGCCGTACCGCAAAATACAGCATGGCGACATTATCGTGTTCCACTATCCGGTTCGCCCCTCGCAGCATTTCGTAAAGCGTGTGGTCGGCGTTCCAGGCGACCGCATTCGCATGCTTAACCGGCAGGTCTGGGTCAACGGCGTCCCGGTGAAGGAATCGTATGTGCGTTACAGTTCACCGGTCCGTGATCTTTTTCGCGACGACTTTCCCCGCCTCGACATCCCTGCTCCGGGGCTGGACGCAGCCTGGTGGCTCCAGATGCGGAAACTCGTGGACGATGGCGCATTGATTGTGCCCGAAGGGCATTATTTTGTCCTCGGCGACAATCGCGATGAAAGTCTGGACAGCCGCTACTGGGGCTTTGTTCCGCGGGAAAACATTATCGGACGCCCGCTGCTGATTTACTGGTCGGTGCGCAGCCTCGACAGTGAAATGCCGGGGGCCCCATCTCCGGGTGATAGACTCTACCATTTCGCTTATGCGGTAACTCACTTGTTCCAGATTACCCGCTGGGACCGCACCTTTCGGCTAGTACACTAACGGGAGCTACGCCTGGTAACGGACAAATGCAAGTGGCCAAGAAAAAGAATAAACCGGAAGAAAAGCACCGCGAAACTACCGTAGAATTTCTCGCCTCTCTGGCGGCGGTTCTGGTGACCGGGCTGTTCATCATCACATTCGTGGTACAGGCCTTTGAGATTCCCTCCAGCTCGATGGAGGACACGTTGCTAATCGGCGATCACGTCTTCGTTAATCGCGTGCAGTTTGCGCCTCAGACTCCCTGGGTCGGACCTCTTCTTCCCTACCGTGAGATACGCCGGGGCGACATTGTGGTGTTTCTACACCCGGCTGAACCGGGTCTTTACGTCGTGAAACGGATCGTAGGCGTACCAGGGGACCGCATCCACCTGCGAGACGGCGCAGTGTATCGCAATGGCAAGAAGCTGGATGAGCCCTATGTCATGCACAAGGACAGGAACACCTACAACCCCTATCGGGATAACTTTCCGGCTGTTCCGTCGGAGGGCTACAGCGTAGCGCCGGAATGGCAACTTATGATGAGGTCGTACATCCAAGGTGATGACGTCGTGGTTCCTCCACACAGTTACTTCGCCATGGGCGATAACCGTGACGTTAGTTACGACAGCCGCTATTGGGGATTTGTCCCTAAAGAAAATGTGATCGGCCGCCCGATGTTTATTTATTGGTCTTTTGAAACGCCGCCCAATCAATATCTGCAGAAAGAGGCCGGTGCACGGCTTTCGTTCTTGGGCCACGTGGTTCTTCATTTCTTCGATGAGACCCGCTGGCGGCGGACATTAAGGCTCGTACGGTGAAACTGGTTCACTCTAAACGTCGCGTCTTCTTGGGCGTCGCAGCGTTGCTGCTTGCGCTGTTTTTGATTCGCCCCGGGTCCACGCGTTTGAGGACGGGCATTGCCACTTCGATCAGCGCGGCGCTTGGACGACCGGTCGACATTGATGCCGTGCACGCGCGCGTGCTCCCGCAGCCAGGCTTTGATCTGGAAAATTTCATTGTTCGCGATGATCCCTCCTTCAGCGCCGAGCCGGTGCTTCGGTCCTCCGAAGTCACCGCCACGCTTCGCCTCAGTTCGCTGCTGCGCGGCCGGCTCGAAATATCGCGCCTGAGCCTCACCGCACCCAGTTTCAACCTGGTGCGCAATAACGAGGGCCACTGGAATGTCGAGAATTTGCTGGAACGAACCGCCAAGGTCGCCGTGGCCCCCACCAGCAAGACACGAACCGAGCCACGTCCGGGCTTTCCTTACATCGAAGCTGATCGCGCGCGCATCAATTTCAAATTTGGCCAGGAAAAAACCCCTTATGCTCTCATCGACGCAGATATTGCGTTCTGGCAGGACTCGGAGAATGCCTGGGGATTGCGTCTGAAAGCGCGGCCGGTGCGCACCGACTTCAATCTGAGCGATACGGGCATCCTTACAATTAACGGCACTTGGCAGCGAGCAGTCCGCCTACATGACACCCCCTTACAGTTCAGCTTGCTATGGGATCGCCCTCAGTTGGGGCAAATGACAAAACTGATATCCGGTAAAGACAAAGGTTGGCGGGGGGCCGTGACTGCATCCGCGGTGCTCGAGGGTAAGCCTTCAGATCTGAGCATCAGGACCGAAACTTCACTCCAGGATTTCCGCCGTTACGACATCATGGGCGGTCGGGAGCTTCTACTGACGGCGCATTGCGAGGCCCATTACAGTTCCACCGACCGTACGTTTCGGCGGATTCTCTGCGACGCTCCGGTGGGAGAAGGTGCGGTTATGCTGCGTGGCGAGATTGCTGGACTGGCGGCCCCGCACAACTACGATTTGGTCATGTCGGCAGAGCAAGTCCCCATTCAAGCAGTCGTCGCACTTGCGCGTCATGCAAAGAAAGATTTGCCAGAAGACCTGTTGGCAAGCGGCAACCTGGACGCGAAGTTCACCATGCGTGCATCTGGCGCGGCTAAGCGAACCCTAGAACTTTCAGGCAGCGGTGAAACTAGCGATTTTGGTCTTCAGTCCGCCGCTACGAAATCCCAGTTGGAACTGGGGAGTGTCCCTTTTTCGATTTCATCGCCCGATAATGCGAAATCAGATCGCGAGAATGCTGCTAAAACTGGCAACCGAAAATCGGAACAACTTCCGGACGAAACCCATCTGGGTTTTGGTCCTTTCACGATAGCGCTCGGCCGTCGAAGTCCGGCCACGGTACGAGGGTGGGTTACCAAGTCTGGATACAGCTTGTTTGTTCAAGGCGACGCCCAGCTAAAACGTCTTCTACAGTTGGCTCGGACCTTGGGTCTGCCGGCTTCACAGCCGGCTGCCGATGGTCTGGCCAAATTAGACCTGCGAATCGCGGGAGAATGGTCGGGGTTCGCCGCACCAGATATTACCGGGACTGCGCAGTTGAATGCGGTTCGTGCCGAATTGCATGGACTAAATGCGCCGCTCGAAATCACTTCAGCCAGTTTGACGCTCGCGGAAGATGCGGTCGGGCTGCAGAATCTCGTGGCCTCAATGGCAGATAACCAATGGACCGGCTCGCTCCTTCTGCCGCGTCATTGCACTTCAGTCGAAACATGCCCCTTCGAATTTGACCTGCACGTCGACCAGCTCGTCACGAACGAATTGAATGAATTGCTCAACCCCCATCCCCGCAAGCGGGCGTGGTATCGCCTGCTCTCTCCCGCAACACAGCCGGATGAGCCGTCGATCCTGGCCTTACTTCACGCAGCGGGCAAACTTACGGCAAATCGGCTTGTTGTACAGAATCTCGTCGGCGAACACGTCTCAGCGAGTCTGGATCTCCAAGCCGGCAAGCTGCGGATCTCCGATCTCCGGGCTGAAGTCCTGAGCGGGAAGCATAGCGGCGAGTGGCAGGCTGATTTCACGGTGAAGCCACCGGCTTACTCCGGTAACGGAATACTGGAGCGAGTCTCGCTCGCACAACTTGCTGAAGTCATGGGAGACGGCTGGATCACGGGTACTGCAACGGCTCGCTATCGCCTCACGACATCCGGTTATTCGGCTGCCGATCTTCTTGCCTCCGCGGATGGCACTCTTCAACTCGAGATGCACGACGGAATTCTTGCCCACATCCTCCTAAGCAGCAGTGCCCCGCTTCATGTATCCCGCTTCAAAGGGCGCATCGCTTTGCGCGACGGGCAATTCGAAATCCAGGAAGGCAAACTGGAGGCGCCCAGCGGCATCTATCACGTAAGTGGCACCGCATCTCTGGGCAACAAGTTAGATATCCGGCTGCTTCGCGACGCTTCACACGGGTTCAGCATTACCGGCACACTCGCCGGGCCACGTGTGTCGGCGGTTACCCGCCCGGAGACCCAAGCGGCGCTGAAACCATGAGATTGATTTCGGCTCTTCTATTTATCTCTGTATCGATCGCTGCCTTTGCGAATCTTGTCGCCAGCGCCGGCTCCAAAACCTCTGCAGAAAACAAAGCGGCGGTTGAAAGCCTTGATCGCAAGCTTAGCTACATCCAGCAGAACGGCGCGCTTGCTCACCCTAACTCGGCGCCAACCCAACTCACGGAGCACGAGGTTAATGCCTATCTGGCTTCCGGACACGTGCGTCTGCCGGCGGGGGTTCAATCCCTGCGTTTGCGGGGCGAACCCGGCGTGATTACTGCGAATTGCCGGGTGGATTTTGACGAGTTCAAAGCAGGGCATCACAGCTCGAATCCGCTACTAAGCGTTTTTAGCGGCGTCCACGACGTCGTTGTCGTCGCCCATGCGCACGGGGCAGGCCATGAGGGATTCGTTCACGTGGACTCCGTTTCCCTCGATGGCGTGGAGATTCCACACTTCGCGCTGGAGCTTTTTGTGGAGAAATACATTCAGCCTCGATATCCCGGTATTGGCATCGATTCGCGTTTCGCTTTGCCGGACAAGATCGACACTGCGACGGTGGGGCAACACCAACTGGCAGTCACGCAGAAGTAACCTTAGGGCGCGTATCCTCGGCCTCGGAGCACTTTCCCCGGGAGCGCGCCCGTCATCTTTCTCTCCTCGATTACCGGCACACCATTCACCAGGACGTACTCCATCCCTTGCGACAGCCGGTTGGGATTTTCGAAGTCGGCCAAGTCTCGGACCGTTGTGGGGTCGAAGATCACGACATCCGCCCACATACCTTCTTTCAGAACTCCGCGGTCGATCATGCGCATGCGCTGGGCCGGTAGGGCCGAGAATTTGCGAATGGCATCTTCCAACGTGAGCTTTTTCTCCTCACGCACATACTTGCGGAGGATGCGTGGAAATGTGCCGTAGGCTCGAGGATGCGGGTGCTCCTGTCCGAGAATGCCCTCGAGCGAGGCGCCGGAAGAATCATTATCGATAGCAACCCATGGCTGCTGCAGCGCAAGTACGACATCCGGTTCCGACATTCCGAATACGGCCACGCTGGTGAATGCGTTGTCCTCGATGAGCAGATCGAACAGCGCATCCATCGGTCCTTTGTTCCACATCTTTGCAACTTCAGAGAGCCTCTTGCCCTGCATCGGCAGCAGCTTGGGATTCTGCACCACACAAATCATGACGGCCTCGGGTCCAGGAATCTCCATCCATTCGTTATCCCATTCTTTCGAGGGCGTCAGCATATCTTTGCGGATGCGGGCGCGGGTAGCCGGATCTTTCAGACGCTCGATCAATTTGGCATCGCCGCCATCGTGTGCCCAAGCCGGAATAAAAGCGGACATGCTGTTGAACCAGGCGGTATAGGCATAAGTATCGGCGGTAATGTCCATGCCTTGGGCGCGCGCGGCGTTAATTTTGGCGACCACCTCGGGCATGCGTCCCCAGTTCTCCTTGCCTGCCACTTTGATATGCCAGATCTCTACCGGAATGTGCGCTTCGCCGCCAATGAGTAGCGCCTCATCGATAGCCGTGAGCACGGCATCGCTCTCGTTCCGCATGTGGGTCGCGTAGATCCCTCCGAAATTCGACGCTTCGCTGCCGAGTGCGATCAGTTCTTTGGTTTTGGCATATGGGGCCGGCGCGTATTCCAGCGAAGTGGAGACACCCACAGCTCCGTCGTGCATGGCGTCACGCACGAGAGCTTTCATCTGGTCCAGTTGTGCAGGCGTCGGCTGCGCGTCTGCATCGCCAAGGACCATGCGCCGGACCTGGGTTGCCCCGACGTAGGTTGCGAGATTGATCCCGATACCCTGTTTTTCCAGCCTCGCGAAATATTGGCGAAGGGTTCGCCAGTCGGGAGTGATCTTCAAGTGTTCGTAACTCGAATGGTCTGCCTGGATGATCGCATCGTTCAGTGGAGCCGCTGATCCGCCCTCGCCGGTGATCTCGGTTGTGATCCCCTGGTAGATTTTCGAGGGCAGCCGTGGATCCACCAGAATCGTCAACTCAGACTGTCCCAGCATGTCGATGAATCCGGGCGCCACGACCATTCCGTGCGCATCGATGCTACGTTTGCGTGGGGCATCTGCCAGGTTTCCGATCGCGGCGATTTTGCCTTCGCGAATGCCGAGATCGCCTGAATACCAGGGCGAACCGGTGCCGTCAATGATGTGGCCGTTGGTGATGACGATATCAAACGCCGTCGATGAAGCCGACGCCTGCGCCCATGACAGGTGAGCACCTGATACCAACAAAATGGCGATGAGCAAATGTATCCTTAGTTTCCGGCAGCTAACATTCTCCATGGTTCTCTCTCCCTGTTATGTCCCGCGCCTACATCCAGCAGCCATTAGAATTCCGCGAGGAGGGCACACTTTCTAATCCAAAGCGGCGGCGGTCTGCCTGATTTGTCCGCGCCACCTCACAATCACGCCCAGCGCTACGCATGTCCCCAGCGCCAGCCATTCATAGCCGGTGAAGTGACCGGGGACATACGGGACAACCTTCATCAAAATCATCATGAGTCCTACGGCGACTCCTATTGTGGCGATGAACCGTTCACGCAGGACTGGGCCCATCTTGTAATACGCTGCGCAAGTAGCCACCCATCCGATGGCAGACACCACCGAGCCTACTTCGGAAATGGGGACGAGAATCGCATCTCCCAGAAACATGCATGCCGCGGTAGCAAGCCCAATGCACAGCACCGCCACAGATGGTGTCTGATTAAACGGGTGCACTCGGGCCAAGCTCCTGTCCACCAGCCCGCGGCGTCCCATAGCAAATAGCAACCGGCTCGCGGCTACAAAATTTCCGTTGAAAACTTTGAGCAGCGAAAGCAGTGCTGATGCGAGGATGATGCTCACAATCCAGCGCGCTCCAACGGCTCGCTCGAACGCCACCGCTGTCATGAACTTCTCCCCAGTGAAATCCTTCCAGGGAGCAACGTACCCAACCGCGGCGATCACAATTGTGTAGAACAGAATGCCCACGATAATCGCCATCCAGATCGCCTTGAAGAATCCGCGCGCGCGAAATTCGGGGCTGGCCTCTTCCGCCGCCTTTGCGACCGACTCATAACCCGTCATGTAATAAGGGACAATCTGCATCACCAGAAGCACCGAAACGAACGGAGTGTGGGTGAACAAGGGCGGAAAATTTTCTGGCGAACCTTTGGCAACGCCGAATGCAACGAAAACCACAAACAAAACTAGGGTTCCAAATGTAGTCCAGTTCTGGAATGTCGCGCTCAGCCGGATGCCGCGATAGTTCAACAGCGTCAGCAAACCCGTCAGTCCCAAGCCAATGATCACGTGTGGCAGGTATACCGGTTTCCCGGCGATCTGGTAGAGTTCCATGGAATCGAACGTCGGGAAAATGTAGCCAGCAATTTTTCCCACTGCCACAGCCTCCCACGGACAGACGATGAAATACGCCAGCATCATCATCCAACCAGTAGCGAAGCTGACCGATTGCGGGAAAACCTTGGCAGTGTAAGCGACCTCGCCGGCGGCATCCGGCATCGCCATGACCAGCTGCCCATACACATAGCCGATGGGCAGCAGCAAGATGCCGCCAATGGTGAATCCCAAAATTCCGCCCAGCGAACCGCCGCGCAGCAGCCAGTCGTCCATTACGACCAGCCAGCCGACACCGACCATCGTGCCCCATCCCAGGGTGAAGTAGTCGGTCACTCGGAGTTTGCGGGCCAGCGTGGCCATACGATATTTCAATGCTGTGCATTCTGAGCGAAGCAAAGAATCCATGCATCTCATGCTCGGGAATAAATGCAGAGGTCCTTCGCCACTCAGATGACAAGGTAATAATCAGAACAGACAAATCAGCTCATAGAGCAAATTCGCCGCCAACAGCGATGTAATCTCCCCGTTATCGTACGGCGGCGAAACTTCCACCAGATCGCAACCCACCAGGTTCATACCTTTCAAGCCACGCACGAGGTCAAGGATCTGCGCGCTGGAAAGACCACCTACTTGCGGAGTGCCGGTACCTGGAGCGAAGGCTGGATCCACTACGTCGATATCCAGTGTGACGTACGTAGGACGCTTGCCGAAATTCTTGAGACGACGCTTTACTAGTTCAACTCCACCGCGATGGAACTCCTCCGAGGTCACGATCGCAATGCCGTGCTTGCGCGCAAAATCGAAATCACCGTCGGAATATACCTGGCCGCGCAGGCCGACTTGTAACGCGTACCCATCTGCGATCAGCCCCTCCTCTACCGCGTACTTCACTGGCGTGCCGTGCGAGTGTGGGCTGCCGAAGTAGCCTCCCCACGTGTCACCGTGCGCGTCTAATTGCACAAACCCTACGGGTCCAAATTGCTTGTGAATCGCTCGCAGGATGGGCAAGAGGATGGAGTGATCGCCGCCCACGCAAGCAGTTCGGGTGCCCGCGCGCAGGACCTCTCCAAGCTGCTCTGCGATCCTCCGGTAAGTATCTTCAATTGAAAGCGGGTTGATCGAGAGGTCGCCAAAATCCGCGATTCGCCACTTGGCAAACGGATCGACTTTCAGAACCGGGTTCCACGGGCGAATCATCGCCGACTGAACACGAATGTTGCGTGGTCCAAAGCGCGGTCCGGGTCGATAGGTAGTGCCACCGTCAAACGGCACGCCGATCAGCGCGATATCAAGTTCCTCTGCTCGAGGGATGTATGGCAGGCGCATGAAAGTGGGCACGCCGGAGAATCGCGGGTACACCAATGCATCCACCGGTTTCGGAGGTGGGCTCGCCAGCTTTTTGGGCTTCATAAGGCGGCGCGATTATAAAGCATGGCAGTGAGATACAGCGCCTTACCCTTGCGATATGGACAGGTGAGACACGCGTCCCACATGGTTCTTTCTGAATCCGACCACGGGGACGCTACTTGCAACATCGGCTTTCCACCAGCCAGTGTGCTATGTTTTAGCCTTTCTCCAGAATCCAGCGAGGCGGCCATGCCCCGATACGAATACCGCGTTCTAAGCCCAAGTCCGGCGGCAGAAAAGATTTTCCTGGAGTGGATTGATCATCTCGACCGGGAGTTCATCAACCGCGATCCGGACCATCGCAGCCAAATCGTTCGTGATGCTCTGCACCAGCTCTATCTCGGGCGTCCGTATACGCCGCCAAGTGCGGCCACGCCGTTTGCCCAGCAAGCGCTAGTGCAATCTTTCGACCCGCACAACGCTACGCTAGAACCCGAGTATTACGGAGACGTTGATCCCGTCAAATATGCCGAGCGCAAGCCGCTGATCTGGTTCTGGATGATGTATGACCGCTCTCCGGTAGGCCTGAACCACTGGCTGGGATATCGCGTTCGCGCCATGCTCGCGCGCCACGTTTTCAAACACTGTGGTAAGAACGTCAAGATTTTTCATGGCGTCGAAGTATCCTTCGGCTATAACTTGACCGTGGAGGACAATTGCACCATCCACAAATATGTTCTGTTGGACGACCGCGGTGAGATCATCATTCACGAAGGCAGTTCGATCTCCGACTACGCGAATGTTTACTCTCACGCCCACGACCTCAACGACGGCATGATCGTGAGTAATCATCGCACCGAAATTGGTCCAAAGGCCCGCATCACCTATCACGCAACCGTAATGAGTGGAGTAAAGGTAGCAGAGCACGGGCTGGTCGGGGCCATGGGCGTAGCTTCAAAGGATGTCGCGCCGTATCACATTGTCGCGGGTGTGCCCGCCAAGCCAGTCAAAGTGAAGCCGATCGCTCCGGAAGAGTTAAGAAAAGGATTCGAGAAAGCATAGCGATTCATGGTCAGGCCGCACCTCCTGCGCGCCTGTCCTCTCATAACCGAAGCCCTTCCCGTTATGGTCAGTCAATAAAAAAGACTGTCATGATCGTTATAACCGGAGTGTTACAATTTTTGTCAATATCTCGGTGCGCCACTTCTCGCTCTTAGATTGGCACGGAACAGATTGCGCTCATGCCGGCACAGTCGAAAATGCCCACTATCGGAGTCGCCCTTGCGAGCCTGGTTCTGGTAGTGTTCTTTTCTAGCTCCTTGTATGCTCTCGTCAGTTATTTCCTCATCAAGTGAGGTTGTTTTTCCCCTGATGTGACCCTCGGTGCAGAAGCAACAAGTCAAAAATGAAGCCGGTGGCATGCTTACTGGAGGGGTCCCATCACCACGGTGGGCGCAGAGCGGAGGAGTAACCGCAAGGCTCCGGGCAGCCCGTCTGCTAGAATCGAAGCCAACCTCGGATGACCCTGCAGCACGTTGACATCCTGTTTAAGTTGATCGTGTTTTTGTTCGCGATCAGCTTTCACGAATCGGCGCACGCCTGGACCGCGAACCGCTGCGGCGATCCGACCGCGCGCATGCTTGGCCGGATTACGCTGAACCCCATCAAGCACATTGACCCGGTTGGAACCGTCCTGCTGCCACTGATCGCGTTGGTGACCGGTATTCCTGTGTTGGGCTGGGCAAAGCCGACCCCGGTGAACCCACACAATTTCAAAAACAAGGTAGCAGACGACATCCTCACTGCGGTTGCGGGGCCGATCAGCAATTTTCTGGTGGCCAGCAGTGCGCTAGTGGTGCTCGCAATCATCTCCCTCACGTCGCCCCTCGGACGCGGCATTACCCACGTCATTCCAATGGTCTATCCCAACCATCTGGAAGTGCTCGCGGCTCAAACTGATTCGGCGCTCATGCCGCTGAGCTTGTTGGCCTATGAATTGATGGTGATCAATATCGTGCTCGGGGTTTTTAACCTCATCCCGGTGCCACCGTTGGATGGCAGCCACGTCCTGCGGCATTTCCTGTCTGATTCATTGCTGCGGATCTACGACACGGTCGGCATTTTTGGCTTGATGGCACTAGTTTATCTTGGGGGTGGGCTGCTAGCGCGGTTGATCTACCCCGTCATCGGTTTCTTTGACTCCATTCTGATGAGACTCTGATGCCTTCACGTTCCGACCATCGCAAACGCGTGCTCAGCGGCATGCGCGCCACTGGCAAGTTGCACCTGGGCAACTTTGTCGGCGCGCTGGATAACTGGGTGCGCATGCAGGACCAGTATGAATGCTTCTTTTTTGTGGCGGACTGGCACGCCCTGACGACCGACTACGCCGACACATCGCTCGTGAAGGAAAATTCCCTGGAAGTGTTGCTCGACTGGCTGGCGGCCGGACTCGATCCCGAGCGCTGTACCATGTTCATCCAGTCGCACGTGCCGGCGCACGCCGAGTTACACCTGCTGTTCTCCATGATCACACCGCTGGGGTGGCTGGAGCGCGTGCCCACCTACAAGGAGCAGAGGGAGAATATTACCGACAAGGATCTCGGCACCTACGGTTTTCTTGGCTACCCGGTTTTGCAGGCGGCAGACATTCTGATCTACAAGGCTGACTTCGTTCCGGTGGGCGAAGACCAAGTGCCACACGTAGAGTTGACGCGCGAGATCGCACGCCGCTTCAACATGTTCTATCCACGGAGGGGTCGGGGGCACAAATCTTTTGGCATCAATCCGGAACAAGCCAAAGGCCTTTACTACGTGTTTCCCGAACCCCAGCCGCTGCTTACGCCCGCCGCCAAGCTGCCCGGCACCGATGGCCGCAAAATGTCGAAATCATATGGCAACACGATCATGCTCACGGATCCGGAACCGGTGGTGCGTCAGAAGCTGAAGACGATGGTCACCGATCCAGCGCGTGTCCGCCGTACCGATCCCGGCAATCCCGACGTTTGTCCTGTTGGCGACCTGCACAAAATTTTCAGCGATCGATCGATTATAGCGAAAGTGGATGAGGGCTGCCGCTCGGCTGGAATTGGCTGCATCGAGTGCAAGAGTTGGGCGGCAGATGCCCTGGTCAACGTGCTTAATCCGATGCAAGAGCGCCGCAAAAAATACGAGGAGAATCCACGGCTCGCCTGGGATATTCTGGAAGCGGGTTCGTCCCGGGCACGCAGAATAGCCGGCGCCACCATGGATGAGGTGCGCGAGGCTATGAACATCTCGCTGGAGTACGAGCCTCCTCGAGATGCTCCGGCTAAAGGAAAGGCCTCGTAAGGCGGTAGAAAAGAATGCCTGAACGTTTGAAGAGCATTTCGGAGACGCCGGATTCGCCAGCACCCACGTCCCCTGTTGCCAGCGAAAATTCTGCGGCTCGGGAGAGACCGCCGGACAAAAACCAAAGTGATTTTCCGTTTGCGGTAACCGTCGGTGACATCTACGAAGGCCCGCTCGACCTGCTGCTCGACCTCATCCGCAAGCAGGACATCGATATCTACGACATTCCCATCGCTCAGATCACGGCGCAGTACCTCGCATACGTCGAAAAAATAAGAGGGCTGGATGTGAACGTCGCAGCCGATTTCATCTACATGGCTGCGGTACTCATTCACATTAAGTCAAAGATGCTTTTGCCGCGCGATCCATTGGCTGGCCCAGGCGCCGAGGAAGACCCGCGAGCCGAGCTGGTCAATCGTTTGCTTGAGCATGAAAAGTTCAAGTCGGCGGCACAGATGCTTTTGCAAAAGCAGCAGATTGAAAATGCGGTGTGGTCCAACCCGGCGATCAAGGAATTCATGGACGCTGAAGGCACTGACCGTGAGATAGCCGCCGATGTCATTGATTTGGTCAAGACCTTCCAACACATTTTGGATCGCGCTCGGTCACGACCGATGCTCCAGGTGGACGAGGAGAGTGTCACCGTTGGCCAAATGATGGATTACTTGCGCCGGCGCCTGATATTGGAAGATAGGCCAATTCAACTGAAGCACCTCTTGCGCAATATCGACTCGCGGCAGACGCTCGTGTGCATGTTCCTTGCCCTGCTCGAAATGGTGAGGCTGCAAGCGATTCAACTTCGACAGGAGCGATTGTTTGGCGAGAT
>Ga0070707_100002808_pt1 | contig 16553 bp, 13 predicted proteins | sample KBSK5502metaG_FD_65468 | JGI IMG/M metagenome (GOLD analysis project Ga0070707, IMG submission 65468) | Corn, switchgrass and miscanthus rhizosphere microbial communities from Kellogg Biological Station, Michigan, USA - KBS K5-50-2 metaG | ecosystem: Host-associated > Plants > Roots >... | reverse complement strand
CCTCACCCACCGCGACGACGTGGCCGACCACCGCCGCTTCCGCGAGCGCTTCGGCTGCGAGCGGATCCTCCACGCCCGTGACGTGACCGCCGGCACGCGCGACGTCGAACGGAATCTCGAGGGCGACGAGCCCCAGCGGCTGGCCGACGACCTCCTCGCGATCCCCGTGCCGGGGCACACCGCCGGCAGCGCGGTGCTCCTCTATCGCGAGCGGTTCCTCTTCACCGGCGATCACCTGATGGGCACCGAGGACGGCGCTTCCCTGGAGGCGGGTCGCGACGTCTGCTGGTATTCCTGGCCGAAACAGATCCAATCCATGGAGCGGCTCCTCGATCACCGCTTCGAGTGCGTATTGCCGGGTCACGGCGGCCGCTACCGCGCCGCTTCTCCCGCCGCCATGCGCCGGGCGGTGGAGAGCGTGCTCGTCGAGATGCGCGCTCACCGATGAGGCCGAAGCAACTGTGATCCAGCGCACCTTCGACGGGCGCCGTCCACGGTACGGTAGCTGGGTTTGCCTGGGCGGGTCGACGAGTTGGCTTGCGCCGCATGATCCTGTCCTCGAGGTTGTGATCTCCGGGCCCCCGCACTCATAGCTTTCACCATCGCAGCGGGATCAAGCCCCATAACTGCTGGAGACCGTTGAGATGGAAGAGAGTCTCGTCCGGTCGGAGCCGAGCTGCATTCCCGAGGGGCTTCACGGGTTGTTCAACCGGCTGGAGCGCCACCGGCCCGACGGGCAACAAACCGACGACTTCATCGAAGAGGTCTTCCACACCTTGAAGGAAGACCTGCACCTGCTGGGCGTGTTGGTCTACGGCGAGCGCCGGGACGGGTTCGAGCTCCGCAAGAGCGTCGGAGAGGGTGTGGAGGCACTGGCCGAGTTCCTCGTGACCACCTGGCCTTCGGTGGCGCTCGTCCTCCGCCACCGCGTGTACATCTTCCCCGACCCCCAGGAACCCGGCTCCCCGCCGGCGTTCGGCATCCTTCCCGGCGGCCCCTCGGCCGGCGTGGTCGTGGGGAGAAGGCCGCATCGCCGTTTGCTGTTCTTCGCCCTCGACTGGGGCTGGGAGCGCGAGCGGGTGGACTTCGCCTTCAACGTCCTGCGCGCCGCCCTCGGGCTGCACGTGCTCGAGGAGCGCGTCGGTCTGAGCTTCCGCCAGGTCGCGGAGATCCAGGATGGCCTCTTGCGGGAAGCGGCGCCGCGGCTACCCGGTTTCGACATCGCCTACCGGTCCCTTCCGGTGGAGGAGGTCGGCGGGGACTTCTGCGACTTCGTGCACGTGGCCGAGGACCTCGTGGGCTTCGCCATCGGCGACGCCAGCGGCCACGGGCTGCCGGCGGCGCTGATGGTCCGCGACATCGTGACCGGGTTGCGGATGGGCCTCGAGAAGCACCTGCGGATGGAGTACGTGTTCTCGAGGCTCAATCGGGTCATCCACCGCAGCAACCCTTCCAGCCGCTACGTCTCGGTCTTCTACGGCGAGCTCGAGTCGAACGGCAACCTCGCCTACGTCAACGCCGGGCACCAGCCACCGCTGCTGTTCCGGAGGGACCGGGTCGTCGAGCTGAGGACGGGAGGGGCCGTGATCGGCCCCCTGCCTCAGGTCTCCTTCCGGCGGGGCCACGTGCGGCTCGATCCCGGGTCGGTCCTCGTGCTGTTCACCGACGGGATCGTCGACCGAAGGGGACCGGGCGACGTGTACTTCGAGGAGGAACGGCTGAAGCGGATCGTCCAGGAGAGCCACGGCGCGCCCGCCGGCCACGTGCTCGACCGCATCCTCGACGCGGCCTTCGCCCACGGCGAGGAGCGGCCCTGGGAGGACGACGTGACGGTGATGGTCGTCCGCCGCCCGGAGGCGTGAGGCTCTACCCCTTCTTCAGCACGTACATCGGACGGCGGCGCCCGCCCTCCTCGGTGGGAGCGAAGTCGGCCGCCACGTAGCCGCGTCCGAGATAGGCCTGGAAGGCGCGGCGGACCTTCTCCTGCCAGCCGGCGGCCACGCGCGGCGCCGCCTGGCACAGCACGTTCCACTCGGGAGGGATCTCGAGCAGCAGCTCGGGGGCGTCGAGGTCGAGGCGGGGATCGGAGGACACCGGCCAGCCCGCCTGCCACTTCACGTCGTTGATCCGCGGCAGGACGGGAGCGGGGACCGTGCGCGGCAGCTCGGCTCCCTGCGCGAGCCCCTGCACGCGGGGCGCGTTCAGGTCCCAACGCACGACGAGCCGGTCCGTGGGCAGGCCGTGGTGGAGCTCCGACGTGGTCACGCCGTAGAAGTTCAGGGCGAACTCGGTGCCGGTCGCGCCCAGCCGGCGCAGGTTGAGGTTGGCGTTGAGGGCCTGAAGGGGATCGTAGGTCCAGGTGATGACGGTAACGCCGGCCGGCAGGGCATCGGCACGCTGGGCCCACTTGAGCTTCAGGCCGACGCCGCGCTTCTGATGCTCGGGGCGCACGGCCAGCATGTCCGAGTGGAGGTGCGGCACGCCGCCGCGCAGCGCGGGGAATGCGTACGCGAAGCCCACGGCCGCTCCTTCCGCGGTCTCCGCCAGGTGGACGAGGCCTCCGGCCCAGGTGGTGGCGATGAGCTGGATGGCGGAGGTGATCTCGACGTCGGCGAGGCGCCACACCTCGCGCTGGAGGCGCACGCAGGCCTCGAAATCGGCGCGGTCGCGGGCAAGGCGGATGCGGACGTCGTCCATGGAGCGCGCAGTCTAACACGCGCTAGAATCGCGCCCGTCCATGACTGACCTCGTCCGGGGGCTGGGCGCCGGGGACGCCGCCCTGGTCACGATCGGCTCCGTTCTCGGCACCGCCGTCTTCATCACGACGGCCGACATCGCTCGCGTGCTCCCGCACCCGGGGCTCATCGTCGGCGTGTGGGCGCTGGGCGGGGCGCTCACGCTCGCCGGCGCCCTCACCTACGCCGAGCTGGGGGCGATGTTCCCCGAGGCCGGTGGCATCTACGTCTATTTGAAGGAAGCCTACGGCCCCCTGTGGGGCTTCCTCTTCGGCTGGGCCTCCTTCCTCATCATCATGAGCGGAGGACTCGCCGCGCTCGCCGCGGGCTTCGGCGAGTACCTCGGCGCGTTCCTGCCGTTCTTCTCGACGTCCCACGTGTTGTTCGCGCTGCCGGTCGCGCGTTGGACGTGGAGCGTGAACGGGGGCCAGCTCGGGGGAGCGCTGGCCATCGCCTTCCTCACCGTGGTGAACTATCTCGGCCTGCGCGAGGGGGCCGGGGTCCAGAACGTGGTGACGGTGGTGAAGATCGGATCCATCGTCGGGCTCGCGCTGTTCGGCTTGATGGTCGCGGCTCCCGTCGCGCCCCACCTGGCGGCGCCGCTGCCGCCGTCGGTCACGGGCTCCGCGCTCGGGGTGGCGATGATCGCCGTGCTCTGGGGCTACGACGGCTGGTACGGCGCCACGTTCCTCGCGGGCGAGATGCGGCGTCCCGCGCGCGATCTGCCGTGGGGGCTGCTGACCGGCACGCTCGCGGTCACCGTCCTGTACGTGCTCATGAACGTCGTGTACGTGCGCGCGCTGCCGGTGGAGGCCATGGCCGCCACCACGCGCATCGGAGAGACGGCGGCGGCGGTGCTCTTCGGGCCCACCGGCGCGCGTCTCGTGTCCCTGGCCGTCGTCTTCTCCACCTTCGGGTGCCTCTCGTCCACCATCCTCTACTGCACGCGCATCTACCTGGCCATGGCCCAGGACGGCGTCTTCTTCCGCTCCCTGGCGCGGATCCACCCGCGATACCGGACGCCGACGATGAGCATCCTCGCCCAGGGCGGGTGGGCGATCGCGCTGACCTTCTCCGGCACGTACGAGCAGCTCTACACCTACGTCGTCTTCGCGGTCTTCCTGTTCCATGCCGCGACCGGGGCCGGGGTGTTCGTCCTCCGGCGGAAGCGGCCCGACCACCCGCGGCCCTACCGGGTGTGGGGATATCCCGTCGTCCCCGTCGTCTTCATCCTCACCGCGATGGCTTTCGTCCTGAACACGCTGTTCGAGCGGCCCATTGAATCGCTGTGGGGGCTGGGCCTGCTCGCTCTCGGCCTGCCCGCGTATTTCTTCTGGCGCGGGAAAGCGGCTTGAAGACGGTCGCGGTCGCGGGCCTCTTCCTGTCGTGGGTCGCGGCCGGGCGCGGTCTCCTCGGCTTCACGCCCGGGCACGCCGCGCGCCAGCGCGAGATCGAGGCTGCCTTTCTCGCTCTCCCGGATCCCGTCCGGTGCGAAGCCCATCACCGCGAGCTGACACGCGCGCCGCACACCGCGGGGACGGAAGGCTCGCGGCGCGTGGCCGAGTACGTGGCCGCGCGCTTCCGCGAGTACGGGCTGGAGACCGACGTGCCGAGCTACGACGTGCTGCTTTCGTATCCGCGGAAGGTCGAGCTGGAGATGGTCGCCCCGCGTTCGGTCAGCCTCGCGCATCGCGAGGATGCGCTCCCGGAGGATCCGTCCAGCTCCGATCCCGCGGCCTCCGGTCCCTGGCATGCGTACGCGAAGAGCGGCGAGGTCGAGGCCGACGTCGTCTACGTGAACCACGGGCAGCCGCGGGACTACGACCGGCTGGCCCGCATCGGCGTGGACGTGCGGGGCAAGGTCGCTCTCGCGCGCTACTTCGGGGGTTACCGCGGCGGAAAGAGCCTCGAGGCGGAGCGCCGCGGCGTGGCCGCCCTCGTCACCTACTCCGACCCGGCCGAGGACGGATACGTCCAGGGTGACGTCTACCCGCGGGGGCCGTGGGGCAACGACAGCCACGTCCAGCGGGGCGCGAACGTCTACGACTTCATCGTGCCCGGCGATCCGCTCACACCCGGTTGGCCGTCGGTGGCGGGAGCCCGGCGCATCCCGGAGGCCGAGTCCCGCATCCTGCCGAAGATTCCGACCTTGCCCCTGTCCTTCCGCGACGCGCGGGTGCTCCTCGAAGCGCTCGAAGGCCCGGTGCGCCCGACGCGCGAATGGCAGGGCGGGGGGCCCTTTGCCTACCACGTGGGCCCGGGTCCGGCGCGGGTCCGCCTCCGGCTGGACGTCTCGCGCGAGACGCGCACGATCCGCGACGTGATCGGCCGCGTGCGCGGGGCCGACCCCGATCCCGTGGTGGCCCGCCAGATCGTCCTCCTTTCGAATCACCACGACGCCTGGACGTTCGGCGGCGTCGACCCCTCCTCGGGGACGGCCACCGCGCTCGAGCTGGCGCGCTCCCTCGGCGACCTCGTCCGCCGCGGCCGGGGGCCCCGGCGCACGATCGTCCTCGGGATCTGGGACGCGGAGGAGTACACGCTCACCGGCTCGACCGAGTGGGGGGAAGAGCACCGCGACGAGCTGGCGCGCGAGGCGGTCGCCTGCCTCAACGTCGACGCATCCACCTCCGGCGACCAGCTCTCCGCCAGCGCCGTTCCCTCCCTGCGGCCGCTCCTCTACGAGGTGGCGCGGAGCCTGCCCGACCCCAAGGGACGCGGCACCGTCTATGACGTGTGGCGCGAGGGCGAGCAAGGTAACGTGCGCGGCTACGGTGTGGTGGCGGGGGAGCGCACCGCCGACCCGCCGGTGGCGATCCTCGGCAGCGGCAGCGACTACACCGTCTTCTTCAACCACATCGGCGTGCCCTCGGCCGACCTCGTCTTCGACGGTCCGTACGGCGTCTACCATTCCATCTACGACTCGCACGAGTGGATGAGGCGCTTCGGCGATCCCGGCTTCCGCTACCACGCGGCCATGGCGCGTCTATGGGGGCTGCTCGCCCTGCGCCTCGCGAACGCCGACGTGCTGCCTCTCGACTACGGCGCCTACGGGCGGGACCTCCTCGCGTATCTCGACGATGTCGCGACCCTCGCCCGCTCGCGCGGCGTCGACGCGGGACTCGATCGGGCGCGCCGCGCGGCCCAGGCCCTCTCGCGCCTGACCGTACCCGAGCCGACCGGCGACGCGGCGGCCGACGCCGCCCGCAGCCGCGCCCTCATGCAGGCCGAGCGGGACCTCCTGTCGCCCGATGGCCTCCCGGACCGGCCCTGGTTCCGGCATCTCGTCTACGCGCCCCTGCCGTCGTACGAAGCGGAGACCTTGCCCGGCGTGCGGGAGGCGATCCTGGCCGGCGACGCCGCGCGCGCGCGGGCGCAGGCCGCGCGGCTGGCCGACGCTCTCGAGCGTGCGGGGCGGACGCTGGGGGCGCCGCCACCGTGAGCCCGCGCCTCCCGCGGGCGAGACGCCCGGGGGTCGTATCCCGGCTGTGGTGGGTCGCGGGCGAGCTGCTGGCCCGCGACACGATGGTGATCACCAACGCGATCGCGTTCAACTTCCTGCTCTGCCTCTTCCCGCTGATCCTGGTCCTGGTCGCGGTGTCGCAGCAGCTCCCGGGCCGGCGCGTCTCCACCGCTCTCCTGCTCGTCCTCAACGAGCTGATCCCCTTCGAGCGCGAGGCGATGGCGCAGTCGCTGCAAGGGCTGCGGAAGGTCGCTCGGGGGCTGGAGGTCGTGTCCGTCCTGCTGATCGTCTGGGGGTCGTCCGGCATCTTCATGCCGGTGGAGCGGGCGCTGAGTCGCGGCTGGGGCGGCCAGGCCCGGGGGTTCTGGCGCAGCCGCATGCTGGCCATCCTGATGACGGTGGCCGGCGGCCTGCTCGCCATCCTCTCGGTGACGGTCACGGTGGCGGCCCGCGCCTACAGCCGGGAGTGGCCGACCGTGTCCCGCTACGGGGCCAAGGCGAGCGCCCTGCTCCTGACGTGCATCCTCTTCTACTTGATCTACCGTGTCATCCCGCAGCCGCCGGTGGGCAGCCGGGTCGCGCTGAAAGCGGCGCTGTGGGCGGGCACGGCCTGGGAAGCCGCGAAGTACCTCTTCGTCATGAATCTCGCCCGGTCGAACCTGCAGGCGGTCTACGGGCCTCTCGCCTTCGCGGTCTCGCTCGTGCTGTGGGCCTACGTCTCCAGCCTCGTGCTCGTGTTCGGGGCGCTGATGGTGCCGGTGGCGCCGGGTCTCACGCGCCCGCCGGCTTCTCCGCGAGCGCCGTCAGGCGCCCGAGCTGATCGCGGTGGCCGAGGCAGATGAGCACGTCGCCCGCTTCCAGCACCACGTCCGGCGACGGGTTGAACGTCATCTTCTCGTCGGGCTTCTTGATGGCCACGACGGTGATCCCCATCTCCCGGCGGAGGTGGGCGTCGTCGAGGCGCGCCCCGGCGAGGCCGCTGCCCGCCTTCACCTCCGTCTCCTCGATCTGCAGCTCGCGGTAGTCGCGTCGGGTGGCCAGCTCCAGGAAGCTGAGCGCGGTCGGGCGCTCGACCGCCTGCACCACGGTCTGGCCGGCGATCGCGTACGGCGCGACCACCCGGTTCGCGCCCGCGCGCAGGAGCTTCTTCTGGGTGGCCGCGTCCTCGGCCCGGGACACGATGAAGATCTTCTCGTTGAGCAGGCGCGCGCTCATGGTGATGTACAGGTTGTCGGCGTCGCCGGCCGTGAGCGCCACCAGCACCCGCGCGCGCTCGATGCCCGCTTTTCGCAGCACGCTGTCCGAGGTGGCGTCGCCGGCCAGGGCGATGCCATGGGGCATCTGGAAACCGTCCAGCGCCGCGGCGTGCTTGTCGAGGGCGACGAATGGCTGGCCGGAGGCGGAGAACTCGGCGGACACGAACCGGCCCATGCGGCCGAAGCCGCACACGATGACGTGGTCTTTCAGCTCCGAGAGCGTGTGCTCCATGCGCTGCCTCCCGATGTCGCCGCGCACCTCGCCGCTGACGATGGCGCGGATGGCGGCGGTGGCCGCGTAGAACAGCGTGAAGACCCCCACCAGTGTCAAGGCCATCGTGAACACCCGCCCCTCCGAGTTCAGCGGGTGCACCTCGTTGAAGCCGACCGTGGTGATGGTGATGACCGTCATGTAGAGCGACTCCAGGAAGCGCCAGTGCTCGAGGCGCATGTACCCGATGGTCCCGAGGGCCATGAGGAGGACGGGCACGCAGAGGACGACGAGGAACTCGCGCAGGCGGATCACTCCCGGCACCCGGCGCGGTTGGAGCAGGCGGGCGCCGCGTGCCGCCATCTGGGTCGCCCGCCTCCTGATCACGGTTCGAGGATAGCCCAGCTGGGCGCCGTCAGGAGCCGTCCCGGCGGGCCGGGCGGTCGGAGAGGGCCTTGGCCAGCTCCAGGGCGAGGAAGGGATTGCGGAGCACGGTGGAGCGCAGGGCGGTCCCCGCCACCACGACCAGCTCGGCATTGTCCCGTACCCGGGCCGTGTCCGCCCTTGGCTCGCCGGTCAGGGCCTCTTCCCCGAAGAAGGCCGGCGCCGGCACGACCACGCGCGCTCCGTCCGCGGCCACCAGCTCGACCGCGCCGCCGCGCAGCACGTAGAAGTGTTCGCCGGGATCGCCCGCGCGATAGATCTGCTCCCCCTCGCGCCGCGTCTCGACCCGCGCCCCGCTCGCGAGGTCCGCCAGGTCCGCCTGCGCCACGCCGGAGAGGAAGGCGACCTGGCCCAGCGCCTGGAGGGCCTGGGCCGGCGACCCCGTGGGTGCCTTCTTGCCCGCGGAGGTGAGGTAGCCCAGGAGGCGCGGCAGGTCCGGGCGGTGCGCAGCCATGATGACGCGAGAGCCGCCCTGGATCACGGTGTTGCCCTCGATCACCTGGACGTCGCCGCTGGCAAGCTCGGTGGCGATGAACAGGCAGCCGCGAGGGAAGCCCTCGCGCCGCACCACGTCGGCGACGGGGCGGCCCGCGATGGGGGAGTCGGGCGCGACGCTCACGTCGAAGACGACGATGTCCCCCTTGCCTACCGGCATGAGGGCGCCGATCTCCGGGTACTCGATCGACGTGAGGAACGACTCCACGAGGATGTCGGCCTCGCTGTGGATCTTGGTCGCCCCCACCAGCCGATAGGGCACCTGGTACTGCGGGTTCAGCATCCGCGCGAGCACGCGGGGCACGCCGTAGTAGCGCGCCAGCAGGCAGAAGGCCAGGTTGTCGGCGTCGCGGCCGGTCATGGCCACCGCGACGTCGGCCCGCTTGATGGCGGCCTGGTCGAGGACGGTGACGTCGGTCGCGCTCCCCGTGAAGACCACGACCCCCTGCTCCGCGAAGAGCCGCTCGGTGACCGTCCGGTCGACGTCGATCACCACCGTCTCGTGGCCCGCGGCGACGAGCCGCGAGACGAGGTGGGTCCCCATGTGCCCGGCCCCGGCCACGACGACGTACATGTCAGCCCTCCTCGTCGCCGCCCAGCTCGGCCATGTCGCGGTCGATGCGGGCGATCAGCTCGGCCGCACCCTCGTCGGAGAGGATGCCGGAGGCCGTGGCGTCCTGGATCGCGCTCTTCTCGACCGCGAGCAGGCGGCGGCGCACGTTGCGGGTCTGGCGCTCTTCTTCCGCCGAGTGCGCGACGAGCAGGTCGCGCACCTGCCGCTCGCTTCGCGCGATCGCCCCCTGGTAGGCGGCGCGCAGCCGCTGGAACAGCCCGAAGTGCAGCAACCCCAGGTGCTGCAGGCGGTCGACCTCGGCCTGGCCCGCGCGCGCGGCGAGCAACCGGCCCTGTTCCTCTTCCATGCGCAACGCCGCCTCCGCTCGCCGCCCGACGCCGAGCGCCCGCGTCACCGCGGCCAGGGTCAGGCCCTGGACGGTGAGGGTCACGAGCGCGCAGCCGAAGACGATGCCGATCAGGAGAGCGCGTCCGGGAAGGTCGGTGGGCATCGTCAGGACGAGGGCCATGGACAGGCTGCCCTTCAGGTTTCCCCACACGAGCAGGTGCTGCCAGCGCAAGGGGACCCGCTGGTCGAAGACGCGAAGCAGCCCGAGCCAGGGGTAGACGGTCGCGGCCCGACCCGCCGTGAGGGCGAGGAGGCCCCAGCCCACGGGTCCGGCGGAGGCGGCCAGGGAGCGGAAGTCCATCTGGAGCCCGATGAGCAGGAACAGCACGCTGTTGACGCCGAAGGCGGCCACCTCCCAGACCGAGCGGATCGCCACCTTGCCCGTGGGCGTCAGCGCCTCCCATCCCGCTCCCCGCAGCGTGAGACCGGCGGCGACCACGGCGAGGACGGGCGAAGCGTGGAAAGACTCGGCGAGGAGCGCGGAGCCGTAGGCGGCGATCGCGGTGAGCATGATCTCCATCAGGTGGTCCTGGGTGCCCCGCACCAGATGGGCGATCGCATAGCCGAGCACGAGGCCGCAACCCAGCCCCACCGCCGTGACCCAGGCCAGGCCGGCGAGGCCGTGGGCGAGATCGAAGCGTCCGTGCTCGATCGCCGCCAGGATGGTGGTGAAGGCCACGATCGCGGTGCCGTCGTTGAGCAGGCTCTCGTTCTCGACGATGGCGGCCAGCCGTGGCGAGACGCGCACCTTGCGGAAGCTGGCGATCACGGCGATGGTGTCGGTGGCGGCCAGGGCGGAGCCGAGGAGGAGCGCGACCGGCCACGCGAGGTCGAGGCCGGCGTGGAGGATCGCTCCCGCCACCAGCACCGTGGTCAGCACCCCCGGTACGGCCAGCACCGCGACCGGGACGAGGTTCTCGCGGAGGCGGCGGAGGTCGGTGGCGAGAGTGGCTTCGTAGAGAAGAATCGGCAGGAACACCTGGAGGACGATCTCGGGCTGGAGACCGACCTTCGGCACCGCCTGGGTGGCGCCGAGGGCCACGCCGGCCAGGACGAGGGCGACGTTGTAGTGGATGCGGAGGCGCTTGGCGAGGAAGCCGACCGCGGCCGCGATGAGCAGCAGCAGCAGAGCGACGGTCAACGTGCCGTGCATCGATACCGGAATGCGGCGCGCTCCGCCGCACGCGCCGAACGCTCCCGCCGGAGAAGAATGCTCGGCACGCTGGTCCGCCTCCTGATCGGCAACAGGGTTCGCACTAGAATACCCCGCGTGAGCGATACTCCCGAGCGGGTCACGTACGCGACGCTCGCCGGGGGCCAGAGCGAGGAGTTCCAGCGCCGCTGGGACGTCGCCCTCGAGCGCTTGCGTCCGGCGCTCGGCGGGCGGCACGGGCACCTCGTCGACGGCCAGGAGCACGGTCTCCGCGAAGGGGAGGCGGAGACGTTCGACGATCGCAGCCCCATCGACCGGCGCGGCCTCCTCGGCCGGTTCCCGGTGGGCCGCGCGGAGGACGTGGACCGCGCCGTGCGCGCAGCCCGACGCGGCTTCCCGGCATGGAGCGAGCGGCACTGGTCGGAGCGGGCCGCGTTCCTGCGCCGCGCGGCCGAGCTGATCGAGCAGCGCGGCTTCGACCTGTCCGCGCTCGTCGGCCTCGAGGTGGGCAAGAACCGACTCGAGGCGATGGGCGACATCACCGAGACCGCCGACCTCATCCGCTACTACTGCGAGCAGATGGAGCGCCACGCCGGATTCGATCGGCCCATGGCGCGCCTCTCCTCCCACGAGGAGACGCGCTCGATCCTGCGCCCCTACGGCGTGTGGGCGGTCATCAGCCCGTTCAACTTCCCGGCCGCCCTCGCCGGCGGTCCCGTCTCGGCCGCCCTCCTCGCCGGCAACACCGTGGTCTTGAAGCCGAGCCCGGAGGCGCCGCTCACCGCCCTCGCCCTCTATGCCGCTTTCCGCGAGGCGGGAGTGCCCGCCGAGGCGCTGCAGCTCGTGTACGGCCCCGGCGAGCCCACGGGGGCCGCCCTCGTCGACCACCCGGAGGTGGACGGCCTGCTGTTCACCGGCTCCAAGGAGGTGGGGATGGGCATCCTGAGCCGCTTCACCCGGGACTACCCCAAACCCTGCATCACCGAGATGGGCGGCAAGAACCCGGCCGTGGTCATGCCATCGGCCGACCTCGACGCGGCCGCGGAGGGCATCCTCCGCTCCGCGTTCGGCCTGCAAGGCCAGAAATGCAGCGCGTGCTCCCGCGCGTACGTGCACCGCGACGTCAAGGACCATTTCCTCGAGACCCTCGTCGAGAAGACGCGGTGCCTCGTCGTGGGCGATCCCACGCGGCACGGCGTGTTCCTCGGCCCCGTGATCCACGAGCGCGCCTATAGCACCTTCCAGGCCGCCTCCGACGCGGCCGGGCGTGACGGCAGGGTCCTGACCGGCGGCGAGGTGCGGCGGGAGGGCGAGCTCGCCTACGGCTACTTCGTGGCCCCCACCGTGGTCGACAGCTTGCCGCCGGACCACGACCTCTTCCGCAAGGAGCTGTTCGTCCCTTTCGTCTGCGTCGCCACCGTCGACTCACTCGAACAGGCGATCCAGCACGCGAACCGCACCGACTACGGGCTGACCGCCGGGCTCTTCTCGCGGGATCAGGATGAGATCGACGCGTTCCTGGAGCGCATCCAGGCCGGTGTCGTGTACGTCAACCGGCGCGCGGGGGCGACCACCGGCGCCTGGCCGGGCGTGCAGCCGTTCGGGGGCTGGAAGGGCAGCGGTTCGTCCGGCAAGAGCTCGGGCGGCCTCTACTACGTGCAACAGTTCCTGCGCGAGCAGAGCCGCACGGTCGTGCGTTAGGTGCCGGAGCGCGAGGCGGAGTCGCTCGTCTTCCGCCGCGCCCTCGGGCGCGACCTGCCCGCCATCGAGAGGGGCGAGGGCGCGGTGCTGTGGGACCGTGGCGGCAAGCGCTACCTCGACGGCTCCGGCGGCGCCGTGGTGGTGAACGTGGGTCACGGCCGCGCGGAAGTGGCGCAGGCCATGTCCCGCCAGGCCGCGGCGGCCGCCTACGTCCACGGCACGCAGTTCACGAGCGACGTGCTGGAGGAATACGCCCGGCGCCTGGCGCCGCACGCGCCCGGAGGCTGCCGCCGGCTCTACCTCGTGTCCGGAGGGTCGGAGGCCAACGAGACGGCGGTGAAGCTGGCCCGCGCCTACCAGGTCGCGAGCGGAGCCTCGTCCCGGCACAAGGTGATCGGCCGGAGCGTCTCCTACCACGGCAGCACGCTGGCCACGCTGGGGCTTTCGGGCCGGCCGACGCTGCAGGCGCCCTACGCTCCGATGCTCGCCACGCACCCGCGCGCGATGGCGCCCTTCTGCTATCACTGCCCGCTCGGTACGAGCTACCCGGCCTGCGGCGTGGCGTGCGTCGAGGATCTGGAGGCGGTGATCCGCCGCGAGGGACCGGAGACGGTGGCCGCGTACATCGCGGAGCCGGTCCTGGGCGCCTCGGCGGGGGCGGCCGTGCCGCCGGAGGAGTATGCGCTGCGCGCCGCGGAGATCTGCCGCCGGTACGGCGTGCTCTACGTCGACGACGAGGTGATGACGGGGTTCGGCCGCACGGGGAAGTGGTTCGGGATCGAGTGGAGCGGCGCCGTGCCCGACATCGTCACCTGCGGCAAGGGGATGAGCGGCGGCTACATGCCGGTGGGAGGGGTCCTGGCCAGCGAAAGGGTCGTGAACGCCGTCGCGCGCGGAGGCGGCTTCGTCCACGGCTACACCTTTTCCCACCACCCCGTCACGGCCGCGGCCTGTCTCGCCGTCCTCGACATCCTCGAGCGCGAGGATCTCGTGGAGCGGGCCCGCCGGCTGGGGGAAGCGGCGCGGCTCCGGATGGAGGAGTTGCGCCGCCATCCCCACGTCGGTGACGTCCGCGGCCGCGGGCTGATGCTCGGCGTGGAGCTGGTGGCCGACAAGGACACGCGCCGGCCCTTCCGCCGCGCGGAGAGGCGGGCGGAGGCGCTGGCCGCCGCGTGCTTCGAGGGCGGCCTGGTCACCTATCCGAGCGGCGGCGCCGCCACCGGCGCCGACGGCGACGTGGTCATGCTGGCTCCGCCGTTCGTGGTCACGGAGTCGCAACTCGCGGAGATGGTGGACGTGCTCGACCGCAGCCTCGACGCCATCGGGCTCTAGGAGGTCCATGCCCAAGGACTACCCTCGCATCAGCACGCCCCCGCCCGGCCCCCGCGCCCGCGCCGTGATCGAGCGCGACGGCCGGGTGATGTCCCAGAACCACCGCAAGGACTACCCCCTGGTGGTGGAACGGGCCCGGGGGCCGATGGTGGAGGACGCCGACGGCAACCGCTATCTCGACTTCGCGGCCGGGATCGCGGTGGTGGCGACCGGCCACTGCCACCCGGAGGTCGTGGCCGCGATCCGCGCCCAGTCGGAGCGGTTCCTCCACGCGTGCGCCACCGACTTCTACTACGAGAACGTCGTGGCGCTGGCCGAGGGCCTGGCGCGGAAGGCGCCGGGGCCCGGTCCGTGGCGCGTGTTCTTCGCGAACTCGGGGGCCGAGGTCGTGGAGGCGGCGATCAAGCTCGCACGGCTGCGCACCGGCCGGCAGAAGATCGTCGCGTTCTACGGTGCCTTCCACGGCCGCACCTACGGCGCGCTCACGCTCACCGCGAGCAAGCCGGTGCAGCGGCGCGGCTACGCGCCGCTCCTGCCGGAGGTCGTCCACACCCACTACGCGTATTGCTACCGCTGCCCGGTGAACCGCGACCCCCGGACCTGCCGCGTGCAGTGCCTCGACCTGCTCACGGAGACGATGTTCGGCACCACCCTCGATCCGTCGGAGGTGGCGGCGGTGATCGTCGAGCCGGTGCAGGGCGAGGGCGGGTACGTCGTGCCGCACCCCGAGTTCCTGCCGCGCCTGCGGGAGATCACGCGGCGCCACGGCATCCTGCTCATCGCCGACGAGGTCCAGTGCGGCATGGGCCGGACGGGACGCTTCTTCGCGAGCGAGCACTTCGGCCTGGAGCCCGACATGGTGACGGTGGCCAAGGGCATCGCCTCCGGCTTGCCGCTCGGCGCGCTCCTCGCCCGTGACGAGGTGATGCAGTGGACGAGCGGCGGCCACGGCTCCACCTTCGGCGGCAACCCGGTCTCGGCGGCGGCGGCGCTGGCCACGCTGAAGCTGCTCGAGGGCGGGCTCGTCGACAACGCGGCCCGGGTGGGGGAGAAGCTCATCGGCCAGCTGCGCGCCCGTCTCTCCGCGCGCACGTCGGTCGGGGACGTCCGCGGCCTGGGGCTGATGATCGGGGTGGAGATCGTGCGCGACCGGTTCGGCCGCGAGCCCGATCCCGAGCGCCGCGAGCGGATCCTCGGGGAGGCGTTCCGGCGCGGGCTGCTGCTGCTCGGCTGCGGGAAGAGCACGATCCGCCTCGCGCCGTCACTGGTCGTGGACGACGAGGACGCGGCCACCGCGGCCACGATCCTCGAGGAGTCCATAGCCGCCGCCGAATCCGCCCGCTAGCCTCCGGGCACGCCGCGATGGCGGACGTTGCCCGGCGAGGTGCGCTTCAGCAGGTCCAGCAGGGCGACCTTGTCGGGCAAGGCGATGCGGGTGATGCGGATCCCCAGGCCCTGCGGCAGATCGGGGGCGCGGGGCGCCGCGGGGTCGTTGGTCCAGCTCACCTGGCCGAGGAGCCGGAAGGGAGCGCGGTCGGGCAGCCGCAGCATGATCTCCACGTGCTGCCCCGCCGTCAACGCAAGGTCGGTGATCGCGAACAGCCCGCTGATGCTGAGGTTGGCCACCTTCAGCTGCCGGCCGTCCAGCTCGCAGATGACCCCGTCGATGATGAACCGGTCGGTGGCCCTCATCGCGCCGGTGGGAAGCGCTCTTCGACCCATGCCCGCACCGCGCTCTCGACCTCGCCTTCCTCGGCGCCCGACAGCGTGGCCGCCGGCCCCTGCTCTCGCCGGCCCGAGGGGACGAGGTACAGCGCGGCCTGGAACCGTCCCCCCTCGCGGTAGAGGTAGGCGTGCACGTCGGTTCCCGCGCGATGGAACTTGAGGAGGCGCCCGGTCTTCATCGTACGGATTCTACGTGACGGCGCGGGAGGGGGCGGCGATGCGCGTCACCGGCCCGCGGAAGTGACGGCGGGAGCGAGGAAAAGCGACGGTAATCCCCACCGCGAGCCCGTCGCGGCGGGGGGCCGGGCGATGGCGATGAAGAAGGCTCCGGCGATGAGCTGGTAGCCGGCGTCGTTGGGATGGACCGGGCCGTTGAAGAGCTGCGGCAGGTTTCCCGCCTTCGTGAAGGCGGCGTAGGAATCGGCCAGGGCCGCTCCCTCCTGCCGGGCCAGCGCCTTGATCTTCTCGTTCATGGCCGCCACCCACTGGTTGCGCTCGGGCGGGTTCTGGTCGGGGTTGGCGGGGATGATCGTGGAGACCACCGGCAGCGTGTGCGCCGCCTTGGCGACCTCGATCATGAAGCGCAGGCTGTCGATCGTGAAGCAGGGCGGCTCGGCGGTCTTGCAAGGGGCCTTGTTCCAGTCGTTGGTGCCGTACAGGATCAGCAGATAGGCCGGATGGTTGTGGCGCAGGCTGCTTTCGATGCGGTCGGTGCCCCTCTCGCTCGTGGTTCCCGATATCCCATCGCCGATTACGCGGTGGCGACCGCCCATGTTCTGCGCGAGCAGCGCCTCGACGACGTTGCGGTAGCCGTCCGTGCTGTGAGATCCCTCGCCAATGGTGATGCTGTCGCCGAAGGCGAGGTACGTGTTCGGGACGTTGTCACCGATGGGCAGCGTGACGGGGACGTCGGCCTCCGCGCCGGCGGCCTGGGGGACGCTGATCGGAGGCGTGCCGGCGGGCGCATAGAAGGGCGGCATCGAGGGCGCCCTCAGCGACACCGGGTAGCTTCCCGCCGGGACGCCATTCACGACCGCCCGCCCCGTGAGCTTCTCCGACCGCCCCACGTGCCCGGAC
>Ga0070707_100002806_pt1 | contig 16562 bp, 13 predicted proteins | sample KBSK5502metaG_FD_65468 | JGI IMG/M metagenome (GOLD analysis project Ga0070707, IMG submission 65468) | Corn, switchgrass and miscanthus rhizosphere microbial communities from Kellogg Biological Station, Michigan, USA - KBS K5-50-2 metaG | ecosystem: Host-associated > Plants > Roots >... | reverse complement strand
GCTCATCATCCCGGCCGGACTGTCGCTCGGCCGGCGCATCGATCAGCGGGGATCCACCGTGAGCGTCGTGCCGTACGTGCAGCCGACGTTCGCGTTCATCGTCGGCGATTTTCCGTCCGATCTGGTGTTCGGGTTCGGCGTCGGCGCGGACTTCCGCCTGTCGCGTGTGCTGGACGCACGCATCTCCGGCGGGTTGGGCGACCGGCCGCTCACCGGCGTGTCGATTGGCGGCGTATGGGTGCACTGAAGCAACCTCCCCAAACCTCCGCCAACCTCCACAACCTTCACCAACCTCCCCCGGAGGGGCTCTTATGAAGCGCGTAGCGTTGACATTGGGATTGGCCGCCGTCATGGCGACGCCCGCCGTGGCGCAGTGGCTGGGCGAACCGGTGTGGAACAGCCCGGGGGGCGGCACCGGCGTCACGATCAGCGGCGATTACGCACACCCCAACGAGGGTTACGGGAAGGGCAACACTTGGGGTGGCCGGGCTTCGCTCGGTCTCTCGACCATCACACTTACGGCCGGTGTCGCGAGTTGGAAGCCAGCGGGCGCGACCCAGAGCCTGACGTCGGTCGGGGGCAACGTGGCGTTTCGCCTGATCGGCGGGAGCTTGTTGCCGGTCGCGATCAACATGCAGCTGGGTGGTGCCAGCACCAGCTCGAGCGGGGTGGCGGCGAAGGCGACCACCGTTATCGGCGCTGCCGGCATCAGCGTTCCGCTTCCCACTCCGGGATTCACCATCGAGCCGTACTTCTCTCCGGGAATCCGGTATCGTAACAGCGGGGGGGGCACCAACACGACGAATTTCGGTTACGTGTTCGGAGCCAACCTGGGATTCGGACTCGTCGGCATTCACCTCGCGTACGACCACGAGCACCAAAGCAATAGTCCCGGGACGAGCGTGTTCGGGGTTGGGGCTCACCTGAATCTCCATCTCCCGGTCGGGATGTGAAGCAGGTTCACACGTGAAGCGGCGGCCTCCACTCTACCGCTTGGGGTGTGAGCCGGATTCCACAACCGGTGGCCGCGCGGTTGCAGCATAGCGACACACTATTGACTGGCTGGGAAGCGGTTCTTACAGTTGCCACATCTCCGTCGGACCTTGCGCCCTGGTCCCCCACGGTTTTCCCAACGTTCAGGGGGTACCTATGAAGCACGAAGCGTTGACACTCGGATTGGCATTGCTGGCGACGCCCGCTTCGGCCCAGTGGCTGGGCGAGCCGATGTGGAACCACCCCAACGCGGGTTCGGGCTTCACGATTTACGCGGATTACACCAAGCCGAACAGTGACGTGGGAGGAGGGAACGCCCTCGGTGGTCGAGTCGCGCTCGGGGCCGGCGTCTTCACCTTGACGGGCGGGGTGTCGTCCTGGAAGTCCGACCTCTTCAGCGAGCGCGTAACCACCTTCGGCGGGACGGCCACGTTCCGGTTGATCGGCGGCAGCCTCATCCCGGTCGCCGTGAACCTGCAGCTGGGTGGTGGTCACAGCATGGAGATCACGTCCAGCACGACCACCGTGCCGGTGCAGACCATGGGGGTTGCCGCGGTAGGGGTGAGCGTCCTGCTGCCCACACCAGTCGTGAGCGTCGAGCCATATGTCTCGCCCGGAATGCGCTATCACCATTACTCAAACGTGGCGCTGGGCGCGCCGAACCACGAGACCAACTTCGGGTGGGTAATCGGCGGCAACCTCGGGTTCGGCCCGATCGGAGTTCACCTCGCCTACGACTCGGAGAAGTTCGCCGACGGGAAGACACACGGAGTGTTCGGGATGGGCGCCAGCATCGGGCTCCGGTCGTCGGGGCCGTAAGCTGGGTTCACAACTCGGCCTGAGGCCGCTACCTTTGGGGCGCGCCATTCCACGGCGCGCCCCGTCCGTTTCCAGGAGCTATGTGATCCGCTTTCTCGTTTCGCGGGGGTCGGTCCTCGTGCTGGCCCTCACGCTGAGCGGCTGTGCGCTCACGCTGGACTCGAGCCACCTCGGCGTCCCGGTCTCGCTGGCCGGCAGCGCCCAGCGCCCGGATTCCGGCACGCCGTTTCGCGTGACGAAGCGCGCGGTTTACATGCTGTTGGGCCTGGTGCAGGTATCGCAGCCCAATCTCGAGGACGTCCTGGCGGGGCAGGTCAGCACCGGCTCGCGCATCGCCAACCTGCGCGTCAAAGTGCGGAGCCGCTGGAGCGATCTGCTGATCACCGGCCTGACGCTGGGGCTTGTGGTGCCCCGCTCCGTCACGTTTGAAGGGGTGGTAGTGGGGCAATAACCTCCACCAACCTCCACTAACCTCCACCAACCTCCACCAACTTTTTTACAAGCGCCGTCGTGCGCTCCGCCGCACCCCGTCCCTCCCGCACCAGCCGCTTCCCTGCCGCACCCGCTTTGGTGCGAGCTCCCGGGTCGTGATGCCACACGAGCCATTGGGAGTGCAGCTGCTGCCGGCCGTCGGCGCTCAAGGCCACGGCGCCGCCGCGCTCGATCAACAGCGTCGCGTCACGGCTCATGTGCCAGTGGGGGCCCACCGCCACCGGTACCCCGAACACCGCGGGCTCGAGCACCGAATGCAGTCCCGCCCGATGGTAGCCGCCGCCCACGAACGCGACGTCGGCGAGCGCGTACAGATCCGCGAGGATCCCCACACGATCCACGACGATCACCGGCGCCGCGGAGGTGTGCTCCACTTGCGACAGCCGGACGGGGCGGGGCAGCCCGACTCGCGCGGCCGCCTGCGCAATACCGGCGAGGTGGTCGGGGTTGGGCTCGTGCGGCGCCAGGACGAGGCGCGCACTGGGCACCTGGGCGAGCAGGTCCGCGAACGCCGGGAGCACGACCGCTTCGTCGGAGGGCCAGGTGGAGCCGGCCACGATGGTGAACGTGCCGGCCGGCGCGATGGCGAGACGCGCGAACGGGTCGCGCGAGCGGTCGAACCGCTCCGCCCGCTCGGCGACGCTGTCGTACCGGGTGTCCCCCGTCACCTCGATGGCCCCGGGGCGCGCCCCCAGCAGCTCGAGACGCCTGCCGTCCGCTTCGCTGATGGTGCCGATGCGCTCGAGCGCGCGGTAAGCGGGCTCCGCCCAGCCGCGCGCCGGCCACCGTAGCCGCGAGCTGTGCGGCGCGACCGTGGCGGAGATGAGGCCCAGCTTCACACCGCGCCGTGCCGCCGCGAGCGTCAGCTCGGGCCACACATCGAGCTTCGAGAAGACCAGCGCCGCCGGCTGGAGCGCGTCGAGCACGCTCTTCACTTCGGCCGGGCGGTCGAGCGGCAGGTAATCCGTGACGTCGACCGGCAGCGTGCGCGCCAGGCGCTCGGCGGAAGGGGAGAAGAAAGTATAGGCGAGCTGCCAATGCGGCGCCTCGGCGCGCACGGCCTCGAGCACCGGCTTCGCCTGGAGGCCCTCGCCCACCGAAGGCGCGTGCACCCACAGCAGCGGGCGGTTGGGATCGCGGTGCGCCCGCGCCCAGGCCGTCAGCCGCTCGGTCACCCCGCGGCGCGCATCGAGACCGCGGGCGAGCTTCTTGTCGAAGCGTGCCGCGAACGGCAGGGCGCGCTGCGCGAGCCCGATGCTGAGCCGATATATGAAGGAAGGACGCGCGCCCCCCGCCCCCCCCATCAGCGCGCGGCCGCCGTCTTGCTCTGGTAAATCGAGTCCAGCACGGCCCGGAACACCGAGACCGGGGCCGCGCCCTCGAGCAGGGCGCCCTCGATATAAAAGGTAGGAGTACTGGTGGCGCCCGAGCGCCGCGCGCGCTCGGCGTCCGCCCGGACGTCGGCGGCGGTTGCCCCCGACGCCACGCAGCGGGTGAGCCGTCCGCGGTCGAGACCCGCCGAGTCGCCGAGCGCGAGGAGAAAGGCTCGCGGGGAGGCGAGGGGGGCCCACTGGTCCTGGTGGCGGAACAGAAGGTCGTGCATCGGCCAAAACCGTTGCTGCCGGGCGGCGCACAGCGCGACCTCCGCGGCGGGGACGGCGTTCTTGTGCAGGTTCGGCAGGGGCAGGTTGACGTACACGAAGCGCACTTTCCCCGGCTGGATGTACTCGCGCTCGAGTAGCGGCATCGTGGCGAGGGCGAACTCGCGGCAATAGGGACACTGGAAATCCGACATCTCGTACACGGTCACGGGCGCGTCCACGCGGCCCTTGGCCCGGGCGGCGACGGGGTCGGCGTCGGGTGCCTGGTGGGGTCCCCGGTGGGGGCGAGGGCCCGGTAGGGTGACCAACCACGCGGCGGCAACGAGGAGAGCACGGATCATGAGGGTTTTCTGGCGACCAACCATAGTCGGTCGGGGGTGGTGGCGCCACGGCGGCACTGTTCCATACTGAAACATTGTCAGGATCCGGTCCGCTCTAGCGCGCTGCGGTAAATGGTGATATAAAAGCGGCGTCAGCCGTCGCCGTCACCGCGCGTTGTGCGCCCTTCCCGCCGTCGTCGTCGTGCAAGCGCGCGGCTCGTCGAGATGCAAAGTGTGTTGTTGCAGCACCGGCCCGCCCGACAGGCGGTGTCGGTCGTGCGTGTCACATCACCTCGCAGGAGGGGACATGCAATTCACACCCCGTCGGTTCATTCCCTTCATTCTGAGCGCGGTTCTCGCGCTACCGGCCCTGCTCGCCGCGCAGGAGCCGGTGACGATCACCGGCAAAGTGACGAGCGACGCCGGCCAGCCACTGGGGCAGGTCGAAGTCGCGATTCCGACCATGGGGCTCGGCGCGCTGAGCAAGGACGACGGTCGCTACACCGTTGTCGTGCCGGGCGGCCGGGTCTCCGGTCAAATCGTCACGCTCGTGTCGCGGCGTCTGGGCTACAAGTCGCAGAGCGCCCAGGTCACCCTCACCGCGGGCGGCGTGACGCACGACTTCGTGCTCGCGGCCAACCCGCTGCAGCTCGGCGAGGTGGTCGTGACCGGCGCCGGCACCACGACCTCGGCCGAGAAGCTCGGCAGTGTTCGCAACAGCGTCTCGTCCGACCTGATCTTGCGGGCGGGCGAGACGAACGTGGTGCAGTCGCTCGCCGCCAAGGCGCCCAACGTCACCGTGATCCAACAGTCGGGCGATCCGGGAGCGGGCTCGTTCATCAACATCCGGGGCGTCAACTCGATCCTCGGCCCGAACCAGCCCCTGATGGTGATCGACGGCGTGCCGATGGACAACTCGTCCTTCTCCACGTCGAATTTCAACCGGCTGGACGACGGTGGCACCGGGTTCCAAGGGTTCGGCCAGACGGAAGGCACGGTAGTCGAGAATCGGGCGGTCGACTTGAACCCGAACGACATCGAGTCGGTGGAGATCCTGAAGGGTCCCGCGGCGGGCGCCATTTATGGCGCGCGCGCTGGCGCAGGCGTGATCCTGATTACGACCAAGTCCGGCCGTGCCGGCCCGACCCATTTCACGTTCCGCTCCTCGACCTCGTTCGACGACATCAACCACACCTACCCGCTACAGACCAGCTTTGCTCGTGGGGACGCTGGCGTGCCAGGCGATACGTCGATCACGGGCCAGTGCGGCGCCGGGCGTGCCACGGCTAGGCGGTGCGGACGGTCGTGGGGTCCCCCGATCGCGGCAGGCACGCCGATATTCGACCACGCGAACGACATCTATCGCATCGGGCACAACCTCGACAACGGCATCACGCTGTCGGGCGGGAACGACCGTACAACGTTCTACCTATCGGCGAATAACGCCTACCAGCAAGGCGTGATGCTTGGCCCGAACAATTACTTCTCCCGTACGGCGTTGCGCTTCAAGGGATCGCACCGACTGGTCGACAACTTGAAGGTCGGGGCGGACCTGGCGTACGCAGACAGCCGCGGCAGGTTCATCCAGCGCGGCAACAACACCAACGGCGTGCAGTTGGGCGATCTCCGGCAACCGCCGGAGTTCAACCCGCTTCCGTACTTCCTGGAGACACCGGTCGGCAAGCAGGAGCGCGCCTACCGATTCCTGCACCCCAACACTTTGAGCCTTACGACCGACCGCATCTTCGACAACCCGTACTGGACGTTGTACGAGCAGCTCAACTCCTCGAAGGTGGGCCGAGTGTACGGCAACCTGAACGCGGAGTACACGCCGCTCCCGTGGCTCAAGTTCAACTATTCGCTGGGCGGGGATTACGCCACCGACGAGCGTTTGGAAGGATGCCCCGTAAGCTCGGCCGCCCCGTGCCAGGCGGGTCGGATCGTCGAGGGCAAGATCGTCAACTACTCGATCGATCATAACCTGACGGCCACGGCGACCTACAGCGTCAGTCCGGCCTTCAGCGGCACCTTCACGGTCGGGCAAAACATCGACACGCGCAACGTGCGCCAGCTCGGCGGTGTGGGGCGGCAATTCATTGCGCTGCAGCCGTTCAAGTTGTCCAATACGGTGACCCAGGACCTGCCGGTCGACGACGAGCAGGTGATCCACGACGCGGGGTGGTTGGCGCAGGGGACGCTCGACGTGAAGGACCAGTTGCACCTGGCGGCGGCGGTCCGGAACGACGGCTCCTCGACCTTTGGGCGCAGCACCCTGCGCAGCTGGTTCCCGAAGGGGAGCATAGCGTGGGAGTTCACGAAGGCGATCGGTGAGCAGTCCTGGCTGTCGTACGGCAAGGCCCGTGTCGCGTACGGTGAAGCGGGCATCGAGCCGGTGCCGTATCTGACATCCCAGACCTACTCGAGTTCCCAGACGCTCGGCGGGATATCGCAGGGCACCGGCAACCTTGCGTCGCAGGCCGGGCTGCCCGGCCTCGCATCGAGCTTCACCAGGGCCGCGAGTACGCTCAAGCCCGAGCGCTCGAAGGAGTTCGAGGCAGGCGCGGATTTCGGGTTCTTCAAGGACCGCGCCGACGCCAGCGTGACGTGGTACAACAAGAACACCGAGGACGTCATCCTGCGCGCGCCGGTCAATCCCTCGTCGGGCTACCTGTTCGAGGGCGCCAACGCGGCGTCCATCCGGAACCGCGGCTGGGAGGCGTCGCTCAACCTCCGGCCGCTGCAACAGCCAGACTACGGCTGGGACGTAGGGCTGCAATGGGCCCGTAACCGCAGCCTGGTGACAAAGCTGCCCCCGGGATTGCAGTACGTCGTGATCGGCGATTTCAACCGCCAGATCGCGCAGACCGGGCAGCCGATCGGCGTGTTCCTGGGCACCGGGTTTATGCGGTGCGGAGTTTCGAACAACGCGGACACCGTGGTCGTGGATGCCGCGGGCACGAAGGGCGTGCTCGGCACATTCTGCGGCAGCGCTCCGAAGGACGCGCTGTTCATCGGGCCCGATGGCTTCCCGGTGCAGGACCCGGACCTGCGCATTGTGCAGGATCCGAACTACGACTGGACAGCGAGCGTGCGGAGCTCGTTCCGCTTCCGCAAGCTCCAAATCGCCGGTCTGGTGGACATCCGCCACGGCGGGCAGATCTGGAACGGCACCAAAGGCGCGCTGTGGAGCTACGGCACCCACAAGGACACCGAAACGCGAGCGACCTGCACTTCCCCCACCGACCCGGCCACGTGCACGGGCAACGTGAAGACGTTCGGCCAAGGCGGGTGGTGGGACGGGCCTGTCGCCGGACCGGGCGCCAACAAGGCGGTCTCGATCGGCGAGCCTTGGTACAAGTTCATCGCGGCGTGTCCCTTCATCGGGATCGACGAGCCGTGCATCGAGAAGGGCGGCTTCGTGAAACTGCGCGAAGTGTCGGTCAGCTACACGATCGACGCGCCGTGGGTGCAGCGTGCGATCGGATTCTCGAGCATCGACATCCGGGTGTCGGGGCGCAACCTGAAGACCTGGACCAAGTACACGGGGTACGACCCCGAGACCAACCTGGGCGGGCCGATCTCGTCGGCCGCCGGTGCGGGCGGCGTGGACTACTTCAACAACCCGCAGACGCGCTCGTTCGCGTTCGCGATCACTCTCAACCACTAACCCGAGGAGATCGACATTATGCGTCGCAACATGACTGTCGCGCTCGCCTCGCTGGCGCTGCTCCTCGGGACGGCGGGGTGCAACAGCTTCCTGACCGGGGAAAACCTGTCGAGCGATCCGAACAACCCTGGACAGGCCACGATCCAGACGTTGTTTTCGGGCATTCAGGGCGCCCAGTTCGGGTTTCAGGAAGGCACGGTGCCCATGATGGTCTGCATGTGGGTGCAACAATGCGGCGCCACGAACGGGCGGTTTGTCGAGCAGGCGGGGCGCTACGTGTTCGGCGCCGGCTCGAACATCGGGGCGAACAGTGGGGATTGGGCCACGATCTATGCCGCCGGCGGTCTCATCGACATGGACACGATCGCGAGCCTGGCGCGTGTGGCCAAGGACGATGTCTATCTCGGCATCGATCTCGTCTGGAAGGGCTTTACGGTCGGGAGCGCCGCCGATCTGTGGGGCAGCATTCCCTACAGCGAGCTCCGCACCAGCACAACGCCGAAGCTCGATTCCCAGCTGGTCGTGTACGACACGGTGCAGGGGATGCTCAGTCGCGCCATCGTGGCGCTACAGAGCGGTGTCAAGTCGCTTGCTACACCGCCGGACCTCGTGTTCGGCGGCGTCCCCGCGAGTTGGATCGCCACGGCGCATACGCTCAAGGCCCGCTACTTCCTCCACACCGTCGAGGCGGCGGCCAACGGAAAGCTGGGGGCTCGTACAGCCACGGATGTCTGGAACGACGTGATCGCGCAGGCCGCTCTCGGGATCGGCTCGCCGGCGGGTGACTTCCGGGCGTTTCACACGGGCACCAGCTATCCGCAGTCGAACATGTGGTTCCAATTCCAGGACAACTCGGCGTTCGGGGGCGACCTCGACGCCGGCAAGGCGCTCGTCGACTACATGAACGGGCGCAACGATCCGCGGCGGGCTGATTACTTCTGCACCAATGGGGGCGGCGTATACGCCGGGGACGACTTCAACGTGCCCCAAGGGGACGTCTCATTTTTCGACTGCGAGCCGCTGCGGTTCACGGGTGACTTCCGGGTGCCGTACGCCACGTACCAGGAGAACCAGCTGATCCTGGCGGAGGCGAACCTCGCGCTGGGCAACACGTTGGCGGCGCAGGCCAATCTGAACGCCGCGTATGCGGCCGTGCCCGGGCTGGCGTCGTCAGCGACCGGCGTAATCGGCGCCGCCCTGCTCGACTCGATCATGATGGAGAAGTATGTGGTCATGTTCCAGAACATCGAGGCGCTCAGTGATTACCGGCGCACCTGCATCCCGGCCCTCGTGCCGGTCAGCCCCAACGTGTTGAGCCTGCCTGCCGTGCCGGGCGAGCTGTTCTACCCGCAGACGGAGCGGAACGCGAACGCGAACGTCCCCGACGAGAGCAAGGAAGTGGCTGCCGGGGTGCGGACCGAGTCGGACGTGCACCCCTGCACGGGGCCAGGGGCGCAAGCGTACCCGTAGGTCCCGGGTTGCGAAAGGCGGTGGTGCGAGCTGCCGCCACAGGTGGTATACTGGAGGGGAGCGGACTCGCAGTCGGGGCTCGCTCCCCTTGCGCTTGCATCAGGGGAGGTGTCTATGGCGGTACGCTCCGTGCTCTTCGTCGCTGCGGGGTTGCTGCAGATGGGGTGTTACAACTATCTGCCGCTTCGGCGGTCGAGCCTGGTGCCATCGAGCTATCTGGCGGTGACGCTCACCGAGTCCGGCTCGGAGGAGTTGGCCCGCTACCTCGGGCCTAATGCGCTCGTGGTGCGCGGGCGGTACCTGGCCGCCACGGATCGGGGCCTCGCCGTCGCAGTCGACGCCGTGGAGTCGCGCCGCGGAGATATCGCGCGGTGGGCCGGCGAGACGGTAGTCGTGCCCGGCGAATTCGTGCGAGCCGTGGAGCAACGACGCGTGTCCACGAGCAAGGTCGTGTTGCTCGCCGGCGCGGCGGTAGCAGGATTGGTCGTTACGTACGAGGCCTTCGGGCCCGCTTCGAGCGGTGGGATCGGCGGCGGGGGCGGTAGCGGCCCGGGCCCGCGTTGACGCGAACACTGGCTGCTGGCGGGGTATGAGAACGCGTGCTCGACACTCGGTGCGTATGCGTGCCGCAATCCTGATCACCGCCAGTCTCACGGCGGGATGCTACTCGTATCGTCCTCTGACAACTCCCGATCCTCAGCCCGGGATGTCGGTCGCCGTGACCCTCACGGATGCGGGAGCAATGGAGTTGGGGCCCTATCTGGGCTCGGACGCGTTCATCGTCCGTGGGCGTTACGCGAGCGCGGATGAGCGGGGGCTCGTGCTGTCGGTCGTCCAGGTGGAGACAAAGAGCGGCGATTGGCATCCCTGGTCCGGGGAAACCGTAACGCTGCCGGTCGCCGCTGTCGCGTCACTCGAGGCGCGCCGGTTAGCGAAGGGGCGAACGGTACTGCTCGCGAGTGTCGGCGTCGCGGGCCTCGCCGCCACCACACTGGCGTTCGCGCTCACAGGCAGCGGCTCGGGTGGTAGTGGGAGCGGGACCCGCCCGCCGCCCAAGTAGCGCTCGCTAGTAGACACCCACGCTCGAGCGGCGCAAATCCGTCTCGAGCGTCCATTCGATGTATTGCCCCGGCTGAATAATGAGTGTCTGCGTACGGGCGAAGGCCTCGCTGCCGATCGCGCGGCCGTACAGCTGCAGCTCGTGTCCCATGCCCAACAGCCCTACCCGGAGGAAGAGCAGCGTGGACGATGATCCCGTCACCGTCCCCACCCGCGTCTGCAAGCCGTCGTGCAGGACGTAGACGACCACATCCAGATAGTTGTGGTTGGTGACGCTGAGGGCGATTTCGCCTTCGGGGACGTCGAACGCAGGGGTGCGGGCGGTGTTGTTCCCCCGATTGAACAGGAAACAGGCGGGAGCGGCGAGGAGCAGGGCGGCGAGCGCCGCCCGGAGCGGAACTGCGCGGACACTGCTCGTTGGAGCCATGGTTTCGCGAACCTAGCACCGGCCCGGGACCCACGAAAGGACGCCGCCCGTCATGACAATTCCCGGACAGCGTGCGCGACCGCAACAGCACGAGGCGTTCCTTGTTGGAACGCTCGTCATCTTGCGGCTCTCTAACGCGAGCGGCAGCTTAGCCGAGCCGTTCCACTTTTCCTCCACCGTCATAGGAGGGTGGCACATGCGCCACACTTGGTTTGCAGATCGTCGATATTGCCCGCCGCAGGCCGTCGTCTCTGCTCGAGCGCGATGGAGATGTAGTCGCCGGTAGGCCGTCGGAGCTGGTCTACCGGATGCCTGAACGACCGCCTCACCGCGCCGTCCGCGGGCGCCGCAGCGTTTGCCCGCGCCGGCCGGATCCCGTTCAAAGACCCTTTGGATGAGGACACGCTCCATGAACGTATTTCGCATTCGCCCATTGCTCGGCGGCGCCGCGGCAATCCTGATGCTCGCGGGGATGATCGCCGAGCCGGTGCAGGCCCAGCAGGGTACGGTGGCTGGGCAGATCACGGACAAGTCGAACCAGCAGCCGGTGGCGGGCGCCGCGGTGATCATCAGCGGCACCAGCCTGCAGGGACGCACCAGCCGCGAAGGGCGCTACAGCATCACGAAGGTGCCCGCCGGCCGGTACAACGTACAGGTGCGGCTGATCGGGTACGCCACGGCGACGCAGCCGGTTACGGTGGCATCGGGAGAGGCCGTGACGGCCGATTTCAGTCTCACACCGGCAGCCGTCCCGCTCGACGCGGTCACGATCTCGGCCACCGGCGCCGAGCAGCTGAAGCGCGAGGTCGGAAACAGCGTCGCCAGCATCGACGCGGTAAAAGTGGTGCAGGATGCCGCGCCGACGAACGCGTCCGATCTCTTGAACTCCCGAGTACCAGGGGTGGAGGTGTACCAGAGTGGCGGGACCACCGGCACAGGGTCGCGTATACGCATCCGGGGCGCGACGAGCCTCTCGCTCCGAAACGAGCCGATCATCGTGGTGGACGGTGTGCGCATCGACAACTCGCCTCAGGCCGGCAATCTCCAAAACTTCACCGGTGGGCAGGCGCCGTCGCGGTTGAACGACATCAGCGCTCAGGACATCGAGTCGATCGAGATTGTGAAGGGGCCGTCGGCGGCCGCCCTCTTCGGTACCGACGCCGCGAACGGCGTCATCCAGATCCGCACCAAGCAAGGCCGACCGGGGCCCACGAAGTGGACCGGCTTCACTGAAGCGGGCACGCTGAACGATGACGCCAACTGGCCGGCGAACTTCTTCTCCCACACAGCCGCGGGCGGCTCGTGCCGCCTGACCGGCACGGTCCGAGCCGTGAACCCGTGCACGATCGCGGGCGTCGACAGTTTCAACCCGCTCGTGCAGAACCCGCCGTTCCGCGATGGAGTCCGGCAGCACTACGGCGTCAGCGCCTCAGGGGGTAACGAGGCGACGACGTTCTACGTCGCGGGCGAATTCCAGCGGGAGAAAGGCGTGTTCGAGTCAAATGATCTGCGGCAGACCAACCTGCGTGCCAACATGCGCAATCAGATCAGTCGCTTGATGGACCTCTCGGCGAACGTCGGCTATGTCACGAGCGATTTGAGGCTGCCGCAGAACGACAACAACGATCAGGGGCTGTTGGCAAGCGGGCTCCTCGGGTTCGCGGACACGACCAATGGGGGGTACGCGTTCCTCACGCCCCAGCAGGCGAATTTTATCGCGACGAAGGAACGGATCGAGCGGTTCACCGGCGGCATGACGCTAAACTTCCGGCCCGCGAGCTTCCTCACGATGCGGGGCACGCTGGGATACGACGTGACTAACCAGGGCGACGACGCATTGACGCCGCCCAACGTCATTCCGCTCGATCAGGCTCGGTTGGATGGCAGTGTCTCCCAGTTCCGTGGGCAGACGTTCTCGTACACGGGCAACTTTTCGACGACCGCCTCGCTCCGTCTGTCGCCCGTCATCACGTCGAATACATCGGTAGGCCTCCAATACTACAAGAACGTGTACCAACAGACGCAGGCCAGTGGCCGGAAGATTGTGGCGGGAACGGGCGCCCTGAGCGGCGCGGTCGTTCCGTCAGTGGGCGACACCACCGCGCCGTTCGTGACGATCGGTGGCTACGTCGAAGAACAGGTGGGGGTGCGTGACCGGTTGTTCTTCACTGGCGCGCTGCGCGTCGACAAGAACTCGGCCTTTGGGACCAACTTCGGCGACGTCCTCTATCCCAAGCTCTCAGGCTCGTGGGTGCTCTCCGAGGAACCCTTCTTCCCCCGCCTCGGCTGGCTCTCGAGCCTGCGGTTGCGGGCGGCGTGGGGCAAGTCGGGACGCGCGCCCGGAGTGCTCGACGCGCTCCAGTTCTACAAACCGGTGGCCGTGGTTTCGAATGCGACCGACGTTCCCGCCATCACGATTGGCGGCGCCGGCAACGCCGACTTGAAGCCCGAACAGACTCGCGAGATCGAGACGGGCTTCGACGCCGATCTGTTCTCGCACCGCGTGCACCTCGAAGCGACGTATTACGACAAGGACTCCAAGGACGCGCTCGTGGCGGTTCCGGTAGCCCCCTCGCTTGGGGTGAGTGACACGCGGCTCGACAACCTCGGTGAGATCAGCAATAAGGGGTTTGAGGTGGCGCTGACCGGCCAGGTCGTGAACACGCCGAACGTGTCGTGGAACCTGACGGTCACGGCGTGGGGGAACAAGAACCGCGTTCTGAGCACGGGGCCGGGCAACACCCCGATCATCTTCGGGCTCGGGGGATCGACCCAGCGCCTGCAGGCCGGCTACCCTGCCGGTGGCTACTGGGGCAGGCCCTACACGTTTCAGGACCTGAATGGCGATGGCATCGTCAATCCGGCCACCGAGCTGACGTTCCAGAGCGATACCGACACATTCCAGGGCTCGTCGGTGCCGACGCACGGGGGAACGATTTCCACTGACGTCAACTTCCTGCGACACTTCCGCGTCTTCGCTCTGTTGGACGGTCGGTTCGGGAGCAAACTCGACAACGCAACGGAGAGTTTTCGCTGCTTGTTCGGCATCTGCGCCGGCCGGGAGGTTCCGGGCACGTCCCTCGGCGACCAAGCCGCGGCTCAGACGGCCCTGCAAGGGGTGGAAACGGGATACTACCAGGACGCCGGGTTCCTGAAGCTGCGGGAAGTGTCGGTGACCTACTTTGCTCCCGCCACGTGGGCGTCGCGCCTCGGGGCGAACGCGTTGAGCTTCACGGTGACGGGCCGCAACCTCGTCACCTGGACCAACTATAAGGGTGTCGATCCCGAGCTCAACACCATTGGCCAGTTCAACTACAGCGTCGCCGACTTCCTTACGCAGCCACCCGTGCGGTACTTCCTGGCGCGAATCAACGTCACCTACTGAGCCGAGGATCAGACCATGAAGAATACGACCAAGCTGCTCGCGCTCGTGGGGGTCGCGCTAGTTGCGCCCCAAGCGGGCTGCAACGACCCGCTGCGGGTGTCGATCCCCGACATTGTCCAGCCCGGTCAATTGAGCGACTCTGCCGCTCTCGCGACCGTTCGCGCCGGCGCGCTGGGTGATTTCGACATCGCTTACACCGGCGATCACCCTGACGGGTCGGGCGGCACCGGTGAGGGCGTCATCATGTACGGCGGCCTGCTCGCTGACGAATGGATCAATTCCGAAACGTTCCCGACACGCATCGAAGTCGACGCGCGCACGATCCAACTGACCAACGCGGATGTGGACCTCTGGTTCAGGTTGCTGCATCGCGCACGTCACTCCGCCGAGGTAGCGGCAAACCGGTATGCGTCCTTCGCTCCGACCGGCGATCCCGGGTATCCCGAGATGCTCGCGCTGGCGGGCTTCACATACATCTTCTTCGCCGAGACCTACTGCTCCGGCGTCCCGATCAGTCAGCTGAATGACAACGGGAGCATCACCTACGGCCCGCCGCTCACGACGAAGCAGTTGCTCGTCACGGCGATCGCTCGGTTTGACTCGGCCATCAAGGTGTCGACCGACCCAGGGATGACGAATCTTGCGACGCTCGGTAAGGCGCGCGCGGTACTCGACACCGGCGGCTTCGCGGCAGCGGGCGTGCTCGCCAGTACGGTCCCGACCGACTTCGTGTACTCCCGAGAACACTCCGAGAATACCGATCGTGAGAACAACGGCGTGTACACCGGCAACGTGGTGGACATCCGATACTCGGTGGCCGATCGGGAAGGGACGAACGGCTTTCCGTTCCGTTCGACCGCCGACCCGCGCACGCCGTCAGTGCGTCCCAACGGGACGGCCCTTGGGTTTGACAGGACCACGCCGCAGTGGAACAATCTGCGCTACGCCAGCCGCTCGTGGCCCATCACAGTCGCAACCGGTGTAGAGGCGCGTCTCATCGAGGCGGAAGCCGCGTACCAGGCGAGAGACAGCACGAACGTGTTCTTGACCAAGTTGAACGACCCGCGGACATCCCCCGCCAGTCGCGCGTACTTCGACCCGGGAGCGGCGGCGGCCGTACCGGCCCTGCCCGCCCTCACGCTGGCTGACGAAACCACTGCCGGCGGCGCGGTGAATCTGCTCTTCGCCGAACGCGCGCGCTGGCTCTGGCTCACGGCGCACCGGCTGGGTGACCTGCGGCGGCTGGTACGGCAGTATGGGCGGAACGTGGACACGGTGTTTCCAACGGGCCCGTATTTCAAAGTGAATTTCACGACCTACGGCCCCGACGTGAACATTCCCGTCCCGATCACTGAGCAGAACAATCCCAACTTCTCGGGCTGTCTCGATCGGTTGCCGTAATCGGGGGCGGATGTCTGCAGGAGGGGGGGAGCGACGTCACTCCCCCCTTTTCTATTCTCAGGACTGATGCCCGTCCTTCGTGTGCCCGTCCTTCGTGCTGATCACGACCACGCCGGTCGCAGAGTCAGTGCCGTAGTACGTCGTCCCCTCCACGCCGTCATAGATCAAGATCGCGAGAATCGACTGGGCCTCGATGGTGTCGAGTGCGTGGAAATCGGCCAGGCGCACGCCGTCGACGAGAACCATCGGTGCCTCGTCGAGCATGAAGCTGGACCGGCCACGGCGCCCCATGCTCCTGGGCCGGCCGTTGCGATCCTCTTGGAGTGTGAGCATCGGCGCGTTCTGCCGGAGCACCTGCCATGCGGTCTGGGCACCCGACTTCTCGATCTGCTCGGCGGTGATCAGGTACGTGCCGGGAGCCGCGAGGTTGGAATCATTCTTACTGATCGCGGGGCCGCACCCCAACAGGACGAGCATCAGTGACGCCGGAAGTAGCTTCATGATGGCCTCCGTTGCAACCCTATACTCACGCTCTTCGGAGCAAGCGTCAAGGTATCGCGCCGGCTCGCGCCCGAGTATCTTCTCGCGCGATGCTGCAACTCACGGCGCTGCTGCTCGTTGCCCAGGTCCAAGTACCGCCACCGCGGGGCTACGTGAACGACTTCGCCGGGGTGCTGGACTCCGCCTCGGTCGCGCACATGGAAGCCGTGATCGCCGAAGTCCGCGCCAAGACGCGCGGCGAGATCGCCGTGGTGACGCTCCGCGATATCGGCGACCGCCCGGCGGCGGAAGTGGCGCTGCAGATCGGCCGGCAATGGGGCGTCGGGGTGAAGGGGGAGGCGGGCGATCCAGCGAAGAACCTCGGCGTCGTGGTGCTGCTCGTTCCAACGAAGAATCACCGTCCGGGCACGGGTCAGATCTTCATCGC
>Ga0070707_100002805_pt1 | contig 16568 bp, 16 predicted proteins | sample KBSK5502metaG_FD_65468 | JGI IMG/M metagenome (GOLD analysis project Ga0070707, IMG submission 65468) | Corn, switchgrass and miscanthus rhizosphere microbial communities from Kellogg Biological Station, Michigan, USA - KBS K5-50-2 metaG | ecosystem: Host-associated > Plants > Roots >... | reverse complement strand
TTCGGGTTGGCACGGTTACCCGCGAGATTGAAGTTGAACTCGACATTCAAGCTGACGTTAACGGGCACTCCATCCTTTCTTCCGGGATTGAATCGCCAGCGCTCAAGCGCAGCGATGGCGTTTTCGTCGAGTCCATAGCCCAAGCTGCGAACGACACGAACGACCCTCGGCACGCCGTCTGCGCTGATGACCGCTTCGAGAACTACCGTTCCTTGCACCCTCGCGGCCCGGGCGGCCTCCGAATACTGCGCCTCCACTCTGCTCATAACCGTGGGAGCGGTGACGTCACGGCCGACGTGATAAATGTCCGGAAATTGCTGCACCATTGAAAAGGAGAGAGCTGTTATGAGAGACAGTGCAAATTGCATGCCGCCCGCGAAAAACATGGCTTTAATCATATCGCCACCAATCAGAGATGTAAATTTGTCAACCACCCTTATCCCGACTTAGGGAGCTTCCCAAGTCCCGAGACGGCGCTGTCCAGGACATCGATCACGGTTTTCATGATGACCGCGAGGCCGTCTTGCTTGATCTCGGAAAGTTCCGGTACGTTTCCTTTCGGAGTGCGGATCAACTCGAAAACGTAAGCCAATAAGCTTGGCTGGCTGACGGAGCGGGCCATAGCGGCTGAAACAAACCCCTCTTCTTCTGGCTGACGGATCCTGAGGTAAATCATGGCCTGCTCGTTACGATCGGCGATTTGTTCCACTCGTTTCGTTCCCACCTTCTGAAGCGGCCCAAACTGCTTCTCGAATACCTTATGGATCGCAATAAACATAGCCGACGCGAAACTCTGAACGTCTTCGCTCGAATCCTCGGTCAGCCGAACAGCAGTAGCATAGGGTTCGTCGTGATTCAGAAACTCCCCTTTGCAAAATTCGGCTTAGTGGAGATTAAGGAACTCCTTTTTACACAGCAGGTTAGGTTACTTTCTCCATAGCCTACCGCGTCCGTCGCCAAACTGCAGGCGGCTTCCTTCAAACGGCGTTATCGAAAGTGCCCTCAACATTTCCGCCCAATTGCGGTTTGTCGCCCGGGCACTTCCGATGAACGCTAACTGTTTTCGAGGAGTAATCGACCCGTTTGTCCAGACAATCCTCCTGCCAAAAGCGTGGCGCATCGATCCCCTTCTTGTTATTGAAGTCTTCACCGCGAACCGAGAGATCGCCGCTCATCGTAGTTGGTCACTTCGGTGTCGAGCACCATGAATCGAGCGACCACCAGGCGCGGGAAAATTATCTTGTCGATCCCACTTCCAACCTTGTCGGCGCCACGCTACTGCCACATGAGTTTGTTCGCTCGTGGAACGGAAAGTATCGAAGGCCCGATGACTTGCTACGCGCGACTTTGAGGAACCGATGAAAGGTGATCTGCTGTGGGTCTACGAAGACCTCACCGAATATCTCGGCTGGGTGCTGACGGCGCGCAGCGGCTTGGTTTCGACAGATTTGAACTAGTTCACTGTCAGGGTCGATGACTGACCGCTCTGATCGAAGAAACCCAGGGTGCCAGATGAGGATTGGCCTGCAGTCCCGCTGAAGAGGATGAACTGCGTGGTGTAACCACCTCCATCGGCTAAATGCGGGAACAACCATTCACGGGGACTCGCTGGGCCGCTTTCGACTGTTGGTGGAGTAGTCGTGATGAGAAAATCACCCCTCTCGTTGACCCGGGTGCGCAGGCCTACCACAGAGAGTCCGGAAGCAGTTGTTGTGATGCGCAGCACGCCTCGGAACGAACTACCCAGTGAGGGAAATATATCACTTAGAACCTTCGCAGCCTGTCCGGACCCTGGCATGTTGAGAGTCACGGGCGCGACTCCCGCCGTGGCGCCGCTGAGTGTGCTTAAATCGAATGTTACGGTTGCCGGTGAGGATGACGTGTTCGCAACGGCAATGCCGCTCTGGATGTTGCCCGCCCCGGACGACTCCACATACATGCGGAATGCGGTCCCGCTGGTCACCGGCACTCCGGCTTCGGAAACCGTGATCATCGCCGGTTTATACGAGAACAACACCAGCGGCGTTGGGGCCGATCCGCCTCCGTTCGGAACAACTCGAACCGACCCAGAGGTCGTCGTTGACGTTGCTCCGGCTGTCCTCAGTTTCTGCGAACTGCGTCCTGCGACCGTGTATGCGAAGGTGCTGTCCGTCTGTCCCTCAATCGTTACGTTTGCCGCCGCGCCATCAGGGTTTGTAAATTGAACGTTTCCTGTCATGGGATTGCCTGTTGGATTCACGAGAAAGATCTGTGTGACCCAACCACCACCATCTGCAAAGTGTGGAACGACCACGGTTCCGCTGCCCGGCGGCGCCGTGGTGTCGATGACGGGAAGCGTAGACATCAGGAACTCGCTGCGCTCGTTGGTCAGCCCTCGTAGCGCGATGACACCGACAGGCACATCCGAGGTGAAGGTGAATGTGCCTTGAAACGACGGTGGTCCGTTGAATGGCGCCTGATCCAGAAATTTGGCGAGCTGTCGGTTGGCGGCGATCGTCGTACTCCCCGATCCCAGATCATTGCCCGCCGTGTCGGTAAAAAAGAAATTGATGGTCGCCGTGGAGTTGTTCGGGTTCGCGATTGCGAGTCCCGTGTCGACGGCGCCCGCAACCTCCGCATAGATGCGCCCCGAGGTCAACGGGAGCGACGCCGGAACACCGGTCTCGCTAACGAGAATATTGTTCTGACGAAATCCGAAAATCGCCAGACCCGATGGAGTCGTGCTTCCGCTATTGGGGTGAATTCGAGCATAGCCCACGGAGGTCGACGCCGGAGTTCCCGCAGTCATCAGCGACGTACCGCCGCGGTCTGTCACCGTGAATGGATAGGTCGGCGATGACACTTCTGGTTGCAGCCGCCGGATGGCGTGGTTGTCTGGGTCTGCAAAGTAGACGTTGCCAGCGCCGTCCACAGCCACTCCGCCAGGGAGCGTTAGCTGTGCGTTGATGGCTGGTCCCCCATCGCCGGAGTAGCCGGCGGAGCCATTGCCCGCCACCGTCGTGACGATTCCGTCGGAAGAGACTTTGCGAATGCGGTAGTTGTGCCCGTCTGCAAAGAAAATATTCCCGGCCCGATCCAGAGCTACCCCGGAAGAGGCGTATAGCTGTGCGTTGATGGCGGGTCCCCCATCGCCGGAGAAGCCAAAGGTGCCGTTGCCCGCCACCGTCGTGATGATTCCGTCGGAAGAGACTTTGCGAATGCGGGGGCTGTCTACAATGAAAAGATTCCCAGCGCTATCCACAGCCATTCCGGACGGCTGGCCTAGCTGTGCGTCGATGGCGGGTCCCCCATCGCCGGAGAAGCCAAAGGTGCCGTTGCCCGCCACCGTCGTGATGATTCCGTCGGAAGAGACTTTGCGAATGCGGCTCTTATAGGTGTCTGCAATCAAAAGATTCCCAGCGCTATCCACGGCTATTCCCTTAGGGCGGTTTAGCGGGGCGTTGATGGCCGGTCCCCCATCGCCGGAGAAGTCGCCGGGTTGGCCAGCGCCGGGATAGGCCGAGCCGTTGCCCGCTACTGTCGTGATGATTCCGCTGGAAGAGACTTTGCGAATGCGGAAGTTGTAGAAGTCTGTCATGAAAAGATTCCCAGCGCTATCCACAGCTACTCCGCTAGGGCCCGATAGCTGGGCGTTGATGGCCGGTCCCCCATCGCCGGAGAAGCCTTGTGAGCCGTTGCCCGCCACCGTCGTGATGATTCCGCTGGAAGAGACTTTGCGAATGCGGTGGTTGCTGGTGTCCGCAATGAAAAGATTCCCAGCGCCGTCCATCGCTACTCCAAAAGTGTCGTTAGTGTCGTTTTCGTGAAATGCGGTGCCTAGCTGGGCGTTGATGGCCGGTCCTCCGTCGCCGGAGAAGTCTTGTGAGCCGTTGCCCGCCACCGTCGTGATGATTCCGCTAGAAGAGACTTTGCGAATGCGGTTGTTGGCTGAAATGAAAAGACTCCCAGCGCTATCCACAGCTACCCCTTGAGGGGCCCCAATAGCTGCGCTGGTGGCCGGACCGCCGTCGCCGGAGAAGTCTTGTGAGCCGTTGCCCGCCACCGTCGTGATGATTCCGTCGGAAGACACTTTGCGAATGCGGGAGTTGTATGTGTCTAAAATGAAAAGATTCCCAGCGCCGTCCACAGCCACTCCGAAAGCCGATAGGCTGGCGTTGACGGCTGGTCCCCCATCGCCGGAGAAGCCAAAGGTGTCGTTGCCCGCTACCGTCGTGATGATTCCGTCGGAAGAGACTTTGCGAATGCGGAAGTCGTGAATGCTTCCACCAAGTGGGCTCGCGTGGGAGATTGTTTGTGCAATGAAAAGATTCCCATCACTATCCACAGCTACCCCTTGAGGACCCAATAGCTGGGCGCTGGTGGCCGCACCTCCATCGCCTGGATACGCTAAGCCGCCGCCAGCCACCGTCGTGATGGTTCCGCTGGAAGAGATCTTGCGAATGCGGTAGTTGTCTGTAATGAAAAGATTCTCAGCGCTATCCACAGCTACTCCGTTAGTGCCCAATAGCTGGGCGTTGATGGCCGGTCCCCCATCGCCGGAGTAGCCGGGTGAGCCGTTGCCCGCGACCGTGGTGATGATTCCGTCGGAAGAGACTTTGCGAATGCGGGAGTTGCCGGAGTCTACAACGAAAAGATTCCCAGCGCCGTCGACAGCTACTCCCCTGGGATCCCTTAGCTGGGCGCTGATGGCCGGACCGCCATCTCCAGAGTAACCAGCTCGCGAGTTCCCTGCGACGCGCGTGAGCACGCCATTCTGCTGCTCCAGCCTGAAGACGCAATTGTCGCTGGTGAAGTACACGTTTCCAGTCGCGTCCGTGGCGACACCATAAGTGTGGCCGATGGAGGCATTCACAGCCGCAATGGGTGTAGTTGGCGGCGCGCCGCCCGCAATCGTTGAGATCACATACTGCTGCGCCCACGCCGCTGTCCCGCTCCCCAAAAGAAGTCCCAATCCAACTAAAGCTCTAAATTTCATTTACCCTCTAATTTCCTCATATATTGCTGTGTGATATGCGAGTTCGCTGCAATATTGCTCAATGTGTGTTCAAAAGTTGCTCATTCCCGCAGAGGCCAAAAGCTTATAAGCTTCCGGACTGCGGGGGACGCCCCACAATCCCTTCGCAGTTGAAATGAAAGCAGTTACAGTCATCAGATGGCGCGATCCGTTTTCCCGCGTGGCCTTGCAATTGTTTATTTGATTGCGTTCGCTTTGCCTCTTCTGCAGGTCAATGGCCTCATCGGCTCCAACGGCATTCTGCCAGTCAACGATTATCTGGAGACAATCGACTCCGAATACGGCGTGAGTGGTTACATGCTTTTCCCAACGTTGGCCTGGTTCAACTCAAACGACACCTTTTTGCACGTGCTCATATGGGCCGGGATGCTGCCTGCCAGTGCATTGTTTGTCGGCTTTCTACCGGGCTTTGGCTGCCTGTGCCTCTCGGCGGCGGGACTGGCGGCTCGCAAAAATACGTTCGGTTCTCGAGGCGAGCCGCCCTTCAGGAAAGGAAACCGCGGCAGAGCTGGCGTCACGGACAGCCACATTTGCAAACTGTTTCCGGATCTTTGGCGTGAACTTGTCACACGGTACGCCGCATATTAGAGGCAAGAGAATGCGAGGAGGCGTCCAGGCGTTTCAGGAAGAGTCCGCAGGATCGCGCGGGAGCTCCTCAGCACCGGCAAGTGTCCCACCCGTTGCAGAGTACGCACGCTAAGCAACGCGGGCCCGCCGGGCGCAAGCTTACATAAGAGGGTCACACGGCCATCGGTTGCGCTGGTGCAGATCACACACCCCACTTCTCTCGGCCATCCATTCCTGGCGATAACAGCCCATCGCGTCAGGATTGACCTCATGACGCGACGGGGATTTATCAACAGCTAATTGCGATTACTAAACGCTGCGGCGTTTTTGGGGAGGAACCGCCAATGGATTTCTTCTTCCGCGCCGCCGATCACCGCTTCAAAGATGCAGATCTAAGAGAACGGCCAAGTGAACCAGGGCAGCACCTGGTCAGAGCCTTGCTGATGGCAATTCAGCTTTTACCTGTCGGTATTTTAATGCGTTGGCGTCGAATCCTCATTCCAGGCCCAAGCCGTCGCGATACTTCGCGGCGAACCAGACCAGTAATGCAAAGTCGCTTGTGTTTACGCCTGCGGCGCCAATCGATTCGTCGGCCCCTGCGAGAGCACTGTTCGCGAGCGTGGCGAACCCTAGTACACATCGAGATCCCGGCCGATGACGAAGTTTCCTGAATATCGCGAGCCGAGCTCTTTCTGGAGCACATCGGGTGAGGAATGGAGTTCGCCACTAGCCGGCCCAAGAAGCTGGTTGGCTGACGGCCCAATACTAGGCCACCAAGAAATCCAGGCATGATAGACAATCAGTAAGCCTGGCTTGGCTTTTGCCGCTAGCGTCGCGAGCTGCTCTGATGTCGTATGATTCTTCGCCCCAAACGCGCGGGAACCTTCTGGCAATTTGTCAAAGAACTCTACTGCTCTTGTCTCGTGGATAAGAACATCACAACCATTGCAGGCTTTGATCGTCTCTTCCGTGGGGCTGGTATCGCCTGAGATGACGATGCTGCGGTCCGGGGTGTCGAATCGGTATCCGTAGCTCTCCAGCGCGTGTTTCGTGGGGAAGGCGGTGACGGTTACTTTGGCGTCTCTGTAGATCACTCCGGACTTGATTTCATGGGCGGTCACCTTCCAGGCCTCGTGGTTACCGCGCTGATCTCCCTCCGGATTTGTACGTGTCTCAATGTCAATCCGATATGCTTCCAGAATGTGCTCGGTCATGGATTTCAGTCCAGTCGGACCGTACACTTCGAGGGGTGTGCGCCGACCGGCGGTCCATCCGGTTAGGATGAGGTCCGGATAACCAGCCGTGTGATCGGAGTGGAGGTGCGTCACAAAAGCTACCTTCAGATTGGCGGGCTCAAGCGCCGTGATGTGACGGTCGAGAACCGCAGCCTTAGCGCGACGCACAACACCCGGTCCGAAATCGACAAGATAGGCGCTATCGTCAACAACAATGGCAGTCGCAGGACCGGAACGGTCAGGATCGGGCACGGGCGTGCCCGTCCCAAGCAGCACCACTCTCGTCCGGGTTGTGTGTTCGTTCGGCGGTCGGCTCGCTGGTTGTTGGGCCGAGGCTGCCAGCGCTACTAGCAGTAGAGCAAAACAGCAGATGACGTGAGTGATTTTCATAGCGCCCCCCGATGATCCGGAAGCATAACATCACAATCGCCTATCATCCCCAGCAGAAAAGTTGACTCAATCCTTCAAGTGCTTCACATGTGAAATTCCCAGGTCCTGGTAAGTGGGCTAACCGTAGAAGTGTTTTGCGTTTTGCGAACGGTCGCGGAGCGGTAACCATAAGTCGCCTAGCGTTGACCTATTCCTGGCGATAACAGCCCTTCTCACCAGCGACGCCATTCGCGCCCAGGCCCGCGCTTCGAGGCACTCACTCGGGAGGCAATCCAGCTTGATCTGTAGTCGCCCAGTCCGGCGATGTACTTCCGTCCGATCGCTCCTGGATAACGGGCTACGGGAAAGTGTTCCAGACCGGGCTCGCCGCGCGGATTCTCCGAGGTGTCGAAGGCGATCGGTTCTGCCTGACGCGGTGGTGTAGACCGACCCGCTCCACGCCAGGACCCTCCATTACCCTCTTCGGCGCCAGCCGGAATCTTGCCAAGTAGGATTTTTTCATTAACTGTGACACGAATTTTCAAGAACTCTGCCACGGAATTTCGCTAACTCTGAAAACCTACACAAAGTGAAGCGCTGGAAAATCATGAAGCAGATTCCTGCCACCTCTACCGAATCCGATGCGTTCAGCCAGGACCTGAAACAGCGCGGATTCAGCTTCGTGGGTTCCACTGTTATATATGCACATATGCAGGCAGTCGGGATGGTGAACGATCACCTCGTCGACTGCTTCCGATATCGGGAAGTCGACACAGGCTAAGTTTGATCAAAACGGGTACGGTAAACCGTGGCTTATCCAATCGTTTCAAGATTACGATGGATCGATGCCTGAATCATCGCAGCTCACGAGCCTTTGGCGGCCACTGCGCGTCTCCAGCTTTCGAAACCTGATCATCGCCGACGTCGTTTCTGACGTCGGCGCGTTTATGCAGAGTACGGGCGCCGCCTGGCTCATGGTTTCGCTCAACGCCGGACCGATGTATGTAGCGCTCACACAAACAGCCTCTGCTTTGCCTTTCTTCCTATTCGCACTTCCCGCTGGAGCCATCGGCGACATCGTCGATCGCCGAAAGCTGATCCTTTATGCGGAGACTTGGATGGCGGGCGTGGCGCTCGTGCTTGCCGTACTGACCATTGGCGGGTTGATTGGGCCACTGCCACTCCTTATTCTGACCTTTGCGTTGTCGGCGGGAGATGCATTCGAGACACCATCCTGGCGCGCTGTTTTGCCGGACCTGGTCAAGAAAGAGGACCTTCCGGCGGCATCCGCCCTCAACGGCATCGAGTTCAATTTTGCGCGTGCTGTCGGACCGGGGCTCGCGGGTTTGGTGATCGCTGCAGCTGGAGCCGGCACCGCCTTCCTCATAAACACCGTTTCATTCGTCGGAGTTATTTTCGTGGTTGCGCGCTGGAAGCGAGCGATTCACAAACGGACGACGCCACCGGAAACAGTAACGGGCGCCACTCTGGCGGCAATCCGCTATTTCCGTTACTCACCGCCGATTCGCACGTTGCTGGCTCGGTCCGCCATGGTGATGTTCTTTGCGAGCGGGCTTCTCGCACTTCTGCCATCCCTTTCTCATACCGTGAAGAACAGTCCGACCGCTTATGGGCTGTTGATGGGTTCCTTCGGATTCGGAGCTGTCGCGGGCGCTCTGTTAATGCAGCGTGTCCGGGCACGCTGGTCAACGGAAGTTGTGGTTACCGGCGGTGTTGCGCTTTTCGGAATTGCCACGCTGGCCGCAAGCGTATTGCGGTCTCTGGCGGGGCTGAGTGCCGCCATGATCGTTGCAGGCTCATCATGGATCGTTTTCCTTTCCCTCTTCAGCGTACTCGTTCTCAATCACGCGCCTGAATGGGTTCGCGCTCGCGTGCTTGCCATTTCCACGTTGGCTTTCCAGGGAGCTGTCGCTGCCGGCAGCGCTGTCTGGGGCACGTTTGCTCAGCGGTTTGGAGTGGGGACCGCACTGCTGTATGCCGGTGCGGGGACACTTACGATGACCGCCCTGGCGTTGTTCTTGCAGCTGCCGGATGCAACCGTCGATCTGACTTCCTGGAACCATTGGCGGCTACCGGCGATGGGAAAAGGCACCTCCGTAATAGATGGAGATCTTGGGCCAGTCTTGGTCACCGTCGAATATGAAGTTGCCCCGGACCAGGCAACGGATTTTCTTAAGGCGGTCCGCCAATATCGAAGAATTCGCCGCCGCGACGGCGCCCGAAAGTGGGGCATCTTCCGTGACACGGAGAATGTGAATCGGTACGTCGAAACCTTCATCGTTTCCTCATGGGCTGAACATCTCCGCCAGCACGAACGATTGACGCGAGCCGATCGCGAGGCCGAAGAGCGAGTGCAACGGCATGTTGTGTCGCAATCGAACGTGCGGCACCTGATTTCGGTTGAATAGCCGGCAACCCTTCGAGACCTAACGCGATATATTGTTGAGATGAAGATCGCGATTCTCGACGACTACCAGAATGTCGCTTTAAGACTTTAGTCATGCAGAAGAAACCCACAACTCAACTCGGGCGCTGTTGCATTCAGGCAGTCGACCGCCACATGAATACTTTGCGCCGGCATAAGCAACACAGGACAAAGAATTCGTTGAGAGATGTGATTCTGGGCGGACAGGATGGCCTGGTCAATATGTTGGGTATCGCCCTAGGTGTAGTCGCGGCCGGCGCGTCAAATCACGTTCTCGTCGTCACTGGAATTGCAGCGGCGATCACAGAATCGATTTCAATGGGTGCTGTAGCCTATACGTCTTTTGGTTCGGACCGCGACTTTTATCTCGCGGAGAGGGAGACGGAGCAAAGTGAGATCTCCTCGGATCCCGATGAAGAAACGGAGGAAATCCGGGAGATCTACGCAACGAAGGGTTTCAAGGGACAGTTGCTGGATGATGTGGTTGCGACCATTACCTCGAACCGGGAGACCTGGGTCAGCACGATGATGAATGAGGAGTTGCACCTGCAGCCTGTCGCCGAGCAGAGCTTGCTGCGCAGTTCGGTGATTGTCACAGTTGCGACTCTGATCGGTCACCTGATCCCCTTGATACCCTTTATGCTGGTCACCGGCATGCCGGCGATTGTTGTCGCGATAGCGCTCAGCGCGGTATCCCTCTTTGCGGTAGGGGCATATTCCGCGAAGACCTTGATCGGGGACTGGCGAAAGAGTGGCTTGCAAATGCTGACAATTGGCCTGGGGGCAGCAGCAGTCGGATTCCTGATCGGTCGTTTGTTTCACTCAACCGCTGGTTGACGCGCTTTACCGGCTTTCGAGTGCACCGCTCGGTTACAAGCATTGAACGCCAGACTCGATCCCAGAATCGTTGCCGCGAGAATCCATGGCGCCGCGGCAGCAGAACACGGAGCAGCGGCGGGCGCGGAGAGCATGACTCCTTCATCAGACGGCTGCACGGTCGGCGTGCTGCCGATCGGTGCAGATCTCTCTCCTGAAAATCGCGCTTTTCTGCGGCTTGCCGGGAGTTCTCGGCGGCATTCCGGCCCTTTCGCTGGAAATCCGAATCGTCAGCCGGAAATTTAAAAGAATCGCTGGAAATCCGTAAAAGTCGCTGAACTTTTCTGCTCGTGCGTGAAGTTTCAGATTTTCAGCTGAACTTTTGAATTTTCAGCCAGAAATCCAAAAATTCGGCTGAAGTTTTGATTTTCCGGCTGACGATTTCGTTTTCCGCCGACGATCTGGATTTTCCGCTGAACATTGCGATTTTCCAGCGGAACTTTTTCTTTTTCGGCTGAACTTTTCAATCTTCCGCTGAAAATTTAAATTTTCGCGGGAAAATTCAAATCTTCGCCGGAGGAGTTCGGCCTCCAACTGAAGATTTGAATTTTCAGCGGAACTTTTGAGACTTCAGCGACAAATTCAATTTTTCAGCTGAACTTTTCAATTTTCGGCTGCGGTTTCGAATTTCCGACGGAACAGCCCGACGTTCGGCTGACGATTTAAATTTTCGGCTGAAGTTTTCAATCTTCACGAGTTGTTTTGAATTTTCAGCTGAACTTTTAAAACTTCAGCGACATTTTTGATTTTTCGCGAGATTCGATTTTTGCCTCCCGGCGGGAACCGGCAGCCACAAAAAAAGAGGAACCCGGCCAGAGTTCTCAATTATTACTGGCTGCGCGCTGTCGCGCTTGCATTCGCAGCCGCTCATTTGCTTGAGAATCGGCCGGATTCCTTTACCAGCAGACTAGATGCAGATGATCGTCGTGATCGGACTCCAGTCGGAATAACCGAGCGCGCCCAGAGCCTGCACCTGGAACCCGTAAATCGTGGTTGGTGTCAGACCGGAGATCGTGATCGGCTTCTGAATGGAGGCTGCCGGGATTGTCGTCCACGCGCCGGGCGTCGTTCCGTTCATTACCGCGTAACGGATGAAGTACGACTTTGCGCCGGCTTGCTTTTTGACAGCGACGACAATCTGACCGGAATTCACGCCGAAATCCAAAGAACGGAATGACGGCGCGCCTACCGGTTGAGGAGCGGACTTACCGGTAGGCTTCGCGGTAAAACCACTTGCCGCGAAGATTGCCGGATCGTCGTTGGACACGTTCTGAACAAATACCGCAAGCAGGTTCAGATCTTGAGTGACCAGCTTACGTTGCTTCTTGACCAGCGCTTTCGCAGTCTTACCGCCATCCATCGCGGCGAGGACCGCTTCGGTCAGTGTGTTCGCCGACGCATCCAGTGCCTTCGGGTCGATCGGCGGGTTCGGGAAATACACCGGATTACCGCCGACGCCTTTAGCGACCAAATGCGCCGTGTTCGCCAGAACGTTGGGATCGAGCTTACCGAAGCCGGTCACCGCTTTAAGCGATGCGGGCTTCTTGTTTGTAGTAGCGGCCGGCGTAGTCGTCGCCGTGGACGCAGGCGCGGCCGTCGTATTGGGAGCAGGAGAAGACATGGAACACCATCCTTTTGAATTGGGAACGTTAACGGTTTTGCCGCCGGATAGACACTCCGGCAGCGCCAAATGGAATCGAAATTGCCTTGAAAACGGGCGTTCTCTATCCAAAGATGCAAAAATCCTGCTACAAAGCGCCACAACTGACTGATAATGCGTGACATCCAAACACGAAAGGATGCATATGAACAATATTGAGCGTCAACGTCAGATCGAGTCGGATTCCGTACGTGACGGCTGTGTTCGATGGTGTCAAAACACGGAATACCAGCAGGCGGCCGACACCAAGCCGTACCGGAATTTGATCGGAATTTCGTGGAGGTCGCTTGCGGACGCCATCCGTGTCGAACAGGACAGCCTCAAGACGTCGAAGTTTACGATCTTCGCTTAAGTGCCGTTTTGCTTGCACCCTTACGCTTGAGGATGCGGCTGAACTCGGCTCCCCAGAGGAACTTTTCATACAGAGGAAGGCCATGCGGCTTCGGTGGGATCATCGACCACGGCCAGCGCATTCAGGTAACGCGCGTTGGCCTATTAATATAAGGTTGGACATGGCCGGAGAAGGCTACCAACAGGAGATCGGTAAGTTCAACATTTAGAACGGCGATGATCTTTTTTAGCAACCACAAGAGGCATTTGCGCTGGTTAGCGCCGAGTTGTATTCTTAGCGGCAAAATGTACCGAGACCTTGGCAAACGCGCGAGTTGTTTGTTCTTGATTTTGGTTGCTTGCGGAATTCTGGCCGGATGTGGCCCGCATCCCGCCCAGGCAGATGCTCTGGAGCTCTTCACAGGTTGGATCGGCCCGCAGAACTCGCGTTTGGTTGGGCGCTTTCATGAAGGCAGCGTTATTGAATTCGGCGAGGGCACCTCGTCATTGACCGACGCAAGAAAGAACCTCAGGAGTCTGCTCCAAGACGGAAAAGCAAATTATGAGGTGCTGATTACTCTCACCGACGAAAACGGGAAGACTAAAGAAATCAAGATAACGACCGACGAGCACGGATACATCCGTCTTGACAGGAGCCAATTGCCCGTTTCCACCATGGACTGGACGTCGCCGATCAAGGTGACCGCGACCACCACAAAGTGGTTTGGATTGCGCTCGTTCACCGCTGATCCGGTCAAGATACCGGTCTTCGACAATAAAGAGCGAATCGGAGCCATCTCGGACGTCGACGACACAGTGATCGCTACCGATGTGCTTCACAAGACGGAACTGATCGAGCACTCCATCTTCGGCGATCCCTTCACCGTCAAGTCGTTCGCGGACGCGGCCAAAACTCTTTCAGCGATCGCAAACGGCGACAATCCAGTGGCTTTCGTATCCGGCAGTCCATGGTCGTTCTATCGGCGGACGATTCAAAAATTGCATCGGGATGGTTTCCCGGAGGGGGCGCCGCTGATCTTGAAGGAGGTCCCCGGGGAGCCGCTCAGAGACCAGGTTGCATACAAAGTGCCCCATATCTTGGAGATCATGGACTCACTGCCGAAAGTGAAATGGCTGCTCTTCGGCGATTCGGGCGAATTTGATCCCGAGGTCTATACCGCCGTTTACAAGAAGTACCCGGATCGAGTAAAGGGTATCTTCATCCACTTCGTCACCGACGATCAGGCAGAAAAGTCTCGCGAAGTGAAGCTGGGCGACGGAAAGACCGCTTCGTACCCGCTCAATGATCCATCGAGCGGACGATTCAAGAGCGATAGCATGGACCCAACGCGGCCCAATATGTTCGTTTTCCGTAACTGGGCAGACTTGCCGAGCGACATGAAGACCGGACCCAATATGCCCTTCAACACTGCGATAAGGTCGCTCGACTCCGTGCCCTCCCATGACGTCCTGTGGGGCTTCATCCTCAAGATGGCTCCGTAGAAGCCAATCCTGATTCAGTGCCAGGACCTGTCGTCCGCAAAAACCTGTCTGGTCGGGTCGAGCGCTGGCGCGATAGCCCTTAGGAAGCTCCTTGGCTGTATCCGGCGTTTCCACCTTCGTGCCCGGTAAGGAGTTTCCGTGGTTAAGTTTCCAGCGCTCGTCACATCGCACGTAGCGTGCGGATTTCCCGCACTACGCACCCCTGCACACTTCGGTTCAAAGTTTATGAGACCTATTGAATGGAGGTTGCTTTCGAAAATGGATGGGGAATACGACGGTTCGGGCAGTTCCTGTGGCAAGTGGCCCGACCTGTAAACCAGGCTGCTTGCCAACAGGCAAAACACCTCGAAGGGGAGAAGGCGCTGGATCAATTCACTAGGAATTAGGGCCGTGAGCGTTTCTCGAACGGCGAGAGCATTTTTGACTCCGAGTTGCGCGAAGTTAGGTAGCGCACTAAAAATTCATGCGAGAGGCCGGCGGCAAACTCTAACTGCAATTTGCCCATCGTTCTTGCCCGCTCTCTGGACAAAAAAGCAAAAGCCATACCGAGGGCAAGTAAACCAAACACGGCCGCACTAAACGCAAGGTTCCTGGCGCGGAATTGATTTGCGAAAGTCTCGAGTGAACCGGAACGATGCTTTGCATAAAGCTGCCATCCCTGGGCGACACGGCAAGGATTGACCTCCTCAGCGGCAGTGGCCACCTCGCGGGTGGCGGACTCCGCGTTCTGTGATACGGGCTGAGCCGCCGGCACCGCCTGTTGCGTTTGAGCGCCGCCCCGATTCTGAGCCAATGTCGGAACGCACAACGCGAATAACAACACGAGTGCGATACGCCTGGACATAATCAGTCCTCCGGAAAGACGGCCATTATAACTACCGTAGCGTTTTCACTTTCACGTTATCCCGAACCGGCCGCCACCGCTTTTACCAACCAAATTCAGATTATTTCGGCTGTATTCAATTGACACATCTTGCGTCGGCCATGTAGAAGAGCGCGAGGCCCCCGGCATGGATTTAAACGAGACCGAACCTTTCAGCGAGGAATATGCCTGTCCGCTATCGGGCACGCTCGCGGGGCGCTTTGTCATTGGCGAGCGTATTGGAAAAGGCGGCATGGGAGAGGTTTATCGGGCCGAGGACAGCAAGCTCAAACGAACGGTTGCCATCAAACGTATCGGGCCGCGGTTTCGAAACAATCCCATCTATCACTCGCGCCTGATGAAGGAGGCTCAACACGCCTCGATCCTGAGCGATCCGCACATCGCCGCTGTTTACGACGTCTTCAACGAGAACAGTGAATGCTTTCTCGTCATGGAATTCATCGAAGGCAAGAGCCTTCGGGACTATGTCAATGGCACGATTTCCATTGAAGATTTTCGAAGCATCGCAACGCAGTCGGTCGAAGGACTCGCCACGGCTCACCGTCAGGGCATCGTTCACCGCGATGTAAAACCCGAAAACATCATGGTCACTTCCGACAAGCAGGTGAAAATCTGCGATTTCGGACTGGCGCGCCTGACGCCGCAACAGGGCGCAGACCTCGCCACGGTAACTCAGGGATTGTCCGGCACGCCCGGCTACATGGCGCCCGAGGTCCACCTGGGATCAACGCTGGATCCCAGATCCGATGTCTTCTCTTTGGGCATGGTGCTCTTCGAGCTTTGGACAGGCCGGCGCCCATTCACGGAAAAATCATTTCGTGAGTCGCCGAGCGTCTCGCCGCAGCCGTCGAGTGTGCGGCCGGGGCTCGACAGTCAATTGGACAAAATCATTCAGCGCATGCTCTCCTTCTCTCCGGCAGGCCGCTTTGCCGATGCAACTCAAGCGCTGGAAGAACTGAAGCGGGTCAATGCACCATCGACGGAATCTAAATCGATTTCGAAGCGCCGTTTTGTGCCGATGTTGGTACTGCTCGGCATCGTGGTGGGATTGGCTGCGATCGCGACTCGTTTCATGAATCCCTCCATTCCGGCGGTCAACACTCCTGCGTCGGTGTTGCTTGCGGATTTCGACAACAAGACCGGTGATCCTTACTACGATCTCACCGCTTCGCAACTGTTTTCGTTCGCAATGGAACAATCGCAGTACTTGAACGTGACGTCGCGCTACCGCGTGTCGGAAGCTCTCGGACGATCCAAGCTGCCGCCAGGCACCACGGTGACTCTGCCGGTCGCTCTCGGTATCGCAAAACAGGAAGGAGCGAAATTCGTCGTTTCGGGAGAAGTCACGCGGCAATCCGGAAAGAATGCCGTAACCGTCCGCGTGAACGACGCCGCTTCGGGCAAACAAATAAAGGTTTTCACTGCCGGGTTTGGCGAAGCGCCGGAACTTCCGCCTGCCGTTCAGAGCCTGACAAGGCAGACTCGGGAGTGGCTCGGAGAACCGCTGACGAAGATCAATCAGACCAACGTGGCCTTGGATCAGGCCACGACGCGGTCCGCCATCGCGTGGGAAAGGTTCTCCCGGGCAGTCCGTACCGAGTCGCTCGGTGGAAAGTATCTTCCGGATGCAGTAGCACTGCTGAAATCGGCCGTTGAGATTGACCCTGATTTCGCGATGGCGCACG
>Ga0070707_100002804_pt1 | contig 16587 bp, 18 predicted proteins | sample KBSK5502metaG_FD_65468 | JGI IMG/M metagenome (GOLD analysis project Ga0070707, IMG submission 65468) | Corn, switchgrass and miscanthus rhizosphere microbial communities from Kellogg Biological Station, Michigan, USA - KBS K5-50-2 metaG | ecosystem: Host-associated > Plants > Roots >... | reverse complement strand
TCGAGACGTAGACGGCGCCGAGCTGCTCGACGAGCTCGCTGTTCCGGTACGGAGGCTGCGGCAATGAGGCGACGGTCAGCTCCAGCCCGCGGAGGCGCGCCGCCACCGCCATCAGCAGGCCGATCGTGCCGGAGCCGAGAATCAGGGCGCGCCGCGGCTCCCAGACCTTCAGCCGCCGCTGGATCTCGTAGGCGTGGTTGATCCCCTTCTCGGCGACGGTGGTCGGTTCCAGCAGCACGCCGACCTCGCGCAGCGTGTCCGGCAGCGGGAAGACGAAGTTCGAGTCCTCGACGTAGTACTCGGTCAGGTAGCCGTGCAGCAGGTTGATGCCGCGCTCGAAGTAAACGTCGTCGGTGGTGAAGTCCTGCAGGCCGATCTTCCCGTAGATCGAGGAGCCCGGCCGGCGAACGCTGGCGACCACGTAACCGCCTGGACGAATCGTGTCGGGGACGTTCGGGCCGACTTCTTCGACGACGCCGAAGTTCTCGTGGCCGATGATCAGGAAGTCGTCGCCTTCGGGCGCCGCGCCGTACTCGGCGGCGTTGATCTCCTTGTCGGTGCCGTCTACCCCGACGCGCAGGACTCGAACGAGAACGCCGCGCCCTTCCGAGACCTGGTCGACGAACGGTTTCGGGACGTCCTCGAGATGGATCGAGCCCGCCTTGCCTGGATGAACCGCGATTGCCTTCATGCGGCCATCGTCTCGCACTTCGCGCCCGCGTTACAGTCGCCGGATGGACGACGCCGCCGTGATCGCAGCGCTACGGGCGCGCGACGAGAGGGTCTTCGCGGAGCTGATGCGGATGTACAACGCATCGCTCCTGCGGGTCGCGCTGATCTATGTCGCCAGCCGGGCGGTTGCAGAGGACGTCGTCCAGGAGACCTGGATCGGCGTCCTTAACGGGATCGACCGCTTCGAGGGCCGCTCCTCGCTGAAGACGTGGATCTTCCGGATCCTGACGAACATCGCGAAAACACGCGGGCAGCGAGAGGGGCGGACGGTGCCGTTTTCCGCGCTCGAGCGGCCGGACGCCGTGCCCGAGGCGGCGGTCGATCCGGACAGGTTCCTGTCCCCTGATCACGAGCGCTGGCCGGGCCACTGGGCATCGAAACCCGAGCCCTGGCCGGAGGAACGCCTGCTCGCCGCCGAGACGCTCGCGGTGGTCGAGCGCGCGATCGAGCAGCTGCCGCCGGCACAACGAGCGGTGATCAGCCTGCGGGACATCGAGGGCTGGAGCTCTGAGGAGACGCGTAACGCTCTGGGGATCAGCGAGACAAATCAACGAGTACTTCTCCACCGCGCGCGCTCGAAGGTGCGGCAGGCGCTGGAGGACTACCTCGTGGAGGCACGATGAGCGCAAGCATCGAACAACTGAGTTGCCAGGAGCTCGTCGAGCTGGTGACCGACTACCTCGAGGGCGCGCTGCCGCAGGCCGAGCGCGAGAGCTTCGACCACCACATCGAGGGCTGCACGGGCTGCCACGAGTACTTCCGGCAGATGCGGGAGACGATCGAGTTGACGGGGCGGCTGACCCCGGCCGACCTCAGTCCGCAGGCCGAAGCGGCTCTGCTCTCGGCCTTCCGGGACTGGAAGTCCCGCTAGCGCTAGGCGGGAACCACCGCCATGTCCGGGGACGCGGTCCCGGGACACGGCCGCGCGCTACGATGCCGCGGTCGTGTGGCTCTACTTCATCCCGCTCTACATCGTCGGCGCGATCCTCTTCACGCTGACGTTCTTCACCCTGCTGACGCGGGTCAAGGGCGGCAAGTACGCGCGGCCCGTCATGCAGGGGATCGCGAAGATTCCGGGCGTCCGTGGTCTGATGATGAAGGCCTCGCGTGCGGCGCTGGCGAAGCAGAACCCCGAGGCCGCGAGCGCGCTCGAGAAGCTCGAGCGGGCCGGCGTCGCGAGCGATCCGCAGCGGGCGCAGGCTGCACTCTCGCGCCTCAGCGCTTCGGAGCGGCGCGCGTACCTCGAGGCGGCCGGCCAGGAAGGCGCCCTTCCCGAGCCGCAGAACCGCCAGCAGCGGCGTGCCATGGAGAAGCTGCAGAAGCAGCGGCGCGGACGTTAGACATTCAACCGGGTTTAGCCGGCCGCGCCGGCAAAGCCGGCACTGCCTCCAGACGGCGTCGCAAGCGAGCGCCTAGGCGTATGGCCGAACCGCGCCGACGTAGCGGCGCGCGAACTGGCTCAGGCTCGAGATCTTCACGACCTCGCCCGTGTGCGGCGCCTGGATGAAGAGGCCGCCGCCGATGTACATGCCTTCGTGGCCGGGGATCCCGAATGCGCCGGGGTCGAAGAAGACGAGGTCGCCGGGCTGCAAGGCCTCCGCCGGCACCGGCGTGCCCTCATGGAGCTGGGCTCCGGTGTAGTGGCTCAGGTGAACTCCGAGCTGTGCGTAGACGTACATCGTCAGCCCGGAGCAGTCGAAGCCGGTCAGCGGGCTCGCGCCGCCCCAGCGGTACGGAACGCCGAGGTACTGGGCGGCGATGGCGACTGCGCGGCCGCCGATCCCGTTGGCCGCCGGCAGCGCGCCGGCGAGCAGCGGCTCGGTGACGACGGGCAGCCCCGCAATCGATGGCGCGGCGCCGAAGCCGAGCGACGCCCACGGCCCGGCCGCCGTGACGACGCGGCTCGCAAGCTGGTTGGTGCTGACGTTGCCGCGCTCGCGCAGGCCGACGAGTACCTCGGCGCCGCTGGGAACACCTGGATAGCCCTGCGCGACGCTCAGACGCAGGCCCACGTAGCCCGTCTTCCTGCCGATCACGGCCTTCTGACTGACGACCAGGTAGCTGCCGGTGTCGAGCTGGAAGAGCGCATTCGAGCTCGCATCCCGCAGCAGGCCCTGGACGACGAGCCCGGAGATCGCCGCGCGGCGTCCGTGCCTGATCGTGACGCGGTCGGCGTGGACGCGCCCGCCGAGCATCGAGACGTCGTCGAGCTCGACTCGCGTCTCCGTCGCGATTACGTTGCCGATCGAGAGCACCGAGCCGTCGCGCGGGTAGGTGAACGAACCGTCACCGGCGGCCGCGAGCAGTTTGCCGTCCGACGTTCTCACCTGCGCCGTGCCGAGAATGTCGGCGGCCGCTGCAGGTGCCCCGACGAGCGCGATCGCGGCCATGAAAGCGAGGACGCGCATCCACCGGCACGATAGAGACATGCGTGCCATGGTGCTAGACAGCCCGGGGTCTCCTCTGCGGCAAGCGGAGCTGCCGGAACCAGCGCCAGAGCCGGGGCAGCTCCTCGTCAGGGTGGAAACCTGCGGCGTCTGCCGGACCGACCTCCACGTCTTCGACGGCGAGCTTCCGCACCCGAAGCTCCCGCTCGTGCTCGGCCACCAGATCGTCGGCACGGTCGTCGGCGAGGATCGGCGCGTCGGGATTCCCTGGCTCGGCTGGACGGACGGCGAGTGCCGGTACTGCCGCTCCGGGAGGGAGAACCTCTGCGACAACGCGCGCTTCACGGGTTACGACCTGGACGGCGGCTACGCCGAGCACACCGTTGTCGATGAGCGCTTTTGCTTGCCACTACCTGAGGGCTATTCCGGTCTCGAGGCGGCTCCCCTCCTGTGCGCCGGCCTGATCGGCTACCGCTCGCTCCGGCTGACGGGCGACGGCGAGCGGCTCGGCCTCTACGGCTTCGGCGCCTCCGCGCACATCATCGTGCAGGTCGCGAGGCACGAGGGGCGCCGCGTCTTCGCCTTCACCCGTGCCGGCGACGAGGAGGGACAGGCGTTCGCGCGTGAGTTGGGCGCCGTCTGGGCGGGCGGCTCGGACGAGAGGCCGCCCGAGGAGCTCGACGCCGCGATCATCTTCGCCCCCGTCGGCGCGCTCGTTCCGCTCGCGCTGCGCGCGCTTGCGAAGGGCGGCAGCGTCGTCTGCGCCGGCATCCACATGACCGACATCCCGGCCTTCCCGTACGAGCTGCTCTGGGAGGAACGGGTGCTGCGCTCCGTTGCAAACCTGACCCGCCGTGACGGCGAGGAGTTTCTGGCGCTTGCGCCGCAGGTACCTGTGCGGACGGTGGTCGAACCGTTCCCACTCGAGCGGGCGAACGAGGCGCTCGAGAGCATGCGGAGCGGCCGCATCCACGGCTCCGCGGTGCTCGACGTCGCGCGGGGATGACGACGGAGATCGTCTTCGAGATGCACTCGCTCAGCACCGAAAACGAGCCGGGGATAGCGACCGGGTGGCTCGAGGGTCGGCTCTCGGAGAAGGCCGGCGGCTCGCACGGCGCCTCGGCGCGCGACGGCGGAGGTCGAGCGAGAGCGAACGAGGCGGGTCGACAAGCCGTTTCCAGACGGCGAGAGCTACCGGCAGACGGTCGCGCGGATGCGCTCCTTCTTCGGCGACTTCGCCGATGAGCATCGGACGGGGCATCGTCCTGATCGGACACTCGGCGACGCGCTGGGCGCTCGATCACTTACTGAAGGGCGTTCCGCTCGAGGAGCTCGTCTCGGCCCGCTTCGAGTGGCGCGAGGGGTGGCTCTACGAGCTGACCGGGGATGCTGAGTCGGCCGCCTCGCGCAGCGAGCCGACGTAATCGCGGAGCGCCATCGGTCCGTCCGCGGCGACCTCGATGGCCCGTGAGCCCACGACGATGCCGTCGGCGATCTCCGCCACAGCGGTTGCCTGGTCGGGCGTGGAGATGCCGAAACCGGCGTAAAGCGGCAGGTCGGTAAGGCCGCGGGCCCGTTCGACCAGCCCACGCAGAGCGGGGGAGACGCCCTCGCGGGCCCCCGTCGTGCCGGTGACCGTGACCAGATAGAGCCAGCCGTCCGTCCGCTCGGCCGCGAGTGCGATCCGCTCGTCGGTCGAGGTCGGCGCGACGAGCTGCACGCGGCGAAGCGCCGGCTCCGCGTCGACGGGCAGATCGGCGACGATCAGGCTCGTTGCGCCCGCAGCCGCCGCGGCTGCTGCGAAGCGTCCGTAGCCGTAGGCCTCGAGCAGCGAGGCGTAGGTCATCGGGATCAGCGGCACCTCGACGCGCCGGCGGGTCGCCGCCAGGCACTCGAGGCAGGCAGCGGTACGCATCCCCGCGTCGAGGGCTCGCTCGGCGGCCCGCCGGATCACCGGGCCGTCCGCGAGCGGGTCCGAGAACGGAAAGCCGAGCTCGACGATGTCCGCACCCCCTTCGACGGCGGCCTCGGCGAGCTCGGGCGTCCCCGGGCCACACATCAGGTAGATCGCGAGCGTCTTCACGCCCGTCGGCGAACTGGCGCACAATCGGCGCAGTCGCGCACGAGACACGTCGCAGGTTCTTCGATAGCGTCATCCGCCGAGGGCGGAGGGAGCGGCCCCACCGAAATGAGGGTGGGGGTGCGGGTTTCGGGGCACGCGCGGCTCACCGGGAGAGGGCCTCGGCCAGGTCTTTGTCGCCGCGGCCCGAGAGGCAGACGAGGATCAGCTCTTCGTCCAGCTCGAGCGTTCTGGCGAGGGCATGCGAGGGTTCGAGCGCCGGGATGATTCCCTCGGTCTCGGCCAGACGTCGAAACGCGGCGAGCGCCTCGTCGTCGCGGGCGGTGACGTACTCGGCGCGGCCCGTGTCGCGGAGGAACGCGTGCTCGGGGCCGACACCGGGATAGTCCAGGCCGGCGGAGATCGAGTGGGCGTCGAGCACCTGGCCGTCCTCGTCGGCGAGCAGTGAGGAGCGCGAGCCGTGGAGGACGCCCGCGCGACCCGTGCCGAGGCTGGCCGCGCCCGCGGCTTCGACGCCGACGAGCCGAACCTCGGTGTCGTCGACGAACCCCGCGAAGAGGCCGATCGCGTTCGAGCCGCCCCCGACGCAAGCGACCGCGACCTCGGGCAGACGGCCCTCGGCCTCGAGAATCTGCTCCCGCGCCTCACGGCCGATCACGGCCTGCAGCTCGGCCACGAGCTCGGGGTACGGAGACGGACCGACGCACGACCCGATCAGGTAGTGAGTGGTCTCGACGTTCGTGATCCAGTCGCGGATCGCCTCGCTCGTCGCTTCCTTCAGCGTCTTCGTCCCGAACTCGACCGGCCGCACCTCGGCGCCGAGCAGGCCCATCCGCTCGACGTTCGGCGCCTGCCGGCGCATGTCTTCGGCGCCCATGTAGACGACGCAGTCGAAGCCGAAGCGGGCGCAGACGGTCGCGGTCGCGACGCCGTGCTGGCCGGCGCCCGTCTCGGCGACGATCCGGCGCTTCCCTAGCCGCCGCGCGAGCACGGCCTGGCCGAGCGCGTTGTTGAGCTTGTGCGCGCCCGTGTGGAGCAGGTCCTCGCGCTTCAGATAGAGGCGTTTGCCGGGCGCGAAGCGCTCGGCAAACGTAAGCGGTGTAGGGCGGCCCCCGTAGTCGCGCCCGAGCTCGTCCAATTCGTCGCGGAACGATTGGTCCGCGAGCGCCTCGCGCCACCCCACCTCGAGCTCGTCAAGCGCCGAAATCAGCGTCTCCGGGACGTAGCGGCCGCCGTACTCACCGTAGGTGCGCGACGCGGTCATCGAGCAGCCGCGACGAAGGCGCGGACGCGGTCGTGATCCTTGATCCCGGGCTCCGTCTCGAGGCTCGAGCTGGCGTCGACCGCCCACGGCTGGACCGCGTCGATCGCCTCGCCGACGTTCTCGGGCGTGAGTCCGCCGGCGAGGACGATCCGTCCCTCCGCCGCGCGGGCGCGCTCGATGTGCTCCGGATCCTCTTGCTGCCAGGCTCGGTCGACGACCCAAGCGACCTGCTCGTCGCCGCGGAGCAGGACGCCGTCGCGGCTCCGATGACCGTCCTCGCGCGCGTAGAGCTGGACGAGGTCGCTCGGCTGGTCGCCGCGCTCGCCGACGTAGACGGCCACCGAGAGCATCGTCTCCGGAACCGGCAGGACCGCAGGAGCGCGACGCGGGGTCTCGCGGGCGAGAATGAAGCCGGCGAGGTCGGCGCCCGCCGCTGCGGCGACCGCCACGTCCTGCTCGCGCGTGAGGCCGCAGACCTTGACGAGCGGCCGCGCCAGCAGCTCGCGTAGTTTCGCGAATGGATCCGAGGCGCGCATCAGCGCCGAGCCGACGAGGATGGCATCGGCGCCTGCGAGCTCCGCGGCAGCGCCGTGCGCGCGGGCCGTGACCCCGCTCTCGGCGACGACGATGCGGTCGCGCGGCAACTGCGAAGCGGTCGCACGGGCAAAGCCCACACGACCTTTAGGCGCCGCCGCCAAGTCGGCGGCTTGAGCTACGAGCTCGAGGGCGGCGCCGCGGTCGATCGCGAAGGTGTCCAGGTCGCGGGCGTTGACGCCGATCACCTCCGCGCCGAGCTTGACCGCGCGCCCCAGCTCGTCCGCGTCGTGCGCCTCGACGAGCGCGTCCAGCCCGAGCTCGGACGCTCGCGAGAGCATCGCCGCCGCGCGCCGGTCGTCGAGATTGCGCAGGAGCAGGAGCACCGCGTCTGCTCCCGCCTGCCTGAGTTCATCCAGCTCGGCCTCCTCGTGGAAGAAGCCCTTGGCCAGCAGCGGCTTGGATGTTGCCTGGCGCGCGGCGCGCAGATCCTCGACGGAGCCGCCGAAGCGCTCGTCGACGAGGATCGACACCGCTGCCGCCCCGGCGGCCGCGAATCCGGCTGCGAGCGCGGCTGGATCGGCGTCCGGGCGGAGGTCCCCCGCCGAGGGCGAGCGGCGCTTCACCTCTGCGATCGCGCCGAGCCCGGCCCCGCTGAGCGCGTCCCGGAAACGACCCATGCTACGCGGCCCCCTCCTCGCTTCGAGTGAACGCGATCAACTCATCGAGCCGCGCCGCCGCGGCGCCCGAATCGACCGCCTCGCGCGCGAGCTCCAGCCCCTCACGCAGGTCGTCTGCGTGCCCACCCGCCGCGATCGCGCCGGCGGCGTTGAGCAGGATCGCGCTGCGCCGGCCGCCGTCCTGGCCCGCGAAGACGGCGCGGATCGCGGCGGCATTCTCGTCCGGCGAGCCTCCGCGCAGGTCGCTCGGGGCGCACCGCGGGAGCCCGAATTCGAGCGGGTCGATGTTGCGGGCGCGAACGTCGCCGTTCACGACCTCGCAGACGAAGTTGGGCCCCGCCGGCGAGAGCTCGTCGATCCCGCCCGCACCGTGCACCACGAAGGCGCGGGTCGCGCCGAGCTGCGCCAGCACCTCGGCGATTGTGCGCACGAGCTCCGGGGCGTAGACGCCGACCACCTGAGCGCGCGCGCCCGCCGGGTTCGTGAGCGGGCCGAGCACATTGAAGACGGTACGAGCGGCGAGCTCTCTGCGCACGGGTGCGGCGTGGCGCATCGCCGGGTGGTGCGTCGGCGCGAAGAGAAAGCCGAAGCCGAGCTCGTCGATCGAGCGCGCCACTTGCTCGGCCGTCAGGTCGAGGTTGAAGCCGAGGGCCTCCAGGACGTCGGCCGAGCCGCAGGCCGACGACACGGCGCGGTTGCCGTGCTTCGCCACGCCGGCTCCGGCCGCCGCCGCGACGAGCGCCGCGGCGGTCGAGATGTTGATCGTCCTGGCTCCGTCGCCGCCGGTGCCCGCGGTGTCAACCAGGTCGTCTCGCTGCGGCCGCACCGGCAGCGCGTGCTCGCGCATCGCCTCCGCGCAGCCGGCAATCTCGTCGGCGGTCTCGCCCTTTGCGCGCAGCGCGATCAGGAAGCCTGCAATCTGGGCGGAGGTCGCCTCCCCGCTCATGATCGAGCCCATCACGCCGTGCGCCTCCTCGCGCGAGAGATCGTGGCCGTCGAGCAGCCTCGCCAACGCCTGCTGGATCATGCGTTCGCCTCCAGGAAATTCCGCGCGAGCGCGGGCCCCGCCGGCGTCAGCACCGATTCCGGATGGAACTGGACGCCGTCGACGGGCAGCGAGCGATGGCGCACCGCCATCACCTCGTCCTCGAGGCAGGTCGCCGAGATCTCGAGCTCGTCAGGCACGGAGATTGCCGCGAGCGAGTGGTACCTGCCGGCCTCGAACTCGGCTGGGAGGCCGGCGAAGATGCCGCGGCCGTCGTGCCGGACAGGGCTTGCCTTGCCGTGGACGAGCCGCTTTGCCGGACCGACCTCGCCGCCGAAGGCCTCGACGACGGCCTGGTGGCCGAGGCAGACGCCGAGCGTCGGCACCTTCGGGGCCAGCCGCCTGACGATCTCGACGCTCGCGCCGGCATCAGCCGGCCGCCCCGGCCCGGGCGAGATGACGAGGTGGCTCGGGACCAGGTCCGCGGCGAGGTCCGCGTCGATCGCGTCGTTCCTCACGACCTTCACCTCGCAGCCGAGCGCCCCGAACAGATGGGCCAGGTTGTACGTGAACGAGTCGTAATTGTCGATCAGGAGAATCAACGTCGCGCCTCCGCCAGCTCGATCGCGAGCTCCAATGCGGCCAGCTTCCGCAGGCACTCCTCGTGCTCGGCCGGCGGGTCGGAGTCGGCGACGATCCCGGCGCCTGCCTGCAGCAGCGCGAGGCCATCGTGCAGGACGATCGTGCGGATCGCGATGCAGGTGTCGAGCGTTCCGTCTGGGAGCGAATAACCGACCGCGCCCGCGTAGGGCCCGCGGCGGTGGCCTTCGAGCTCCGAGATGATCTGCATCGCGCGCACCTTGGGCGCGCCGGAGACGGTGCCGGCAGGGAAGCAGGCTCGGAGCAGGTCGAAGGAGGAGAGGCCGTCCTGCAGCTCTCCGGCGACCTCGGAGACCAGATGGGTGACGTGCGAGAACCGCTCCGGCTCGAGGAAGCGCTCGACGTGGACGGTCCCGGGCACGCAGACGCGCGAGAGGTCGTTGCGGCCGAGATCGACCAGCATCACGTGCTCGGCCCGGTCCTTCTCGGACGAGAGCAGACGCTCGGCGTCGCCGGTCCCCGGCGCGGTCGTGCCGGCAATTGGATTCAGGCTCGCGCGGCTGCCCTCGAGCTTGACGAGCGTCTCCGGCGAGGAGCCGACCAGCGCGAGGCCGTCCAGCTCGAGCAGGAAGAGGTAGGGCGAGGGGTTGACCCGCCGCAGCGAGCGATAGAGCTCGAGCGCGGTCGCAGAGGTGGGCCGCTCGGCGCGCTGGGAGAGCACGATCTGAAAGGCGTCGCCGGCCCGGATGTGCTCCTTCGCCTTGACGATGCTGCGCTCGTAGTCGTGACGGGACGGCAGGCGCCGCGTCGAGCCGGCACGCCCCCGCGGGCCGGCGGCCGCATCGGGCTGCGGCCCGTACAGCAGCTCCGTGACGACGGTCGGATCGCCGCACAGCACCTCGGCCATTCCGAGCCCATGGTCGAAGCGGACGAGCGTGTCGGCGACGATGAAGCGGCTCTCGGGCAGCTCGCGACCATTCCCCGGCAGGGAAACGGTCGGCTCCAACACGGCCGCGTGGTCGTAGCCGAGGTAGCCGACGACGGGTACGTCGAGGGCCTCGGCCTCCGCCAGGCCGACCAGCCGCGAGCCGGCGCCGACGAACGAATGACGCCCCAGGCGGCCGTGCTCGACCGATTCGAGCAGGAACGAGGCAAGGCCGGACTCGCGCAACCTCAGGTAGGCCCCGAGCGGAGTGAGGAGATCTGTTGAGACGACGGTGGTTGCGTTCATGCCGGGGCAAACAAAAAGACCCTCCAGCTGGAAGGTCTCGCGAGCGGGACGGGTTGTGTGCCTAGATCAAAATCAAGCGACGCTCCCGCCACGCTCGTTGCGCCAGATCCAGGCCCAGGTCTGCGTGGCAGGAGACATCAAGGTGAGAGTACGCGGATCACCCCGCCCCCGTCAACATGCGGATTAGGGATCGCCGCGATTCGGTAACGAAGGTGGCATGGATGCGAATCTGCTCGCGCGCGCCGAGTCGCGCGTCCACATCGCCGGTTGGTACGTCTCGACCGAGGTCGCGCTCGTGCGTGAAGGCGGTCGCCGCGTCCTGCTCGACCTACTGGCGGAGCGCGGAAGGTGGAAGTGCGTGTGCTGCTCTGGGCGGGAGCGCCGCTGCCGCTCTTCCGCCCGTCGCGCTGAGGGAGCCCCCGCGGGACGATTTCCGCATCGTGGCCGTCCTGCCGTCGCGTGCCGACAGCGGCAACGACGACAGCCGCGGCCAGGTGGGCGTGCTCGCCGACGCGGACGCGAGCGGGGCGCTTCCTCGCCTGCGCGCTCTACGCGCGGAGGGGCGCCCTGCGCGAGCCGATCTACGTCCACGCCAAGATCGGTATCGTCGACGACCGCTGGCTGACGATCGGCTCGGCGAACCTGAACGAGCACTCGCTCTTCAATGACAGCGAGGTCGACCTCGTCAGCTGCGAGCGCGAGCTGGCCCGCGCGACCCGGGAGCGGCTTTGGGCCGAGCGTCTCGAGCTTCCGCTCGACGAGGTGAGTGGGCACGAGCCGGCGAAGCTCGTCGACGAGCGCTGGTACCCGATCGCCGAGCAGCAGCTCGATCGCCGAAATCGGGGTGAGCCGCTCACCCACCGGTTCGTCCGGCTGCCCGGCGCCTCACGCCGCTCGAGGCGGCTGCTCGGCCCACTGCAGGGGCTCGTGGTCGACGGCTAGCCTTTCTTCGATGGCACGCTCGGTGATCGTTTCCGCTGTCCGAACGCCCTTCGGAAGGCTCGGCGGCGGGCTCAAGGACTACGAGGCGACAGAGCTCGGCGCGCACGCGATCAGAGCGGCGCTGGAGCGGATCGGGCTCGAGCCGAATGAGATCGAGTACGTGATCGTGGGGCAGGTGCTGCAAGGCGGCGCCGGCCAGGCGCCGGCACGCCAGGCCGCGATCGGGGCCGGCCTGCCGATTGAGGTTCCCGCCGACACGATCAACAAGGTCTGCGCCTCGTCGATCCGGGCGATCGAGATCGCCGACTCGATGGTCCGAGCCGGCGACGTCGAGGTAATCGTCACCGGGGGCATGGAATCGATGTCAAACGCGCCGTACGCGCTCCAGAAGGCGCGCTTCGGCTACAAGCTCGGCGACGGGACGCTGATCGACCTGATGACGCACGACGGGCTGACCTCGAGCTTCGACGGCCGCCACATGGTCGAGCAGGCCTCGTTCGTCTCCCGTGAGCTCGGCATTTCCCGGGAGGAGCAGGATGAATGGGCGCTGCGCTCGCACCGGCGCGCGGTCAAGGCGCAGGACGAAGGCTTCTTCGAAGGCGAGATCGTTTCGGTCGGCGAGGTTGCCGCCGACGAGGGCCCGCGCCGGGACACCTCGATCGAGGCTCTGGCGAAGCTGAAGCCGGTCTTCGACCCCGAGGGCACGACGACAGCCGGCAACGCTCCCGGCGTCAACGACGGCGCCAGCTGCGTCGTCGTCTGCTCCGAGGAGTTCGCAAAGCGGCGCGAGCTGGAGCCACTGGCGACGATTCTCGCCCAGGGTTACGTCGCCGACGAGTTTGCCTATCTCGCGCGCACGCCCGCCAAGGCAGGGGAGCAGGCGCTCGCCAAAGCCGGCAAGTCGATCGACGACGTCGAGCGTGTCGAGGTGAACGAGGCGTTCTCGTCGGTCGCACTCAACTCGGTGAAGATGCTCCACGTCGATCCCGACCGGGCGAACGTGAACGGCGGCGCTGTCGCGCTCGGCCATCCGATCGGCGCGTCGGGCGGCAGGATCGTGACGACGATGATCAACGAGCTGAGTCGAAACGGCGGCGGCCTCGGCCTGGCCGCAATCTGCTCCGGCGGCGGCCAGGGCGACGCGTTGCTCATCGAGGTGTGAGACCAGCTCTAGCACCGGCGACGTTGCCAACCGGGAGTAGCGGACGCACGGGCAAAGCCCGCGCGTCCTCTTGACCGGCGTCGCAAGCGACGCCTCAGCTGCTCCGGCGGCGGCCAGGGCGACGCCCTGCTCATTGAGGTGTGAGCCTCTGCTTATGGGTCGACGCCGGCGTTGCCTCGAACCTTGAGCAAGTAACAGACTGTTACAAGGCGGCTTGGCGCGGTAATGAGGTTTCTCGCCGCTCTCGTGTCTGTTCTGGCCGTGTCGGACTAAGTGACAGTCTGTTACTTGCTTGCGGCTTCGAGGCGCTCCTTGAGCCGGTCGAAGTCCCGGCGGATCTCGTGCGACGCCGCGTGCTCGAGCACCGGGCGCATCAACCGGCCGATCCCGCCGGGATCTGCCTCGGCCTCGATCTGGAGGCGCGTGCCGTCACCCGTTTGCTCGAGGCGGTGCCGGACGGTGAAGCACACCGGGCCCGAGATTCCATGGAGCGTGAACAGCCGCTCCGGCTCGAACTCCGTCACCTCGACCTCGGAGCGCGCGCGGCGGCCGAGGAACCGGCGCTCGTCCTGAAGGTGCGTGCCGACGCACATCTCCCCGTCCGAGAGCTGGTGGGACGAGAGCGCGCTCGCCTGCCATTCCGGGACGTTCTCGGGGTCGATCAGATACTCCCAGACCTCGTGCACGGGCCGGGCGATCTCAACGGAGAGCTCGAAACGGACCACCGCGGCGCTGGACGTTAGCCTCTCGGCCATGCGCTTTCAGCATGTTCTCGTCGTCGGCGCGGGTCAGATGGGCGGCGGCATCGCGCAGGTCGTCGCGGCTTCGGGCCGCCGGGTCTCGCTGTACGACGCCGCGCCCGGGGCGGTCGGGCGCGGGCTGGAGACGATGCGAAGGAGCCTGGCGAGACTGGAGGAGAAAGGCGGCTCGCCGCGCGACGAGGTGCTCGCGCGCATCGAGCCCGTCGACGACCTGGTGCCGGCCGACCTGATGATCGAGGCCGTCGTCGAGGACTCCGCAGTCAAGGAGGACGTCTTCCGGCGCGCCGACCGGGCGCTACCCCCGGCGGCGATCCTGGCTTCGAACACGTCCTCGATCCCGATCACCTCTCTCGCCGGAGTGACGCAGCGCCCCGATCGAGTGATTGGCATGCATTTCTTCAACCCTGTGCCCGTGCTCGAGCTCGTCGAGGTCGTGCGGGGCCGCCAGACCTCCGACGAGACGGCCGAGGCGATCATCGAGCTTGCACGCGAGCTCGGCAAGACGCCCGCCGTGGCCAACGACTTTCCGGGCTTCGTCTCGAACCGGATCCTGATGCCCTACATCAACGAAGCCGTTTACGCGCTCCAGGACGGCGTCGCCGAGGTCGAGGCAATCGACACAATCGCGAGGCTCGGCTTCGCGCACCCGCTGGGACCGCTTGCGCTCGCCGATCTGATCGGGCTGGATACCTGTGTTGCAATCATGAAAGTCCTGCAAGAAGGGCTCGGCGACGACAAGTACGCGCCCGCTCCATTGCTCGAAAAATACGTGGAGCAGGGGAAACTCGGGCGCAAGTGCAAAGAGGGCTTCTACATCTACGGCTAAAGGCAACCGCCTTCGCGGCCGAAAAGAAGAGAGCCGTAGGACACGAGGTTGGAGGTGACCTTGCGTCTTCTGCTCGTCGACGACGATCCCGGACTGAGAGCTCTGCTCCGAGCGACGCTCGACGCCGTCGATGTCGAGGTCGAGGAAACGGAAGATGCGCCGTCCGCGCTTGCTGCGATCCGGCAGCGGCGCCCGGACGCGATCGTGCTCGACATCAACCTGCCCGGGATGGACGGCCTCGCCTTTAGCCGGCAGTTGAAGCGCGAGCACGAGACGAAAGAGATCCCGATCGTCGTGTTGAGCGGCTCCGACGGCGGGACGTCCGAGGCAGCGCTTGCGGCCGGCGCCGATTCGTTCCTGACCAAGCCGTTCAGCCCGCTGGAGCTACTCGCGATCGTCGAACGGCTTGCGGGCGGCCTGCACGGAGTTCCCTTTCGCGCGACGCAGAAACGCGAGCCCCAGGAACAGCTCCTGCTCTACGCGCGCGATCTGAGGCATCTGCTCGAGATCGAGCGCGGCCAGCGCCACTTGGTCGAAAGCGCCTACCACGAGACGGTTGCGGCTCTCGCGACCGCGCTCGAGACCAAGGACACGGTCACGGGAGCCCACTCGCAGCGGGTGCAGCGCTACGCCCTCGAGCTGACAAAAGCGATCGACCCGAAACTGATCGAAGACCCGAGCACCGAGTATGGATTCCTGCTCCACGACGTCGGCAAGATCGGGATTCCCGACGGCATCCTGCGCAAGCCCGGGCCTCTGACCGGGGCCGAACGGCGTCGGATGGAGACACACACGGTGCTCGGCGAGCAGATGCTGGGCGGCGTCGCCTTCTTCCAGGGCGAGGGGTTGCGCGTCGTCCGCTCCCACCACGAGCGCTGGGATGGCAACGGCTATCCGGACGGGATCGGCGGCACCGAGATTCCCCTGGGTGCTCGGATCTTCGCCGTCGCGGACTCGCTCGATGCGATGACGAGCAACCGCCCATACCGCAAGGCGATGAGCTGGGCGGCCGCCAGGAGCGAGATCCTTGCCGAGTCGAAGCGCCAGTTCGACCCGGACGTCGTCGAATCGTTCGTGCTGCGTGAGCGTTCGCTGCGCTCGATCCAGCGAGAGTTCGCCGACGTCGCGGCGTAGCCAGTTAGGCTAAACGGCGGGGCCGACGGGAGCGGGGGCCGTGCTGGTCTGGTGCCAGAGCACGATCTTCCCCTTCCGCACACGAACGATCGCAGTCGCCCGCTGTCCCGGCCCGTCGCACTTGCGTTTCGGCCGGTCGCCCAGGATGAAGGTCGCGCTGGTGGTGTCGCCGGTCGTCTTGATCGAGACGATCCGGCCCGAGCACGGGAGGGCGGCGTTCCAGGCGAGGGCCTCGGCCTGGGTGTCGAGGCGCAGGGTCGTTCCCGCCTGGACGATCTCGGCGCCCGGCGCGAAGAGCTTGGCCGCGTCCTCGTTGTCGCCTGTGTTGAGCTCCTGGCTCCAGGCGCGGACGACGCTCTCGGGTGAAGGCGGCGTCGAGCCGCAGCCCGCGAGGACGGCCGCGAAAAGGAGGGCAAGCGTGAGCTGAGGCCGCATCGGAGGCCCGACTAATATCACGCTCGTGACGGTAGAACTCCTCGTGGGATGCCGGGAGCCGTAGGCTGGACTTTGAGCTGACCCCCGAGCAACGCGAGATCCAGGCGCTCGCGCGTGATTTCGGCGCAGAGAAGATCGAGCCCAACGCCGCCGAGTGGGATCGCGACCACTTCTTCCCGCGCGAGTTGTTCGGCGAACTGGCGGAGCTCGGCTTGATGGGAGTTTGCGCGCCCGAGGAATATGGCGGCGCGGGAGCCGACTTCCTCTCCTACATCCTGGTGCTCGAGGAGCTCTCGCGCGCGGACGCGGGTGTCGGCGTGACGGTCGCGGTCCACACGAGCGCCGTGACGTTGCCGATCCTCACATTCGGCACGGACGAGCAGCGCTCACGCTTCGTCCCGCCGCTGGCGCGCGGCGAGCACCTGGGGTCGTTCGCGCTGACCGAGGCCGAGGCGGGTTCCGACGCCGGAGCGCTCCGGACCCGCGCGGAACCGAACGGCGACGGGTGGCGCATCACGGGAGCGAAGCAATGGATCACGAACGCCCGCTACGCCGGCACCGTCCTCCTGTTCGCGCGCACCGACCCCGAGACATCGGGGGCCGGCGGGGTCAGCGCGTTCATCCTCGACGGCGACCACGTCCGAGTGACACGGGACGAGGAGAAGCTCGGGCTCAACTCGTCGATCACGAACGACATCGTTGTCGAGGGCACGACCGTCGAACGCGACCGGCTCCTGCACGAGGAGGGCAAGGGTTTCCGGGTCGCGATGACGACGCTCGACGGCGGGCGGATCGGCATTGCCGCGCAGGCCCTCGGAATCGCGCAGGCCGCCT
>Ga0070707_100002802_pt1 | contig 16594 bp, 12 predicted proteins | sample KBSK5502metaG_FD_65468 | JGI IMG/M metagenome (GOLD analysis project Ga0070707, IMG submission 65468) | Corn, switchgrass and miscanthus rhizosphere microbial communities from Kellogg Biological Station, Michigan, USA - KBS K5-50-2 metaG | ecosystem: Host-associated > Plants > Roots >... | reverse complement strand
CGAGCGGCCGCGCAGCTGGCGGTCGATGCGGCGGGACTCGTGCCGCTCGGTGCCGATGATCTGGAGGCCCGCCTCTTCCTGGCTCAGGTCGAGCGCGGGATCCAGCTTGATGTCGGTCCCGCGGCCGGCCATGTTGGTCGCGATCGTAACCGCGCCCACCCGCCCCGCCTGGGCCACGATCTCCGCCTCGCGCTGGTGGTACTTCGCGTTCAGCACCTCGTGCTTGAGGCCCCGGCGCTTGAGCATCTTGCTCAGCGTCTCGGAGACGTCCACCGAAACGGTGCCGATCAGGATCGGAAGGCCCAGGTTGTGGAGCCGCTCGACTTCCTCGCCGATCGCGTTGTACTTCTCCCGGCGGGTCTTGTAGATCCGGTCCTGCTGGTCGCGCCGGCACATCGGCCTGTTGGTCGGGATGACGCTCACCTCGAGCCCGTAGATCTGGTAGAACTCGCTCTCCTCCGTCTCCGCGGTGCCGGTCATGCCTGCCAGCTTGTCGTACATCCGGAAGTAGTTCTGGATGGTGATCGTGGCGAAGGTCTGGGTCTCGCCCTTCACCTGCACCCCTTCCTTCGCCTCCACCGCCTGGTGCAGCCCGTCGGACCACCGGCGCCCGTGCATGATGCGACCGGTGAACTCGTCCACGATCAGGACCTGCCCCTCCTGCACGAGATAGTCCACGTCCTTCTCGTACAGGGCGTGGGCCTGGAGCAGCTTGTGGATGATGTGGAGCTTCTCGCTCTTGAGCGCGTACTCCCCCTCGATCTCGCGCCGGCGGGCGATCCGGTCGTGCGGCGACAGCTCGGGATCCTTGTCGAGCGCGTGCACCGCCTCCGAGATGTCCGGGACGATGAAGAGCATGGGGTCGTTGGGCGAGAGGGCCGTTGCGCCCTGGTCCGTCAGATGGACCGCATGTCCCTTCTCGTCGAGGACGAAGAACAGCGCCTCTTCGAGATCGCGCATCCGCTGCTGCTTCATGGGCAGCTTGCGATCGGCGATCGCCTCGAGCTCCACCTTCTGGACCATCTGCTTGACGCCGGTCTCGTTCAGCTGCTTGAGCAGACGCTTGTTCTTCGGCATCCCCAGTTGGGCCTGGTACAGCTTGAGCGCCGCCTCCTCCCGGGCCTTGGCGTCGCCCTCGAGCAGCTTCTCCGCCTCCGCGAGCAGCGTGTTGACGACCGCCGTCTGCTTCCGCACCAGCTCGGCCACCTGGCGGTTGAACTGCGCGTACTTGTCGTCCTCCTCGTTGCCGACCGGGCCCGAGATGATCAGCGGCGTGCGGGCCTCGTCGATCAGGATCGAGTCCACCTCGTCGATGATCGCGTACGCGTGATCCCGCTGGACCCGCTGCTCCAGCGAGAACACCATGTTGTCGCGCAGGTAGTCGAACCCGAACTCGTTGTTGGTGCCGTAGGTGATGTCGGCCAGGTAGGCGGCCCGCCGCTCCGGCGACGACGGCTCGGTGTCGTCCAGGCAGCTGACGCTGAGGCCCAGGTAGGAGAACACGTGCCCCATCCACTGGGAGTCGCGCCGGGCCAGGTAGTTGTTGACGGTGACGAGGTGCGCCCCGCGGCCGGTGAGCGCGTTGAGGTAGAGCGGGAGCGTGGCGACCAGGGTCTTCCCCTCGCCCGTGGCCATCTCCGCGATCCGGCCCTGGTGCAGCACGATGCCGCCAATGAGCTGCACGTCGTACGGCACCATGTCCCAGCTGAGCTCGTGCCCCGTCACCATCACCGTGGTGCCGAGCAGGCGGCGGCAGGCTTCGCGCACCGTGGCGTACGCCTCCGCCAGGAGCTCGTCGAGTACCGCGGCAAGCTCCTTCTTCCACTGCTGTTCCAGCGCGTGGAACCGGGTCTCCAGCCGCTCCCGCTCCGCCGGGTCGGGACATCCGTGCTTCTCCGCCCGCACGCCCTCCAGCTCGGCCTTGAGTGCGCCCGTGCGCTCGGCGATCCGAGCCTTGAAGCGCTGCGTCTGCCCCTTGAGCTCCGCCTCGCTTAGCTCCGCCAGTCGCGCCTCGTGGCCCTTGATCTCGTCCACGATGGGCTGCAACCGCTTCCGCTCGCGCTCGAACCGCGTCCCGAAAACCGCGGTCATCATCTGCTTGATCGTCATATTCCGTCCAAGTATAGCCCCTCCGCCGCCACGTAGCGGGCGACGGCCTCCGGCACCCACCACCGGATGGGCTGGCCCTGCCGTACGCGCTCCCGCACGGCCGTGGCCGAGATGTCGATCGTCGGCACGGCCAACGTCCGCCAGATCGCCGGACCCGCCGGCGCCGGCGCTCCCGCCCGCGCGAACGCCGCGACCCGCGCGAGCCGCGGGATCTCCTCGGCGTCGCGCCAGCTCGCCAGCTCGCCCGCCGCGTCGGCGCCGACCAGCAGCACCAGCTCCGTCTCCGGGTGCCGGGCCCTCAGCGCCCGGAGCGTGTCCACCGTGTACGACGGCCCGGGCCGCTCCAGCTCCGCCCGCTCGAGCGCGAAGCGCGGCTCGTCCGCGATGGCGAGGGCGACCATCGCCGCCCGCTGCTCCGGCGTCGCGCCGTGCCGCCCCCGCTTGAACGGTTGCTCCCGCGCGGGCACGAACCGCAGCGACTCGAGCTCGAGCGCCTCGAGCACCGCCTGTGCGACCAGCAGGTGGCCGTGGTGGATCGGGTCGAACGATCCCCCCAGGAGTCCGACCATCGTGGCGTCAGGAAGAGCCGGGTTCGGCCGGACAGGCTTCCGCGACCCCCGGGGCCTGGGCGTGGAACCGGCGGAGATACCCGCAGGTTTCGCGCACGTCTTCCTTGTAGCCGAGCCGCTGGTAGGCCCAGATGAGCCGCAACAGGGCCTCGGGGGCGATCGAGGCGCGCGGGTAGGTCGCGACCAGGTCCTTGAGATAGAGAATCGCGGAGTCGTAGGCCTTGTAGCGGAGATAGTACTGCGCCGCCTTGTACTGCTTGAGGGCGAACCACTCCTGGAGCGCCGCGATTTTTTTCTGGCCGCGGTCGGCCGCCGGCGTCCCCGGGTACCGGCTCAGGAGTTCGTTGTAGGCGGCGAGCGCCGTAGTGCCGTACGTGGGGTCCAGCTCGGGCCGCTTCCAGAGGTCGGCGTAGGCGTCCCCCACCCGCAACAGCGCCTCGGGCGCCAGCGGATCGTTGGGCGACTCGTCCGACACCCGCCGGAACTCGCGGACCGCGTCCAGGTTCTCGCTCCGGGCGAACTGCACCTCGCCCAGATAGAAGTGCGCCTGGGCCACGCGGGGGTCGCCCGGGGGGAATTCCGCCGTCACCTTCTGGAAGAGCGTAGTCGCCTTCTTCCAGCTGCCGGAGCGGAACGCGGCGATCGCGTCGCCCCACTCCCGATCGAGCTCGTCGGGGTTGGCCGACTGGGCGACCGGCGCCGGCGCGAGCGACGGATTGGACTTCCCCCCGTGCCCACACCCCACGAGCCCGACCAGGACCAGCCACGGCAGCACCCGTCTCACGGCATCCCCTTTCGCACACTGTCCCCCGGGTCCGCAGCGCCGAGGGCCCGCAGCCGGTCCCTCGCCATTCGGGCCAGCGAATCGAGCAGCCCGGCCCGCGTGTCGGCCACCGTCTGAAACGCGATCGCCGCGCCGAGAATATCCCCCTGCCCGACCCGTGCATCCCCGAGACCCAGGAGGGCCCGGCGGCCGGTCCACGACAGCGAGTCCACCCGCACCGCCTGAATGAACCAGGTAGCGGCGTCGTCCACGCGCCCGCCGCCCAGCGCCATGAGCCCGAGGCTGAGCGCGCACGTCGCGAGCCCGGTCCCGGCGCGGCTTCGGACCAGAGGGTCCCGGCTGCGGCGGAGCACGATCCGATACACGGGGGCCGCCTGGTCGCAGCCGGCTCCACCCTGGAGCGTGGCCGCGTACGCGGCGAGGAGCGAGTCCTGGGTGGGGGTATCCATCGCGGCCGCCAGCGCTGCCGGCAGCAGGGTAGCGGCGTCACCCGACGAGCCACCCGGGCGGCGCACGAGCGCCAGCGCGTATCGGGTGATCGGCCGCTCGGGGGCGACGGCCCGGAGGGCCAGGACCGCGTCGCGGAGCGACGCGCCGTCGCCGGTCCGGTCCGCCGCGTGGGCGACCTGGTCAAGCCCTTCCGCCGCCTCGAGGGCGCGCGATGGATCCTCGGCCGCGAGGCGGCGGTACGCTTCGGCGGCCGTGCGGAGATCCCCGGTGTGGAGCGCTGCGGCCCCCAGCTTGGACCACACCCGTCCGGGCGTCTCTCGGCTGGTGGCCGCGCGGTACTGCGTCAGGGCCTCGGCGAACCGGCCGGCGCCGTAGGCCCGGTCGCCCGCGACCTCCGGTCCCGCGCCCGACCGGCACGCGGCGACCGCAAGCAACAGCAGCCACCGCTTCACCGCGGTACGCGCTCCACCATGGCGAGGTAGGCGTCCACGCGGACGTCGTCCGGCCTCCGCTCCCGGCAATCCCGCCAGACTGCGCGGGCTCCCTCGGTGTCGCCCGAGAGGTAGCACGCGAGCCCGAGCGCCGTCCGCGCCTCCGCGAAGTCCGGCCGGACCCGGAGGACCCGCTCCAGCTCCTCGCGTGCCTCGAGATACCGGCCCGAGGCCACGAGGTGCCGCCCCAGACGATGGCGCAGATCGTGGAAATCAGGACCGAGGCTCAGCGCGCGTCGATACTCCGAGACCGCCTCGTGAGGGGCGCCCGCGTCCGCGTAGGCCTCGCCCAGCTGGGCGTGGAGGTTGGCGAGCCGGCCGGCGACGGCGCGGGGAAACCGGCCCTCGGCGTCCTCCGCCCGGGCCGCGAGCTCGAAGGATCGGGCCGCCTCCTCCCCCCGTCCCAGCTCGGCGAGGACGACGCCCCGATGTACCAATGCCTCGACGTAGGCCGGGTTGCGGGCCAGGGCGGTGTCGAACGCGGCGAGGGCGTCCTCGGGGCGCCCCAGCAGCGCCAGGGCCACCCCCCGAAGCTGGTGCGCGTCCGCGAAGCCGTCCGCGCTCTCGACCAGCTCGTCTACCAGGTAGAGCGTCCCGAACCAGTCGCCAGCGGCGAAGCGCTCGCGCGCGCGCACGAGCAGCTGATCAGCGCTTCTCTGCATAGGTCCCCCGGAACCAGGTTACGAATCGACCGATCCCCTCGTCGAGCGACGTGCTGGGATCGTAGCCGAGCACACGGTGCGACTTCTCCAGATCGGCGCAGGTGCGCTGGACGTCGCCCGGCTGCATCGGCGCCCATTCCACCCGGGCCTCGATCCCCATCGCCCCGGCAAGGGTGCTCACCAGCGTCCGCAGGGGCACGGGCCGCGCGCCCCCCACATTGAAGATGTCCACTCCGACCGGGGCAGCGGCAGTCCAGTCCACCGCCGCGAGGACGCCGCGCACGATGTCGGCGAAATAGGTGTAGTCCCTCGACTGGGACCCGTCGCCGTACAGGGTGAGCGGCCGTCCCTCGGCCAGCCGGCGGGCGAACGCGTGAATCGCGAGGTCCGGCCGCTGGCGCGGGCCGTAGACCGTGAAGAACCGGAGCGAGGCGGCCCGGAATCCATGGAGCGGCGCGAGCGCCGCCAGCAGGAGCTCAGCGGCCCGCTTCGTGGCCGCGTAGGGCGACACCGGCGCCAGCGCCGGGGCGTCTTCCCGGAACGGGATCGGCGTGGCGTCGCCGTACACCGACGACGACGAGCCGAACACGACGCGCGTCACCCCCGCGCGCCGGGCGGCCTCCATGACCGTGGCCGTACCCGTGACGTTCGCGCGCGCGTAGCCAATCGGATCGGCGATCGAAGGTCGCACCCCGGCCTTCGCGGCCAGGTGGACCAGCACGGTATCGGGCGTCAACAACGGCGCCAGGGCGTCCGCGTCCAGCATGTCGAGCTCGCGGAACCGGAACCCGGGCCGGTCGCCCACCTCCCGCAGGTTCCGCTCCTTCGCGGCGCGGGGATAGAACGGATCGAAGTTGTCGATCCCCGTCACCTCGTCGCCCCGGGCGACCAGCGCCTCCACCAGGTGCGACCCGATGAACCCGGCCGCGCCGGTGACCAGCACTCGGGTCACGCGCCGACCCGGGTCCGGAAGTAGGCGATCGTCCGTTCCAGACCCTCCTCGAGCGCGATCCGGGGCTCCCACCCGAGGACCTTGCGCGCAACGGAGATGTCCGGCCGCCGCACCTTCGGATCGTCGGTGGGGAGCGGGCGGGTTACGACGGGCGACTTCGACCCGGTGAGCCGAAGCACCTGCTCCGCCAGCTGCCGCACCGTGAACTCGTTCGGGTTGCCGATGTTGGTGGGGTCCACCCGGTCGCTCGCGAAGAGCCGGTAGATCCCCTCGATCAGGTCGGTCGCGTAGCAGAACGACCGGGTCTGCGACCCGTCGCCGTAGAGCGTGAGCGGCTCGCCCTGGAGCGCCTGGACCACGAAGTTGGACACCACCCGTCCGTCGTGCGCCCGCATCCGGGGACCATAGGTGTTGAAGATGCGGACGATGCGCGTGTCCACCCGGTGATACCGGTGGTACGCCATGGTCATCGCTTCCGCGAAGCGCTTCGCCTCGTCGTAGACCCCGCGCGGTCCGACGGGGTTCACGTGGCCCCAGTACGTCTCCGGCTGTGGGTGCACCTGGGGATCCCCATAGACCTCGGAGGTCGAGGCGAGCAGGAAGCGGGCGCCCTTGGCCTTCGCCAGCCCCAGCGCCTTGTGGGTGCCGAGGGAGCCGACCTTGAGCGTCTGGATGGGCAGGTCGAGGTAGTCGATCGGACTGGCTGGCGACGCGAAGTGGAGCACCCCGTCGAGCGGGCCCTCGACATAGGTGTAGTTCGTCACGTCGTGCTGCACGAACGTGAAGTCCGCCCGGCCCAGCAGGTGCGCGAGGTTGTCGGGACTCCCGGTGATGAAGTTGTCGACCCCGATCACCTGGTGGCCGTCGGCGAGGAACCGGTCGGCCAGGTGCGAGCCGAGGAAGCCGGCCGCGCCCGTGATCAGGACCTTCACGGCCCCCTCCGTCCGATCCCGTGGTACTCGAAGCCCAGCGAGGCCATCCGGGCGGGCTCGTATAGGTTGCGCCCGTCGATGACGAGCGGCCGCCGGAGCACCTGCTTCATCCGGTCGAAATCGGGATTCCGGTACACCAGCCACTCGGTCACCACGATCAGCGCATCCGCCCCGTCGATGGCGTCGTACGGGTCCTTCGCGAAGGTGACCGTGTCCGCGAAGACCCCCCGCGCCGCGTCCATGGCCTTCGGGTCGTGCGCGCGGACCACGGCGCCGCGGCCGACGAGCGACCGGACCAGCGGGATCGCCGGGCTCTCGCGCATGTCGTCGGTCTCGGCCTTGAAGGCCAGCCCCCAGATCCCGACCTGCTTGCCGGCCAGCTTGTCCCCCAGCGTGCGGACCACCTTCCTGAACAAAAGCAGCTTCTGACGCTCGTTGACCGCCTCCACCGCCTCCAGCAGGTCGAACCGGATCCCCACTTCGGTGCCGGAGCGGACGAGGGCCTTCACGTCCTTGGGGAAACAGGAGCCGCCGTACCCGGGGCCGGGAAAGAGAAACGCCTGGCCGATGCGCCGGTCGCTCCCGATGCCCTGGCGTACCATCTTCACGTCGGCGCCCACCTTCTCGCAGAACTCGGCGATCTGGTTCATGAAGGAGATGCGGGTGGCGAGCATGGCGTTGGCCGCGTACTTGGTGACCTCGGCCGACGCGATGTCCATGAAGACGATCGGGTTGCCGGTGCGGACGAAGGGCGCGTACAGCTCGCCCATGGCCTCGCGCGCCTCGTCGGAATCGACCCCGATGACGACCCGGTCCGGCTTCATAAAGTCGTCGATCGCCGCGCCTTCCTTGAGAAACTCCGGATTCGAGCAGATGGCGACGGGGATCTTGGTCTCCGCTTCGATGGCCGCGCGGACCTTGGCCGCGGTCCCGACCGGGACCGTGGATTTCGTCACCACGACCTTGGGCGAGTCCATGTGCTTCCCGATCGCCGTCGCGACCGCGAGGACGTGCTGCAGGTCGGCCGAGCCGTCCTCGCCCGGCGGGGTGCCCACCGCGATGAAGATCACCCGCGCTCGCTTCACCGCGCCCGCGATGTCGGTGCTGAATGCGAGCCGCCCCTCCGCGTGGTTCCGCTCGACCATGGGCTCCAGCCCCGGCTCGTAGATCGGAATCTCGTTGCGGTTGAGCCGCTCGATCTTGCCCGCGTCCACGTCCACGCAGACCACGTCGTTGCCGGTCTCCGCGAGACACGCGCCCGCGACGAGGCCCACGTAGCCGCTGCCGACGACCGCTACGTGCATGCGTCAGTCTCCCGTCGGCAGCACGTGCCGCGTGTCCACCGCAAGCCGCGCGTGCCGTTTGACCTGGTGGAAGTCGATGGCGGTATGGTCGGTCACCACCATCACGCAGTCGGCCGCCTCGAGGGTCGCCGGCGTCAGGGGGACCGAGCGGTACTCGCGGTCATCCTCCCAGAACGCCGGGACGTGCGGGTCGTGGTAGGTGACCCGGGCCCCCTGCTGCTCCAACAGCCGGATGATGTCCAGCGCGGGGCTTTCGCGGATGTCCTCGATGTCCCGCTTGTAGGCGATGCCGAGGACGAGTACGTTGGCGCCCCGGACGGCGCGGCCCTGCTGGTTCAGCGCCTCCGCGACCTTGCGGACCCAGAAGACCGGCATCTCCGTGTTCAGCTCGCCGGCCAGGTCGATGAACCGGGTCTTGTAGTTGAGCCCTCGCATCTTCCAAGCGAGATAGTGCGGATCGATCGGGATGCAGTGGCCGCCCAGCCCGGGCCCGGGCAGGAACTTCATGAACCCGAAGGGCTTGGTCGCCGCCGCCTCGATCACCTCCCACACGTCCACGCCGAGCTTGTCGCAGACGATCGCCATCTCGTTCACCAGCCCGATGTTGACGCTGCGGAACGTGTTCTCGAGCAGCTTGACCAGCTCCGCGGCCTCGGTCGTGGACACCGGCACCAGCGTGTCGATCGCGGGCTGGTAGAGCGCCATGGCCACCCGGCGGCAGTCGGGTGTGATGCCGCCGACGACCTTGGGCGTGTTGCGGGTGCCGTAGACCGGGTTGCCGGGGTCCACCCGCTCGGGACTGAAGGCGAGGAAGAAATCGACCCCGACGGTGAGGCCCGTGCTCTCCAGCGCGGGCAGGAGAATCTCGCGCGTCGTGCCCGGATAGGTCGTGCTCTCGAGCATGATCGCCTGGCCCCGCCGGAGCGTGCGCTTCACGGACTCGGTGGCGGCCACGATGAAGCTCACGTCGGGGTCCTTGAACTTCGAGAGCGGCGTCGGAACGCAGATCGAGATAGCGTCGGGCTCCCCCAAGCGGCTGGCGTCGTGCGTCACGGTGAACCGCACCAGAGCCTCGCGGAGCCGCGCCTCGCTCACGTCCTTGACGTGCGACCGCCCCGCGTTCAGCCCCTCGACCACCCGGGGGTTCACGTCGTACCCGAGCACCCGGTAGCCCGCGTTCGCGAGCTCGACGGCGAGGGGGAGGCCCACGTAGCCGAGACCCACGATTCCGAACACGACGTCACGCCGCTCGGCCTTCGCGATCAGCGCGTCGGCGATCTTGTTCATGCTGCGTCCTCCAACGTCACGGGGGCGCCCCCGGCCGCGAGCGATCGGCTCGCGGCGTCCAGCACCCGGATCACCCGTACTCCGTCCGCCGCGTCGGCCCTTGGCCTCACCTCGCCCCGCGCCACCTGCACGAAATGACGCAGCTGCACCGCCAGCGGCTCCGCGTTCGAGACCCGCGGGATGAAGATGTCGCCCTCCCGGACGGCCAGGCTCTCGCCCCACGACCGGTACTCGGGCGGACGGTCCACGCCCTTGTCGTAGATCCGGAGCTTCTCCCGCGGCTGCATGTCGTCGAAGACCGCCATCTGGCGGGAACCCACGAGGGTGAGCCGCCGCTCCTTGTGCGGATCGAGCCAGGACATCTGCGCGTGCGCCACCACCCCGGAGGCGAACGTCATGGTGAGGAAGACCACGTCCTCGATGCCGGGCTGAAGATACGAATGGCCCTGCGCGGCGACGGTTGTCGGCGCCGCCCCGAGCAGGAACAGCGCGACCGAAACATCGTGCGGCCCGAAGCTCCAGAGCGCGTTCTCGTCGGGTCGAATCTGACCGAGGTTCACGCGCTGCGAGTAGAGATAGTAGAGGTCGCCCAGGGTGCGCCGGACCACCAGCTCACGGAGGCGCTCCACGACGGGGTGGTACTCGAGCAGGTGGCCCGCCAGCACCGGGACGCCGCGCCGGGCGGACAGCTCCGCGAGCCCCTCCGCGTCGGCGACCGTGAGGGCGAACGGCTTCTCGACGAGGGCCGGTATGCCGGCCTCCACCGCCGCCCGACCGAGCTCGGCATGAGTGCGCGCGGCGGAGGCGATCACCACGGCCTCGACCCGCGCGAGCAGCGCCGGGACCGAGTCCGTGACGAACGCGCCCGGATACTGGCGGGCGACCCGGTCCCGAACCGCGGCGTCGAGATCGCAGACCGCGGCGAGCTCGGTCTCCGGCAGGGCCGCGAGGGTCCGGACGTGATTCTTCCCCCACGCCCCCGCCCCGATCACCCCGACCTTGAGACGGCTCATCCGTAGAAGCTCCGGACCGCATCGATCACCGCTTCCTGCTGGGCCTGCGTGAGCTCCGGGTAGATCGGCAGCGACAGGACGTCGGCCATGGCGGCTTCGGTGACCGGAAGGCGGCCCGGCCGATAGCCGAGGTGGCTGAAGCAGGGTTGGAGGTGGAGCCCCACGGGATAGTAGACGGCGTGCCCGATGCCTCGGGCCTTGAGATGCGCCGCGAGCCCGTCGCGGCGTTCGGCCCGGATGGTGTACTGGTGGAAAATGTGCTCGTTGGCGGAGTCGACCTGCGGTGGACGGATCGCTGGGTGGCCCGCGAAGGCCTCGCTGTACCGCGCGGCCCGCGCGCGGCGGCCCGCGCTCCACTCACCGAGATGCCGCAGCTTGACGAGGAGGACCGCCGCCTGCACCGTGTCCAGCCGGCTGTTGGTGCCCACCTCGTCGTGGTGATACTGTTTGGCCCCGCCGTGGAGCCGCAGCCTCCGGAGGCGCTCGGCCAAGGCGTCGTCTTGGGTGAGCATCATCCCGCCGTCGCCCCAGGCCCCGAGGTTCTTGCTCGGAAAGAAGGACAGCGCGCCCACGGTGCCCAGCTCCCCGGCGATGCGCCACGTGCCGTCGATCGAGCGGCGGGCCCCGATCGCCTGCGCCGCGTCTTCGATCAGCGCGAGTCCGTGCCTGGCGACGAGCCGCAGGAGCCGTTCCATCGCCGCCATCTGCCCGTACAGGTGCACGGCGACGATGGCGCGCGTCCGGGGCGTGATCGCAGCCTCGACTGCGGCGGGGTCGAGGTTGAAGGTGCCGGGGTCGATTTCCACGAACACCGGCGTGCCGCCCGCGTTGTGGATGGCCCCGGCCGTGGCGAAGAACGTGAAGGAGGGCGCGATCACTTCGTCGCCGGGCGCCAGCCTGAGGGCCTTGAGGGGCAGCAGCAGGGCGTCGGTGCCGGACGCGCAGGCAATCCCGTGCTTCGCATGGGACAGGCGCGCCACCTCGCCCTCCAGCTGCCCGACCTCGGGCCCCATGATGAACTGCTGCCGCTCGATGACGGCCTGAACGGCCGGCATCACGGCATCTTTGATGGTCTGGTATTGGGCGACGAGATCGAGCAGCGGAACGTTCAAAAGGCGCACCTGGCGGAAGTGGTCAAAAGCCCGAAATCCAAAGAACTTAGCCCCCTCTGGCCGGTGGGTCAATCAGGCGCAGGCGCTCGGCTTCTTCGCGGTAGCTGGCCCCACAGTCGGGGCATTGCCCCCTCCCCCCCGCCAGCTCCAGCTTCCGCCCGCACCGACACATCCAGCCGGTCCGCCGGGCGGGAACGCCCAGCATCAGCGCGAACGGCGGAACGTCGGCCGTGACCACGGCGCCGGCTCCGATGAAGGCATACTCGCCCAGGGTCACGCCGCAGACCACGGTCGCATTGGCGCCGATGGTGGCGCCCCGTCGCACCAGGGTCGGCTGGTACTCGTGCTTGCGGGAGACGTGGCTGCGCGGGTTCAGGACGTTGGTGAATACGCAGCTCGGCCCGCAGAACACGTCGTCCTCGAGGGTGACTCCCTCGTAGATCGAGACGTTGTTCTGGATCTTGACGTTGTTCCCGATCCGGGTGCCCGGCATCACCACGACGTTCTGGCCCAGATTGCAGCCCTCGCCGATCACGGCTCCGGGCATGACGTGGGAGAAGTGCCAGATCTTGGTTCCGGCGCCGATGATGGCGCCGGGATCGACGTAGCTGGATTCGTGGACGAAGTAGTCGGGCATGGCCAACACCGGGTGAACAGTGAACAGTCAACAGTGAACAGGGGCATCCGCGTATGAACGGAGATCCCTGTTCACTGTTCACTGTTCACTGTTTACGCTGTTCAGGTAGGTTCCCCTCGCGGAGATCAGTTTCACTTCCGTCTCCAGCCGCACGCCGAATTTCTCTTCTACCGCCCGCCGCGCGTGCGCGATCAAGGCCATGACGTCCGCCGCGGTCGCCTCTCCCGCATTCACGAAGTAGTTGGCGTGCATCGGGGAGATTTCCGCCCCGCCGATCCGGAACCCCTTGAGGCCCGCCGCCTCGATGAGCTGCCCCGCGGTGCGCGGCCCGCCTTGCCGTTTCCAGCTGGCGCCGCCCGGGTTCTGGAACACACTGCCGCAGCACGGCTGGTTGAAGGGCGTCCCCTCCTGGCGCCAGCGGAACAGCTCCGCGAGCTCCGCGCTCAACCCGGCGGGGTCCTCGGGCTCGAGCGCCACCTGGGTCTCGATCACGATTCGGCCGTCGAGCCCGCTCCGCCGGTACGCGAACGGGATCTCCCGGCGCTCGAGCACGCGCAGATCACCATCCGCATCCACCACGGTCACCCGCTCCACCACGTCGGCCCATTCGCCGCCGTGGCAGCCGGCGTTCATGTACACGCCACCGCCCACTGTCCCGGGCACACCCACGAACCGGTGGAGGCCCGCCTGGCCCGTCTCGGCTGTGCGGCGGGCGGCCAGCGGCGCGGGCAGCCCCGCCCCGATGCGCCACCGGCTCCCGTCGCGGACCAGGCGGTCGAGCCCCTTGCCGAGCCGAATCACCAGCGCGTCGAGTCCGCCGTCCGGCAGCAGCAGATTCGACCCGAGCCCGAGGGCGAACCACGGCACGCCCGCGGCGACCGCGAAGCGCACGGCCGCGCCGACGTCGTCCGGCGTGAGCGGCAGGAGCACGGTGGCCGGCCCGCCGATGCGGTAGGTGGAGTAGCGGGCGAGCCCCTCGCCTTCCCGAACCTCTCCCCGGACCCGCGCGCGCAGCCCCGCCACGAACGCCGCATCGCGGGCGGTCAGCCGGTCCATTCCGCCGACATCTCGCGGGCCAGCGCGTGCCACTCCTGGAGCGAGCGGACCTCCCCGGCCCGGCTCCGGAGCGCGATCACGGCGTCGCAGGCGGCGGACGCGGCGGACAGGGTCGTGGTGTACGGGACCCGATGCTGGAGCGCCGCCCGGCGCATGGCGTAGTCGTCCTGCTGAGTCAGCTTGCCGAGCGGTGTATTGATGAGCAGGTGCACCGCGCCCGAGACGATCAGGTCGATCACGTTGGGCCGACCTTCGTACACCTTGAGCACCCGCTCGGCCGGGATGCCGCGGGCGCGCAGATGACGGGCGGTGCCGTCGGTCGCGAGAATCTTGAAGCCGAGGCCGTGGAACCGGCGCACGATCGGCACCACGTTGTTCTTGTCGTGGTCGTTCACCGTGACGAACACGGCTCCGCTCTGCGGCAGCGCCCCGTCCGCCGCGTGCTGCGCCTTGGCGAAGGCCATGCCGAAGGAATCGGCGATGCCCATTACCTCGCCGGTCGAGCGCATCTCCGGCCCGAGGATGGAATCGACGCCGGGCAGCTTGGTGAAGGGGAACACCGCCTCCTTCACCGCGACGTAGGGGTGGAGGACGTCGTCGTGCAGCCCCAGGTCGGCGAGCGTCTTGCCGACCATGACCGAGGCGGCCAGGCTCGCGAGGGGAACGCCGGTTGTCTTGGACACGAAGGGAATCGTGCGGGAGCCGCGCGGATTCACCTCGAGCACGTGGACCACGCCGTCCTTGATCGCGTATTGCGCGTTGATGAGCCCCACCACGCCGAGCCGCACGGCGAACGCGCGGGTGTGGCGCCTCATCTCCTCCACCTGGGCGTCCGTGATGAGGTACGGCGGCAGGACGCAGGCGGAATCGCCCGAGTGGATTCCGGCGTCCTCGATGTGCTGCATCACCCCGCCGATCACGCAGCAGGTGCCGTCGGCGATGGCGTCGACGTCCGCTTCGAAGGCGTCCTCGAGAAAGCGGTCGATCAGCACCGGATGCTCGGGCGCCACCCGGGCGGCCTTGGCGAAATAGCTCCGGAATGAGGGCTCGTCGTAGACGATCTCCATGCCGCGACCGCCCAGGACGTAGGACGGTCGCACGAGCACCGGGTAGCCGACCCGCGCGGCCACCGCGACCGCTTCCTCCGTGGAGGTGGCCGTGCCGCTCGGCGGCTGCGCCACGCCCAGCTCGCGCGCCAGGGCCTCGAACCGCTTCCGGTCCTCCGCGGCGTCGATGGCCTCCGGGGAGGTGCCGAGGATCGGCACCCCTTCCCGCTCGAGCGCGCGCGCCAGGCGGAGCGGTGTCTGCCCCCCCAGCTGCACGACGACCCCCAGCGGCCGCTCCAGCTGAACGATCTCGAGCACGTCCTCCAGCGTCAGCGGCTCGAAGTAGAGCGCGTCGGAGATGTCGAAATCGGTGGAGACGGTTTCGGGATTCGAGTTCACCATCACCGTGCGGTAGCCCATCGCGCGGAAGGCGAGCGCGGCCCGCACGCACATGTAGTCGAACTCCACGCCCTGCCCGATCCGGTTGGGCCCGCTCCCCAGAATGACCACCGTCCGACTGCCCGCCGGGGCCGACTCGTTCTCGTCGTCGTAACTGGAATAGAGGTAGGGAGTGGAGGAGGGAAACTCGCCGGCGCAGGTGTCCACCGTCTTGTAGGCGGGCCGAATACCGAGCGCATGCCGGCGGGCGCGGATCCGGCCCTCCGGCACGCCGACCAGATCGCCGAGCTGGCGATCCGAGAAGCCGAGCCGCTTCATGGTGCAGATCGCGCCCCGCTCCCCCTCCGGCTCCCCGGCCCACCCCCCGGCCCACCCCGCCGTCCAGCCGTGCTCCGCCGCCAGGAGGTCAGCCAGCTGCCAGACGAACCAGGGGTCGATCCCGCTCCCCTCGGCGATCGTCTCGACGGAAATGCCGGCGCGGAGAGCGTGCTTGATCTGGAAGATCCGCTCCGGGGTGGGCGTGCGGAGCGCCGCAAGCAGCGTCTCGCGCTCGCCGTCCTCGAGCCGGTCGTCGGCCAGGGTCTGCCCGAGCACCCAGCCACTCCGATCGGCCTCGAGACCCCGGAGCCCCTTCTGCAACGCCTCCTTGAACGTGCGCCCGATGGCCATCACTTCGCCCACCGACTTCATCTGGGTCGTGAGCCGGGGATCGGCCGAGGGAAACTTCTCGAACGCGAACCGCGGGATCTTCACCACGACGTAGTCGAGCACCGGCTCGAACGAGGCGGGCGTGGTCTTCGTGATGTCGTTTGGCAGCTCGTCAAGCCGGTAGCCCACCGCGACCTTGGTGCCGATCCGCGCGATGGGGAACCCGGTGGCCTTGGAGGCGAGCGCCGAGGACCGGGACACCCGGGGGTTCATCTCGATGACGAGCTGCTCGCCGTTGGCCGGGTTCACGGCGAACTGGATGTTGCAGCCGCCGCCCGCCACTCCCACCTCCCGAATCACGGCGATGGATGCATCCCGCATCCGCTGGTACTCGCGATCGGTCAGCGTCATCGCAGGCGCCACCGTGATGGAGTCGCCGGTATGGACGCCCATGGGGTCGAGATTCTCGATCGAGCAGACGATGACGACGTTGTCCGCGCCGTCCCGCATCACCTCGAGTTCGAACTCCTTCCAGCCGATGATACTCCGCTCGACCAGCACCGAGCCCACCGGTGACAGCTCGAGGCCCCGCCGGATCAGCTCTTCGAATTCCTCGTGGTTGTAGGCGATCCCGCCGCCGGTGCCGCCGAGGGTGAACGAGGGCCGGCAGATCGCGGGGTACCCCGTGGCCTCGACCGCCTCGCGGGCCTCGGCCAGGCTCCGGATCACGCGCCCCTCGGGGGTCGCGAGCCCGATCCGTCGCATCGCCTGGGCGAACTCTTCCCGGTCCTCGGCGACGCGGATGGCGCGCTCGCTCGCGCCGATCAGCTCGACCTCGAACTTGGCCAGCGTCCCGTCGCGGTAGAGCGCCATCGCCACGTTGAGCGCCGTCTGGCCGCCCATAGTCGGCAGCAGGGCGTCCGGCCGTTCGCGCTCGATGACCTTCGCGACCCAATCCGGCGTCACCGGCTCGATGTAGGTCCGGTCCGCCAGCTCGGGGTCGGTCATGATGGTCGCGGGATTCGAATTGACCAGGACGACCCGATACCCTTCCTCTTTCAGCGCCCGCACGGCCTGGGTGCCGGAGTAGTCGAACTCGGCGCCCTGCCCGATCACGATCGGGCCGGAGCCGAGCAGGAGAAT
>Ga0070707_100002800_pt1 | contig 16597 bp, 19 predicted proteins | sample KBSK5502metaG_FD_65468 | JGI IMG/M metagenome (GOLD analysis project Ga0070707, IMG submission 65468) | Corn, switchgrass and miscanthus rhizosphere microbial communities from Kellogg Biological Station, Michigan, USA - KBS K5-50-2 metaG | ecosystem: Host-associated > Plants > Roots >... | reverse complement strand
CCAGCGATTGCTTCGCGCATTGCGGCTCAGGTTGCGATCGGAGTCCGAACGGCCGGTCTGCAGGCCGTCTTGATAAGCTGCACTGTTAGCCGAACTCGTGTTGTAGCCTGGATGATAATGTTGCCCATTGCGGCTGAAGCCGCTGTCTGCGATGCCCGTTTGAAGCGCTTGTTGCAAACGAAACGTCACCAGCGACTCGGCGGGAACATTCACGTTTTTGCCGCGGGTCAGGACCTGAGTACCGGCTCCGGCCGCCGCGCCAATCCCGCCGCCAATCGCCGCACCTTTTCCGCCGCCGGCAATGGCGCCGATGATCGCGCCGACCGCAGCCCCGCCACCAACGAATTTACCCGTGCGCTTGTTGGCTCCGAGACCGTCCGCCTGAGAGCTGACGACGCTGTCGTCTGACTGAATACCATAGCGCCGCCCATTTACCGTGACGGAGTCCAGATCCAGAGCGAACTGGTTCTTCGAGATGTTCTTTACCAGCATCTCAACATTTGCTCCTCTTGGAATGGCAACATTGCCGCTGCTGTTGACCACATCCTGATCCACTACGCCCGAAAACACCCTGCCGTCGCCCTTGCTTGCATCGATCGCCTCGTTGGTTCGCACGGTAATCGTTGTCCCGGCGTCGATCGTCCCGATGGATTGGGCGCTCATACCACCGGCAAATGACAGCGTCCAAAGCATCGCTCCAGCCAATAAAATGCCGAGCGACCTGTAACCCGGGCCTGATTTGCAGTTCATCATCATATTTACTCCTGTTCGTCTACCTCGAATTCGTCCAACGCTTCTATTGTGGTCGCAACGTGTCCATCAAAGCTGAGCACTATTGCTCACCTTGCGTAGCTGTGTGCAATTGTGACCAGATTTGTCCTGGACTACTTGCCACACTGGCAAACGAGGTAAGAACCAGTGTTACAAACAATAGCTGTAGTTTTGATCGTGATGTGGTTGCTGGGAATGGTGACCTCGTACACGTTGAGTGGATTTATCCACATCCTTCTGGTGTTGGCCGTCGTGACGATCTTGATACGGTTAATACAGGGCCGTCAGATCCTCTGACACTGCGCTCATAAGGATAAGGAGTGAATCGTGGCCTACCAGCTTCCGGCTTTAGGTTATTCCTATGATGCGTTGGAGCCTTGCATCGACGCCGAGACGATGCGGCTTCATCACGACAGACACCATCAGGGGTACATCGACCTGCTCAATGAGGCGATCGCGAATTACCCTCAGCTGAACAACAAGACCATCGAAGATCTCCTGGAGCACCTGAATGATGTGCCGGAAGAGATTCGCGCCGCGGTTCGCAATAGCGGCGGCGGACACGCCAATCATCAGTTGCTATGGAAAGTCATTGGTCCGCCGAACGGCGCAAAACCCAAGGGCATGCTTGCGGAGGCAATCCAGAATGATTTCGGTACGTTCGAGAACTTTCAACAAAAGTTAACCGAAGCAGCGACCAAAGTATTTGGTTCGGGATGGGCGTTTCTTGCGATGGATCCCAAGAGCCAGAAGCTGGAGGTTATGAGCTTGCCTAATCAAGACAGTCCGCTGCTCAACGGCAAGTCATGTCTGCTGGCCTGCGATGTCTGGGAACATAGCTACTATCTCAAGTATCAGAACCGGCGTCCCGACTATCTGAAGGCCTGGTGGAATGTGGTGCAGTGGGATGCGGTTAACATCACACTCGAGAGTTTCCGGCATGAAGCCGCAGTACAAAGCTAAATACCGAACAGGAAGCGCCGCGGAACGCGCGGCCTGTTTAGTTCGGACACGCCGACAATCACGATGCCTTTCGCGCTGACAGGAAATCGGGACCCGTCTGCTCCGCCTTTTCCGCAACGATCGCGTTTCCTCTTTTTGCATCGCTTCCGATGTGCGCCCCTGGGAGCACATCACAGCCTCCAACTCAGCGTCTGCATCGATCCGTGCGCCTGTCGAAACAATCGACATCCAGACTTCGCATGACGTGAGGTGCGGAACACACCGCCAAAGGGCACCATCGGCTTCGGCTGATCCGCTGTGAGCGGATAAAGGCGTTCGCCCTCACCCCCAGCGAGAATGAAGGTCAGTGTCTTTCCTTCAAGATGAATTGGTGAACTCATACGATGGTTGGCTGAGAATTGTGCAGATTATCCGCAAAAGAGAGCTGGTCAAAATTGCGCACAACGTTAAAAGCATTCTGCAACGCGCTTGAGAAGAAATTTTTCGAGCTAGCACCAACGGTTTTGTACAGTTCTGTACATCCTATTTCTCGCCGGCGAGCGACACTTCCAAGCGGGAGGTCAGTCGTGATTGCTCAATTTCCATTAACCCGAGTCGTTCTCGAACCGGAAAAGAGAAGCTCCACAGTGCGAGAGTTTGAGGCGATGCTGAGGGCCAGGGTTGTGGGACAGGACGAAGCGGTCTCGCAACTGGTGAGCTTGTACCAGATGGTATTAGCCGGTATGACTGTGCCGGAGCGTCCAATCGCGAATCTGCTCTTTCTTGGGCCCACTGGGTCGGGGAAGACTCGGATTGTTGAAGCCACCGCGGAGATTCTCTTAGGCAGTTCGACGGCCATGATCAAGGTCGATTGTGCCGAGTTTCAGCACAGCCACGAGATTGCGAAGCTGATCGGTTCGCCGCCGGGATACCTTGGCCATAACGAGACACCGCCGGTGCTCACTCAGCAGGCGATTGATCGGTTCCAAAATGAAAGCGTCAATTTAAGCTTCGTGCTTTTCGACGAAATCGAAAAGGCCAGTGACGCACTTTGGCAACTGTTACTGGGAATAATGGATAAGGGTATCCTCACACTTGGCAACAACCGAAGAGTCGACTTTTCACGGACGATTGTGATTATGACGTCCAATCTAGGCGCCGTCGAGATGGGACGTCTGATTTCGGGACCGATCGGTTTTGTTGCACCCGCCTACGGCACTTTGGGAGTCAACAACATCAATGGAGAGGTTCACCGCGTTGGTGTAGAAGCCGCGAAACGGCGGTTTTCACCGGAATTCATGAATCGAATCGATAGGGTGCTCGTCTTCCGACCGCTTGCGGAAGATGATCTCCGAAAAATATTGGACATCGAGCTCAACCACGTGCAGCAGCGGATTATGGCTTCTCAAGGCGAGAACACTTTCATCCTGGACTGCACTCAGGCGGCAAAAGATTTTCTAATGAAGGAAGGAACGGATCCTTACTATGGTGCTCGTCACCTGAAACGTGCAATCGAGCGCCATCTCGTCATCCCTCTTTCAAGTCTGATCGCGAGCGGCCAGATCGAACCGGGCGACGACGTAGTTGTCGATTGTCTAGCGCATGCGGAAGCGCTGGCATTTTCAAAAACTCTTGAAGCCCAGCCATTAGCCGCCGCCGCCAGTGCCTGATCAACGTGCTGTGATCTTCAACGAGTGGAGCGGGCAGTAGGCGGATGGCGCCGTTCCCGAAATGAATGCTTCCTTAAATGTGTGCTGGCAGAATGGAGTGGCGAGCATCAGGGTGTCCGCATCGATACTTACGATCTCGATACCCGGTGGAGGTGTGAATATCATGCGCGCCGCATCACGTACGGGATTCAGCTCATAAGCCTTCATCATGAAATCCGTCCATATCGGTAGAGCCGAGCGTGCGCCTTCGAGGTTGAGATCGCGGTTATCATCGAATCCTACCCAGGCGATCACGAGCAGATCTTTGGTGTAACCGGCAAACCAGCCATCGCGAGACGTTCCAGTCTTTCCGGCGGCCGGGAGTTTGAAGCCACGCGCGCGAACGTTGGCGCCGGTCCCGTCATCGATTACACCTTCCATCAGGTGAGTCATCAAATATGCGATCTCCGGCCGAAGGACTTCGCGCGCCTCGTACTTGTAACTTCTCAGCAATGCGCCATCGGCCCCGGTCACTCGTAGAAGCGCGTGCGGCTCAATGCGTCTGCCCTCGTTCGCAAATGCCGTGTATGCCCCGGCCAGTTCGATCGGTGTGACCTCGAAAGCTCCGATCGCTACCGATGGGTATCCTTTGATGTTCGCGTTGAGGCCCATGCGCTTCGCCAGCGTCGCGACTCGATCGAATCCGACTCGTTCGGCAACCCGGATTGTGGCCAAATTGAGCGAGTGCTGAAGCGCGGTGCGCACCGTCACGAGGCCGCGGTAGTCGTTTTTGTAGTTGTTCGGCTCGTAAATGGCGTCTCCGTTGAAAAAGACCATAGGCGCGTCCATGACTGTCGTTAGCGGGGTGATGAATCGGTCATCAAGCGTTTGCATGTGCGGGACCGCTGGGATGGGCTCTTCCAGGGTGGCGTCATACGCAGTCTCCAATGCGGCGGCGTATACAAATGGTTTAAAGACAGAGCCCGGCTGACGGAAAGCTCGAGTGATCCGGTTGTACTGGCTTGCCGCATAGTCGGTCCCTCCGACCATGGCTTTGATTTCCCCCGTGTGCGGGTCGAGCGCAATCAGTCCGGCCTGAGGCCGCTGCCGGTTTTCTGGCTTTTTCTTCCTTTTGTCACGCGCTGCGAACTGCTCATCGACAAACGCGATGCCCTTCGCGACGGCCTCAACGGCGGCCTTTTGAAGTTCCGGGACCAGCGTGGTATAGACGCTGAAGCCGCTGGTCATCAACTCCTGTTCGGAGTAATCCTTCAGTAATTCTTCGCGAATGAAATCGACAAAATAGGGAGCATCGGTGGCGTCGGTCTTCAACGGGATAATTTCCAGTTCGGCCTGTTTCGCCTTTTCATAATTCTCCGGCGTGATCGCACCCGTGTGCTCCATCGCTCTCAAGATCAAATTCCGCCGGACCGTCGCACGATCGGGATGCTTGCTCGGAGAGTACGCGTTCGGCGCCGGGATGATTCCGGCAAGCGTCGCGACCTCCGGTAGCGTCAACTCCGAGAGATCCTTTCCGAACTCGGCGGTCGCACCTTCACCGAATCCGTGAATGGCGAATGAGCCACGCTGACCCAGATAGACCTCATTCGCATACATCGTGAAGATTTGTTGTTTGGTGAGGCGCAGCTCCAGGATAACGGCGATAAAGGCTTCGGACATTTTCCGGCGCCACGTCGGTTCGGCCGTCAGAAAAAAGTTTCGTGCAAGCTGCTGCGTGATTGTGCTGCCGCCTTGCAATCGATGAGTTTCGTCAAGATTCGAGATGAATGCGCCGGCAATTCGGATCAGATCCAGTCCATGGTGACTGAAGAAACTCTGGTCTTCACCCGCCGTCACCGCGTCCACGAGCATCTTCGGTAGATCCTGGAATTCAACCAGGCGGCGTTTCGCGCGCAACGCGTCGGAAAGGTTCGTCACCAGTTTTGGAGAAGCTGCATAAATCTTCGCTGTGTGCTGGAAAATCTGCCGGCTCAGTTTGAGGTCAATAATCCGCGCGTATCGGTTGTAGTAGTAGGTAACACACCCGGTTGAAACGAGGGTGAACACCACGAACACCGAAATGAGGATTTTGAAAACACGCGTCCGCAGGAAACGCCTCGTCAGGCCCTCCGGCTTCGGATTGCGTTCTTTGACAATAATAATCAGGAGTTTCTTCGCTTTCCCGCGGCCATCGCGCATAATCCGCCCAGAATCATCACTGCACTTCGCCTCGTCTGGAACGCTAGCAGGTGGGATCTGGGCTGTCTGTGCAGAAAGACTCACTCAACCCGGCGCCGAGTGTGCAATTTTGCCCAACTCAATTTCGTCTTTCAGGTCACTCTGAGAAAGACCGAAACTGCCGAGGCATAACCCAGGGCGACTATTGAGTAAACGTTCATGCCACAAACACCACACATCGAGCGACACTTCACGGGTTCCGGAACAGTCAAAGACATCGTGATCGGAATGGCGGATGGACTGACGGTTCCGTTTGCACTGGCGGCAGGCTTGTCCGGCGCAATTGAAACGACGAGCATCATTGTGACCGCCGGTCTGGCCGAAATCGCGGCTGGTTCAATCGCGATGGGGCTGGGAGGCTATATGGCCGCGAAGAGTGATGTCGAACATTACGACAGCGAGAGAGCAAGAGAGGTAATGGAGGTCAGCGAGAAGGCTGAGATTGAAGCTTCTGAAGTTGCGGAAGTGTTCGAATCCTATGGCTTGACGACCGAAGAGAGCACATTAATTGTGGATGCTCTCAGAAAGCGGCCACAAGCATGGGTTGACTTCATGATGCGATTCGAGCTGGGTCTGGAGAAGCCCAATCCCAGGCGTGCGTTTATCAGTGCGGTAACGATTGCGGGAGCTTACATCGCAGGCGGCTTTATCCCGCTCGGTCCGTACGTCGTTCTCAGCAGCGCTCGCAACGCACTCACAGTATCGGCAGTCACCACTCTTATCGCGCTGGCTGTTTTCGGCTACATCAAGGGGCGCTTCACGGGCGCGCCACCGGTCCGTAGTGCAATCCAGACGGTGTTTATTGGCGGGCTGGCTGCGGCAGTAGCATTCTTGCTGGCGCGGGCAATTTCGTGAGAGACGCGAACGTATGAACAAACCTCTGGCCTTCTGGAGTCTTTCCACTACCGAAATGCTGCAGCAACTTCAAACGGCGAAGGAAGGATTAACTGCCGGCGAAGCGAGAGAGCGGCTCGCACGCTATGGCTCTAATCACCGAAGCCCGCTAAGCGGTCGGAGGTAGTCACGCTCCTGTTCGCTCAATTCAAGAGTCCCCTGATCCTCATTCTGTTCTTTGCCACGGGATTGTCGTTCTTCTTACACGAACCCGTTGATGCTTTTACCATTCTCGCAATTGTCCTCCTCAGCGGTCCCCTCGGGTTTTGGCAGGAGCGCGGTGCAAGCAACGCTGTGGAGAAGTTACTTTCCATCGTGCGAATCACAGCTGCCGTGCTTCGTGATGGAAGCGTCAAAGAGATTCCGGTCGAAGAGATTGTCCCCGGAGACAAGGCGGTTAGCCAAGCCTTCAAAAACTCTGTTTTCCTACACTCGCATCTGCGAGCATGCGAGTCCGGCGCTCGGCGGCTTCAGCATGGATGCGGTGAGCATGATGAAGCCGCCGCTCGCGAGCGATAATTCCGATACTTTCCATCCGCACGTCAGTATGACCAGACGCATGCCTTCGCGGTTTTCCTGCTTGAGCTCGTACGGGTTCGATTCATCGGTGGATTTGGACGGATCTGCCGGATAGAATCCGACGAATTCATGACGAAAAATCCATTTTCCGCGGCAAAAGAATCGCGAATCGTTCAAAACATGAACAATGACCATAGCGATGCGCTGAGGCAATTTTGTGGGGCGGACCGACGGAGATGGCCGGCATCGACGCCGAGGGTTTCGATGTGCTCAAATTCTCCAGGAAGATCCGGCTCACTTTCGACACTCCGATCCTTAATATGGAGGACGCTCGACAGGCGCTGGCGGCCATTGCAAAACTGCAAGACTAGTACGCTGACCTAAGCGCTCAGACTCCAAGGCCGCCGATTGCCATCCCCTTCGCATATGTTCCTCTTCATCTATGCAGCTGCGTTAGCTGAACGTCGTGCCCATGCTTCTCCAAGGACTGTGCCGGAAATGCGAAGAAGAGCGGCATTAGCTTCGACCGCCCAGTCGATCGAGGCTCCGATGACCTTGTCCGAAACGACCAACTCCACGCGGCGATTCGCTCCCGGCCAGTCAACTGTACTATGAGGGAACTGGTGTGTGTCTGTGCACACTAGTGCTCAACGTGAAACATAGTTCGCTAGAGCGTGACAACGCGCGCGGATCTCGCACCAACGTATGAGCAGATGATGGTTTTCTTGCTTTCGAATTTATGAATAATCCGGATAAGTGTGTTGTATTGCACAGCACTGACCGGGGCAGAAGCGCAATCTTATATATGACAGGTCTCAAATTCCGAGATCGCGTCCGTCGAGAGATCAACCACGAACACCATTACGGGCGCGTCGACACGAAAGGATGAGTGAAATTATGCTGTGGATGATTTTGGTCGGATTGCTGGTTGGTGTTATGGCAAAGCTTTTAATGCCGGGTCGCGATCCAGGTGGCGTCGTGATCACGATCTTGCTCGGTATTGGAGGTTCGGTTGTCGCCGGATTTGCGGGCCGTTTCATCGGCTGGTACGGGGACGGTGAGGCAGCTGGCTTTGTCGCATCGGTACTAGGTGCGATTGTTCTTTTGTTAGTGTATCGAGTTCTTGCCGGACGAAGATCCGGAAAGGGCGGCGTTCCAAGAACTGCCTAGCGTGCTATGACCCGCGCCTGAGGTCGAGTAGGAGCAAACCACACAGGTTAATCGGAGTCTTGTGTCAGAGCGAGACTCCGTAGCCCAACAGCCGCCTGAGCAAGTTTTGTTAGGTGTCCGATTAGAGCTCGCTGCCACCATCTTCGCCGACCGGGATTCTCAATCGTGCAGGACCAGATCAGTCAACAGTTCTGTCCTTATCGTGAGTTTTCCGTTGGATTCGATCTGTCCCATAGTTCTGAATTTGTTCATGAAGTGCGCGTCGTGCCCACCATTTCGGCGAGGGTCTAAGCTCGGACTGCTCGCGAAGAGATCGAACCATCGCTCGCTTCTCGAATTTGGTCAGCGCTTCGGCCATGATGATGATGCTGTGTTGCCTTTGTGGTACTGGATCAGGCGAGTTTCCTAAATTTGGTCATGAAAAAATTGATGCGGGACCGGGTTCTGCCGACGATTTCGGCCCAAGGTTTCCTGGTTCATTTTCGGAACTCTGATATTGGCCAGTTTATCGTGCGGGCCGAAGCGAGAGAGTTCAGAAGGACACGGGCAAGCCGCTTCTCGCTGTGGTTGAAAATCTGATCGCAGAGGTCTTCTTCCAGGTTGACGCTGCGGGCTAACACCGCAGTCAGAAACGTTTCGGCAAACCGAGACTCGGTGTGAAAGGCTTGAAGCATTGCTCGCTTCCCGATTCGAAATATTGTCGATGGCTCTAAAGTTGTATCCGTGCTCGTCCGCACAGAAGATCTGCCGACCAGGCATCCTTCACCAAAGAAGTTGAATCTCATTTGTGTTCCGATGCATATGCTCCTCTCGTATTTCGGACCCATAGGGTTGCTGGTGGGGTGGCTCGGGCAAGATGCATGAGCCTGATGGCGATATCCGATCCCGTCCGCTGACAATGACCAAGCTCCATCATGAGCATCGCGAGGGGTTCGATATACCGGGCATTCTGCAGGGCACCTGCGTCCACTGGCTGGAGACCGGCATCACCGATCAGTTCGGCAACCTTGTCTTTCGCTCCGGTATCGTCGCCGCAATAGAAGACTGTCGGCATGTTGTCGCCGAACAGATGTGCTCCCGAATGGAGAATGCTGGCGAAGACCGTGTTGAACGCTTCAACCACGGCAGCGTCAGGGGTAAGTTTCGAGATTTCTTCTGCGGCGGAACTCGTCAGGCCTACCTCGAGGCCGCGGGCTCCAAATGGATTTACGCAACTGATAAGTATCTTACCGTCCAACGGCCCGGCGTTTGAAAGGGCATCGCCAACTGCGGCCCACGGGACCGCGAGGAGTACAACATCACCGTAGCGGACTGCATCCTCGGTCGAGCCGGATCGGGCATGAGATCCAATCCCTCGCACAAGATCCTGAAGCTTCTCGGGCCTTCGAGAGTAGCTGAACATGATGTAGTGGCCGTGCTTTGCCCAGAGCCGCCCCAAGCCGGCTCCCATTTTTCCCGAACCGATGATTCCGATTTCCATATGGGGGAATTGTGCCGGAAATACAGGACAAGCGCTGTGCAATTGTGTACAGCTTCCTGCTTGTGATACGCGAACAACTTCTTGCCTGAGCGTGGATCATCCGACGTATCATCGGGGACGTCGACCACCTGTAATTTTTGCATTGGAGCTGAGACCATGGCTGAGCGGCTTTTCCATCTCGAATGTTCGTGAATTTATAAATGGAATACCAGAACGTGTGGCTCATGCGTTCCCGTCTTAAAGATTGCGATTAATGCTGGCGCAGCCCGGCCACTCAGGAGATTACCCACGCGATCATGAATGCTACTATCGCAGCCAGGCCGCAAATGAGCACCGTCTGGATTGCGCTACGGACCCGTGGCGCACCAGTAAAGTGACCCTTGATGGAGCCAAAACCAGCCAGCGCGATAAGAGTGGTGATTGCCGACACTGTGAGCGCGGTGCTGGCCGTCTGGAGAACGACGTAAGGACCAAGCGGCGGGATAAAGCCGCCTGGGATGTAAGCTCCCGCAATCGTTGACGCGCTGAGAACCGCTCGCTCCTATCGACTGGAAACTGTTTACGGATGTGCCTGTCTCTTCGCCGCTGGAGCGAGGGTGCATTTACGCTGGACGGCGTGACAATTTCTTCACGTAGCATCGCCGGAACGAGGATGGAACCCTTGTGGTGGACAATTCGAGGGCGGGAGAGGCTCTCCGGAATCCTTAGCAATTCGCGTCCGTGATCACGGCCTGAGCGAGTGCTCTCGAAAGAACTTCACGATCCGTTCCGAAGTGCTGGGCGGGTATTCGTGGCCACCCGCATGGATCCAGGTCATTACTGGGTTTGCAGTGTTAGCCCCATAAACGGTGCATCCGTTCCCGCAGGAGGCGCCTTCCCCAGCCACTCCGTCCACACGCCTCGCGATTTCGATGGCACTCTTCTGATCCGCAAAAGGTATCTGGGAATCCCGTATACCTGCAATGTGAAACAGCGGTTTAGGCTGTGTCAGGTGCACTGAACTTCGCAGCCGGGCCGCGACGGGCGCATAGGCTGCAAACAAGTCGGGCCGCTCGGCCCACAATAAGTAAGTGAAATTGGCCCCATTTGAAAAACCGGTCGCGTAGATTCGCGTGTCGTCTAGCATGAACCTTCGGCGCAACGAGGCGAGCGCAGCATCGACAAGTTTGAGATCGCGGTCGTTGTACTCGCCCTTTTCCACCTGCCAACCCGAAAGACCATCGCGGCTCGGCAAACCCTGAAAGTAGACGACAATTGCCTCCGGCCACATCCGATGTATGCCCGTGTACTGGAAGTTCTGTATGTCGTCACCATGCCCATGGAAGGAAAAAACGAGCGGTGCTTTCTCGCCTGCGGATTTCGTCGATGGTGCGTAGAGAATCGCCAGGCGTGTTTCGCCATCGACTTTCCATGTGATGGTTTCGGCGGAGGCAATTTGAGTCCACAGCGTAACCGCTGCAATCAGCGTCAACGTCGGCAATCGCTTCATCGTTTCCGAATATTATTGCCTGACCAGAACGAATCACAAGCAATCTCTGGTCTCACTAGGTTTATCTCACTACAACAGGGGCTAGCGTCGAGCCCGAACAGCCCCTGCATCGTAGAGGCTGAAAGATAGTCGTAAATGTGTAGCTGCGCCTCGCATTCCGGCTTCTGGCGTATCGCGCGTGGGCATCCTTGCTGAGCATCTCTAGATCGAGGTTCTCCACCAGAGTCACACCCTGCGGCAGCAAAGTGTGATGTGGTCCTCCCGCAGTGTCCGATGCATAGGCGACGGCATTGCGGTTCACGATCCACTGCCCTGCTCGGGATTGTCACAGGGATCGGGGAATTTGTCTGGTTGGGGGATCGGGTCTGCGTACTTGCGTTGGGAATAAGCTGTCGATGCGCCGGCGATCAGTACGAACACAGCAATGATGACGTGTTTCATTTTGCTCCTCGAGAGTTTGCGGTGAAGTATAGAGTCGTGAAAATTCCCCAGCAATGGAATCACGCCGAGGAGGAGTTTTGGATGGACTCGTGGTACTCGCTTTAGGTGTGGGTTCGCTGTTCGTCCCAATTCCACAACGAGAGACCGAAGGCTTCAAGGCCGGGCCATTGTGATCCACGCCTCCCGCGCCTTCAACGATGGCGATACTCGCCGCGTGATCAACAATTGCTCGAAGTGTCCTGAGGCTCCGACGATGAGAACCGTTTTGATGCGCTTACTCTTTTTCCCCGTTGGGTGATTCGTTCCTGATCAGGAGCGCTTTGATTTGTTGAAGCTCTGCAGTGGTATGGGGATACGAGTTCGTTAAGGGCTCGCTGGAGGTGATTGCTTCTTGAATCGATCGAATCCGTTCGGCGGTTGGCGGATGAGTCTGAAACATGGCCAGCACATTGGCCAACTCAGTTTCGTCTTTCGCACGCATCCTCTCCAAAAATGTCACGAGCGCCTTCGGGTCGTATCCTGCTTTCTGCATGTATTGGATTCCTCGACGGTCCGCATCCATTTCACGAGGGGATGCTCGAAATTTGAGAGGAATCAAAAAACCGCCGGCCTCGCCTAGTCCACCCCCGACTTCAACGGTTGGCAATACGATAGAGGTACCGGTACCGAGGTAGAAACTATTCTTCATGCCGTCACGCGCAACCACGTGTGCGATCTCGTGCGCAATGACGCCGGCGATCTCTGCTTCATCGTCTACAGCAAGAATCAAGCCGCTGTTGATATACAAAAAACCGCCAGGGAACGAAATGGCGTTGATCTCATTTGAATCGACGATCTTGATCGTGATTGGGACCTGGACATCGGAATTGCGGCCCACATTCTGAGCGATACGATCGACATACTCCTGGACGGTGGCGTTTTTGAGGAGTTTGGCCCGCCTCTCAAACCGGCGCGACCACTGGCGCCCGATATTCATCTCTGTTGCTTTGGTCTGGACTTTCACCCGCATCTCGTTGAGATCGAATCCTGGAGCGGGGAGGGTTGTGGATTCCTGCGATTGAGCGGAAACCGGCAACGTGAAAGCCGAGACAATCAGTGCCCGAACGGCCCAACGGATTCTGAAGCTGATCACATCCCACAGGCGGTCTATGAATCATCAGATCTCCAGTCGAACGGATCCCATTTTAAAACCGTCTGGAAACGTTTGTCATCGAAACAAACTGATGCTATATGATTCATTTTTCCAAGGAATCACTCGTTAAAGTTGCCCCACTGTCCCGTTGAGCGGTCCCGACGGCTTGGGCACACTCATTGTTTTGCGCGAGGCGACGCAAGACCGATCGGCCGTCGTCTGGAGACCGCAGGAGAGATAGAGATGGCTATGCGCATGAAACAAGTGCTGTATTCGGCAGTTGCATCGTGTGCGCTCGCCGGCGCGTTGTACGTGCCCGCGAGCGCCGCAGGACTGAACATCGAGACCGCGACAATCGCCGACTTGAATGCGGCGTTTGCCGGCGGAACGTTGACTTCCGAGCAATTGGTGAGCGCGTACCTCAAGCGGATCGAAGCCTACGACAAACAGGGCCCGGCCATCAACGCGATCATCACTCTCAACAAAAAGGCGCTCGACGAGGCGCGGCAGCTCGATGCGGAACGCAAGAGCGGCAAAGTGCGCGGACCGCTGCATGGCATCCCCGTCGTCTTGAAAGATAACTACGACACTGTTGACATGCCGACGACGGCGGGATCGCAGCTTCTCGAAGGCCATATGGCGAAGCAGGACGCCTTCATGGTGAAGAAGCTGCGCGAGGCGGGCGCGATTGTGCTGGCCAAGATGAACCTTAGCGAGTTTGCCGGCAGCGGCGGCAGCGTGAGCGGGGCGACCGATCCGGCGATTATCAAAGCGGGCTCCATACCCAACGGCTTCAGCTCCGCAGGCGGTCAGACGAAAAATCCACACGAGCTCCTGCACGGTCCTGCGGGATCGAGCGGTGGCACAGGGGCCGCGGTTGCTGCCGCTTTCGCGCAATTTGGCTTGGGCACCGATACCGGCGGATCTGTCCGTGGCCCATCGTCAGCCAACGGGATTGTCGGTCTGAAGCCGACGCACGGGCTCCTCAGTCGCGCAGGCATTGTTCCGCTGGCGCTCTCGTTCGACACGGGTGGGCCGATGGCGCGTAGCGTCTACGATGTGGCAGTGGCGCTGGGGGTCATGACCGGCGTCGATCCGGCCGACGATGCGACGAAGAAGAGCGAGGGGAAATTCGAGCGCGATTACACGAAGTACTTAAAGACGGGTGCGCTCAAAGGCGCGCGCATAGGGATTGCGCGAGACTTCATGGGAAAGGACGCCGGCACCGACGAGGTCGTCGAGGCCGCCATCGTCACGCTCAAAGAGCTCGGCGCGGTCGTCATCGACCCAATCAAGTACCCCGACTACATCCTCCAATCGAAGGCGGCGCTGTACAACATCGTGACCTATGCGGAATTCAAAGCACAGATCGCTGACTATCTGAAAACGTCGGAGCCGCAGTACCCTAAGACACTCGACGAGATCGTCGCACGTGCGAACGATCCGAAAACCGGATACCGGAGTCCGGAAAAAGCGGTCGCACTCAAGTACACGGCATCCGTTGCGCTCGATTTGAACGATCCGTCCTACATTGCCGCGAAGGACGAGGCGCTGGTGTCGACGAAGGCGGCGGTCATGGCGCTCTTTGCAAAATACCAACTGGACGCCATCGTCTATCCGACGTCGCCGCGTCCGGCCCAATACATCAAACCCGATGGTCTTCCGGCACCGACCGATTCGCCGACGAACCTCGCCAACGAGAGCGGCTTTCCGGATTTGATTGTGCCCGCTGGCATGACGTGGTCAGGTTTGCCCGTAACGATTTCGTTCTTCGGGCAGGCGTTCAGCGAAGCGCAGCTGCTCGGCTACGGCTACGACTTCGAGCAGGCGACCAAAGCGCGGGTGTTGCCCAAGCACACGCCGGCGCTACCGAGCGATGTGCTGGGGACGGCTGTAGCCGGGAAAACGCCGTAAGCATGCCTCGAACCCGAAAGTCTTTGCCCCCTCGTCATCGTGGTCGAGTAGAAATTTCACTCGGAGGCTTAGGCCATTTGGCGGGCAACCAACAAATCGATTTCACCCCGGTGGTCTTTCATAATACGCGAGACATTCGTAAACCTGAGCCTTCGTGAGGTTCGGAAAACACTTCGTCGTCAACCCTCGGTTCGGATGCGTCGAGTGCAGCACCAGATCTTTGCAAGCTCAGGCACTACGCGACGTCAGTAATTAGTGACTGTCACAACCTGTGGGTTACCGCGTAGACTGCCAGTCGATCTCTTTTTCATGTTGGACGAGCACAGCGTTGATCTCCCTTAGACGTTGCAGCGAGCGGTCGATACGATCGATGGTTGGCTTTGAAGGTCCGTCCGAATTGCGTAGCAGGTCGATCGAAAATTCGATCACCTGCAGCGGCGTATTCATGAGGTCTCGAATATTCAGAAAAGCATCGGCTAGCTGCTTGATCGCCAGTTTTTGCGCCTGAATCCGAGCCATTTCTTGTTCGAGTTGCGCTCGACGGAATCGATAAACCAGGGCAAGTGCGCCGCCCAAACCAAAGGCCAGAATCGGCCAGGGCTCCTCAGCAGCAACCCGTGCTTTTATCTCGGGCGGGAAGAAGAATTCGAATTGCAGCAAAGGACTTATAGAGAATGCCAGGATGCTCAGCAAACCAACCCAAAATTCCGGCGCCACCATCGCCGCGATCAAACAGCCCAGTTTACTTGCCTGAAAGGGTACCCAATTTCGTCCGGATATTGCGAATTTCAGATTAGTTGAAAGGAGCACCGTGACCACGGATGCAGTATTGACCGAATAAATAACCGATGCCCATTTGACCGACGGCGTTTTCCGGCGAATGAAAAGCACAACCAGCAGCATTAAAGCTACAGATGCAGATACTGCTGCGGATTCGGCAGAAACACCGGGAGTCTTTCGGACTATACCGAGTTCAAGCAGCATGCCGACCGCGTTGAACAATACCGCGATGGTGGCTCCAAACCACGCGTCCCGATCTGATAAGCGGACGTTGTAGAAGGGGATTGCTCGTCTGGAGTGTTGCTCGCGCAAGCCTGCATGGTTCGTAGCCACAGGATCATTCATGGTCGGGCAGCCTCGTCGAGGGCATGCCTTACAGAGGAAGTGAGTTCGCCCGGATCAACTGGCTTTTCCAGGATTTTGACTCCCTTTCTTATCGCCTGCGCGACTTGAGGGTTGTTGCGAGCATGCCCTGTGAAAAACAGAACATCTCCGTGAAATCCATGGTCCATCAACCAATTGAAAGCATCGACGCCATCTGGTGCATCAGGTCCCAAATTGACGTCAAGAATAGCGACTTTTGCCCGCAGCACTTCCATCGAATGGTTTTCAAGTTCCATCAGGCTGCCGAAACACATACATTCCACTCCCAACGCGGGCTCAAGAAGGGCCGGCATCAACTCCCGGAGGTCTTCGCTATCGTCAAGAAACACAATCCGCGGTGGCTCTTTTGTCATGCTTTTCTGGTGAGCGGAAACGGATGCGATCCATTAATACCGTGCAAGTGTGATTCGCATTCTTGAGAGAATTCGGCTTACGCAAGTCGGCAGAGAACGTAACCATCGGGCGAGATTCGCCGGCGGTGTTGTCACCAGTGAACGCGCGCCTATCGACAGTGACAGCTGGATCTGGATGCATTGCTAACGGGATTTTGGCGAGGCACGCCTATCGCCGGCTAAGAGCCGACGCCTAAAGGGACGGTTGCTCGACAAACTTCTTCGGGTCAACACAGCGGATGGCGATTACCTCGATACGTGTTGCTGGTGAGCCCAATAAATCAACCGCGGAAGCGTGGTATTCAAGGTTATTCCATTTCATGCTTTGAACCGGACCTTCGCCGAACACCTTATGGAATGTTTGAGGAGGCAGAGGGCTGATGTAAGTAACGAAGGGTTCAT
>Ga0070707_100002797_pt1 | contig 16606 bp, 13 predicted proteins | sample KBSK5502metaG_FD_65468 | JGI IMG/M metagenome (GOLD analysis project Ga0070707, IMG submission 65468) | Corn, switchgrass and miscanthus rhizosphere microbial communities from Kellogg Biological Station, Michigan, USA - KBS K5-50-2 metaG | ecosystem: Host-associated > Plants > Roots >... | reverse complement strand
AGGATCGCATATGGACTTCCATCGGGCGCCCAGGCGACGCCCCCAGGTATCCCGTTCACGAGGACACGCGTCGCCGTTTCCGCAAACTGACGGAAGGTCAACGCCTGCTCGGCGATGGCCCGCGCGCCGCGCACGTGGGAGTTCAGCTCCGGACGCGCCACCCCGCCGTCGGAGCGCAGCACAACGTTCGGATCGAGGACGGCGAGCAGTCGGTCGAAGGTGCCCGCGCGCAAAGCGGCCAGGAAGGCGTCGACGACGGCCCACTGGCCAGCAAGATCGACGTCGGGCACAGGCGCGCCCTGGACCCGGCGACGAGCACGGCTCGCCAGCTGCCGGGCCGCCGTCGGCGTTCGACCAACGATCGGGGCGATCTCTTCAAATGGGACGGCGAAGAGGTCGTGCAGCACGAAGGCGACCCGTTCGGCAGGCGTCAGGGAGTCGAGGACAACGACCAATGCGAGCCCGACGGCATCGCCTAGCAAGGCTTCCCGCTCGGGATCGATTCCCTCCACCGGACTCACGATGGGATCGGGGACGTGGGTCTCCAGCGACACTTCGCGGCGCGTCTTGCGCGCTCGCAACAGGTTGAGACAGACCCGCCCGACGACCGTCGTCAACCAGGCCCGGAGGTTGTCAATCTCGCCCGTGTCGGTGTGGCTGAGGCGGATCCAGGCCTCCTGGACGGCGTCGTCCGCATCGGCCAAGGAGCCGAGCATGCGATAGGCGACGCCGCGCAAGTGGGCCCACTTCGCTGGCGAGCGAGCTGGGCTTCATGGAGCGGAGCTGTGAGCGGATGATCATGACCAAAGTCGCTACGAGTGCGGCATAACCGCGCCGCCGAGGGATCAGGCTAGGCGGTCAACCAGATCTATGCATTGCCAAACACGCGCGCAGCTGGGCATCGAGACACACCGACCACTGGTCGGATCTGGCGGTGGAGCGTACGACACCATTGCTCTTGGGGCTCTACAGTCTGGTGACCCTCTTTGGGCATACGCTTGCTCCACAGGGACACCTTCCAGTCAAGCAAGCCGCTTGGTAGCATAAACAGACGGCTCCCTTTAGCGATGTCTTGGCCCGCGTGCGGCGCCATATGTGGGGCAATTTTCTTTTTCCCACATCGCCCTCGGACCCCGATGTCGTTGTATTACCGCGTGCGACGCTCGCACAGCTGGCTCATGCAGTTTGCTACTGAGCAAATTCGTACAAAGTCGTGCTCAGGCACTCCCGCCACGAAATGGAACTGCGACACAACACTGGTCTATTGTGCAGACGGCTAGTATACTGGCTAATGAGAACGACGCATTATGGCGCAGCGCACGCCTGGTGTGGTGGTATGTCGACACCCTTGTTAGCCACGAAACTGTATATTCCCCCGCCTCGGCCTCACCTCGTCCTGCGCCCTCGCTTGATCGCACGGCTGAACGAGGGGCTGCATCACAAACTGACCCTCATCTCGGCCCCGGCTGGTTTTGGGAAAACCACGCTGATCAGCGAATGGCTCACCACTTGTCACCGGCCGACCGCCTGGCTGTCGCTAGATAAGGGCGATAACGACGCTACCCGCTTTCTGACCTACCTCGTCTCGGCGTTGCAGACCATTGCAGCGCCCCTTGGAACTGGGGTATTAGATATGCTCCAGTCCCCCCAGCCACCATCCATCGAATCGCTCTTAACGGCCCTGCTCAATGACCTGACCACTCTCTCGGATCCGTTCGTCCTCGTCCTGGACGACTACCATGTGCTGAATGCCCAACCGATTGACCAGGCTCTGACCTTTCTGCTCGAGCATCTACCACCCCAGATGCGCCTCGTCATCGTTACCCGCGAAGACCCATCGCTGCCATTGGCCCGGTTCCGCTCCCAGAGCCACTTGACCGAGCTGCGCGCCGCCGACTTGCGGTTTACCGCCTCCGAAGCCGTCGAATTTCTTACCCAGGTGATGGGCCTCCCCCTCTCAGCCGAAGACATCGGGCTGTTGACCACCCGCACTGAAGGCTGGATTGCCGGTCTGCAATTAGCCGCGCTCTCCCTGCGGGGCGCGCCAGACGCCACCAGCTTCATCCAGTCGTTCACAGGGAGCCACCAGTTCGTGATGGACTACCTGGTGGAAGAAGTCCTCGAGCAGCAGCCCGAACACATCCAGTCGTTCTTGCTGCGCACCTCCATTCTCGACCGTCTCTGCGGTCCGCTGAGTGAGGCTGTTGTACTCGACCCTGCTGTTTCTGGGCAAGCCACCCTGGAATACCTCGAACACGCCAACCTGTTCCTCGTCCCGCTGGACCACGAGCGGCGGTGGTACCGCTATCATCACCTCTTTGCGGAGTTGCTGCGGCAGCGCCTGCAGCAGCGCATCGCCTCATCGACGGAGGACGCGGAAAGCCAGGTGAACGAACTGCACATCCGCGCCAGCATCTGGTATGAAGCGCAGGGCCTGGAGCTGGAAGCGTTTCAGCATGCGGCTGCCGCCCATGATGTGGAGCGCGCCGCGCGTATTATGATGGACGGCAAGCGGATTCCCATGCATCTCCGTGGAGCGATGACGGCGATCCTGGACTGGCTGGCGTCGCTGCCAAAGACCTTCCTGGATGCTCGACCCACCCTGTTGGTGAGGTATGCCTCGGGGTTACTGGTTATCGGCCAAACGACGGGTGTCGAAGAGAAACTGCGCGTTGCCGAAGCCGCCCTGCAAAGCGCCGAGCCAGATGACACGACCCAAGACCTGATTGGACAAATTGCCGCCGCCAGGGCCACGTTGGCGACGAATCAGCTCAAGGTAGAATCCATGCTGGCCCAGTCGCGCCGCGCCTTGGAGTACCTGCACCCCAAGAACCTGATTTTCCGCACGACCGCTTACTGTATGTTGGGGATTGCCTACCTCCTCCAGGGAGATCGAGCTGCCGCCCGCCAGGCCTATACCGAAGCGATTACGCTGAGCGAGGCGTCTGGGAATATCTTCTTCACCTTAATAGCTACATCTGGCCTGGGCACTGTCCAGGAAGCAGAAAACCAGCTCCATCGGGCGGCTGCGACCTACCAGCGCGTCCTGCAGTTGGCAGGTGGTATGCCGCTGCCGATGATCTACGAAGCGCATCTGGGCCTGGCCCGTGTACTCTACGAATGGAACGATCTGGAGGCCGCCGAGCAGCATGGGCGACAGAGCCTCCACCTGGCGCGGCAGTATGAGAGCGATGTTGACCGATTCGTTGCCTGTGAGGTGTTTCTTGCCCGTCTGAAACTGGCCCAGGGCGATGTGGCCGGCGCAGCCGCCATGCTCGCTCGGGCCAGTCAATCCGCGCGCCAGCAGGGCTTCGCGCATCGTCTCCCTGAAATTGCTGCCGCACAGGTCCTGACGTTCCTGCGTCAGGGCCAGCTGGCGGCAGCCGCGCATCTGGCAGAGACGCATGACCTCCCACTTAGCCAGGCCCGCGTCCTCCTGGCGCAGGGAAACCCCGCTGTTGCTCGGGCGGCGCTCGTTCCCTGGCGACGGCAGGTAGAGGCCAAAGGGTGGACGGATGAACGGCTCAAAGCGCTGGTACTCCAGGCGGTCGCGCTCCAGGCAGATGGCGACCAGGACCAGGCGGCGCAGCTCCTCCTGGACGCGCTCGCGCTGGCCGAGCCAGAGGGCTTGATCCGGCTTTTTGTCGATGAAGGACGCCCGCTGGCGCCCCTCTTGACTGCCGCCGCGGCGCGTGGGCTGATGCCGGACTATATTGGGAAGGTGCTGGCGGCCTGTGAAGTTGAGAAGCAGAAGTACGAAGCCACCTCATCGCAGCTCCCCCCTGCCCAGCCCTTGTTCGAGCCTCTGAGCCGACGCGAACTCGAAGTCATGCGCCTCATAGCTCAAGGGCTCTCGAATCAGGAGATTGGCGAGCGGCTGGTCCTCGCCTTGGAAACGGTGAAAGGACACAATAAGAAAATCTTTGGCAAGCTCCAAGTCCAACGGCGCACCGAAGCGGTCGCACGGGCCCACGCGTTGGGCCTGTTGTAGTCCCTCTAGAAGTTTGTCCGCATATACCGCCTCAAGCATGGCCTACAAGCAACCGATACAGCCGAAGCGTGAGCGCTCCTCCCCGCTCGATACCTCCACGTAACACCCCAAACACCCCCTTTAGAGCCTCTACGCCAACTCCGCAAAACACCACCCGAAACACCACTTTCGGGTCTCTACGCGCATTCTGTCATGAAGCTATTCTCCTGGAAGATCGAGCAAGTAGTACAGACGGTTGTGACCGACCGCGCCAGGGAAAGGATCATGGCAAACGCACGCCACCCACCAACGGATCTGGGTGAACCACTGGTCTATCAGATCAGAATCAAGGGCCATTTGGGTCCTCACTGGGCAGACTGGTTTGAGGCTCAAACCCTCACGCAGGACGCCAACGGCGAGACGCTCTTAACCGGCCAGGTGGTCGATCAGGCCGCCTTGTATGGTGTGCTCAGAAATGTGCGCGATGTCGGACTGCCCCTGCTCTCGGTCGTTTGCGTGAAACCCGGCCAGGCAGATGGGTCAGATGTCAAGTAAACCGCATGGCCAAAACGAAGTAAACGTGGAGGAAACACATGCAAGCACAACCTGGAGCGAAGGGCGAGTTACGCGACGGAGAGCCGCTCATAGAAGATGTTCACGTGGCGAAACGGACGAAAGCATGGTCGCCGCGTTTGAAGGCCAGAATCGCTGGGGTCTTTGAAGCGCTCGAAGGCACGGCGTCAGCAGGCGGCCAGGTGGTCATTCTCGGCAGCCTTGTTGTCGCTGGCGACGCCGCGAGGACAGCGACCAATATCCTGGCGCACCAGCCGTTATTTTGGTTGGGGTTCACGGCCTCACTCCTGGGGGTTGCGTTCCATGTCACGTGGGCGCTGCTCTTCTACGAGTTGTTTAAGCCGGTGAACCGGACCATCGCTTTACTGGCCTTGTGCGTCGTACTGGTGTGCTGCGCGATGCAGGCGCTTACCGGCCTCTTGTATCTCGCCCCCTTACTCGTCTTGCAAGGCGGAAGCGCACTCAGCGCCTTTACTCCAGCACAGGTGCAGGCACTGGCGTTCGCGTTTCTCAAGGTGAATGGGCAGGCCTTCAACGTCGATCTGGTCTTCTTCGGATTGTGGTGTGTCCTGAGCGGCTACCTCATACTCAGGTCGACCTTCATGCCGCGCATTCTGGGGGCGCTGTTGATGATCGATGGAGTAGGGTGGATGCTCTTTATGTTACCGCCGCTCGCAAACACCCTGTTCCCCGCCATTGCGGTCGCCTCCGGCCTGGCGGAACTCCCGCTGCAGTTCTGGCTCATCGTGTTCGGCGTGAACTCCGAGCGCTGGAATGAGCAGGCCGGCGCGGCAAGATTGTGATCACCGCACAGCGCACGGTGAGCACGTCGTGGAGGAGGCCTCCACAACGACACGATGGTGCTCGCACAGCGCGGGAACGCATCTACAGGAGAAAAGTCCATGAGCGCAGAGAAGTTAACAGTGAATGCGGTCGACCCAGATGGGACATCGTTGTATCGCGTGGGCGGGATCGCCGCGATCCTGTTGGGTCTAGCGTATATCATCACCATTCCGGTGTACGTTCGGGCGGGACCTTCGCCGAGTGGTAGCGAGGCGCGGCTCCAGTACCTCTTTGGGAAGACGACGGAGTGGTGGATTATCCTTGCTCTCTCCGTCCTCACGGATTTTCTCTTCGTCCCCGTCGCGTTAGCGCTCTACCTCGCGTTGAAAGGGCTCAATCGCAATGCGATGCTCCTCGCCACCGCACTCGTGGGGCTGTTCGTCGTCCTAGACCTGGCAGTGACCTGGCCAAATTATGCCTCGCTCATCACGCTCAGCGGGAACTACGCCGCGGCCACCAACGATGCTCAGCGCGCGGCCTATGTCGCGGCGGCACATTACCCGTCTGCGGTGCTAACTTCCAGCCTGGAAGGTGTCTACAGCATCCTCGTGCTCTCCTGCGGCATTCTCCTGACTGGCGTCGTCATGCTCAAGGGAATCTTTGGGAAGAGTGCGGCGTATGTGGGCGTGGTGACGGGCATCCTGGGCATCGTTGCGGTCGTGGGCCCATTTTTCGTCAGCACGTTGAGTGTCATCATCGTCATCACCTCCGCTCTCACTACAGTCTGGGTCCTGTTAGTAGGCTACAGACTCTACAGGCTCGGTCAGCAGTGATCCCGCATCGCTATCGACATAGAGAAGTGACCCGGCCGAGATCGCCGCAGGCACCGCAGGCGCTGTCGAAGCGCGCGAGCCAGTTTTCACGGCGCGGCCGCCAATGGGTGGTTGCCGATCCTTATCGCCGCGTTTTGCGGGAGGGATGCGTATGAGCACAGCAGTAACGACGGCACGGATGGCAGATGTGTCGCCGCGTTCCAGGGCGAGGATTACCGGTGTTGTCTATTTGCTCTTCTTTCTGACGGCCATACTCGGCGAGGTGTTCCTTCGGCAGACAGGGCTCAGTGGGATACAATCTGGCGTATCTGGCGACGCGGCGGCGACTGCGAACAACCTCCTGGCGCACGAAGCTTCATTTCGGGTGGGTTGGGCACTCGGCCTGATCTCGACCGCGTGCTATGTCGCGGTGGTGGGTCTCTTCTATCGGTCGTTCAAGCCTGTGAGCCGAAGCCTCGCTTTACTCGCAGCGTTCTTCGGCCTCATGGGATGCGCTATCACGGCATTCGGCAGCCTCTTTCAACTCGCTCCCCTGATCGTCCTGGGAAGCAGCCCGTACTTGAGCGCATTTAACGTGGAGCAGGTACAGGCACTGGCGCTCCTGTTGCTCAATTTGCATGCGCAGGTCGGCAACATCGCCCTGGTTTTTTTCGGACTGTTTCAGCTCCTCATTGGCTACCTCATTGTCAGGTCGACCTTCCTGCCTCGCGTGCTGGGTGCACTTATAGCGTTGGCCGGTGTGGGGTGGCTGACTTTTCTGTGGCCACCGCTCGCAAACTCTCTGTTGACCTATCTTGAGGTCCTCGGCTTCCTCGGAGAAGTACCGCTGATGCTCTGGCTCCTCGTGATGGGCGTGAACGCGCAACGCTGGAAGGAGCAAGACAACACAGCGGGGGCGCCAGCCGGCAAATAACCCGCAGTGACCACATCAGAGCAAAGTGGAGGAAACGCATGAAAGCGATTGTCCGTACAGCCTACGGATCACCGGATGTTCTTCAGCTCCAAGAGGTGGAGAAACCGGTTCCCAAAGATGGCGAAGTGTTGGTAAGGGTACATGCGGCATCGGTCAATGCCCTTGACTGGCATTACATGAGAGGGCAACCGTTTCCGGTCCGCATTGGGGGCAATGGGTTGCGCAAACCCAAAGACCGGCGACTCGGCGTTGACTTGGCGGGACGGGTGGAAGCGGTCGGCAGCAAGGTGACGCGGTTTCAGCCCGGTGATGACGTCTTTGGGAGTGGGGCTGGCGCGTTTGCCGAGTACGCCTGCGCCGCTGACAACGGGCTAGCACTGAAGCCGGCTAATCTATCGTTCGAGCAGGCGGCAGCCGTCCCGGTAGCGGCAATCACCGCGCTACAGGGATTGCGCGATAAGGGACAGATTCAGCCCGGACAACAGGTGTTGATTCAAGGTGCGTCCGGTGGCGTGGGGACCTTTGCCATGCAGATCGCCAAGTCCTTCGGCGCGGAAGTCACAGCTGTGTGCAGCGCACAGAATGTGGCCATGGCGCGCTCGATTGGGGCAGATCATGTCATTGATTACACGCAAGCGGATTTCACCGAGAATGGGCAGCGGTATGATCTGATTCTGGCCGTGAACGGCTATCATCCGATTTCGGCGTATCGGCGCGCACTCCGCCCCGCAGGAACCTACGTCATGGTCGGAGCTTCCAATGCGCATTTGATGCAAGCACTGCTCCAAGCCATGCTCCTAGGGCCGGTGATCTCCAGGACGGGCAGACAGCGAGTGGTGAACTTTATTGCGAAACTGAACCAGAAGGATCTGGTGTTTATGCAAGAGCTTCTCGCAGCCGGCACAGTCGTGCCAGTGATTGATAGATGCTACCCGTTACATGAGACGGCTGAGGCGGTCCGGTATGTGGAAGAAGGACACGCCCGCGGCAAAGTCGTCATCGCTGTGGAGCAGAACAGCTAGTCCTCAGTCCAATAGGGAGATGACAGCGGGCGCATGCACCGAGCCGCGGCCCACAGCAAATTCATGCAGCCCGCCCCACGTGTCAAACCACACCTGGTCTGAGCAGTAGCAGTACAGGTCCAACGGCACACACCGAAGCGGTCGTACGTGCTCGCGCGTTCGGTCTGTTGGAGCCGAAACGTCCGTGCGCCCGCAAGCGATCCAGCACGCCACCGCATGAGAACGTCTACTCGCCTGGTGCCCCCATTACGCCACCCCAAACCACACTTGCAATAACACTTTCGTGTCGTTACAGGACTGCCTTCTGGAGCTATCCTTCGTGCAGACCGAGCGCGTGGCCCAGCTGGCACAGACGGTCTGACCGATCGTAGCCGAGACAAGGTCATCTCAAGCGCATTTACGAAGGTGTTGCGTAACCCAGTCAGATATGGAACGTCGTCGGCGCTTCGGACGACGAGGCGACCGTCGCATGGGCGTCCAATAGCCTGCCGTCGTGCGAGCGAACAAGAGCAAACCAGAGCGAACCAGAAGGAGGTCCACTGTGATCGCTACCCAACTTCGCGGGACCGCCACCTCACGCGCCGAATCGGTCCAGACGTACGCCAGGATTGCTGGAGTGCTGCTCCTCGTCTCGCTGGTGGGCGGTGGCTTCGGGGAGGCCTACGCGCCCGCGCAACTCATCGTGGCAGGCAACGCGAGCGCGACCGCGCACAACGTGATCGCCTCTGACCTGCTCTTTCGGCTGGGCTTCCTCGGCTATCTCTCCGAGGCCGTCTGCGATGTGGCGCTGGCCTTTCTCCTTTACGTCTTGCTGCGATCGGTCCACGCCAATCTAGCCTTCCTGGCGGTGCTGTTTCGGCTCATGGCCACCGCCACGTTTGCATTCGGCGAGCTGTTCTATTTCGCTCCATCGCTCATCTTGGGAGGCGATGCGTATCTGAAGACCTTCTCGTCAGATCAACGGAATGCCCTCGCGCTGCTGTCGTTCAACGTGTATGGGTTTGCCGGCGGCATGTCCCAGGTGTTCTATGGCATCGCCTCCATTGTCCTGGGGTATTTAATGTTTCGCTCGGGCTACCTCCCGCGGGTGCTGGGGGCGCTCTTGGCTATAGGTGGCCTCGGCTTCGTGGCGAGCACCGTCGCGCTGGTCCTCGCGCCGACCTACGCATCCTCCGTGCTTCTTCTGCCGACCATTCTTGCCATGCTGGCACTGGCCCTTTGGCTGCTGGTCAGGGGCGTCGACGTTGGGAAATGGAACGAGCGCGGAGCGGTTGTGGCGGACGGGAGCGTGCGGAGCGAACATACGATGTCGCCTGCCTGTCCCGCCCGTCCCGAACCAGCCGCTCCTTCGCCGTTTGTCTGACGCCGAAGGGAAGCGCGGCCCCCAATACACCAAGCCCCCCAATACACCAATCTCATGCTCAGTCCTGGTGGCTTTGGACGGCCGGATAGAGCCTCTTGAGCTTGACGCGGGCCTGGTGTGAGGTGAACTGCCAGTTGATGGTGGCCCGGCGCTCGTTGCGCTCAGCCTCCAGGGCCAGGACCTGCTGCTGCAAGGTCATTTTGTCAGCCACGGGACGCGAGAGGCAGCCGCGCTCGACGATGCCCGCCCCGCATGGCAGGCTCCTGGCAGTCGCTTGGTCTCCGCCGCCGGCGCCCATCCGGTATGGACCTGAGCGTGGGCATCGGCAAACCGCCTATCCTGCCTCAGCCATTCGCCGGATGCTTGCGCGACATGGTCGTCCTACAATCTGTAGTGACAGAGAAGGGAGGCGGATACGAGCGCCACAACCACCACATTCGAGCGGCCCGCCGCGCGGGTCGTCATCGTCGGCGCCGGCTTCGGCGGCCTGCGCGCGGCGCGAGCGTTGCGCCACGCGCCCGTACGGGTCACGGTGATCGACCACGGCAATGCGCACGTCTTCCAGCCGCTGCTCTATCAGGTCGCCACTGCCGAGCTCTCCCCGGCGGACATCAGCGCGCCGATCCGCGGCATTCTGCGCCGGCAAGCCAACGCGGAGGTGGTGCTCGGCGAGGTCGCGCACGTGGACACAGCGGCGCGCTCCGTGCGCGTGCGTGGGCTGGCCGACATCCCCGACCGCACGATCCCCTACGACTACCTCGTGCTCGCCACCGGCGCCCGCGAAAGCTACTTCTGCCACGACGAATGGCAGCGCTTCGCCCCCGGACTCAAGACCATCGAAGACGCCACCGATATTCGCCACAAGCTGCTGTTGGCCTTCGAGGCCGCCGAGGTGGCGATGGAGACCGATCCGCAGCGCGCGCAGGCGCTGCTGACCTTCGTCGTCGTCGGCGGCGGGCCGACCGGGGTCGAGCTGGCCGGCGCCATCGCCGAGGTCGCGCGCAAGGCGCTGGTGAAGGACTTCCGGCACATCAATCCGGCCACGGCGCGCATTCTGCTTGTCGAGGCGACGCCGCGCATCCTGGGTGCGTTTCCGCAGTCGCTGGCGCGGCGCGCCGCGGAGAAGCTGCGCCGGCTCGGCGTGGAGGTGCGCACGAACACCCGTGTGGAGCAGGTGGAAGAGGGCGCCGTGATCTTGAATGGCCAGCGGCTGGCGGCGCAGACAGTGCTGTGGGCAGCGGGCGTGCAGGCGTCGCCGGCGGGCCGCTGGCTCGGCGCTGAGATGGACCGCGCCGGGCGCGTGCTCGTGCAGAGCGATCTCTCGGTGCCTGGCCACCCCGAGATCTTCGTCATCGGCGACACCGCGCACGTCGAGCAGGACGGCGCGCTGCTGCCTGGCGTCGCGCCGGTGGCCATGCAGGAGGGCCGCTATGTGGCGCGCGTCGTGCGGGCGCGCGTGCGGGGCGAGAATCTGCCGCCGCCGTTCCGCTATGTGGACAAAGGCACGCTGGCGACGGTTGGTCGCGCGTTCGCGGTGGCCGACATCCGCGGCCTCAAGCTCAGCGGCTTCGTCGCATGGGTCACCTGGCTAGCGGTGCACATCTTCTACCTGATCGGCTTCCGCAACCGGGTGCTGGTGATGTTCCAGTGGGCCTGGGCGTACCTGACGTATCAACGTGGCGCCCGCCTCATCACACACATCGACGGCCGCGACGAGGAGCGCGACGCTGAATCGACATCGCGTGAGGCGCCGCCCGCCAAAGCCGCCTCCTAGCGCCGCCCGCTCCCAACTGCGCCTAACAGAACCTCACGCCGCGTGGTAGATTACAAGCATGAGTAAGCCATTGATCAGCGACGAGTTGTGGGCAATGTTCGCGCTACTCCTGCCACCTGAGCGGCCCAAACCTAAGGGCTGACGACCGCGGATCATCCCTGATCGAGTGGCGCTTACTGGGATCCTCTTTGTCTTGAAAAGTGGCATCCCTTTGCTCGGTGCGCGGAGGCGCGCTCGCAGTCGGCGGCCTTGCCGACCGGGGTGGGAGGGGAATCTGTGGAGAGCGGTCGCGCTGTAAACGCCAAGTGCTGTCTGCCCTCGGGTGTCGACCCTCAGCGGGCGACGAATGCCCCCGTCTCCTTGGAGATGCGTACCATGCCCTCCACCCTGATTCGCTCTTGGACGATGTGGCGCAAACTCTCCACGACCTGGCTCTGCTCGAACGAATGCATCGCGAGTGCGTCGTCCGACGCCGTCGCCCCCGCCAACATCTGCTCCACGAACCACAGACTGAGCAGGTAGGCGACCAAAGGCTCGACCTCGGTCACATGCAGCTCGTCGGGGTAGCGCTCCAGGTGCACGTCGGTAAAGGAGCGGTGCAGCCAGTGCGCCCCATTGTCCAAGCGGAAGGACAGCGCCCCGGCGGCTCGTCCGTGCGCCAGGAGTGCTGTCACCCGCTGGGGCGAGACCCCCAGGCGGAATAGGGCTTGCTCCACCAACTGCCACAGCTCATGCATGTGGTCCTGCCCATTGGTCGCGGCCAGCAGCGTTCCCCCTGGGCGCAGCACACGTCGCAACTCGGCGATGGCGTGGTCGAGGTCGGGCACGTGGTACAGGAAGTAGTTGGCGAGCACGAGGTCAAACGCATGATCGTCGAAAGGCAGCGCCTCCACGTCGCCAAGGATGCAGTCCACCGGCAGGCCCTCCGCCTGCACACGTGCTTGCGCCTGGCTCAGGCTCCCCGCCGCCAGATCGAGGGCGATGACGCTAGCCCCCTGGGGCACGAGCCGGCGCGCAAGGGGCAGGAGAAAGTCGCCGGTGCCGCAACCGGCATCCAGTGCCTGCTCGATGCGCGAGAGATCCACCAAGTCCAGTTCCCAGTCGGCCATGTGCAGGGGGGTCACCCGGAAACGCCGGTGAAGCTCCTCGCGTGCTCCGAGCTTGGCGGGATCACGATAAAAGGTGTTGCGCACCTGCGCCTTGTCGCGCATGACGTCGTCGACCTTCCCCATACACGCTCCTGGCACACCCTTTGGTCTTGACCATGGCACTGCAGGCTGGTGCTTGTCAAGACGACGAGGGTGCTGCTGAGCGTGGCGCGCTGGGCCATCCGCGAGCGACCGCCCTTGACCCTCGGGATGCGCGGGGCGGCCCCCATACTGCGCTGGATGGCCTACCAGGCATTGGAGCCCACTGGCTTATTGAGGCAGCCGGTCTACTGTATTCCTGGCGGTTCTGTTAGGCGCAGCAAGTACCGACTGCCATCTCGTGGGTGAGGACGCCGCACGTGGCTGCTGTGCCCTCGGCCTGCCCCGCGCCCTTCACGTCGCCGTGCGGGACGCGCCGCGGACGACTCGACCCCCGTTCGCTATAATCCGCATGTGGTCCGCGCTGGACATCACTGGATGTCGCTGGACCGCCCGTCACGCTCCGCGCCCGTCGTATGGAGCACGCCCACAGTGGAGCCCAAACGCCATGGCCCAGCTTCTCGCGCTCGATCTACCCGCCCCGCACGGCATGCTCGAAGCCCTGCTTCGGCTGCCCGATCCCGGCACGACACCGCGCATGGCCGCGCTCGTCTGCCATCCGCATCCAGCGCAGGGCGGTACCATGCACAATAAAGTCGTCTTTCGCATCGCGCAGGCGCTCGGCGAACTCGGCATGCCGACGCTGCGCTTCAATTATCGGGGCGTCGGGCGCTCCACCGGCAGCTTCGACGAAGGCCGCGGCGAGGCAGACGACGTGCGCACAGCGCTCGATGCGCTGGCAGAGCGCTTTCCCACGCTGCCGCTCTGCCTCGCCGGCTTTTCGTTCGGCGCCTGGCTGGCTCTGCCCATCGGCTGCGCCGACGCACGGGTCCACCAGCTCATCGGCGTCGGCGTGCCGGTGCGGCTGCTCTCCACCGATACCCTGGCGGACTGCGCCAAGTCCAAGCTCATCATCCAGGGAGAGCGCGATCAGTACGGCCCGCTCCCTGAGGTGCGCCGCTGGTTCGCACAGCTGCCGGAGCCCAAGCAGCTCACCGTCATCCCCGGCGCGGAGCACTTCTTCGCCGAGGAGCAGTCGGCGCTGACCGCGTCCATCGTGGACTATTTCCACTCCGGCGCCTCCGCACTCGGGCCAGTCGGTCTATGACAGAAGGATGGACAAATGGTAGACGGACAGTGCACGCCCATGCTACGATGAAGGGCAGTCACCAGCAAGCGCCCAGGGGCCGCGCCTGCGGCGCGGTGACATAGCCGTAGCGCGGAGGCACGCCATGTTGGGCAGGGAGCCACGCGTTCAGTCGCCCGTGCTGGATGCCTACTCCGACATGCCGCTCTACAATACGAAGGCCGTCGTCCATCAGACCGGCGTGCCAGCGCCAACTCTGCGCGCGTGGGAGCGACGCTATGGCATCCTAACGCCACGCCGCGGCGACAACGACTACCGGCTCTACTCCGAGCGCGACATGATGCTCGTCGCCTGGCTGCGCGAGCGCGTCGAAAGCGGCATGACTATCAGCCAGGCCATCGCGCTGCTGCACACGCTGGACTCGCCGCGCCGCCGCGGCAGCCGGCGCACGCGTCCCGTGCCGGCGGTTTCCCAGCCGTCGTTATTCACTCCCCAGCGCATCGCCCTCGGCGAGCTGGGCGCCAGCCTCCTCTCGCACTGCGTGCGCTTCGACGAGCCAGCGGCCCACCGCGCCATCAGCAACGCCTTCGCGGTGTATCCGGTGGAAGAGGTCTGTTTGGGGCTGTTCGCGCCGGTGCTGGCGGAGATCGGCCGGCTCTGGTCGCGCGGGGAGCTGAGCATCACCGTCGAGCACTTCGCCTCCGCCCTCATCCGCGCACAGCTCGAAAGCTTGCTGCGTAGCGCCGGGGGCGCGGAGAGCGGCCCGTTGGTGCTGATCGGCTGTGCGCCGGGCGAGCTGCACGAGCTTGGCCCGATGACGCTGGCGCTCTTCTTGCGGCGCGCCGCTGTGCGTGTCGCGTTCCTCGGCCAAAATGTCGAGACCGAGAGCCTGCTCGCCGCGGTCTCCGCGCTGCGCCCGGCGTGCGTGATTCTCTCGGCGGCGACGCGCGCGCCAGCGGAAGAACTGGCACGCGTGGCGGGGCAGATCTCGCCGCTGCTGGCCGTTGGCGCGCGGTTGTGCTGCGGCGGCCAGGCATTCATCAATGAGCCGGAGCTGGCGGACAGGCTTGGCGACGTCGTGCAGACCGACGCCCGCGAGGCTGTCGAGCAAATCAAGAAATGGGTGGCTGCCGCATGATCGTCGAGCGCTCCTCCGCACGCCCCACCACGAAGCAGGCGCCGCGCGCCGCGCGGCTGCCCGTTGCCGCGCGAGCCTGGGGCTTCGTGCGCCGGCTGCCGCGCCACTTCTATATTGGCGCCGCGCTCAATCTGGCCGCCTGGATCTCGTCGTGGGGACGCATTGGTCCGTGGAGCTTCACCTTCTTCGCGCTCTGGTTCGGCTTCATCCTCGCGCTGGACGGCGTGAATCTCGCGCGCTCCGGATCGTCGCCGCTGGCACGCAGCCGCGCCCGCTTCATCGGCCTGTTCCTCTGCTCGTGCCCGTTCTGGTGGAGCTTCGAGCTGCTTAACGTCCCGGTGCAAAACTGGCACTATGTCTTCGAGCGCTATTACTCGCCGCTCGCCTATTTCCTCATTGCCTCGCTCAATTTCAGCACGGTGCTGCCGGCGGTGATGGAGATCGCCGAGCTGCTCGTTGGATTCGACGGACTCCGGCCGCGGCTGCGACCCAAGAAGCTGGGTCCGCGTCTGTCGAACGCATGGGCGGTGGCGCTGATCGGCGCGGGCGTGCTCTGCGTCGTATTGGCCTCGATCTTCCCGCGCTATGCCTTCGGCCTGATCTGGCTGTGCCTGATCTTCCTGCTGGACCCGATCAACAATCTGGCGCGCCGCAAGTCCGCCGCTGGGCACTGGCTCGCCGGCGACTGGCGCTTCTTCGTGATGCTGCCGCTGGCGGGAATCTGCTGCGGCTTCTTCTGGGAGCTCTGGAACTCACGCGCGCTGCCCGGCTGGTACTACACAGTGCCGTTCGTGGACCGGGCGCCCCATCTGTTCGCCATGCCGCTGCCAGGCTACCTCGGCTATCTGCCCTTCGCCCTCGAGCTGTTCGCCATGTACCAGTTCACGCTGCTGATCGCGGGGCTGGTGGCGCGCCGCACGCTGCGCGACGCCCTCGTGTTCTAGGCGCGACCTGCCGCGCACGCCTCTGCTCTGACTCCCCTCTCCGCGTAGGAGAGGGGTTGGGGTGAGGTCTACCCAGCGGCTGGAGTCGGGGTCGTGGGCACGCGGGTCACATCGATCTCCTCGTATTTCTTCACGCGGTAGATCACCGTCGAGACGAGCCAACTCAAGACGAGGATGCCGACGATGTAGAAGCCGAGGTTGCCGAGCTGCAAAGTGTTGTTGATGAAGTCCCAGATCGGACCGGCGAATCGCAGCTGCGTCGAGACGACCTGCAAGACTTCGATGGTGCCGATCACCACGGCGACGAGCACCGAGATCAGCGTGATGTTGAGGTTGTAGTACAGCTTGCGCACCGGCTTCACGAAGGCCCAGCCATAGGCGCCGAGCATCAGGATGCCGTCCGTCGTGTCGGCCAGCGACATGCCCGCCGTGAAGAGCAGCGCGAAGACCATGATGAAGAGGAAGGGCACGCCGCGCTGGGCGGAGGTGGCGGAGATCGCCAGCAGTCCGACTTCGCTGGCGGTGTCGAAGCCCAGGCCGAAGAGGAAGCCGATCGGATACATCATCCAGCTGTTGCGCACGACCTTGAACAGCGGACGAAAGAAGCGCGCGAGAAAGCCGCGCTGGTTGAGGAACTCTTCGACTGCCTCCTCGTTGTAGGCACCGCCGCGTGTGACCTTGCGAAAGGTCTTGACGATGTCGAGCAAGACGATGAAGTTGAGCGCGGCGATGAGGTACAGGAATGTGGCGGAGACGCCGGTGCCGATCAGTCCGCCCACGGCCGCGAAGCTCGGCAGATTCGCCTGCACGAAGAGCGAGGCCGCCGCCAGGCCCGCGCTCAGCAGAATGACGACCGTCGAGTGCCCCAGCGAGAAGAAGGTGCCCACGGCGACGGGCCGCTTGCCATCCTGCATCAGCTTGCGCGTGACATTGTCGATCGCCGCGATGTGGTCGGCGTC
>Ga0070707_100002796_pt1 | contig 16613 bp, 11 predicted proteins | sample KBSK5502metaG_FD_65468 | JGI IMG/M metagenome (GOLD analysis project Ga0070707, IMG submission 65468) | Corn, switchgrass and miscanthus rhizosphere microbial communities from Kellogg Biological Station, Michigan, USA - KBS K5-50-2 metaG | ecosystem: Host-associated > Plants > Roots >... | reverse complement strand
CAGCGGGACCGCCTGGCCGGCGACCAGCACGAGCGCCAGCCAGAGGGGATGGAGCTGGCTGCGGAACGGCAGCACGGAGACGATATTCACGGCCGCGAGCGCGACCGCCAGACCGGCGTCCTGCAGCCGCTCTTGGCGCGGCTGGGGCAGCGCGGCTGCCCGCGCGGCCAGCATGCTGGGGACCGCGGCGATCTGCGCCATCCGGCTCTTCACGTCCCGATCGTACGATCCGCGCCGCCGCCGCGGATCGTCGCGAAGGATGAGCAGGCCGGCCGGCCGAAAGGACTAGCGCCCGCCCAGCCAGCAGGCCGATACCCCGCCTGCGACGTAGGCGGAGAATCGGCCGCGCGCCCGATCCGCCGGGCACCGCCGGACGGCCAGCATGGCGACATGAACGTATACGCGCATGAACCGGCCGCCGACGTCACGCCCGCACTCGGGCCCGCATCCCGTTGGGTACCAGCCCGCGCGCCGCGGCTCGGCATCGGCCTGATCGCCGCCGCCGCGATCGGGCTCGAGCTGGCGGTCAGCGGACGATACGGCTACGTCAGAGACGAGCTCTACTTCCTCGTCGCAGGCAACCACCTGGCCTTCGGGTACGTCGACCAGCCCGCGCTTACCCCGCTGATCGCGAGGGTCTCGGCCGCGCTGACCGGCAACACGCTCGTCGGGCTCCGGCTGGTGCCCGCCATCGGGCTCGGCGTGCTCGTGGTCGTCACCGCCGCGATCGGCCGGCTGCTCGGCGCCGGGCGCGCCGGCCAGCTGCTCGCCGCGCTTGCCGCCGCGACCTGCGGCGAGTTCATCGCCGCAATGCACGAGCTGACCACGACGATGCCGGACTTCGTGTTCTCGGCGATCCTGCTGCTGCTGGTCACGCGGCTGCTGGTCAGCAGAGATCCGCGCTGGTGGATCGCCGTCGGCGGCTGCGCGGGCGTCGCCAGCGAGGCGAAGTGGAACATCGTGTTCCTTGCCGTTTCGCTCGGCGCGGGATTCCTGGTGACCGAGGCCCGCGGCCTGCTGCGCAGCCGCTGGCTGCTGGCCGGCTGCCTGCTCGCGGCGGCACTCGCCGTCCCCGACGTGGCGTGGCAGGCCGCGCACGGCTGGCCGAACCTGGCCGTATTCCGGGCACTGCAGGCGCAGGCCTGGCACAACCGCGCCACCTACTGGCCGGCCCAGGTGCTCTTCACCGGCCTGGCCCTGACCCCCATCTGGCTGGCCGGCCTGGTCTGGTCGATGCGCAGCTCGCAGACGGGGGTCGCGCGACCGGTCGCGATCGGCTGCGCGATCGCGATCACGCTGCAGTTCGTGCTTGGAGGCAAGCCGTACTACCCGGGCGGCGCGTACTCGTTCCTGCTCGCCGCCGGGTGCGTGCCGCTCGAGCACTGGCTGGCCGCGCACCGGTTCCCGAAGCGGCCCGTCGCGGCGGCCGCCGGCCTGATGATCGCCTCAAGCGCCGCGCTCCTGCCGGTGGCGCTGCCCATCTTGCCTGCGGCCGCGCTCCGCACGGTGCCGCTGCAGAAGATCAACTATGACCTCGCCGAGTCCATCGGCTGGCACAGGCAGGTCGCGCTCGTCGGGCGCGAGTACCGCGCGCTGCCCGCGCGGCTGCGCGGCCACCTCACCGTGCTGGCGGGCAACTACGGCGAAGCAGGCGCGCTCGACAGGTACGGGCCTGGCCTCGGCCTGCCGCAGGCGTACAGCGGCGCCAACTCCTTCTGGCTGTGGGGCCCGCCGCCGGCCGCCGACACCGCCGCCATCGCCGTCAACATCGACCGCGCGCTGCTGCACCGCGAGTTCGCGCGGGTGCGGCGAATCGCGACGTTCCGCAACGGCATCGGCGTCAGCGACGACGAGCAGGGCGCGCCGATCTACCTTGCCACCGGCCTCAAGACGTCATGGGCCGATGCCTGGCCCGCGTTCCGCGACTACTCCTGAGCAGCCGCGCGAGGCAGCGAGCCGGCGCATGGCCTGATGCACCTGCGCGGTCGACGGCGGGACCGGCAGGCACGAGTCGTGGCGCTGGAATGCGTCAAGCGCCAGCGCCACGAACCTGCGCCAGGCGCCGGGCGCGTCCTCGCGCATGATCTGGCCGACAGCGGCGCTCGCGATCAGCAGCAGCAGCAGATCCTCGCCAACGAACTCCTCGCGCAGCTTGCCCGCCGCCTTCGTCCGGTCGATCAGCTCGATCACGCGGGCATTGGCCGCGGCTCGCATCTCCTCGATATGCTCATCGGCGGGCAGCGCCATCGCGAGCAGGTCGGACAGGCCACGGTCGGCGGCCTGGAGCTCGCAGATCCGGTACACGTAGCCGGCGAAACCGGCCCACGGGTCGGCGAAGGCTAGCGCCTCGGCAGCGGCGTCCGCGTACTCAGCCACCTTGTCGACCAGGGCGGCCGCGATCAGTTGCTCGCGGCCGGGAAAGCGCCGGTACAGAGTCGCGATGCCGACTCCGGCCCGGCAGGCGATCTCCTCGAGCGAGGCCTCGAGGCCGTGCTCGGCGAACACCTCGCGGGCGGCCTCGATGATCGCCGCCCTGTTGCGCACGGCATCGGCGCGCAGCCCCCGCGTTCCGCGGGCCGGGTGCAGGTCACCCCCCATCGCCCCATGGTAGGCCACGCCGCTGACGGCCTCGGGAATCTGCTAATGTCGCAGTTCCGGAGGCATGCCTCCGGATGCAGGCCCGACGCGCACCAGCCGAGAACGGAGCCCCGCGTGGAGACCAGTCCGCAGCCATGGATCGAGACACTGCGCCGCTCGCACGATGCGCTCAGGAATCGCGTCGAGCCGCTCACCGACGACCAGCTGCGGCAGCGGTCCTACGCCAGCGAATGGTCGATCGCGCAGGTGCTCAGCCACCTTGGTTCAGGGGCAGAGATCTTCGGGATGTTCATCGACGCGGGCCTGTCAGGCGCGGAGCCGCCGGGTCGCGAGGCGCTCCAGCCGATCTGGCAGGCGTGGAACGACAAGGATCCGCGAGCGCAAGCCTCCGACGCGCTCGCCGCGGACGTAGCGCTGGTCACCAGGCTCGAGTCGCTCGACGACGGCGAGCGCGCCAGCGTACGGCTGGCGCTGTTCGGGATGGACATCGACCTGGTCGGCCTGGCCAGGATGCGGCTCGGCGAGCATGCCGTGCACAGCTGGGACGTCGCGGTCGCGCTTGACCCGGCCGCGAGGCTCGCCGCCGACGCCGTGAACCTCCTGGTCGACACGATCGGCCAGGTCGCGGCCAGGGCCGGCAAGCCGGGCGGAAGGCAGCTGACCGCATCGGTGGTGACGACTGCCCCGGCGCGCTCGCTCACCCTGGCCGTCGGCGACGGCGTGACGCTCGAGCCGGCGCCTCCGGCGCAGCCTGTGGCGACGGACGGAGCGGCAGCGACGGACGAGGCCAAGGTGCGGCTGCCGGCCGAAGCGCTGATCCGGCTCGTCTACGGCCGGCTTGATCCCGCTCACACGCCGCCGGTCGAGGCCGCCGGCGTCGACGTCGACGAGCTGCGCGCGATCTTCCCCGGCTTCTGACCGACTTCCGCCCGGCGCGTCCGCCCGCCGATGTCGGTACCACCGGCTAGTTTCTGCCCCATGCGGTACGCGGAGTTGCCGGAGATCGACGCCATCTCGCTGCTGACGCGAATCGATAACGGCTCGTACCAGCGCGGTGCGCGGTACGCAAGCCAGGGAGCCGTCGCGCAGCTGCGCTGGGAGCCGTCGCGGAACGCGCTGCAGGGTCTGGTGCGCGGCAGCACCGGCGGCTTCTACACGACGATCGCCTACTTCTCCCCCGGCACCGGGGCCGGGCTGACGTTCTCACATGGTGTCTGCAGCTGCCCGGTCGCGTCCGACTGCAAGCACGTTGTCGCCCTGGCCCTGACCGCCGCGGCACCGGGCCAGGCGCCCGGGCCGCCGCCGGCACCAGGCTGGCAGGCCCGGATCGACTCGCTGCTCGCATCGGCGCAAGGCTCCGGGTCCGTGGCCGTGCCGCTGGCGATCGAGCTGATGCTCGTCCCGCTCGAACAGCCGCCCAGGCTGACCGCCCGGCTCGTCCAGCCGCGCGGCGCGGGCCAGGGCGGGCGGGCCAGCGAGCGGGTGGCCGGATCGCTGAGCTGGTCCAAGCTGGACTCGCTGCATTACTACGGCGGCTACGGTGCCGAGCAGGTTCGGGTGCTGCAAGAGATCTACGCGCTGTACCGTTACAGCAGCGGCAGGCTCGGCCAGTACGGATACGGCGACGAGAAGCACATCGACGTCGGCGCCTTCCAGTCCAGGCAGCTGTGGCCGCTGCTGGATGAGGCCTATGCCGCCGGCGTGCGGCTGGTGCACAGAGGCAAGCTCGGCGACGTCCCGAAGTACCACCAGGCGCGGGTCTGCCTTGACGTGAGCGACCGGCCCGACGGCTCGCTGGTGATCTCCGCCGTCGTGGACGGGCTGCCCGCCGACGCCGTGCCCGTCAGGTTCATCGGCAATGACGGGCACGGGCTCGTCTACTACGACCGTGCCGTGGCTGCGGACGGCGGCACGCGGATCGGCCTGGCCAGGCTCGCCACGGCCGTCCCGGCGCCCCTGCAGCAGATGGTCCTCGCCGGCGAGCGCCTCGAGGTTCCGGCGGCTGGCCGGGCCGAATTCACCGAGGGTTACTACCACCGGCTGAGCCGGGCCGCCCAGGTCAGCTCGCTCGACGAGTCGTTCACGCCGCCCGTCGTCTCTGGCCCGAGGCTCGTGCTGCGCGCGTGCTACCTCGGCGGTCACCAAGTCGACGTCAGCTGGCAGTGGGCCTACCAGGTCGGTGCGACCGGGCTGCGCTTCGAGCCAGACCAGGCGGATCCCTCGGAGCACCGCGACCTGGCGGCCGAACAAGCGATCATGGCTGGCCTGGACGGGCAGGTGGCCAGCCTCGGGCTCGTCGCCGCTAGCCCTCACGGCCCGAAGTTGGTCGCCGTGGTGCGGCTCGACGGCCTCGACACCATGCGGTTCGCCACCGAGGTCCTCCCGCTGCTGGCCGGCCAGCCAGGCATCGTCACGGAAGTCACGGGAGAGGCTGCCGATTACCGCGAGGCCAGCGACTCGCTGCGGATCGGCGTCTCAGCCGGCGCGATACCCGGCGACGCGGACTGGTTCGACCTCGGGATCACGATCACCGTGGACGGGCGGACCGTGCCGTTCGCCGACGTCTTCGTCGCGCTCAGCCAGGGCCACTCGCACATGCTGCTGCCCGATGGCGCGTACTTCGCGCTCGACAAGCCCGAACTCGTGGCGCTCCGCAGGCTGATCGAGGAGGCGCGGGCCTTGCAGGACGTGCCAGGCGATGGCCTCAGGATCAGCAGGTTCCAGGCCGGGCTGTGGCACGAGCTCACCGAGCTCGGCGTGGTCAGCCACCAGGCCGCGACCTGGCGCGCGCAAATCACAGGGCTGCTCGAGGCCGGCTCGCTCGACAAGTACCCGCTACCGGCAGGGCTGCGCGCCACGCTGCGCCCTTACCAGCTCGACGGATTCCGCTGGCTCGCGTTCTTGTGGGAGAACAAGCTCGGCGGCATACTCGCCGACGACATGGGGCTCGGCAAGACGCTTCAGTCGCTCGCGCTGATCTGCCACGCGAGGCAGGCGGAAGACGGCGGCGCGCCGTTCCTGATCGTCGCGCCGACCAGCGTGGTGCCGAACTGGACCGCCGAGGCAGCGCGGTTCGCGCCGGGCCTGCGCGTCGTGACCGTCTCCGAGACGCTGGCCCGCGGCGGCACGCCGCTGAGCGCCCTCATCGCCGGCGCCGACGCCGTCGTCACCTCCTACGCGCTGCTGCGGATCGACATCGGCTCCTACGCCGCGGCCGACTGGGGCGGGCTGATACTCGACGAGGCGCAGTTCGCCAAGAACTACCACTCCAAGATCTACCAATGCGCGCGACGCCTGCGCGCCCGCTGCAAGCTCGCGATCACCGGAACTCCGATGGAGAACAACCTGATGGAGCTGTGGGCGCTGCTATCGATCACCGCGCCAGGGCTGTTCCCCAACCCCGACCGCTTCAGGGAGTTCTATGCCAAGCCGATCGAGCGGTCGGCCGACGCCGAACTGCTCGCCCAGCTTCGCCGCCGGATCAGGCCGCTGGTCATGCGGCGCACCAAGGAGCAGGTGGCCAGCGACCTGCCCGCCAAGCAGGAGCAGGTGCTCGAGGTCGAGCTGCACCCGCGGCACCGCAGGCTGTACGAGCTCCAGCTGCAGCGGGAGCGGCAGAAGGTGCTCGGCCTGATCCACGACATGAACGCCAACCGGTTCACGATCTTGCGCTCGCTGACGCTGCTGCGCCAACTCAGCCTGCACGCCTGCCTGATCAACGACGCGGACATGGACGTCCCGAGCAGCAAGATCGACCTGCTGTCAAGCAAGCTCGGCGAGATCATCGGCGGTGGCCACCGGGCGCTCGTGTTCAGCCAGTTCACCGGGTTCCTTGCCGTGGTGCGACAGGAGCTTGACGCACGCGGCATCGGCTACTGCTACCTCGACGGCAGGACGCGGAACCGGGCCGAGGTGCTCGAGCGGTTCGCGTCGGGCGCGGTCCCCGTGTTCCTCATCAGCCTCAAAGCCGGCGGTTTCGGGCTGAACCTGACCGCGGCCGATTACTGCTTCCTGCTCGACCCGTGGTGGAATCCGGCGACCGAGGCGCAGGCGGTGGACCGTGCGCACCGGATCGGCCAGACCAGGAACGTGATGGTCTACCGCCTCATCGCCGCCGGGACGATCGAGCAGAAGGTCATGGCGCTGAAGGCCAGGAAGGCCAGGCTGTTCGCCAGCGTCCTCGATGAACCGAGTGTGTTCGGGGGCGGGCTCGACGCGGACGACATCCGGGCGCTGCTCGGCTAGCCGTTACCGTAGACGTCGTGACGCATGCCAGGGAGGGCCGCTGATGCTCGACGGCCGCCTGCTCGTCGACGCGCACGTGCACGTCGCACGGCTCCCGACGCTGTCCGATGACTGGCAGGCCTGGGCGCGCTCGTACGGCACGCGAATGCCGATGGCGGCCCTCTTCGACGCCGCGGGCGTGCCCATCCCCTCAGCCCTCGACGAGCACTTCGCCCGGCAGGGCGCCGACCACGTGCTGCTCTTCACCGAGCACAGCCCGAAGGTGACGGGCATCCAGCCGATCGAGGACATCGCCGAGGTCGTCGCGCAGAACCCACGGCGGTTCCGCTCGGTCGCGAACCTCAATCCGCACCTGCACTACCCCGTCGCGGCCGAGCTGGCCAGGCAGGTGCGCCTCGGCGCGGTCGCCGTCAAGATCCACCCGGTGCACGGCGGGTTCGAGGCGCGGGACCGGATGCTGTACCCGGCATACTCCTGGGCCGAGGAGCGCGGGCTGCCGGTGATCGTGCACTGCGGCACGTCGACCTTCGCCGGATCGGTGAACTCCTACGCCGACCCGGTCCTGCTCGACGAGGTCTTCCGTGACTTCCCCGGCCTCGTCGTCGTGCTGGCGCACGGCGGGCGGGGCTGGTGGTACGACCAGGCCGCCTTCCTGGCGCTGATGAAGCCGAACGTGTGGCTGGAGGTCTCCGGGCTGCCGCCGCAGCGGCTGCCTGACTACTACGGTCCGGCGCTCGCCAGGCTCGCCGACAAGATGATCTTCGGAACCGACTGGCCAGGGGTGCCGAGCGTCGAGCAGAACGCGAGGTCACTGGAGAAGACCCTGCTCGACGCGGGCTGCACGGCCGGGCAGATCGCCGCGGCGCTGGGCGGCAACGCCGCGCGGGTGTTCCGGCTCACCGAAGGCCCGACCGACTAGCGCGCCGGGCGCGGGGCGAGCCGCCACCGAGCCGCCCGGAATGCGCGGAAACACAATTCACGCAGCGCATATTCCCGCATTTAGCTATTCTGGCGAAACAGCTGCGGAATTTCGCTGCGGGCAATCTGGAACGCTCTGGCAAATGCCAGGGATTTATCGTTCCCATTAGCTATGCTCGGCCACTGAATGCACAGCAAGCCAGATTACGCACGACCGCCGAGGATCCGATATGCCGCATGGCCCGGTACGCCGCCGCGCTCTCCGCCCGCGCCGCGCTACCGCGACAGACTCGCGGCCGCGGCGGGGGGCCAGGGGGGTCGTCCCCCCTGGCACTAGCAGAGCTGCGCTCGCGGCCGCGGCCATGGTGGCCACCGTGATCGCCGCAGGCGGCACGCCATCGGCCCGGGCCAGCCAGCCCCGCCACGCCAGCCGACCAGGTACCCGGCATCGCCAGGCGGCCACGGCGGACCCGTACTCGCCCGCCTACCTGCACTCCTACCGGCGCGGCGTCGTGCCGTCGGTCGGCAGGCTGGCGCGCATGCGCGCCTGGGCGGGGCGCGGCACGACCGGCGCCCGCGCCGTCGCGCCGACGGTACTGACCTATGGCGGCGGGATCGACGGGATCGGCGTCACCACCGGCCACGAGAAGGTCTACCTGGTCTTCTGGGGCGCGCAGTGGGGGAAGCAGGCCAAGGACTCTTTGGGCGACCTGACGCTGTCGGGCGACCCGTCAGGCGCGGCGCCTTACCTGCAGCGACTGCTGCGCGGACTGGGCACGGGCGGCGAGACCTGGTCGGGCGTCGCGACGCAATATTGCCAGGGCGTGCCGGCCGGCGCCACCTCGTGCCCGGCGGGCAGCAACCAGCGCGTCGCGTACCCGACGGGCGGCGCGCTGGCCGGCGTGTGGGCGGACGAGGCCGCGCAGGCCCCGAGCCGCGCCAGCGGGCACCAGATCGGCGCGGAGGCCGTGCGGGCGGCCGGTCATTTCGGCAACGACACCGCGCAGGCCAACAGGAACGCCCAGTACCTGATCCTGTCGCCGACCGGCACGCACCCTGACGGGTTCAACACGTCGTCAGGCAACTTCTGCGGCTGGCACGACTGGAATGGCGACTCGACGTTGCCTGGCGGCCCGGTCACCTCCCCGTACGGAGACATCGCGTTCACGAACCTCCCGTACGTCACCGACGCCGGGCGTGCATGCGGCGAGAACTTCGTCAACGGCGGGCAGGCGGGCCTGCTCGACGGCTTCTCGATCGTCGGCGGTCACGAGTACGCCGAGACGATCACCGACCAGAATCCGCCAGGCGGATGGACCGACTCCGCGGGCGACGAGAACGCCGACCTGTGCGAGTGGAACGCGGGTCCGGGAGCGAAGTCCGCCGACCTGGTGCTGCCGACCGGTACCTTCGCCATGCAGCCGCTATGGGCCAACGGAACCCTGGGCACCGCGGGCACCTGCGAGTTCAGCCATGCCGTCCTTACTGACGGCAGCGGGTCAGGCGGTGGAGGCGGCGGCGGCAACGCGGTCACGGTCATCAGCCCTGGCAACCAGCTAACCGTCCGCTACAGCCCGGTCAGCCTGACGATCGCGGCGACCGACTCGGCCGCGGGCGAGACGCTGAGCTACGCAGGCACGGGCCTGCCGCCGGGCCTGGTGATCGGCGCGACGACCGGCACGATCGTCGGCAGGCCCACCACGGTCGGCGTGTACAGCGTCCGGGTCATCGCGACGGATCCGACGGGAGCGTCCGGCTCGGCCAGCTTCACCTGGACCATCACCGCAAGCACCGGGTTCCTCGCCACGCTGCTCGGCAGCGGCCAGGGCGATGACCGGTGGATCGCCTGGGCCGAAGCGCCGGCCGAGCGGTGGTTAGTCCAGGCTCGCATGCTCGCGCAGGTACGGCACGGGCGCTGAGGGCAGGCCGATCTCGCGGCCGAGCCGGTGGCCGTCGAAGATCGCCTCAGACAGCAGCCGCGGGGCCAGGGCATCGCCGATGAGGTAGACCGTGCCGCCGAACACTGGGCCGCCAGACACTGGGCCGCCGGACAGTGGGCCGCCGGACAGTGGGCCGCCGGACACGGGGCCAGCCGCGGTCAGCTCGCGGTACAGCGAATCCCGCGAGGCCTGCTGGGTGACGAGCACGACCCCATCGCATCCGAGCGACCAGGGCTCGCCGTTCCTGTCGGTGCCTGACAGCAGGATCCCGGCATCGGCAGCTCCCGGCGCGATGGCCCTCAGCGTCACCGCGTGCCGCACGGTGATGCCCGCCCGGTGCACGTGGGCGCGCAGCATGTCGCCCTCCAGCGTCTCGTCACTGACCGGCGACAGCACCGGGTAGCTGGTCACGATCGTGACGTCGAACCCGTCGGCGGCGAGCAGTTCGGCCAGGCCCGCGCCAACGTAGTAGCCGTCAGCGTCGTAGACCACCGCCCGCGGGCCTGGTGGCCGCTTGCCGGCGCACACCTGCTCGGGGGTGAGTATCCACCGCGATCGCGGATCGGCGCCTGGCATCGGGTCAGGGCAGCCGGGCTGGACTCCGTCCCCGCGCCACGTCGATCCGGTGGCGATCACCACGGTCTCTGCGCCGTAGTCCGCGACGTCGGCGGCCGTCATCCGCCGCCCGGTGATCACCTGCACGCTGGGCAGCTTGCTCAGCTGGACCGCGCGGTAGTCCACGATCCGGCCCCAGTCGCCGAGCGTCGGCAGCCACCTGATCCAGCGGAGCCTGCCGCCGATCTCCGGTTCCGCCTCGACGAGGTGCACCGCGTCGAAACCGCGCCTGCCGAGCACGACCGCGCATTCCATCCCGGCCGGGCCGGCCCCGACCACCAGGACCGGCGACGTGGAATTTGCTGGGGCAGGAAAGATCTCCGGATGCCAGCCGCGGCGCCATTCCTCGCCCGCCGTCGCATTCTGCACGCAGCCGATGTGATTGAACGTCTCCTCGCGCAGTATGCACAGGTTCGAGCCCGTGCACTCCCTGATCTCGTCCAGCCGGCCCGCCTGCACCTTCGCGGGCAGGAACGGGTCGGCGATCGCCTGCCGCGCCGACCCGATCAGGTCGACCGCGCCCGACCTGATCACCTCGGCCATCAGGTCGGGGTTGGAGTACCGGCCGACGGCGACGATCGGCTTGGCGGTCGCCTCCCTGACCCGGTGCGTCCACGGCTGCTGGTGTCCCTCAGGGTAAAAGCGCGACGTGCCGGAGTCCTCGGGCCACGACCCGACGGTGACGTCGAAGAGGTCGACGAGGTCGCTGGCCATCGCGATCACCGTGAGCATCTCGTCGATCTCGATCCCCGGCAGCTCGCGGCGGCCGTGCACGGGGATCCTGGTCGCGATCGCGCAGCGGTCGCCGACCGCGTCGCGCACGGCGGCGAGCGTCTCCAGCCAGAACCGGCCGCGGTTCGCCAGGCTGCCGCCGTATCCGTCGGTGCGCCGGTTCGTCGCGCTCGACAGGAACTGGGTCAGCAGGTAGCCGTGCGCGCCGTAGACGTAGACGATGTCGAAGCCCGCGTCGGCCGCGCGGCGCGCCGCCGATGCCCAGTCGCGCTGGATCCGCGCGATGTCACCGGCGGTCAACTCGGCGGCCAGGCCGCCCCACTGCAGCTCCGAGCTGATCTGGCTCGGGGCCAGCCGGGCCGCGCGCGAGCTGCCGTTCTGGCTCGCCGCGCCGCCGTGGAACAGCTCGATCCCGGCGAGCGCGCCGTGCGCGTGCACCGCGTCGGCCGTGAGCGCGAGCGCGGCAGCGTCCCGCTCGTCCCACAGGTCCGCGCTGACCGCCGGCGTCTCGTCGGACTCGCGCGACACCGCGGCGTACTCGACGCAGACGCCGCCCCAGCCGCCCTCCGCCTTGATCGCGCGGAACGCCGCCTGGGCGCGCGGCCGGGCGGAGCCGAAGCCCGAGGCGTGCGGTACCTGGTAGAACCGGTTCGGCAGCGTCTTCGGCCCGATCGTGACCGGCTCGAACAAGATGGCGTGCCTGGGATCCAGAGCGTCTCCAGTCATCGAGTGATCGTAATTCAAGTGACCGTCGTAGGGTGACCAGCGTGAGTGCGATCGCGGCGTTCCTGCGCGGCTTCACCTACGCGGGGCGGGGATTCTGGCACGTCGTGCGGACCCAGCGCAACATGCGCGTGCACCTTGTCGCGGCGGCGGCCGCGGTGACGGCCGGCGCGGTGCTGGCGATCGGCCCGGTGCAGTGGGCCTGCGTGGCGCTGGCGATCGGGATGGTGCTGGCAGCCGAGATCTTCAACACGGTCGTCGAGACGATCATCGACCTGCAGACGCGGCAATCTCACCCGCTGGCCAGGGTCGCCAAGGACGGCGCGGCCGGAGCCGTTCTCGTCACCTCGGTCGCGGCCGTCGGCGTCGCCATTGCCGTTTTCGTACCGAGACTGCTACGTTGACGTGCCGGCGCGTCATATCGCGCGATCGCCGTGTGACGCAGTCTCAGCCGCAGGAGGCCGTCTCTCATGCCCGCACGCCTACGTCGCCCACGTCCCGCTCGCGTCACCTGGCTGGCGGCCGCGGCATGCGCGTTCCTCGTTCTCGCGGCTTCCGGCTGCTCGGTCGTCAACAAGATCAACAGCATCCGGCACACGCTCGACCAGAACCGGGCCACCATCCAGGCGTTCACCAAGGATCTCAAGAACGCCAAGGCGGTTCCGTTCCAGGCCACCTACGTGACGACAGGCACGACGCCGACTACGGTCGTCTATGCCGTCAGGCCGCCGAAGGACATCTCGTTCTCCGAGTCGGCCGCTGGCGGGAGCGCGAGCGCGACCAAGCTGATCGGCAACTCATCTGGCGAGTACGCGTGCTCGCAATCGTCGCCGGGCGCGCAGTGGTCATGCGACAAGCTGGGCAAGGCGAGCGCGATCGCGCAGAATAAGCTCTTCGCCATCTACACGCCCAGCCACTGGGTCGTGTTCCTGCACGCGTTCGCGATAGTCGCCGGGCTGGCCGGTGACAAGGTGACGACTTCGACCAAGACGGTCAACGGCTTCGCGATGAACTGCATCGACCTGTTCGCCAAGGGCAACGGCAGCAGCACGATCTGCACGACCAGGCAGAACATCCTCGGGTACGTCAAGGTCGCCGCGCAGTCAACCGCCTTCGAGATCAAGAGCTACACCTCGTCGCCGCCCGCGCCGGCGTTCCAGTTGCCGGCGGGCGCGACGGTCACCCACCAGTAACGCGCGCGACCTCGTCGAGCGCGTCGGCGAACGCCTCCGCGATCCTGGCGAGCTCCGCCTCGGTGATCACGAACGGCGGAGATACCTGAAGCGCGACGCCGCGCAGCAGCCGGGTGATCACTCCGCGTTTCCTGACGGCGAGCACGAGACGCTGCCCGACGGTCGGATCGCTGGCCCTCAGGTCCTCGGCGATCTCGACGGCCGCGAGCAGGCCGCTACCCGACCGTACGTCGCTGACCGCGGGATGCGCCGCGAGCGGCGCCATGGCCCGCGCGAGCACCGGCTCGAGCGCTCGGACTCGCTCGATCAACTGCTCGCGCTCGATCAGCCGCAGGTTGGCCAGCGCGACCGCGGCCGCGGCCGGGTGCCCCGAGTAGGTGTACCCGTGCCTGAACACCTCGGTGCTCCCGGCCCGCCAGAACGGCTCGGCAACCCGCGCCGACGCGATCACCGCGCCGATCGGCAGGTAGCCGGAGCTCAGCCCTTTTGCCGTGGTGATCAGGTCAGGGTCGAGGCCGAACCGCCCGCTGGCGAACCACTCGCCGGTCCTGCCGTATCCGGTGATGACCTCGTCGGCGACGAACAGCACGTCGTGCCGCCGGCAGATCTCCAGCACCTGCTCCAGGTAACCCTCGGGCGGCGGGTAGACCCCGCCGGCCCCGATCACCGGCTCGCAGAAGAACGCGGCCACCCGACCATCGCCGAGCAGCTCGATCGTCTTCTCCAGGGCGGCGGGATCGTCCCACGGCACCTGCTCCACCTGGCCGACGAGCGGGGTGAACGCCTGCGTGAGCAGCGGGATGCCGCCAAGCGACGTGCCGTAGGCGTTCATCCCGTGGTAGGCGTGCGTCCGCGAGATGATCACCTGCCGGTCCGGCTGCCCCGCCGCGCGCCAGTAGGCCCTGGCCAGCTTGCCGGCCGTGTCGACCGCGTCGCTGCCGCCGCCCGGCGTCAGGAACACCTTGGCGTCGCGCATCGGGGCGAGGTCGGCGACCAGCCGGCAGAGCGCCTCGGCCGGCCGGTTGGTATAGAACTCGAAGGTCTGGAATCCGGCGATCTCGCGCATCTGCGCCGCGGCCACCTCGGCAAGCTCGGATCGGCCATACCCGACGTTGCAGTACCAGAGGCTGGCCAGCGCGTCCAGGTAGCCGCGTCCCTCGGCATCAAAGACCGTACTGCCCTCGCCGCGCACGATGGTGATCGCGTTGCCCGCCAATGTCGACATATTGGCAAACGGATTCCACTGGGCAGTCGTGCCAGGCGGCTCGCTGTTTCGCATCGCCCCTCCTTCGATCGCTCCACCCTACTGGGTGCATACAGGGCTGCTAGTGTCGCGACATGACGAGGCTTTCCATGGCATTTGCCGCGCTGATCCTCGCCGCCGCGGCCGGCTGCGCGGCGTCCCCGCATGCCACCTCCCGCCCCGCCCGCCACTCGTCGCCGGGCGCGGGCCGGCCCGCGACCTCCGCAGCCGGCCACGGGACCGGATCGGCCGGCGCAACCCAGGCGGTCGCGGCGGCAAGCCGCACCACGACGCTCCTCTCCTCGTTCGCGCTGACCGAGTCGGTGTCCCTGCACGGCCTGCCCGCCGCGGCCGGCCTGGGTGCCACCGGAGCGCCGGCGGGCGGCGCGGCGAGGCTCGCGATGCACGAGCAGATGCGGCTGCGGCCCTCGTTGCTCGCGGCCGTGTCCACGCACATGAACATCGGCGGCCACGCGATGGCCATCGACGAGATCATGACCTCGCGCGCGCTGTACCTGAGGGCGCCGGGCCTGCTCCCGAACGGCGGGAAGCCGTGGACGAAGGTCAGCCTGGCGTCGCTGCCGAACGGGATGACGCTGCGCAAGCTGTTCACGCAGGCGCAGAGCAGCGCTCCGTTCAGCCAGCTCGGCAGCCCGCAGGCGCTGGCGAAGTTGCTCAAAGTCGCACAGCACGTGCGCGTCGTCGGGCATGACGCGGTCGACGGTGCGCCGGTGACGGAGTACTCGGGCGTGATCTCGCTGCGGCACATGATCGCGCTGATGCCCGCTGCCGATCGTAAGCTGCTCGGATCGGCCCCGGCCGGGCTGCGGGCCGCGGGCCCGTTCCGCGTCTGGATCGACGCCAGGCACTACCTGCGCAGGATCGAGCTGCGACTGCGGTTCGGCAAGGTATCGATGCAGGCGCGGGTCGACGTGACCGCGATCAACCAGCCGGTGAGCATCGTCCCGCCGCCCGCGAGCCAGGTGTCGGCATCCGGCCAGTGAGCGATGGCGCCCTCGCCGGCGTGAGCCAGAGCCGCGGGATGGGTGGTGATCGGGACCCCCGGCTGCCAGCTGCATCCGCCGGGCGGGGAGCATGGAGTGCATGTCATCTGCCAACTCGCGGGTAATCGCAGATCGCCCGGCTGCGCGCGGTGACCGGCGCTGGCTGATCTTGGCCGTGGTCGCCGTCGCTCAGCTCATGGTGGTACTGGATTCCACGATCGTGAACATTGCGCTGCCGTCGGCGCAGCGTGCGCTGGGGTTCTCGAACAGTGACCGGCAGTGGGTGGTGACGGCGTATGCGCTGGCCTTCGGCAGCCTGCTGCTGGTGGGCGGCCGCCTCGGGGACATGTTCAGCCGCGAGCGGGTGTTCATCACCGGCTTGACCGGATTTGCCGTGGCCTCGGCCATCGGCGGCGCCTCCGTCTCGTTCACGATGCTCGTGGCAGCGCGGGCACTGCAGGGTGCCTTCGGCGCCGTCCTCGCGCCCGCGGCGCTGGGCACGCTGGTCAGCACGTTCCGTGATCCACGGGATCGCGGGCGGGCCTTCGGCGTGTTCGGCTCGGTAGCCGCCGGGGGCGGTGCCGTCGGCCTGATCCTCGGCGGGCTGCTCACCCAGTACCTGTCGTGGCGCTGGACGCTGTACGTCAACCTGGTCTTCGCTGCAATCGCGGTAGCCGGCGCGCTGGCATGGATCCGGCCCAGCCGCACGGACGTCAGGCCGCGGATGGACTGGCCAGGCGCCGTGCTGGCGTGTGCCGCCCTGTTCCTGATCGTTTTCGGCTTCTCCCGTGCCGAAGCCGTCGGGTGGGGCGCCGCGCAGACGGTCGGCTCTCTGGCGGCGGGATTGGTGCTGCTCGCCGGATTCGTTTTCGCCGAGCAGCGGTCGAGTCACCCGTTGCTGCCGCTGCGGGTGATCCTCGACCGGACCCGGGGCGGTTCCTACGTCACGGTCTTCATATCGGGAATCGCGATCTTCGCGACGTTCCTGTTCCTCACCTACTACCTGCAAGTGATTAAAGGAGAAAGCCCGCTGGCCACCGGGTTGCTGTTCCTGCCGATGATCGGCGGCATCCTGATCAGCTCCAACCTCTCCAGCATCGTGGGCCTGGCCCGGCTAGGGCCGCGGGTCCTGATCGCAGCCGGCATGCTGCTGGGCGCCGCCGGGATGGCTTACCTGACCCAGATAACCGTGACCTCCGGCTACGCCGGCGCCGTGCTGCCCGCCCTGCTGATCCTGGGCCTGGGTTTCGGCATGATCTTCGCGCCGGCCATCAACACCGCTACCTTCGGCGTCGCCCGCCGGGACTCCGGCGTCGCCTCCGCGCTGGTGAACACGATGCAGCAGGTCGGCGGCTCGATCGGGATATCAGCTCTCAGCACGGTCGCGCTCAGCACGACGGCC